>Ga0153915_10002402_pt1 | contig 17123 bp, 14 predicted proteins | sample Opewatmetagenome_2_FD_107003 | JGI IMG/M metagenome (GOLD analysis project Ga0153915, IMG submission 107003) | Freshwater wetland microbial communities from Ohio, USA - Open water 3 Core 3 Depth 3 metaG | ecosystem: Environmental > Aquatic > Freshwater > Wetlands | place: USA: Ohio, Lake Erie...
GATTTAAAACTCATCGCCGTGGCGGCGACCGGGACAGACATCATCGATCGCGAAGAAGCGGTGAGACGCGGCGTCAAGGTCTGCAACGTGCCCGGCTACGCCGCGCAATCGGTGGCGCAGTTCACCATGGCGCTGATCTTAGAGCTGGCGACCCGAGTGGGAAAATACGGCGGGGCAGTCAAAGCGGGCGAATGGCAGAAGAGCCCGGTGTTTTCACTCCTGACCTATCCCTCCGTCGAGCTCAACGGCAAGAAACTCGGCATCGTCGGCTACGGCAATATCGGGCAAACCGTGGCAAAGATGGCGCGCGGCTTCGGCATGGAAGTCCTGATCGCCGCCCGTGGTGAGCTGGGCCGCACCGCGCGGCCGGGAAGCGCGCAGCCCGAACCGGGCGACAGAATCTCCCTCGAACAGCTTTTTCGGCAGGCCGATATCATCTCGCTGCACTGCCCGCTCACGCCGGAGAACAGAAACTTAATCAATGCGCAGACACTGTCCTTGATGAAACCATCGGCGTTTTTGATCAACACGGCGCGCGGCGCTCTGATCGACGAAGCCGCGCTGATCGCGGCGCTGCGCCAGAAGCGAATCGCCGCAGCGGCGCTGGACGTGATCACCAAAGAGCCGCCGCCCCCCGATCATCCGATGGTTCTCGCGGCCAAAGAACTGGACAATCTGATCGTCACACCGCACACCGCCTGGTCCACCCGCGAAGCGCGCGAGCGCTTGCTCGAGGAAGTTGAAGAAAACATCGCCGCCTTCCTCCAGGGCCGGGACAGAAACCGCGTCGCCTGACAGCGAGAACCGTCAGAAGTGACGTGCCGAGGCTCTCTCTATGAGAAGCGCTCATGGAATCACCCGAGCAAACCTCGTTCAACAAACATCGGCATCCTGTCAAAGCCTGGTTTGCGGGCGAAAAAATTCACGCCCTGGACATGAAGATCTTTGGACAGTTTGTCTTTCGCGGAAGTGCCTTCGTAACAGTCAAAGCGCTCGTCTGCCATAACCATGCTTGACCCCATTTTATCACCAGGCCAGTGCCTGCTTGGTCGTTTGCCAAGGATGCAAATCTCTTTTCTCGCCGACTGAGAAGCGCCGCGGTCTTCGATAGGTCCGACGAATTCGCACTCGCTGCCGAAATCGTTCTCGAATTCCTGTTAAACGGTACGCCCGTCAGGGTTTGATGTTCTGATTTAAATGAAAAACATTTTCCGGATCGTAGCGTTTTTTGATCTCCACCAGGCGCTCATAATTTGACCCGTAAGCGGCGGCGACGCGGTCGCCCTCCTCCGAGGTCATAAAATTCACATAAGCTCCGGCCGACGCATAAGGCGCACTAGCTTTAAAGAACTCGCGCGCCCACGCAATACAGGTCTGGTCATCCTTCGCTTCGTCCCATCGCCCATGAACGTTCAGCACGAACTTCGCGTCCCTGTGAGCATAGGCCATCGCGTTAGGAGCGATACGGTTCGGCGCGCCGGCAATCAGTCCAATGAAAATCTCACACTGCGGCGAGGGCAGCTTCCCGGCAAACTCGATAATTGAATTCAGCGCTCCGTCGGCAAGCTCCGTGAAGTTATGGGACTTCCAGTAGTTTCTTGCGCCGGGGGTGAGCAAGGGGTCAAACGCCTTCTGCCATTCGACGTAGGGCTGAGCCCCGATGTGCTCCCCGTGGGCATCGCCGAAAGCGCGCAGAGGAGCGATAAGTTTCTCTCCTTCCGCCACGGCACCGCAGTAAAAGATTGGCAGCAGGACGACTTCCCTGCCGTGCACGTTTTCCGGCAGAAAAGGCAATGGGGGAGCCTTGCGCAGCACGACCCAGACATTGAACTCCTCGGGTAGCGAATTTACAATTTGACGATACTTGGTAAGTATCTGCTTTGCCTGGTTGAACGGAAAAACGATCAAGCCGGCAAGTATTTCGGGGCCGACGGGAAAGAGTTGGAATTCGAACTGGGTGACGACGCCAAAATTTCCGCCGCCGCCTCGAATCGCCCAGAAAAGATCCGCATTGTCGTTTTCACTTGCCCGTATTTTCTTACCCTGGGCCGTGATCATGTCGACGGAGACGAGATTGTCGATCGTCATGCCGTATTTGCGAGTCAGCCAGCCGAAGCCGCCGCCCAGCGTTAAACCCGCAATGCCCGTCGTGGAATTAATCCCCACCGGCGTGGCCAGACCGTGCGCCTGGGCTGCTTTGTCCAGATCCGCGAGTGTCGCCCCAGGTTCAACATAGGCGCGCCTTTTTCCGGCATCCACGCGGACGTTCTTCATTCTTGAAAAATCGATCGTGACACCGTTGTCGCACAGGCCATTTCCGGCGATGTTATGTCCGGCGCCGCGAATTGAAAGTTCAAACCCGTTTTCCCGCGCAAACCTGATCACCGGTGCAACATCGGCAGCCTGCACGCACTGCACGATAACCGCGGGCCGCCGGTCAATCATAGCGTTCCATATCTGGCGGGCTTCCTCGTAACCGGGGTCATCGGGAACTAGGACGCCCCCCTTGATAATGCCTTTGAGCTGTTCTCTCGCCTTCGACGTTTGCGTTGTCATAATATTGATCTCCCTCGTTACATTTATAGCTCGTTAGCAAAACGCTGGCGCCATTTCCTCGATCTGCCTTCTCGCCGCGGGCCTGATCTGCTCCACCGTGGCAAGAAAGTTCGGATGGGTCATGCCGGTGCCGAGGTAAGTCCAGCGCATCCCTTTCAACACCGCCTGGGTCATCTCTTCCCGCTCGCTCCTCGAAAGGTTTCTCCCGGTTGCCTGCACGAAACTCTCCACATCAAACTCTGTTTGCTGCTGGATTCCCTGGTCTAGAAACGCACCAATCTCGCCGTATTCCTTGAAAGCCTGATCGATCTCTTGCGAAGTCGAATTGCGTACGATTTCCTCCACAATCAAGGTGTCGAGCTTGGTGTGCTGCGATTCCTCCAGCCAGTGGTGCTTGAGCAGGCTCTTGAACTGCGCGTCGAGGTCCTGATTGTCCCGCACCCCCTCGACGTAGTGGCGCAAGGTTATCCATTCGATATGGAGGATCGCGATCGCCACTCCCAGAGGGCTGTGCGACAGCACGAAGCGTCGAACCGCTTCGGCGGGGCCGATGAAGTTGCATTGGCTGCCGAATCCCGCTTCGAATTCCTGCCGGAACCGCTTGAAGAGATGGATATGCTTGGCCTCTTCTCCGGCGAATCCGAGCAGCGCCCGTAGCTGATAGTCGTCCGCCGAGAGCTGCGGGCGCACGTGATCGACCACATAGGGAAGAATAAACTCTTCGACCAGCCCGAACATCGCCAGGTACTCGTGGCCACGGATCTGGTTCAGTGTCCTTTTCTCTTCAGGCGACAAAAACGACAGCCCCTGCACCTGCGCCAAGGACTCCGGCATGAACGGCTTGTTGAAATCCAACCGCTTTGCCCCGCCGATAATGTCTTCGATGCGCCAGTTGATTCGTTCCGAAGCTTCGAGCACTCCCTGATAACTGTATTGTGATTGCATGGCTCCCTCCTCTTATTGAATTTGCGGTCTCCGACTGCTCGCCTCTTAGTAAAGCGGGAACCGTGCCAGAACGGGCGCGATCAAAATTGACCCTCAAAACCGCGGGTTAGACAGATTGAAGTGGACGATGCTAAAGAAGAGAATTCGTTGATTACGAAATCGCGTGATTCGAGCAACGAAATTTCGTGAGCGCGATGAGCGACTAGCGGGGGCGCTCGATACCTAGCGCTTTTATGCGGGAGCTTAGGGTCGTTGGTTTCATGCCGAGCAATCGCGCGGCGCCATTATCACCGGCTACTTTCCAATCGCTCACTTCCAATGCCGCGATTAGATTGTCGCGCTCCAGCTCCAGCAATTCTTTGGCGGTTCTCACGCCCGGGGCACGTTCGTCCTCCGGCACCCGTTCGGCACCCGACGCGTTAACGCTTTCCGGCAGAGCGCGGTCGAGATTGAGCCGTCCGTCGCGCGAGGTAATTACGGCGCGCTCGATAATATTTTGCAACTCACGCACGTTGCCCGGCCAGCTATAAGCCTTTAGGCGAGCGAGGCAATCCCCGGACAGCGGCTGGAGCGTCCGGCCTATGCGCTGGGCATATCTCTGCGCGAACGCCGAGGCGAGCGTGTCGATGTCATCCGGTCGCTCGCGCAGCGCCGGCAGGCCGATCGGGAAAACGTTCAGCCGGTAAAACAGATCTTCGCGAAATTTTCCGTCACGGATCGCCTGCGCGAGATCTCGGTTGGTGGCGGCGATCACGCGCACATCGATCTTGCGCGTCTGCGAGCTGCCCACGGGCTCGAATTCTCCTTCCTGCAACACGCGCAATAATTTGGACTGCAAATCGAGCGGCAGCTCGCCGATTTCGTCGAGGAATAGGGTCCCGCCGTGCGCCAGGGCGAAGCGGCCCTCGCGCTTCTTCGTCGCTCCGGTAAAGGCGCCTTGCTCGTGGCCGAAGAATTCGCTCTCCATGAGCGCCGCCGGAATCGCCGCGCAGTTCACCTTAATCAGAGGTTTGTGGCGGCGCCGGCTGGCGGCATGAATCGCGCGGGCGATCAGCTCCTTGCCTGTGCCGGTTTCGCCCAGGACCAATACCGTCGCGTCGGTAGGCGCCACTTCTTTCACGTCGCCAAGAACACTCATCAGCGCCGCGCTTCGACCCACGATTTCGTCGGAACCGACCAACGCGCTGATTTCTTCGCGCAAGTATTCGGTCTCAACGGTCAACGAACGGATTTTCTGCTCGGCTTCGAGCCGCTCGTTGACGTTTCTAAGGATCAGCGTGTAGAAGGGTTCGCGTTCGAGGTCAAAACGCGACAGCGTCGCTTCGGCCTGAAAATTTTCTCCGCCTCTCGGCGCCACGGTCAAACCGCCGCCGATCCACAAATTGCGCTGTCCTTCCGGGCGGGTGTCCAGCTCGATCATCAAGCGGGCGAGCTTTTCGCGCGAGTCGGGAGCAAGGAAATGTGTAAAGGTTTGGCCAAGGATCTCCGCCGCGCCGGAGCCGAAAATTTTCTCCGCCGCCGGATTCATCTGGGTTACTCTCAAGTGTGGGTCCAGCTCGACGATAGCGTCCATGGCGCCGCCGACCAAACGACCGAGCTTCTGCTCGCGCTCGCGTACCTGCGCCTCTGCCCGCAAGCGGCGCAGCTCGGCGGCGGCGCGGGCGGCAAATATCTGAAACAACGCCTGCGCCCGCGGCTCGGGTGGCATGGGCCGCTTATCCAGAACCGCCAAGTGACCCAGGATTTTCCCGTCGAGGTCGAGAAGCGGCATGCCCATGTAGCTGGCCGCGCCGACCATTTTAACGTCCGGGTCGTCCCAATAGATATTCAGCAGATTGTCCGGGATATGAATCAAGCAGCGCTGGTCGACGACTCGCTCGCAGGGCGTGCCATCCACCACCATCTCCCAACCATCCAACCATTGATCACCCATCCAGAAAGCGAGCGCTCTGAGCCGCCTCGACTCCGGAAAGTATTCGGTCACCCACGCGCCGTGCGTATTCAAGGCCGTGGCGAGACTTTTTACCAGGGCTTTGAAAAACCGTTCACCGGTTTCGGTGGCCGTTCCCTCCAGAATCGTCCGCAGGGCGACGTCGATATCGAGATCCTCAAGAGGTCGCCTATCCATCGGCTAGCCGTAGGGAAAAAAGCCTTGCCGGAATCGAATGTAAGAGAAGACTTGACCGACCCAGATGCATGACGCCATGGCTTGGGTTGGCAACGCGTGTTTAAAACGGAACGTCGTCGTCGATCGGCGGCTGGCCGGCACCGCTCTGCACGTCATCCGCCGGAGCGGATTCGGCCTGCTGAGCTAAACGCGTGCCGCCACCACCGCCAAGAAACTGCACCCGCTGGGCCACGACCTCAGTGACGTAACGTTTGTTGCCGCTCTTGTCGTCATAAGAGCGGGTGCGAATGCTGCCTTCCACGTACACCTGCCGGCCTTTGGCGAGATATTGCCCGCAGTGCTCCCCCTGTTTACCCCAGACGACGACGTTGTGCCATTCCGTTCGCTCTTGCCGGTTTCCGTCCCGATCGTTCCACACCTCGGAGGTGGCGATCGGAAACCGCGCCACTGCGCTGCCATTGTTGGTAAACCGCACCTCAGGATCCTTGCCGAGATTGCCTACGAGAATGACTTTATTAACCGACATGGATGCCTCCGGGGAAACTTGAATTGCATCGCCACCGAGAAAGTGAAACCACTTTATCGCCGCGATTTCGCGTAGTCAATGATAGTTCCGGGGTACCCACCGAAAACTTGCCGTCGGGTGACATCCGCCATTCTTACCGACTCTATCGCGAAGCAATCGTGCCCGCGTCAAACGTTTCTCCGCGTTGCTTTTTGCCCCGCCGTGCTTTAAGATTATTTAAGTTTTTCAATCGTTTGTTCCAAGTGAAATTAATCAAATCTTCATGCTTTACAGCCTCAAGCTGGTAGCGCTCGGCGCGGTCACTCTGCCGGCCACCCTATTGATCATCATTTTTGGTCTGTTCGACTCCCACGGCAAGTATGCCTATTTCATTTCCCGTTTATGGGCCTGGCTGATTCTTGCCATCGGCGGCGTCTCGCTGCGAGTAAACGGCCTCAACCATATCGATCCCCAGCGGCAATATATTTTCATGGTCAACCATCAAAGCAACCTCGATATCCCCGTGTTATTTCAGAGCCTGCCGGGTTTTCAACTGCGCTGGCTCGCAAAAAAAGAACTCCTTTGGGTGCCCTTTTTAGGTTGGGCCATGTGGGCGGCAAGACATATTGCCGTGGATCGGGGCGACCGAAACGATGCTTTGAAGAGTCTAAAGAAAGCGAAAGAGCGGATGGCCGGCGGCATTTCCATCGTGTTTTTTCCGGAAGGCACGCGCAGTTCGGACGGAGGGCTGTTGCCATTCAAACGCGGCGGATTCTTGCTCGCGGTTAAAACTCAAACGCCCATCGTGCCGGTCACGATCAACGGTAGCGGCAAAATTCTCGCGAAGGGGGATTGGCGCCTTCGGGGAGGTGAAATCCAGGTCACTGTCGGGATGCCGGTCTCGGTGGAAGACCATCCGGGGAACCTGCGCGCGCTGTCGGCGCGGGTACGCGACCTCATCGCGGCTAACCTCGACCCTGCCGAAGAGACAGCAGAACGGAAAAACCATGAAGCCGAGCCGGCCGTAGAGGCCCATTCGTCTCTCAAAAAACTGGCGGTATAAAAATCACGAGATGCATCCACTAAGAATCATACCCCTGGGCGGGCTCGGCGAGTTTGGCCTCAACATGATGCTCATCGAATATGGCGATGCTGCAGTCGCCGTTGATTGCGGTCTCATGTTTCCCGGCGCGGATCTCCTTGGAATCGATCTAGTCGTTCCCGATGTGAGTTACCTGCTCGAGCGCAAAGACTATCTCAAGGCGATCATCCTTACCCATGCCCACGAGGACCACGTTGGCGCCCTGCCGTACATACTCAAGCATCTTGCGGTGCCGATATTCGGCACGCGTCTCACGCTGGGACTCCTTGCCAGCAAGCTCGAAGAGCATGACCTGAGGGACACGGCGGATGTTCGCGAGATTACGGCGGGCAAGCCCTGGGAGGTCGCGCCGTTTCACATCGAGGGCATACGGGTTACCCATAGTTTGATGGACTGTCTGGCTCTGGCGGTCGAGACCCCCCTCGGCACGGTCATCCACACCGGCGACTTCAAGATCGACAACACGCCCATGGAAGGCGAGATGTTCGACTTTCAGCGATTTGCCGCCTACGGCGAGAAGGGAGTGCTGCTGCTCCTTTCCGACTCGACGAATGTCGAGCGTCCCGGCTACACGCCGTCGGAGCGGGAAGTAGGAAGAAACCTGGAACAGATTTTTCAGGAGAGCAGCGGAAAAATTCTGGTTTCGACTTTTTCCTCCAGCATCCCGCGCATCCAGCAGGTGGTGGATATTTCCGAGCGCTGTGGCCGGCGGGTGGTCTTGAGTGGGCGCAGTATGATCCGTAACGGCCAGATCGCCTCAGACTTGGGCTACCTGCGCTTGCCGCGAAATTTCATGACCGAGAGTGAACGTTGGCGCGAGCTTGCCTCCAACCAACTGACGTTTCTTACCACCGGCAGCCAGGGGGAACCGCTTTCGGTGCTGCACCGGGTCGCGCTGAACGACCACAAGACGATCAAAATCGATCCTGGAGACACCGTCATCCTTTCATCCAAATTCATACCCGGAAACGAAAAGACAATTTCCAACCTGATCAACCACCTCTATCGCCGCGGCGCGGAAGTGCACTACGAGAAAGTCTCGGAGATTCACGTGTCGGGCCATGCCAGCCAGGAAGAGCTGAAAACGATGCTCCAGCTTACCCGCCCGCGCTACTTCGTGCCCATTCACGGTGAATATCGCCACCTGGTGAAACACCGAAGGTTGGCCCAGGACGTCGGCGTGCCCGAGGAGAATTGCTTTATTTTGGAAGACGGCGACGTACTGGAGTTAACGGCTCACCGCGCCCAGAAGATCAAGCCGGTTCAGGTCGGCAGAGTGTTCGTCGACGGGAAGGGAGTGGGCGATGTGGGCGACGTCGTGATCCGCGACCGCCGCCATCTTTCCGAGGACGGCATGGTGCTCGCCGTGATGGCGATCCACCAGCAGTCCGGGGAGCTGGTTGCCGGGCCGGATTTGATCTCGCGCGGCTTCATGGGCGACCAATTCAGCGAAGAGATTCTCGAACAGGCGCGGAAAGTCGTTTTGGAAACGCTCAGCGGCATGAATCGCGAAACACGGACGGACCCCGGAGAGCTGAAAGAAGAGGTTCGCAAGTCCCTGCGACGCTATTTCCGCAAACGGCTGGAACGCCATCCGGTGGTCTTGCCGTATATCATTGAGACCTAGCGCAAATGATTCATCCGACGCGGAAGCTAACGACCTGTTTTCGGCTGAGCCACGAGCCGCGATTTAGCTCGTTCAAGGTTCAATGCTTGCCCTGAGTTTGTCGAACGGGTTCAACGTTCCAAGTTCCGCGTTCGACATTGAACCTTGAACTCCTGTTGGACGTTGAACGGGCGAGGCCCTGGAACCTGGAACTTTGAACGGTTGGTTTTTATGCTTCTTCTGGGTTTCCTGTGAAGAGATATTCACCACAGAGATACAGAGTTCACAGAGGTTTTGTTCAAGTCGCTATTTTTAGGCGATTTTCTCTGCGCCCGGCGCCTGTCCTGAGCGGCGTCGAAGGGCGCCTCGGCGGTGCAAACTCCGAGCCCTGCTTCACACAAAAGCCTGAAGAACTATTTTTATAATCCTATGGAAAAAGGCCGACTCAATCGGGAAGTTTGGGGCGTGGTGATTTCGCTCACCGCGCTCTTGACGATCATCAGCCTTTTTTCCTACGATTTCCGGGACCGCTCTTTCAATACGCCGTCGGGGACCGTCAACACCACCAACTGGGGCGGATTCATCGGCGCGTTTCTCGCCGACCTGCTCCTTCAAGGGCTCGGCCTGTCGTCCTACCTGATACCGGTATTTCTCGGGTTTGCCGCCGTGCGGTTGTTTCGCGGCGCCAATGAGGACGCTCTTGCGCCGCGGCGAATCGCCGGCAGCGGCCTGCTGCTCATAAGCGCCGCGGTGATTGTAAGCCTGTTGATCGACTCGGAGAGCGCCCGAGACGGCGGCGGCATCGTCGGCGGCTTTTTGAAAGAAAGCATCCTCGTGCCGCTGTTCGGCCGCATCAGCGCGACTCTTATCGCCGTGGTTACCCTGCTGCTGTCCTTGATGATGATAACCCAGAACTCGCTTCTGGACATCGGCACGCAAACAAGAAAAAAAATTGGGGCGCTGAAGAAGTCGCTGGTTCCCGCCGTCCGCAGTCGGTGGGAAAAATTCAGAGAGCAGCGTGAGAAGCGCAAGGGAGAGAATACCAAGAAGGAACGGCGCGATTACGTGCCGCCGCCCATCGTGCTGAAGGAAGAGCCTGAGGAAAGGCCGGCCAAGAAGACGCCGAAGAAACCAATCTTGCTCCAGGAGCAATTTAAGCTGCCGGAGATCAATCAAGGCTACAAGCTACCTCCGCCCGAGCTGTTGGATCCACCGGACGGCCAGCAGTTCAAAATCGACACGGAGACGCTGCACGCCAATTCGCTGATTCTACAAAAAAAGTTAGCGGACTTCGGCGTTGACGGGGAAGTCGTGGCGGTTCGTCCGGGCCCGGTCATCACGATGTACGAATTCAAGCCGGCGGCCGGCGTCAAGGTGCGGCGGATCGTGACGCTCTCCGACGATCTCGCTATGGCTCTGCGGGCCGTGAGCGTGCGCATCTTGGCGCCGATACCGGGAGAGTCCGTGGTGGGCATCGAAATCCCGAATCCGCGGCGCGAAACCGTATATTTGAGGGAAGTTATCGAAAGCGAGGCGTACCAAAGCGGCGACTCCAAACTCACGCTGGCGTTGGGCAAAGACACGGGGGGAGGGCCCTTCGTGACCGACTTAGCCCGCATGCCCCATTTGTTGGTTGCGGGGGCTACGGGCACCGGCAAGTCGGTCTCCATCAATGCCATGGTCCTCAGCATCCTGTTCAAATCGTCGCCCCAGGACGTCAAATTCATTATGGTCGATCCCAAAATGCTCGAGCTGACGATGTACGAAGAGATTCCGCACCTGCTCGTGCCGGTGGTGACCGATCCGAAAAAGGCGGCGGCGGCGCTTTTCTGGGCGATGGATGAAATGGACCGCCGTTATCGGCTAATGAAGGACAAGGGAGCGCGCAACATCGACAATTACAACCGGACTTTAGAGCGCGATGCGGCGCAGAAGATGAGCGTTTTCGAGCTCACCGAGCCGGAGGAATCAAACAACGACCCCGGAGGCCACCTCGCCCAGGAAGCGCCCCTGGTTCATGAAAAACTGCCGAGAATAGTGATCGTCGTCGACGAGCTAGCGGATTTGATGATGACCGTCGGAAGAGACATCGAGGAGTATATCACGCGGCTGGCGCAGAAAGCCCGCGCCGCCGGGATTCACCTGATTCTTGCGACCCAGCGCCCGTCAGTCGACGTCATTACCGGGCTCATCAAAGCCAACTTTCCGGCGCGCATCTCGTTCCAGGTGACCTCCCGCGTCGATTCACGCACGATCCTGGACTCTATCGGCGCGGAAAAGCTGCTCGGCAACGGCGATCTCTTGTATCTGCCGCCGGGAACCGCGAGGGTCACCCGCGTGCACGGCGCTTTGGTGTCCGACCAGGAAGTGCGCAAGGTCATCCAATTCATCAAACAGCAGGCGCGACCCGATTACCGCCCGGAGGTCTTCGAGATCAAGAGAGAAGCCGAAGCCGCCGCGGCCGATGAAGAATACGACGAGATGTACGACCAGGCGGTCGCCATCGTCACCGAAACCCAGCAGGCGTCGATCTCTATGATTCAGCGCAGATTGCGGGTAGGATACAACCGCGCCGCACGGATGATCGAACAGATGGAACGAGACGGCGTCGTCGGACCGGCGGACGGCGCCAAACCCCGGGAAGTTTATGCGCGAAAACTCGAAGCTTAATAAGACTTTCCGAGCCTTGGCCTGCCTGCTTTTGGTCGTTCAGACGTTTTGGGATATTCGTCCCGGCGGGGCGGCGGACGCTCAAAGCGCCGATGCGATCGTTGACGGCTTACAAAAAAACTATGACGCGACAATAGATTTCGTCGCCGACTTTCGCCAAGAGACCGAAGTGAAAACACTCAATCGTAATCTCAAAGCTTCGGGAAAGCTTTCCTTCAAGCGCCCCGGCAAGATGCTCTGGCGCTATGACGAACCCAAAGGGCAGTTCGTTTTAGCGGACGGGAAATACCTGTATTTTTTTCAACCGGAACAAAATCAAATCATCAAGAGCCCGCTTCAGAATGCTTTCCGTTCCGACATTCCCCTGTCTTTTCTGCTCGGCATCGGCAATTTAAAAAAAGATTTCAATGCGGCACTGAAAGGCAGCGATGAGAACCAATTCATCTTGCGCCTGGAATCGAAAGGCGAAGCCGGAGGTTTTAGCGAAATTCTCGTGGGTGTGAGTAAGAACGCCTACGATATTCTCTGGATCAGCGTGCGCGACGCCGCCGCTAACCTGACGACGATCCGTTTCTCCGGTATGCGCAAGGGCGCAGGCGTCAAAGACTCCGTGTTCGCCCTGCAGATTCCGAGCGGAGCCGACATCGTGGAACTGGGCCAATGAGTTCCACCAAACCAACCGTCAACATCGTGAGCTTGGGTTGCGCCCGCAATCTGGTGGACTCCGAAGTCATGGCGGGCCTGCTCGAACAAAATCGGTTTCAACTGGTGCAGGAGCCCGCCGGAGCGGACATCGTGCTGGTGAACACCTGCGGTTTCATCGAAGCCGCCAAGGCGGAATCTCTTGACACCATCCTCGAAATCGCTCGTCTCAAGGAGGAAGGAAAGGTTAAGAAACTGGTCGTCGCCGGCTGCCTCTCGCAAAGGTATCCGGAGGAGCTTGCCAAAGAATTACCCGAGGTAGACCTCTTTATCGGGACCGGCGAGGTCCCGAGGGTCGCCGAGATCCTCCGCGAGCACGAAGCCAAGAAGGGCCGCCGCCAATATATCGGTATCCCAAGTTATCTTTATGATCATGCGACCCCGCGTTTAAGAACGAATCCATCCCACAGCGCGTTTCTAAAAGTCTCGGAAGGCTGCGACCACAAGTGCGCCTTTTGTATCATTCCGCAATTGCGCGGCCCGCACCGCAGCCGCCCGATCGACTCGGTGGTCAAGGAAGCGGCGATGCTGGCGCACGACGGCGTCAAAGAGATCAATCTTATCGCGCAGGATTTGACCGCCTACGGCCGCGACCGCAAAGACGGCACGACGCTATTCGGATTGCTTCGGGAAATGGTTCGCATTCCCGACATTGCCTGGCTCCGATTGCTTTACGCCTATCCAAACTTCCTCGACGAGTCTTTGTTGGGCCTCATTCGCGACAGCGAAACAATTTGCAAGTACATCGACATCCCCTTCCAGCATGTCAATCCGCGCTTGCTGCAGCGAATGCGCCGGGGGAAGAGCGGCAGCGCCGTGCGTGAAACGGTGGAGAAACTTCGCGCGGCTATTCCAGGACTCACGCTCCGGACCTCTCTAATCGTCGGCTTTCCCGGCGAAACCGAGCGGGACTTCCAGGAGCTATTGGACTTCGTCGAAGAAGCGCAGTTCGAGCGCTTGGGCGTTTTCAAGTACTCCGAGGAAGAAGGCACGGCCGCCGCCCAAATGGCCAGCGCCGTGCCGGAAGTCGAAAAGGAGAGCCGTTGGCAGGAAATCATGGATCTTCAGTCGGCGATCTCAAGAAAAAAGAACGAGGCCTTGATTGGGACCATCCAACAAGTTATGATCGACAACCTTGATTCCGATTCCGGAAAGTTTACCGGCCGGACTCAAGCGCACGCTCCGGAAGTCGACGGCGTCGTTTACATGGACCGTTTGACGTTCAGCGCCAAGACCGTCTCGTTGCGTCTCGGCGACATGATCAACGCGAGAATTTCCGGCGCGCTAGATTACGATTTGATTGGTGAGAAACTCAATGCCGAAAACTGATCCCGACAAAGAAAAAAAACAGCGCAGGGTTTTTCTCAAGCAGGCCGGTGACATGCTAGAGGAGACAAAAAAGCAACTGCTCAAGGAAATCCGGGGCCGGGTCAAGGAAGAAACCGAAGGCGTCAAGGATGAGGGCCGGGACACCTACGATTTGGCCAGCGACGAGAGAGACCGGGAAATCAATTTCATCCTCAACGCTCGAGAACGCGAAAAGCTGCTCGCCATCGACGAAGCGCTCCAGCGCATCAAGGATAAAACCTACGGCCTATGCGAAAGCTGTGAAGGGGAAATCCAGCTTGGACGATTGAAAGTTCTTCCCTTTACCCGTTTGTGCGTGCGGTGCCAAGAAGAGAACGAGAAAGAAAACAAACGCCAGAAAACTCTCGAGGACGAGCGCGGGTATCGAAAACTCGTCATGAACGACTTTGAGGAAGAGGGTTTTTGACCTTTAGCCCAGGCTCTGAGCCCGCTCGAAGAGCGAACAGAATGTCAGAAAAAAGAAGGGGGCTTGGTTTAGACCAAGCCCCCTTCTTCGTTAAAGCGAATTTTAGGGAAATGGAGCACTACTCGCCTTTGGCGGGCGTGAATTCCATCTTAGTTAGAAAATTTTTCTCACCCTTCGTAGTGTACTCAACTCTGGCGGAGGAGCCGAGCCCGACGTCCGTCATCTTTACCTGCGACTCCTTAAGCTCTGTCACCTTTGTTTTGGTGGTAAAATCCAGCGTGATCAACTTTCCCTCTTTGGTCACGACGATCATGTAATTTTTCTCTGTGTCGAGCAGACCGATGTCGCCCGAAACTTTTTCGGCCTTGGCCTTCTCGACTTTCTTTTCTTCTGCTTTCTTCTCCTGCGCCATGACAGGCAGCGCAAGAAATGCCGCTATCATGACAGCCAATCCACCCGTGATCTTTGAGCGTGTTCTCATTGCAATACTCCTCCTAATTCGTCAATAGATCAAACCTGCACCCTGCGGTTACTCGCCCTTCGCAGCCTTGAACTCTAAACTCGTCGCAATGTTCTTTTCTCCCGCTTTTTCGTATACCACCACCGCTGACGAGCCCAAACCGATATCGGCCATCTTGGCAGGCGTCGGGGTGACCTCCGTTGCCTTGGTCTTGGCATCGAAGTCGATGGTGACGAGCTTGCCTTCTTTGGTGACCAGAATCATGTAGTTCTTTTCCGTATCCAAAAGCCCGACATCTCCGGCTAACTTCGTTGCCTTGGCTTTTTCAGGGGCCTTTTCCGCGGGCGGAGCTTTGGCTTCGGCTTTCGCCGCCGGAGCCTTTGCAGCCGGGGCGGGAGCCGCAGGCTTGGCCGGCATTTCATCCTGTACGGAACAAGAAGAAAGAGCAAAAATCATGGCGACAAAAACAGCTCCCGTTATCGACAACATACTTTTCATCTTACCTCCCTCGACTGTGAAAATTTTCCTTGGGGTGTATCGATACTTATCGTGATGGCCTCGGCATCTCAATACCCCTTCCGTAGTATTTTTCGGTGCTAGTCGGCATCAAATACTGCCATACTTAAGACCTGAGTCTTAGATGCCAGCCGGTACTATTGTGAGAATCTTTCTCTTGGCATGCGTTAAGATTTCATATAACTTACGTTGTATATTTCCGTATTGCAGGGAGAAAATTACCATGGTGCCGATCAAAGTCGTAGTGGCCGATGATCATACGCTCTTTCGCGAAGGGATCAGAAAGATCCTTTCGTTGGAAAAGGACATCCTCATCGTTGGGGAAGCGTCCCGTGGGGACGAAGTAATCAAAGTCATTGAGCGCACCAAGCCGGATGTTTTGCTTTTGGATCTCAAAATGCCAAAGAGCGACGTGGTTCAAACCTTGCTCGATATCAGGGAGAAGAATCCTGCGACCAAAGTGTTGATTTTGACCGCCTACTCGGAAGACGAAAATATCATGAACGCCGCCAAGGGTGGTGCCAGGGGTTATGTTCTTAAAGGAATCGATTTTTCGACCTTGCTTCAGGCGATTAAAACGGTCCACAAGGGCGGCCTATGGATCGATAAGGAAACGCCTTCAGCGGATGCGTTTGAAGAAATCGCCCGAGGTCAACTGAACGAAGTCCACGAGGAAGTTCACAATGACATGATCGACATGCTGACGAAACGGGAAAAAGAAATTTTAAGGCTAGTGTCCGAAGGGCTCACTAACGATGAAATCGGGAAGAAGATTTTCATCAGTGAAAAAACCGTCAAGACGCATCTCACGAATATTTTCGACAAGCTCAAGGTCAACAACCGCTTTAAGGCGGCGCTCCTTATCATGGGGCAGCGGGCAGCCTCAGGATCCACCGACAGCCTCGGACGGGGAAAATCTTAGCAAAGAACAAGTCCGTCGACTCGAACCCGCGCAGTCGCGCCGATTCTCGTCGGAGAAGAACATGACGCCTCAAGATCAGTGGCTTTCTCAAAAGGAACGGATACTGGCGTGGTCCAGGCTAGGATTTGCCATTACCGCGGTGCTAGTTATCCAACTCAACCCTTCGCGGGCGGCCAGATTTCCACTGATGTCTTACGCCTCGCTAGGATCGTTTGCGCTCTACAGCATCGCGCTCTTGTATATCGCTCTACACAGACGAACGGCACTGGAAAGAATTGGAATCGCGGTGACCTGCTTTGATTTGATCTGGGTTTCGCTGATAGCCTTTTCCACCGGCGGTTCGGCGACCCCGTTCTTCGTCTATTATTTTTTCCCGATTATCACAGCCGGCACTCGCTTTGGAATCAAAGGTGGCCTCAGCGCCGCGCTCGCCGGGATTGCGTCGTATGGATACATTCGATTCAATTTCGAATGGGAAGGATTGCTCGGCATCGACCGTTTTCTCATCCGGAGTATTTATCTCGTCGCATTTGCTTACTTTTTCGGCTTCATGAGTGAATTTGAAAGGAAGCAAAATCAAAAACTATTGGCGCTTTCAAAAACGGCCGAGGAGGTCGCAACCCTGGTCGAAAGGCGCAGACTCATGCAAGACGTACATGATGGGTTACTCCAGTCGCTGGCCACCCAGATACTCCGCCTTGAATCGTGCCGTAAACAGCTTCTAGGGTCGCCCCAGGAGCTGGATCGGGCACTCCGGTCCATGGAAGACGATACACGAAACTCGATGTACGTGATTCGACAGTTTCTAGCCGGCAAAGAGATTCCATCGATAACGCCGGGCATGCTCATGGAAAAACTACGGGATGAGATGAAGTTTTTGCGCGACGGCTTGGGATTGCGGGTTACCTTGGAAACCGCGCCAGACGGCGAGCTCGACCTCCCCCAAGCGGTGGAGCAAGACATCTATTTGGTCTTAAGGGAAGGGCTAATGAATATCGCACGGCATTCGTATGCGTCCCACGCCGATATAACTCTAGAAAAGACGAAAACGGAGATACGAGGGACGCTCACGGACGATGGAGTGGGATTTGCCCCCACCACTGACGTGAGCAACGATCATGGGGTTGGATTAGGGAGTATGAGGCGCCGAATAGAAAAACTCGGAGGAGAACTGCAAATCCAGTCCTCCCCGGGGAGAGGTGCGAAAATTTCCTTTACCCTACCGCTGGAAGAAAAA
>Ga0153915_10002403_pt1 | contig 17118 bp, 17 predicted proteins | sample Opewatmetagenome_2_FD_107003 | JGI IMG/M metagenome (GOLD analysis project Ga0153915, IMG submission 107003) | Freshwater wetland microbial communities from Ohio, USA - Open water 3 Core 3 Depth 3 metaG | ecosystem: Environmental > Aquatic > Freshwater > Wetlands | place: USA: Ohio, Lake Erie...
ACTTGAGCAGTGATTTATTATTTATTTGAAATAGTCTTAAAGTTATGTGGTTGCTATTGCACTACCACAACAACTTATTAGCGCAAAACAAAGCAGACGATTTTCGGGTCTTTTAGTGTTTTAACGATTAGATCTGGTTTTTCAGCTTCAAGTTCCTGCATAGAGTACACGCCTGTCGTGACAGCGATACAGCCCATACCCGCTGATTTGGCAGCTTTAACACCGAAAATTGAATCTTCCAAAACCACGCAGCGTTCTGGCCGGCTTTCTAGTTGCTGGGCGGTTTTAAGGAAAATTTCAGGGTTAGGCTTAGAATGTGAAATCGATTCAGCTGTTAATACCACAGGGAAGAACTCTTCGATGCCGTTTGCCTGTAACATGTGCTTGATGACAGCGCGGTTATTCATAGACGCCAGACCCATCTTGACCTTGCCATGCAGCGCTTCGAGTAGTTCTTTTGCGCCCTCAAAGAGCTTGACTTGTCCTGTTAGTTCGATTTCAAGCTGAATTTTCCATTCAATTAGCTGCTGAATTAATTTTTCATCAAACGGTACTTTTGCTGATCGCAGGATTTCGCGAAAGGTTTCTGCTGCTCCAATGCCGATGCGGCGTTCTATGTATTCGCTGTTAACTTGACAGCTAATTTTATCCAGTGCCTTTTGGAATGAAATGACTATGACTTGGCGGGTATCAGCTAAGGTGCCGTCCCAATCAAAAATTGCTGAATTAAACATTGGCTTTCCTAGTTTAAGTTTAGTTTTTCTCGGATGGTTTGGCTTTTTTTGGTGGCTTCTTCGATGGCACGTATCATGGCTGAGCGAATTTGGCTTTGTTCGATTTGGTAGATTGCTTCGATGGTTGTTCCGCCTGGTGTCGTGGTCATGTCTTTGATTTTGGCTGGGTCCTCATGGAGGTCGATTATGAGTTTACCTGTGCCCATCACTGATTGCGCCGCAGCGGTGAGAGCAATGTTTCTTGGCAAGCCAACTTTCAATCCGGCGTACATTAATGCTTCGACAATGATGGAGAGGTAGCCTGGTCCGCTGCCGCTGACCGCCGTGATTGCATCCATGTATTTTTCATCAATCTCGTCGCTAATGCCCATCATATTAAGCAAAGTCTTAACCTTCTCCTTATCCTCCGCTGTCACGTTGTCTTCACAGCAGTATGCCGTGTAAGCCGCCTGCACCAAAGCGGCAAGGTTAGGCATTATCCGTACAATCCGCGCATCCGGTGCGTTCTTTCGCAGAAATTTTAAGGGCACAGTTGCAGCGACGGAGATGAGAAGTTTGCCTTTGATTTCCTTGCCGATTTCCTTAAGAACTTTTTCTACGTTCCCTGGCTTAACAATAATGAAAACAATATCTGAGTCGCTTGTTGATTTGCGGTTGTCTGAAGAAACCTGAACCCCGAGTGCTTCGAGGCCTTTGAGCTTTTCTGGTACTATGTCGACGGCTGTTATTTTGCCTCCGTAATTGCCTTTGATTAGGCTTTTTATTATGGCACCGCCCATCATGCCAGCGCCTATAACTGCAATTTTGTCATTCAAGATGTTCACGCTTCTGTTTAGAGAAACAGCGGGTTTTGCTCTTTAAACTTTTGTTGCCGACTTAAGGCTCCTAAAGTAGGAACTTCTAATCAAAAGTGCCCCGCTGGGATTTTTTGTAAATACTTAAAACTTTTCTGTATTTGAAAAGCGACTGTTTATTTGGCTGTAACCATGTCTTTGAGGAGCTTGTGCATTGTTAGGGCCGGTGCGTTTGTTTTTATGCCTCTGGTGTTAAAGTGTGTTGGCACCGCTTGGAAACCGTTGTTGATGAGCGTAGATAGGAAGGTTTGGACGCTTGGCGCGGGCAGGTTTAACTTTCCGCTCAACTTGTCAATTACGTTGTAAGTTGCAGGTGCCGACGCTTCCGTCTTGACTAGTGAGAGAAGTTTAGTGATTTTGGCGTTGTTCCTGAAGGAGGTTTTCTGGTTCTCCGCGATCATTTGGATAACAAATGCTTCATCAGCGATGCTGCCTGTCCATAGTGGTCCAGCATGCTCCATTTTTGTACCGCATTCAGGACATTGGTCCTTGACAAACGGTTGGCGCTGGATTTCTCGGTGCAGACAACTAAAGCAATGTAGAATGTAGCCTGTGTTTTTGAGGCTCTCGTCTGCTTTTTTGCAACCGTAGGCAATTTGCGCGTAGACACGGATATAATGGTCACTGCTGTGGCTAAATATAACACGCATTCCTATGTCATGTTTCGCCGCCAAAGATGCCATGCAGCCAGCTAACAAGCGCACCGCCAACTCGTGACAATACTCAGTACGCAACGGCTTGCCACCATACTTACGCACGCACGCCTTCGCATGAACACCACAGAGAGGCGCCAAATCCGTCGCCGTAGCTGCGAGCAAACCCTTGTTTCTTAAGGCTCGAAACGCTGAATCCAAATACGGGACCGGGGTGCCGAACGGGTCGATGTCTATAATGTCAAAGCGTCTTTTCGATGAGGCGTTGCAGCTTAGCACACAGTTAGCGTCTTTGTGTTTTAGGATAATTTTGTCTTCTAACTTGTTTAGTTCAATGTTATGTTTGGCCAGTTCGAAGGCATGTCTGTTTATGTCGGCTAGCAAGACCCTCTTTACCCCTTCGATTTCGACGGCATAACGGATTCCTCGGATGCCCTGGCTTGTCAGCGGCTCGCAAATGCTGATTTCGTGGTTAACGGTGTGTTGGTAAGCTTTAAACGCCAAAACTGTAAGGTCACGGTTGAACTCCATGATGGGATTGTAGAATACTGGAGCTCTAGAGGGTGCATAATCGGAGGGCACGACACCATACGCTTTCAGTTTGGGCACTAGGACTTGGACTTTGCCTTCCCTGACTATTTCGGCAGGAAAATCCGCCTTGTACTCTTGCGTGTTTGCCACTTTGTGCACTCCAGAGATGCTGTTATCAGAAGAATTTTATTAAAATATTAGAGTTCTGGTACCAAACAGGTCAAAGTTTAACGGTTCCCCTAACCTCAGAGTGCAACAGTACTTTATTTTCGAAATCCTTAATTGCGGCATCACCGCTAACTGAATTATACTTGTCATTTCTTTCGGCATTAAAACTTCCAACTGCCATGAAAACAGAGAGGTTTAAGGTTGCAAAACGAAAACGCCATACAAACAATAAACCTAACCAAGACATTCAAGTCAAAAATCCAAAACAACCGCACCGCACTCTTCCAACGCAAAAAAACCATAACCATAAACGCCATAGATAACCTGAACCTTGAAATAAAAAAAGGCGAACTCTTCGGATTATTGGGACCAAATGGTGCAGGAAAAACCACCCTTGTCAAAATGCTCTGTACACTTCTTCCGCCAGACGGTGGAACCGCCAAAATCAACGGTTACGACATAATCAAGCAACAAATGCAAGTAAAACGTTCACTTGGTACACTCTTCAGCGTTGGGGAAAGAGGATTTTTCTGGCGACTCAACGGCTACCGCAACCTCGAATTCTTCGCCGCTATCTATAATGTGCCTAGGCAGAAACGGCACGAACGCATCATGGAAGTCCTAAAACTAGTCGGCTTAGAAAGCAGCGCCTTTGACCTCTACCAGAAATACTCTGGTGGAATGAAACGCAAACTTTCATTGGCAAGAACCCTGCTGCCTGATCCGCCAATCCTGCTACTCGATGAACCCACAACAGGTTTAGATGCAACTTCATCAAGAAACATCCGGGAATTCATAAAGAACACAGTCAGCCAAGGAAGCGGCAAAACAGTCCTCTACACAACCCACTACATTGAAGAAGCTGCACAAATCTGCGACAAAATCGGCATCCTGAACCATGGAACAATAATCGCCTCCGACACACCCAACGCGCTAAGGGAAAAAATCAAAAAAGAAGAGCAAATCTTCCTCATCGTTGAAGACATAACATCACAGCAAATCGAGCGGTTGCGTTCCGTAGAAGGGGTAATCAACCTTACTGAAAACAACGGGGAAGCTCTGCCAAACCAAAAGGGCTTGTGTCTTGAACTGAAAAGTGTTGAGCAGCTTCCGCCAATCTTTGATTTTCTCTTTGAGCAGAAGATTAGGCTTGTGAATTTCAAACGAGAAGAACCCACCTTAGAAGATGCATTTATAGAGTTAACAAGGAAGGCCCAGCTATGAGCGCTGAGCTGGAAAAAATCTACTATTTCATGAAACGCGACATCATTAGCTTCTCCACCTACAAAACCAACATACTCATCCTTGTGATGACAGCGCTTTTCGGCGCATTATCCTTCGCGTATCTTGGCTCAAACGCAACCATGCAAAGCGTCCTGCAAATGTACAACATGAACTTGACCACATATTTGCTCATCGGCTTAGCTTTCAACAGCTACCTAGCCCAAAGCCTCACGCTAATCCAAAAAACAATTAATCCGTGGGCACTCGAAGAAGTATTGGTTTCGCCAACAGGGTTAACAACGTTTATTGTTGGAAGTTCGCTTTGGGGTTTCATCTGGAGCACAGCTGTTGTCGTTATTTACCTAGCGATTGGCGTGTTCGTTTTCGGGGTAACCTTAAGCATAAACATCGTTGGAACAATAATCGTTTTAGCATTAGGCATCGGCACATTCATAGGGTTCAGCATGATTGGCGCAGGAATCCTCATCCTAACCAAACAAGGAGATCCAGTAACCGCACTAATCACCATAGCCACTAGCCTATTTGGCAATGTTTTGTTTCCGCCACAGGTCATGCCAGTTCAGTTGCAAGCTATCTCGTATGTGGTTCCGCAATATTACTTCTTTACTAGCATCAGGCTTATGCTTACAGGCTGGACAATCCCTCAGATCCTGCCAGACCTTTTGATTTTAGGGTTAATGTGCGCGATTATTGTGCCACTGGGCTACGCAATCTACTATTGGTGTCTTAAAACTGCAAGAAGAAAAGGAACTCTCTCGTGGTTCTGATGAGGGATAAAGAATTAATGCTATCGTTGCCTTAGTTTATTTTGAGGGCTGCTATTTTGTTCAAGAATTGTCGTGAGTGCGGTGGAATAACTTCCAAGTTTTCAGCAGAAACATATGTTTGTATGAGTCAAAACTGTAAGCACGTCGACGCAGAACAACTGTACAAGCTGCTTAAAAACTTAGGTGTTGATGGCACTGTGATAAAGAAAGTGCAAGATAATATTATGGAAAATACTTTGTAAGAAAAGCGGCAAAATCGTAGAGTCAATTACCAGCAGCAGACCAGTTGAAATTTACTTTTTCATTTTAATAGCAATCAATTCCTCAAACTTAACCTCGAAAGCAGCCACTGGATTCTCAAGCTTCCAAGCCTCGAGTACCACAGGACTAACCTCACCGATAACGCCAACCTCAACGCTACCAACTGTAACTTTGCCAACCCGGCCTTCAATAAAGCTAGGATGAGTCGTTTCTTCAATTTGCCAGTTCAAGCCTAAATTGCCCATAAACGAGTCTAGGGACGATTTTATTTCACTAAAATTAGCGCTTGCGTGAGAAGTTGCCGCCGAAAGCCAATCCTCATCTCTTGTTCGAGTTTCCTTTGTTCCATCAACTATTGTAACTTTGCCTAGTTCAAAGATTTTTTGCGGAAACTCCACCGATTGGTTGACACTGAGAAACTCAATTATACTAGGAAGCAGCCAGTTGCGCAAGCAAGTCATTGTAACTACTTTGGGGTTAGCAAGCTCCACTATCTTGCCTCTTGGAACGTTCATTTTGCCAAAAAGGTTCTCAGGGCTTGTCAGTGTGTAGCTGAGGATTTCTTGGTAGCCTAAGCCAATCATGAGTTCACGTGCAACATTGACAAAGTGTTGGTCAGGTTTTGCAAGTCCAGTTGTGGGCAGCTCGCGCCAAATAGGCTCAATGTTGTTGTAGCCATAAGCGATGGCGATGTCTTCAATGAGGTCAACTTGGTGCATGACATCAACACGGTAACATGGCACCAGGACGTCTAAGTCGTCGTGTGACACTTTGTCGACGCCTAATCCTGCTGTAAGGAGTTGCTGGCTGATTTGTTCGGCGGTTAACTTTAAGCCCAACAGGCGATTTGTTTCTTCTATGCTTAATGTAAAGTGCTTATTTTCAAAATTCGGCGTGAAAACGGTTTTTTCTGGGTAAACTTTGTTTTGGGGATAATGCACGGTTGCACGGTACGCTTTGCCTCCACGATCAATCAACGCCAACGTAACCAAGTTGAGTGTGTTTAGTACAGTTTGCTGCTGTGTGCCCGTGACTTCAACCAACAGACTCCTTGATTCCTCAGTTATCTTGCCTAAATCATTCGAGTTAATGATTGGCGGAAAGGATAGTACTTTGCCTTGCGAGTCAAACAACATCGGGTAAAGCGGATTCTTCTTGACTATGTGACTGTAATCTATGCCTTTCGGATGTCGTTCTAAAATCTCATCAAGGGTCATTTTTTCCGTAAATCCTAAGGGAACAAAACTGACATCGGTGGGTTTTACTGCGGTGTAATTGATTGGTTGCTTGATTAAGTCGAAATTGTAGATGCCGATGGAGGTTTTCTGGCGGTTTCTGCCGTAGGTTTGGTCAAGCTTGTCTTGAAGGTGCATGATTCCTTTAATCGTGTTGTCGGTTAAGTAGATGTTTTTGATTATTGAACAGCTAATGTAGGGACGGATGTTCCATAACGCTTTACTAACATTAACCTCTGCGATTGATTCCCCTGCAACGTACTGTTTGATACCTTTTTCTTGATTGAGGTAACCGCGCAATGCCCGACTTAAGCCTTCAACGCTCCAAAGGTCAGGACGGTTGGTATCTTTCATTTCCATGCTGACTGTGCCCTCGTTCTGGTTGAAGGCCTTAACTTCACCCTTTATGAAAGCGAGAATATCATCTAGTTTTTCAGTGTCATTGTTCAATTCGACATTGAGTAAACATTGCAGATCAGCGTAGTCTACGTCGATTGTGGGCATATTTAGGCCACCTGCTTTTTGCGTAGCCAATTAAGGTCTTGGCTAAAAATCATGCGAATATCGTCAATGCCTGCACGCATCATAAACAAGCGGTCAACACCAAGTCCCCAAGCAATCACAGGCACCTTTACTCCGAATGGCATTGTGACTTCTGGGCGGAAGATTCCTGAGCCGCCGAATTCTATCCAACCGTAGCCTTCTTTGTAAGCAGATAGTTCCACGCTGGGTTCGGTGAATGGGAAGTAGTCGGGTTTGAAGCGGACTTTGTCTGCTCCTGCGATTTCCATGGCGAATTTGCCAAGTACACCCAAAAGGTCTTTGAGGGTTAAAGCTTCATCAACGATTATACCTTCCACTTGGTTAAATTCTGATAGGTGGGTTTTGTCAGTGATTTCTGGGCGGTAAACACGCGCGATCGAGAAGTACCTGCTTGGAACTTCCAGGTTTTTGCTGTCCAGCGTTCTTGCGCTGAGGCATGTGCCGTGTCCCCGCAAAATCAGTCGCTCGGCAATGTCAAAGGAGTACTTGTATTGCCAGCCTGTTGAACCCGTTTTCCAGCCATTCTCATGGGTTTCCTTCACGTGCTCAGCCACTTTGACGTATCGGCTAATATCGCCATGTTGTAGGTCTTTAATGTAGTAGATGTCGCTGGGTTCACGTGCAGGATGGTCTTGTGGAACATACAGTGCATCGAAGTTAAAGAAACTGGTTTCCACGCATGTGCCAGTCATTTCCTTAAAGCCTAACGTCACTAGTTTTGAGCGAAGTTCGTCTATGAAGGCGAGGTATGGGTGTTTTTTGCCAGGCCAAGTTTTCGCTACTGGCGCTTTAATATTGTATTTTTGGAGTTTTGAGGTGTGCCATTTGCCAGTGATTATGAGATCGGGACTGAGTTGGGTGACTTCTTGGGGTGCGGTTTCGGCTTGTATTTGGGCTGTTTTGCCTTTCACTGTGATTTGCAGGACTCGTTTGGTTTTGGGTTCCACCGTTAAGAGTTTGCGTTTTTTAAGTTGCTCAATCGCGGCTTTTAGTTCTGGGCTTAGGTCTTCTTGGGATGCTTGTTTTTTGTCGTTCAGGTATTTGAGAAGGGTTTCGTCACAGCCTTCAGGGATAACTGTTTGGTGAAGCAACGTTTCTGTTATTTGGAGAGTGTTGTTTTCTGAGCTAAAAATTGCCCATTTTTTCCTTATTGCCCAACCAAGTGCAATTTGGATAAACTGCGGCTCCAAAGCGGCTTGCTTCGCGGCTGTTTGCAGGTTTGCGCTTCCGCCAAGTTGGGCTACTGTTAGGAGTAGTTTGCGTTCAGGTAAACCTTTTGTGGCATATTGTTGTCCTTCAGTGGTTAGTTTTATGATGTTTTGGAATTGTGCATGTATGGTTATGAGGCTTTTTTCTTGCAGGGTGAGCGCGTTTCGCATGATTGCTGCGTCTGGGAAAGCGCAAGCATTAATCAACTGTTCCACTGAAGCGCTTCCGCCAAGCTGTTCTATGGCGGAAAGTAACCGTTGCTCTTGCGTTCTAAGCTCAACCATACAGTTGTACCTTCAATGCGTGAAATGTTTAGGTTTGTTTATGGATAGTTCTTGCGTCACAAATAAAAGCATGCTGATAAGCCTAAGAAAAACTAGCAGCTCTCTTATGTCCAAAACTCTCCTATATAGAGCCGGAACTGTTGCCATTTGAGACTTTTCGTTATATTGGCTTGCCGCAGTTACGACAGAACATTGCGTCGGTGTTGTTTTCAGTTCCACAGTTAGCGCACCGCTTTGTCAATCCAGCAACGGGCGGTGTTGTTGGTGGCTTTACCGTGTATGCGTATGCTGAGGCTGGCTCTCTTGGTTTAAGCTTGTTAAAGTTCATGTACGCTATTATCCAGGCTATCCAGGCTACAATGGGTACGATCATACCGATTAGGTACAGTATTCCAACGGTCCTAAAACCTTCTACTCCTGAACTCGCTGCTAACTTGTTGAAGGCGCGCATATAAAGGAAACCGCTTGCTATTGCTAAAGCCAAAGCTACTAAAATTATGATAGCAATGAGAACGAAAAATTGTGCTAGGAACGTTGTAGGGGAAGATGGGGGAGTTATTGCCTGACCGATTAAGTTTCCCATGAATGAGAATAGGAAGCCAAACATTATGAGGACTACTACTACGCTGCCGACGATACTCAGAATTAAGCCGTACAATATATTGGTGAAAATTCCTGGTTCATTGTAATAATGTGATAGCCTATGCATCGCTATGATAAACAGGATGAGGCCTGCAAAAGCAATAATCCCCAGCAGAATAATCGCAATTATGAATCCTGTAAACACAGGCGTGTTAGGAACAGTTGTAGTGCTGATAGGAATACTAGCGAACAGCGATAAAAAGTAAGCCACATACACTACCACCATAATGACTGGTGTACTTACATAAATTAAACTTGCAATTCTGCCGAGATGTCTTCCTGATTCAAGCGACATGTAAATCTCTCAAATGTTAATTATTAAGATTTAGGGATAAGCTTTTCGATATCGCAACCATGCCAACATACAAACGCTAACTTTCCGGGATCTTTGTGGAGCCTTTCCTGAAACATCTGACTGCAGGTCAAGCCCTACTACCGAGAAAGCGGCAAAACCCTAAACTAAAATAAATCAAGATAGATTAAACACACTTAGCGACGTCTAACAGCTTTAGCGCATGCTCAAAAGGTTCTTAAGAAAGAAGCAGCTTCACGTTTAACGGTGAATTTCTTGAGTTCTGATAACGGTAGTGAAACTAGAGCTCCTTCTACTTATCCCACGTATTTGCCATCGCAACGAAGCATGTCAGGATTATACGCTAATATCGGATTGCTCTGCGCCTTCATCGCGTTGTGGGTCCTTCCAGAAATTTTTGGAACAGCTGCCGCTATTCTAGGAGCATATGCCTTTAGGATGGACTGTAATACTACGAGTAATCGAGGAATTTTTGCAGTTATCGTCGGCGTGATTTTCATGCTTGTAGGGATTTATTATACCTCATTTTTCGGCTTATACAACATTCTACCGTAGGAAAACAGCATTCCACAGACTTCTTGCTATGTGACCTTCCCTCCCAACCGAGGCAAAAAGCGCTAACCCGTTAATGGTGCTTCACTTCTTCAGTGTCAAGCAATCTCACGTTTTTGAGGAAATTCTAGCAGGTCCAAATTTGCCTGCCAGAGCCGAATCATTGGCAGGCAAACTATGGTGATTGTGATTGTTGGGGCACTACCACATATTCTTATTTTCTATTAGAAACGTAGCATTATTATCGAGAAGAAATATGAGTCGTTTGGCAGGCAAACCTTCTGCCTACATATGGCTCTGTTCTGGACCTGTACTATGGGGCTTAGGCTCCCAAATGTGCGTCTCTAGGCATCCTATTTGGCGTCTATGGTAGTCTGCCAAACGGCACCTGAGGCTTTTTTCGCTTTACTTTTTTTGTTTGGTTGTATCGTCCAAATGGAAATGGTGTAAAAATCGGTGTACAATTGGGACAGCAAAGATTCCGACTGCCACCAACTCAACAAGTCCACAGTATAGAGCGTAGATTCCGGCAAAAAATTTTCCGCCATCGGTAAGTAGGGCATTTACCTGGCCCATTCCGCCCATAAGCATCGCAGAGTTTAAAAAAGCATCAACCCACGAGTAACCCTCTAGCACAACGTAGCCCACTACGCCAACGACCAACGAAAAAACGATTAAACCGACGGAAATTAACGCAAACTTTGCCAATCGCCTAAGAAACGCTCTTCTGGACAGAAGCTTCTCATAATGATGCTCGAACAATACAACACCCCTTACTTAACCAGCATCTTTGTTGTAATATGCCTTTATACTTTTCATAAAGTGACCAGTTAAGGTAAAATACGAGTTGTGTTACTCATAATCTTTCTAAATTTACATGGGCGACGAAGCATGGTTAGGTTAAAATGCAAAAAATGCGGAAACGTCTTTGAACAGGGTCTCTCGGGAGCAATTTTAGCGGCACATGTTGGCCCTTACCATTACATAAAATGTCCAGCCTGCGGAAAAAAAAGTTGGCTAAATGTTTACAAATCAGTGAAAGACCCAGTCACTTGGCCTCCAGAATCGAAACAGCAAGAGACCCCTCAGCAGCAGTTGACTGAGGAAGAATTGGAAAAGAAGCGGATAGAAGACTCTAAATACGAACGAGACTGAAGAGTTAAAGCATTGGACTGTCGCAGGGCATGATTGACACTAATAACCTTACCCGAAAATTCGGCAACCTAACAGCTGTAGACAACGTCAGCTTGCATGTGGATGAAGGGGAAGTTTTTGGTTTTCTTGGACCTAACGGCGCAGGCAAAACCACGACCGTGCGTATGCTCTGCTGCTTAATTGGCAAGTCTAGTGGCGAAGCCAAGATAGGCGACTACTCTATCGATAATGAGGCGGATTGCCTCAAAATCCGCAAAATGGTCGGTTTACTGCCTGAAAACGTTGGCTTATACGACAGCCTAAGCGCTTACAGAAATCTTGACTTTTACGGGCAACTCTACGAGGTTCCAGAAGGCAAGCGCAGACAAAACATAGAGCGTCTTTTGCAGTTGCTAGGGATTTGGGAGCGCCGAGAAGACGCAGTGGGCGCCTTCAGCAAAGGAACAAAACAGAAAATCGCTATTGCACGTGCCCTCATTCATGATCCTCAGGTCCTGTTTTTGGATGAGCCTACAGCGAATCTTGACCCTGAAGCTTCTAAAACCGTTCGAGATTTCATTTTGGAGCTCAAGAAGGAGAAGCGAACCATTTTTCTTAACACGCATAATTTGGATGAGGCAGAACGGCTGTGCGACCGAATTGGCATCTTGAAGGCAAAGCTGGTGGCGGTTGATTCCCCCAAGAACTTGGAGCGCAGTCTTTATAATCGAAAAACAATTGTTCACTTGGAAACAGTTACTGATGATATTGTGGCTGCTGTGCAGAATCTATGCACGGTTAAGAATGTGCGTGCCAGCGATAATAAGTTGATTCTTGATATAGACAACCCTGAAAAATACAACCCTGAAGTCGTGCGAGCAATCGTTGAATCAGGCGGCAATATTCAGTATGTCACCGAATTGCGCTCGACGCTTGAGGATGTATACCTGAAATTGATAAGGGAGGCTTCTGCAAAGTGAGACTTTGGAAATCATGGATTGTGACTAGAAAAGACCTTAGCGTCTTTAAGAAAAACAAGTACGTCCTCTACTCGCTAATTGCCATGCCCATTATACTTGGTGTTGTTCTGCCTGTGATTTTCATATTTGCCCTAGACGCCCAAACAGCCGCACAAACCCTTACACACAATCAACTCGTAGCAGCTGCTAACCAAATCGTAGGCTTATCCACCATGTACTTTGTTCTCATCCCAGCCATTCTACCCTCAATCATCGCCTCATATAGTTTCGTGGGCGAAAAAATCGAAAAAAGTCTCGAACCCCTGCTGGCAACACCAACCACCGATGGCGAACTGCTGTTCGGCAAAAGCTTTGCCGCATTCATTCCATGCATAGCTGTAACCTACATTGGCGCCGCCATCTCCGCACCCATAATGGACTACTGGTCATGGATTAGGCTTGGTGTTTTCGTGATACCGAACACTTACTGGGCACTAATCATGGGAGTCATAGCGCCGTTATCATGCATAATGAGTGTTGAAGCCAACATAATAGTGTCTTCAAGAGTCAACGACATACGCGCAGCACAGCAACTCGGAGGCTTGGTCGTTTTGCCGCTGATTTTCGTAGTGATTTTTGCTTCGGCAAGCGCTCAAGTTTCAATTTTGCTTGCATTGGGTATTTCAGGCGCGTTAGCGGTGGCAGATGTTGCCTTGTTTTATCTTAGCAAAGCGACATTTCAACGTGAAGAAATTCTTACAAAATGGAAGTAGACAGACAGTATTAGGTTGCCAAATAGTGTTTTGAGCGAAAGTGGCATTAGTTTGTGTGATGTAGTGTTTTTCGTGTGGGATTTTGGAATTTATTAAGTTTTACGTAGGGAAAGAATGACTGCACTTCATAATAGCGAAGGGAAAATTGCTTATTGAGAATGCTCTAGTTGTGGTAACCTGCTTTCTGCAGAAACAACTCAAAACGAAACGGCTTAGCTTTCAATATTAAGATTTTATCAAAAGGGCAATTTAAAAATAAGCATCTATATAGGATCATTACAGTTCGGCCTATGCTTATGTTCGTCTTTAACAAATGCTTCCTCGACAACCCATTCAACTATATCGTCATCAGATGTCAGCTTTTTCTTCATCTTACCTTTTCTCTTTAACCAACCAATTGCCCGAAAACAATATAAGTGATATTTCGTAAGACGCAATATATCCGTAAAGCGTACTAAGTAGAGTTGGCGGTCCACAGTTTTTAGCTATCGGGTTTTTGAATAGCGAGATTTGATTTCACCATGTTTATTGATAAGGAAGGAAAAAAGTAAATTTTGTTTGCTGAGGCTCTGGAAGTGGAATTATTAGGAAAAAGGAGAAGGGAAAAATGCAAAACTAGCTATAGCTATATCCGGAACTTTTTCAGCCAAACTTTTCAATTTCATCGCGAATTATTGTCATATCAAAGACTAAATACGCGGTCTTATTTTCAAATTTTAATCAACAATCAATAGAAGTTAATTTGACAAAATGCAGAGTTAGAGCCATTCAAACGAAATCTCTGATTTGGAATTGATTTAGTTTCTTGCAAAAGTCGAAGGCGCAAAGAGATAGTATAGTTATTAAAAAATCACAAGCTTCATAAAGCGACCAAATAGTAAAAGATTACAGAGAAATATGAAGTTAGAGCTGCCTCGCATACTCATTAAAACATACAGAAAAATAGTTGAGTTTACAGCATTGACTGGCATGGTCTTAGCATTAATCGGCATATTGCTAAGTTTCTTAACGACTGATAGAGACTTAATAATGACTGGTGTTCTAGGCGGCTCAATTTTTGGCGGTTTATTCTTAATGACTTACGGCCTAGTGTCAGCTCAAGAAATGCCTCAAACATTAGAGAGCGTGTAGGCTACGCTCAGAATAGTTGAAAATAATCTTTTGGATCAAAGACTTAACGTTTGATTTGAGCACACTTTCACCGTAGACTCCACTGTAACCGTATGTCTTATGCTGGTTTCGTTTTTAAGGTACAAAATTAATGATGCAGCTGTTTGCTTATGGACAAAGTTGATTTAACTAGACCTTGTGATGCCTGCGGTGACATGATTGGAGGCGGCTTTCATCATTGCCCAAAATGCCAGATCTATTTCTGCTTTCTATGCTCATACAAGCTTATGGAGGCTCAACTAAAACAACTACTTGAATGCCCTATGTGCGGTGGAAAGCTTAGTTAGTTTTTATTTAGTCGTTAATCCAGATAGATATATTGACATTTTCCTAAGCAGAGCACGAGAGGAGTTTTTAGCGAAGCATAATGCTTAAAATCATTTTAGTCAAATAAGGAAAGGAGGCGCAAAATATGAATAGAGGCAGACTTTATGAAGAATTAATTCCATTTGAACAATTATCTTATAAAGGGTATAATACTCCTGAACTTGCAAATGCTAAAATAAAACAAATTTTAGATGAAGTTAAAAAAGAAATGCCGCCTTTCACCGAAAAATGGGTTAATACACAAACCGAAAACCCTGATTGGAAAGCAACCTGTGAAGCCATGAACGAAAGAACAATAGCAAGAGAAAAGTGGTTTATTAAATGGTTTGGTGAACAAAAATGAGCGAAGGCGAACTTACGACTATGTTCAAAGTCTTAAATCTGCAACTCTCGCATAAGAGTTGAAACCACCTTGTTTCTCCAGGCAAAATCCATGACTTAAACACATAATGCGCTCGGAGAAAGTAAAGGAGATTAAAAATATAGCCGAAATTTTAGAGTAGAATTCCCAAGCTCTTTTAGGGTAGAAATCCTCTCTTTAATTCTTATGCGCAAAAATCTTGTTGTGGCCCTCTTCATAGTTGTTTGGCTTACAGTAACGGTTTTTGTATTGGGGTGGGGATTCTATTATAACTTGACTTATTTTGCACACGTTAACTACGGCGTGCCTTTAACTTGGGCGACTAACGAACTAATGACTTTAGCAGGACCAGGTAACCTTTGGAGCGTAAATATCTGGAACCTGCTTATTGACATTGTTTTCTGGTTTGGCATAATGATTATCATAGTTGCAGCGCTACTTTACAAACTTAAGCCACATGGTCCCCAACGCTTGGCAACTATCAAGACCTACAACCGTTCACTACTACGCTCGCCACTGTGAAACTATCACTTTTTGGGCTTGCGAAAAGCTTAACCTCTTTCATCTCACAGATAAACTGGAAACGGTTTCCATCAACTGGAATGGTTTTTTGCTACTTTGCAGATAGAGACGCTGTCTTCTAGGTGGCCAAGCGAGTGTTTGCCTAAAAGATCTAAGCGCTTAACATAGGTGGTTGAGGTTTCAGCCTTAAAATGCTGTTTTAGATACGTATGGAAAAGCGGTGAGTGTAAGAAATGGCGCGGGATGTGGGCTTTAGATTTACGTTTAAATTTCACGCAAAAAAGCCCATGAATGGAATTATGTTAAGCGCTTGATTGTCTTCAATTGCCAGTTTATTTAGGCTGCTGGACATTAAAAAGAACAAGGTCCTACACATTTTTCGTTATTCCGTAAGGGCTCCATCACCTCTAGTGCGCTAGCTATTATGGCGATGGAGGGTAAGCTGTCAATATGGCGTCCCGGTCAAGTATTCCTTCCGCTCCAGGTCCTGAATATTTTGATGCAGGATGATAGAACGTAACGAGCGCTGCCAGACGATTAAATACCATAACTTGTTTACGACCGGCTGGCGAATGCATCTCAGAGATACCTGAAACTAGTTTACCGTGACCTTCAAAAAGAATGCAAGCAGGAGGCAACGTAAAATTAGGCGGAAAGAGCTTTATCGGTATAGACCAACCTGCGAAAAGTGTGTTCCCTTGAACGGATACCTCAAACTGGTCCTTATCTATTAATTGGCAGTTTTGTGAGGCAGGAGTACCTTTGAAAACTCCTTTCCTGAATTCTAACGACAGAGGGTTATCTGTAACATGGGCTACTGGAACATACCGAAACCCCTTTGGCGTTTCAAGCCATAAACGAACAGTCATATAGTCCTCGGCTCCCCATGATGATTGCTTGTTGCAATGCCAAAAGGACACCATCATGTCAGGCAGCCCAAAGCTTGCTGGCATATGAATGACCGCGCCAGCATTACTGCCATAAAGAGTGTTTATATCTTTCTGGGGATCGTTCGCGTAAATCCTCTTTGCGCTTATTATCTTATCTAGAATCTCTTTTTCAGTGATTTTGCCAACTATCTGATTTTCCAGCTGTCCAACACCTTTCAAATAAGCGCCGTAAGGATCACTCTTAGCAAGCAAGAAATCATTGTCGGTTGCCAGTTTGGGTTGAAGAATTGATTCTAAAGTAACTGTTGAGGAAGGACTGGCATTTTCCCAGAGTTCAATCAGTTTTGCTCTGGCTCCTTGAACAAAGGCTATGTCGTCTACGAAGCTAATGGGCTCTCGTAAGTTAAAAAAATGCGAGCCATCAATAACTACAATTTGTGCATAACCGTCTGGCACATGCCTAATCTCACAAAGCGTTGAAAGTTCTTGCACAGCAGAGAGAGTCTCACTCGAAATGGGCATCATTAACTTTACGCAAAGACCTTTCCTGACTAAGCCCTGAAGTTCTTGCCTTCGCCTCAAAAACTCTCCTACACAATCAGACGAAGTTATGGCTATGATTTCTTTCTCACAAGCTAGGAAGTCTTTCTCATATTCTTCTCTTGCTTGTCCACCAAGTACAGAGGATTCAAATAATGGCAAAATATTCTCATTGCAGATACGGCTGTTGATGTCAGTTGAATTACGCCATAATTCCTCAAAGGTATCGATAAATGACCTGACGAGCGTTTTGCAGTTTGTCCAAACGCACGTTGCTTCTTTTTCGAGGTTGTTCTCGTCGTCTCTTGGAGAGATGAAAAACATTAGTTCATCGTTATCTCGGATGAACATCTTAGGTGATGATTTTAAGCCTAAGTAGTAGTCTCTCATTTGGAAATTCATTCCCGCACTTGGTATTCCTTCAACTAAACTTCTAAGCGCTTTCAAATTA
>Ga0153915_10002404_pt1 | contig 17112 bp, 21 predicted proteins | sample Opewatmetagenome_2_FD_107003 | JGI IMG/M metagenome (GOLD analysis project Ga0153915, IMG submission 107003) | Freshwater wetland microbial communities from Ohio, USA - Open water 3 Core 3 Depth 3 metaG | ecosystem: Environmental > Aquatic > Freshwater > Wetlands | place: USA: Ohio, Lake Erie...
ACCAGACCGATCCGTCGTAGACCCCGGTCCAGGTGTCCGTAGACGCGAAGGTCTTGTTCGCGCTCCCCGCCATCACGAGCGTCGCTCCGTCCACCAGGGTCGTGTTCCCGTCCCCGAAGATGATCGTGATCTCCTGACCGGCCACTCCGTTATCGAACGTGGTGATCGACGTCGCGCCCGTGTTGGCCGTCTTGAAGAGCCGCGACCCCACGACCGTCGGGGTCGTGTCCGTGTCCGTGAAGGTGACCGCGGCGCCCTCGACCGGGACCACTCCCGCGTAGTCCGGCCACTTGACCGCCCGCAGCGCCGACATGAGCGTCAGGTCGAACGCCATCCGAGCCGTGCCGCCAGCGTTCAGGAACGCCATGTACGCAGCGGTACCGTCCACGCGGATCCCGCAATTCGTCGTCAGGTCCGTGTGGTCCATCTGCTGGTTCGCCGCCAGAGTGTTCAGATTCCCGCAGACGGCGAAGGTCGTCCCGTTAGCCCCTGCCGCGAGGGTGGGGAACGAGAAGAGCTTCGCCCCCGTCGTCATCTTGGTGGCGTCGAAGAACGCCGTCTGGGAGCTGTAGTCGTTGGTGATCCCGAACCCGTTCGGCTGGTTCGGAATAGACCCACCGCCGACCAGGAAGGTCCCGGTGCCGACCCCTCCAGGGGAGGTGGTAGCGGGCCGCCACTCTAGGTTTCCCCAAAGTTGCTGAAGGCCGTCATGCGAGTCGCTGGGGCTGCCCGCTCCGACGAGGATCAGGACCCCGTTGTGGTCGTAGGGAACGACGGTGGCGGTCTGGTCGAATCCAGTCGTCCCGCCAGTAAACGTGCGATCCAGGGTCACCTGGGTGTCGCTGTCGACGGTCAGGATCTTCGCACCGATGAGACTCGTGTGGAAGATGGGAGTCGCTCCGAAGTAGATCCGGTCCCCGATCTTCGCTGCCAGGAATCCCGAGGAGGTCGTCGTCACGACCGCACTCGAGTTGGTCAGCTTGCACTGGGCCACCGTGAATGTAGCGACGTGCGCGAGCGCATCGTGGCGCACCGCGCTGGGAAGACTCGTCCAGAGGAGATCCGTGCCATCGGTCGAGAGGACCTGACCGCTCGTGCCATGAGGAAAACGGGCCCACTTCGGAGTGGAGTTCCCCACGATCAGGTCCCCTCGCACGACGGCTGCGGCGAGGGTGTCGCTATGAACGGTTCCGTCGAGGAGAGCGTTCGCGGTCAGCGCTTCCCAGGTCGGAGGAAGAACGGCCCCATTGCTCCGGAGGAACTGCCCTCCGAGACCTCCGTCGATCGGGAGGGGGAGCTTCCCGTTCCAGTCGGGCATGGTGATGATGCGTTCCGTGGAGCTGGGGAGGCCCGTCACGTCCCACACGACCCGCTTCGTGGGGTCCGCGTGGTCCGCGATACCGAGTCCGGAGATCCAGATCTTCCCGTCGTTTCGGAGCCAGATGAATCCCACGTTGGCCGGGAAGGCGCCCGCGACGAGGAAGGGCTCGAGGCCCGGACCCACCTGGACGAACCCGCCCAGGGTGGCGGCGTAGACTTTCGCCGCATCGAACCCCACCTGGGTTCCCGGCTTGTTGATGGGCTCGAAGTCCCCTGCGGTCTTGACCCAGACCCCGCCCGATCCCGAGTACGTCATGAGTCGAGGTGCCTCGGCTCCGTGGCCGTCACTTCCTTCTCCACCCAGGTCGTGACGGTAACGGTGCATTTGGTATAGAGCGTCCCTGCCGAGGCCGCCTTCGAGAAAGCCGGTGCCTCGGTGGAGCACTTGGGCCACGATCCCGGGGCCACGGTGCAGTGGACCCAGGACGTACCCGGAGGAAGCGACGGGAAGGGAATGAGTCCGAAGAAGCCGGGCATCAGGCGGGCCCCACTTCGCACTTCGTCCACTGGCTCACCAGTCCCGCGACGGGAATGAGCCGGACGGGGATCCGGAGCGAGGTCATCTGGCCCGTCTTCCGATCCGTCCCCTCGTAGGGCCAGTCGAGGACCATGCTCCAGGGATAGTAGTTCGGGTTCGCCAGGGGCCCCGTATTGACCTGAAGGTAGAACGGGCCCCGATACCGGAAGCTAAAGTCGTTCGCCGCGGGGTACTGCCAGTTCCCCACGTCGGCCACGATGGCGTAGTTCCCCGACACGGGTTCCAGCGGGACGAAGGCCTGCCCGAAGGTGATGTCGCCGTTCGCGTCGGTCGTGGTGTCTACCTGCACCTTTCCCACCGAGTCGACCATCTTGACCGGGACGCCCGAGATCGGGTCCCCCGTGTCGTCGTTCGCGACCATCGTGTGAAAGCCCCAGCACTCGAAGTGCTGTAGTCCCTGGGAGAGCTGGAGCGCGTTCTGCGCGAAGTTGTACTTACGAAACTCTGGCGTGATCCAGGTCGGCTCGACGATGAACCAGCTGCTGGGATTGGTGGGGCTCTTGATCTGGGAAGCGTTGGGGGACGTGCTAGGGGCAGCGAGGAACTCAACCCGGACGATACGCGTCGCGCTCGCCGCACTGTTTACGAGCGACGGCCAGAGGGTGCCGGAGGAGGAGATGCGGTGCCCCAGCGAGTCAACGACGAAGATGGAGTTGATCGGGTTCTGGTTCCCCACGTTGAGGTGGGTGTTCCGGATCCAGGTCTTGAAGGCCCGGTTGGTCGCGACCCCAGCTCCCGCGGAGTTGTTGAGCACGAACCGGTTCCCCACGGCTTCGTTGTCCACCGCGGTCGAGTCGAAGGGAATCAGCGCGAAGCTCGTGGCCTGAATCGAGCAACCGTGGATCTGGATGTCTCCCTGGAGGGCGCAGCCCCCAGCCTTGAAGATCGAGAGGCCGCTCACCCCATACCGCCCGTCCCCGGTCCCGATCACCGTCCCGATCCTCCAACGCACTCCAGGAATGTTCGGCACGGCTGTGGTGATCTGCCCCGCGGTGAAGTATAGGGCCTCGCCGATCGTGGACTGGAACGTGGTCTGCTTGACGTTGACCCCGGAATTGTTCCCAGCGCGAAGGCTCTTCGTGGTCTGGTAGACACTCCCCACGGGGTTCGTGAGAAAGCCGATCCAGGGAGAGCCAACGGCAAGACCGCCCGGGAGGGTATGGGGCTGCGGGTTCCCGGGGGTCCCGGTGTGCCCGCCCGTCGGGTCCTCATCGTCATTCCAGTAGAGGGTCGTTGCCCCGTCGTAGTAGTACCCCACGCGGCCTCCTCCTAGGGGAGGGGCTTCCACCCGTCCGCTCTGGCCACGATGCCCGCGATCAGCGCATCGAAGACGGGCACGACCGCCGCCTGCTTCTGAGCGGCCGTGATGGTGAACTTGATGAGCCCGTCGGGATCGAGCGTGATCTCCTCGTCCTGACCGAGTCCGGCGAGGAACCGGTCCGCCAGGTTCCGCGCCTTCACCGCGTCCGCGATGAGCTGGTTCAGCTGCTGGTAGATCTGGAGCCGTGTCGCCATGGATCAGGCCCGCCCCCATCGGGGCGGGCCCTTCCTCCCTAGATGCACTTGATGACGACCCAGTAGTTCTTCGCAGCCACGATCGTGCCCGTGGTCACGACCCCCGCGGCCGTCCAGGACGCGAGCGCGACGTTTCCCGCCTGGGTGAGGACGTCCTGCTGGACCGTGTATCCGCCGACGACGGCCGTACAGCCGTTCGCGGCGAGCGTCCCGAAGTACGTCGCGAACGTCACCGTTCCCGCCGTCTCGGCGCCGCCCGTCGTCACCTCGCACACGAAGGTCTTCTCGAGCGGGTAGAGGCCGCCCGGGATCGCCGCCCCGCCGGAGCGCGAGGTCTGTCCACCCGTCTTCGCAGCAATCTCAGCCATTTACAGCTCCTCCCTCTTCAGAACGATCCTCGTGCCGTTTCGGTAGAGGATCTTCTCCTTGCGAACTCCCCCGCGTCGCGTCTTCGAGAATCCGTTGACGCGGATCATGGACTTCGTTGCCGCGACCCCGTATCCCTGGCCGCGGAGGTAGTCCTCACGATCCGCCCGGATCTCCGTTCTTCGGCCGAGCGGATCGCTGATAACGACGCTTCCGTGGCGCTTCCACTCCGTCGCCTGCTCGTGCAGGTTCTGCTGCGCCTGCTCCTTGAAGAGGCCCCGCGCCGCCTGGACGTCCTTTCCCGTGTACGTTCTTACGTACTCCTCGACCTCCTCGACGCCCTCGGTGACCACCGTCGTCTCCTGGCTGGACGGGTTCAACGTCTTCACCACCTTGGGCTTGAGCACTTTCTTCCGCTCTTCGATGATCGGCACTTTCCCTCTCCCTTACGAGCTGCGCGTACATGGGCCCCAGGTTCTCGACCTCCCGATCCCATTTCTTTCGGACGAGGACTTCCTTCCCGTTCCGGACCTCGGTCACGAGTCCCTCGGCAGGGACCGACGTGCGATCCAGCACGAGCTCGTAGCCCTCGGCTCGGTAGCTGTTCGGTGTCGCCGGGAGGCCGTCCTGACCGGTGGCGTAGTAGAACCGGTGGCAGTCGATGTCGTAGATCCTTCCCGAAGACGGGTTTCGGACCAGCACCTTGAACGGTCCCGGGTGGAGTCCTGCCCTCAGGTACGGGCATCCCGGACCCGCCGGGCATCCTCGGTTCTTCTCCGAGGGGAGGGAGCAGGTGTTATGGAACACCTGGCCCACCCGCAGGAACTCGGGTGGCACGGGAATGACGCCGTAGCTCGTGTAGAAGGGGTAGATCTCCAGGGTGCTCTTGTCGTACTGGGCGAGCCCCTCCGGGTGCGCCACGCACGGGAAGAACCCCGTTTCCCTCGGCCCTCCTACGGGTGCGTTGGGATCGATGTTCTCTGCCAGTCGAACGAGCGGATTGTCTTCCATAGGTTCCCCCGAATCGGGGGGCCCCGGACACGTGCCGGGGCCCCCGTCTGTCTAGTTCGTCGCCACCGTGTGGAGGCGGCCCAGCGTCGTGTGCATCGCCTTCACCACGTACATGTGGGAAGCGAGGACCTTCGTGTGGAGGTCCTCCCGCTGCACCTCGACCTTCGGCCGGTTCTTCCGAACGATGGTCACCCACTTCCTCGCGAAGAGGAGGTTCTGGGACGCCGTGGCCGTCGCACCCGCGCCCGTGCAGCCGACGCTCGCCGAGAAGATCGCGCGCACGCCGAGCACGGTGTCGAACGTACCGGTCTTGGCAGGGCTGTTGTTCTCCCCGCGCACCTGAGCGGAGATCACGTTGGGCGTGTTGAACCAGTCGTCCCACGTGTGGATGTGGTACGCCGCGGTCATGTCGGAGAGCTGGACCTTGTCTCCGCCCGTGGCCTGGAGTCCCATCACGCACGCCGCGAAGTTCGCGAACGTCCACACGCCCGCATCGGCCGTCGTCCCGCCCGTCGAAGCCGAGAGCCCGTAGATGTCGAGGTCCACCTTCTGGTAGAGGGACTCGGCCATGGTGGGCGAGTAGATCTGCACGGTGTCCTTGATGCTGGTCAGGAGGACGTCCTCCTGGATGATCATTCCCGTGTAGACGATGATCGGAGTCGCCTGCACGACCGTCGTCGCGGACGGATCCACGTACGTCACGGTCGGGTAGCTCGTCTTCACATTCGCTGCCGGGAGGGCCGGAACGATCGCCAGATTGATCGTCTTTCCCGGCCCGAAGTAGCGGCTTCCCTGGTCCCACACGAACCGACCGACGCCGCGAACGGGGTTCGACGCGTACTCGATCTCGGTGGCCCAGATCTGCGGGACGACGTCTCCCGCGATGGTGAGATTCACAGACATTCGTTACTCTCCTGCTTGCTCCATGGCATGAAGCTGGGCGTAGGTCATGTTCGCCACGGGATGCGCGAAGAGCCTTGCCCGCCTCTGCTCGAGCGTTTCTCCCGGAGGCCCTTCTCCAGGGCCCAGAGGCGGTCCCGGCGCAGCGCGCGGGACCCGTACCGGGGGTGGCGGTTCGGACCTGGGAGGACTCGTGGGCCGGTGTCCCGGGGCCGGTCGGGCATCCTGCACCCGGCGCGGCACCCCGTAGGACGCGATGCGGTACGCGGCCTCCATCTTGTCCTCCATGGACATGCCCGGTCGGTCCGAGAGCCCGTAGTACTCGATCACGCGCGCGAGCGTTCGTCCGTCCACGACGGGGAGGTTCTGCGCCTCCTTCTCCGCCATCATGGCCTCGTGAATGGACCAGTACTGCTCGGCGAGCATGTCGTCTTGCAGGGCTTCTCGCTGGCTCTCCTCCATGGTCGCGAGGCGCTGGTTGAGCGCGTCGATCATGTCGAGCTTTCCGAGCCGGTCCGCGGTCCAGTTCCAGAACGCGACCGGGTCTTCCTCGACCTTGGGCCGCGATGCAGGCGGTGCCGCGGGTGGGTTCCGTTCGAGCTCCCGCTCTCGTGCGGCGAGCTCGGCTTCGCGACGCGCGAGTTCGCGGTCCCGAATGCGGAGGTCTCCGTACACACGAGAGTGGTCGAGCCCGGTTTGGAGAACCCGAACGATGTCTTCCTCCCGCCGTCCGAACCGCGCAGCCAGGTCCTGCACCGTAGTGCGCGGGACTTGGTATTGCTCGGTCTCGACCCGGAGATCGAGGAGGTCTTCGACGGGCTCCTGGGCCGCGTCGGGCGGTGCGGGGGCCGGAGCGGTTGGCTCGGCACCCGGATCAGGAACTTGTCCGCCCAGTGGATCGGGTAGGGACGTGTGCTCTCCAGACATGAAGCTTCCCCCTTAACCTTGGTAGTTGTTGGTCTCGGCTCCGTCGGCCGTGTCGCGATCGACTTGAGCCTCGGCGTAGAGCCTCGCGTTCCACCAGGTGTCGAGCTCTTGGGGATGAGGGGGCATGGAGCCGTCCTTCGTCCCGGAGGCCGAGCTGGTAAGGGGCGCGGGTTCCGCCTTCGCCCTCTCGGGCGTGTCTCCCCCCGGGCCATGCGTCTCGAGCGTTTCGCCCGTCGTCACGGCCGGGATGTCGTAGAAGCTGTTCACGTAGGGCTCGAGTTCCTTCATCGGTTCGCCTCGTTGATCGGCTGGACCCCGAGTCCGATGGGAATGACGGTCGGGGTGTTCCCGACGGGAGCGGAGTCCCAGGAGAGCTCTGCCTGACCTGGGTTCTGGTCCTGCGGGAGCTGGGCCCCGGGGCTCTGGGTGGCGAGCTGTCCCCCTGTGCCCTGGTAATCGCAGGGGGCGGGTGCGCTGTACTGGTTCACTTGGTAGTTCACTTCTGTGCCCTCCGGATCATCGATTCGATGTCGTCCATCGTGGGAGAGGCGAACTGTCCTCCGCCCACTCCCTTCGGCCTCGTGGAGTCCGCGGCGGTCTTCACGAACTTCCCGATGGTGGGTTTCCCGCGTGCGGCTCCTCCCCCGGTCTTCTGGGCGAGGGCCTTGGCGCTCGGCTTCGCCTTACTCGGCTTTCGGAATCCCGCGGCGATACGGGCGAAGAGGTTCGATCCTTTCTTCTGCTTACTGGCGGCGTACGCCACGTCTCTCCTCCAGTCTCCGGAGTTGTTCTTCCGGCCCCGGGAGCGGGGGGTTGAGGGGTTTCCCGCGGTAGGTGGGCTTCCTCGTCATGAGATCGAACTGAGAGGCGAGGCCCTCCTGGACTGCGGGCTCGGAGAGGAGGGCGTATCCCATCGCCGCGAGGGGATTCGTGTCCGCGATCCCTCCCAGGAGCATGATCTTCCTCAGAGTGTCCTTCTCTCCTTCGGGCTGGGGCCTCGGCACTCCAGCGGGGCGCGCACCCTGGGTCTGGGTCTCCTCGGGCTCTCCACCGCCCGGAACGTATCGAGCGGCGCGCTCTCCCAGCTGGGACGCGATCTTCAGTCCCTCTCCGCCCATGAGCCCGCCCGACTCCGGGGGGGTTCTCTGGAGGGACTGGATCTTCTTCTGGAGCGCCTTGACCGAGAGCTCTACCTTCTTCATCTCGGCGGCGAAGAGTCGCGCGGCCTCCTCGGCGGTCGCTCCCTTCGCCATCGCGTGCTCGAGGAAGTTCTGCTTCCCGTCGTTCAGGTACACGTAGTAGTCGGTCAGCTGGCTCATGTCGCGTTCTATGGCGCGCCTCTGCCGAAGCGCGCGTTCATAGGAAATCTCCCGCCCTCTGCGGTAGTCCTCTCCGTAGGACGGGCGCTTCCCCGCGGCGAATCCCGTCTGGGGTCCGAGCGGAGGGGTGCCCGGCGGGAGGTCACCGGGGCGGCCCGCGCGCCTTGTCGCCCGATTGAAATTGGCCTTCGAGTCCTCGTAGAGCTGAACGAGGCGGTCGTACTGCTGCCTCATTTCGGGCGGGAGCTTCTGGTAGTCGAAGTTCCCTCTCGTCCTCTTCACGACCTCCACGTAGTCGCGGATCGCGTCCGTGGCCTTCTCGAAGTTCGCCCTCGCAGCCGAGGTGTTCATGGCGCGAACCGCCTCGGGAACCGCCTGCTGGGCGTCCGCGACCTGCTTCTCGGCCCACTGGACGGTCTCCTCGAGGGACATATCCTGTGGGGACTTGGGGGGGCCGAGTCCCTCCGCGCGCATCGCCTCCTGGTAGTCGGCGAGGGACTTCTCGTAGAAGGTGTTCCGCCGGTACCACTCGTCGTAGCCGATCCGATCGAGGTCCGCGGGCTTCCAGTCCTCTCCGTAGCGGCGCCGGGCGATCTCCTTGAAGGACTCCATGGAGTCCTCGGCCTTCTGAAGCCGCTTGGCTGCGTCCACCGCGCGGAGGCCCAGAACGGTTCTCCGAGGAGGGGCCGTCTCTGCGGAGACGAGTTTCTCTCCCTGGAGCTTCATGCCCGGGGCCTCGGAGAGCTGCTTCTGTAGGTCTCCCAGGGGATCGAGTTGCTCCTCGAGACGGATTCGTTGGAGCTGTTCGCTTGCGGTCTGGGCGGCGCTTCTCCATGCGGCGGCGCCTTCCTTCTGTCCGAATGCGGCGAGCCATTTCTCCCGGTTATCGAGCACGACCTCGAGGTCGTGCTCCGCGCGCGCGAGCGCTTCCGAGCGCGTGCCGAACCGGCCGTACTTCATGGCCTTGGCGATCTTCTCGGGGAGTCCTTCGGGAACGATGGACACGGGCTATCCTCCCCCGTACGCGGACATGGCGCGTTCGGAGTTGAGCCGGTGGGAGACCCGGTTCGCGGGCCCTCCGTTCCGTCCCGGCTGCGCCGTCGGGGGGTTACCGGACTCGCCGTTGGGAGACGAAGGGCCCTCGGACTGGGGCGGCGCCGTGGCGTTCAGGTAGGCGACGCGCTGCTGGATCTCCCGCGCGGTGGACCAGTCGAGGCCGTAGGCGACGAGTGCGACATCGAGGAAGGGCTGGATGAGCGGGTTGACGAGCCCTCCGCTCGCGATGAGTCCCGCGAGGTTCTGTCCCATGAGCGCGTCCCGTTCGATGTCGTCGGGGTTGGCAGTGACCTCGATCCCGACGATCGGCGGGAGCTCCGAGACGTTCATCCGAATGGACTCGTAGTTCCCGAGGTAGTCGGGAACGGGAACGGGCTGCTCCTGGTTGTAGTGCTGCACTTCCATCTGCCAGAGGATGCGGAGGAAGTCCGATCGAGACTGATTGAGCCGTCTCATGTGCTGGCCGAGCCGGGTGGAGGCGGCGGCCTGCCGTGCTCTCACCTCGACTCCGGAGGTGGGGGAGGAGGGCGACACCCCGGTCGACACGTCCGTCACTCCGCCCACTCTCTGGAAGTCCTGGAGGATGATGGCGTCCAGGATCTGGTGCATGATGACGTCGTACCCGCTCGGGTGGACCCAGTGGGCGAGCCCGGAGCAGTGGGTCGGAACGGGTACAATTTGTCCGGGGATGGCGCCTAGGTTCGTATAGGCCTCGGCGTCTGCCGGGTATTCGAACGGGCCGTTCCCGGCGAGCCGGAGGTAGTCGATGGCCATGGCCACGATGCGGTTCGCGGCGCGTTGGCTGCTCCTGAGGAGCGCCACGTCTCCGTATCCCCAGAAGCGGCGCGGGATGCGGTAGTGGTTGTACTCGATGAACGGGAAGACCTCTTCGATCCGTTCTGGGTTGGGACCGTCGTAGAGCATGACGTTCCCGCACTTGACGAGGAGCCGTCCGAAGGGGTAGAGGCGCCGCGGCGGGGACGGGACGTTTTCCGACACTTCGGGGAGGGCCACTTCCTGGAGTGCGGCGGAGCCGCAATCGGGGCAGGCCCGGTACGATCCTCCCGCGGGATCGATCATCATGGGGGTCTCGGAGTGCTCGAACGTGGACCCGCACGCGATGCACTGGATCCCGACTCCCGCGGGTCGAATGACCTTCTTCTCGATGTCTTCGACGAGGGTTTCGTCCTTGACCCAGACCCAGCCGACGCGCGCCTTTCGCGCCGTGACGGCTCCCTCTCTCGAGAACGTGAACTCTCCCGCGCTCGTGACGAGCGGTAGCTCGCTATCTCGGAGCGTCCATCCGTCTCGTCCTGCGCCGAGTTGCGCGACGGTGTAGGACGCGTCGGCCGTTACGAGGTCGGCCTTCTCGGGGAACGCAGCGCGGATATCGCTGATATCCATGACGGGTTCCCACACGACGAAGCGGCATTCGGAGAGGCGGGACGCGGAGGGATCGTGGTAGAAGCTTGTGGGGTCAACGGACTCGGCGAAGATCTTGGTCGACTGGGTGAGCTTGTCGTACTGGGATCGGAGCATGATGAGGCCCTTTCCCAGCACGGCTCCGTCGAGGAACATGTCTTCGAAGAGTTCGTTCCATCGGAGCCTTCGGGCCTCGGCCCGAACGGCGAAGCCGATCCTCACTCGATCGACGAAGGAGAGCGCTCCGTTCGGGTCCGACACGTGGACGCTCGGCTCGGGATCGAGGATGACGGCGGCCTTGTGATCGATGGTGGCGAAGAGCCAGTTTCGCACCCCCTGGTTTCTCCATCCGAACTGGAGCACAGCCCGGTAGTTTTCGGGGGTGGGGTAGTGGTTCTCTCCCAGGAAGAAGCGGTAGTCTTCCTGGAAGGTCTGGGTTTTCGGAAGGGAGGCGGCTCGTGCGGCTTCGATGAGGGAGCTTGCGAGCTCCCAGCTGAAGCGGTCCTGCGGAGGCCCTGAGAGCGGTGAATCGATGGAGCTCGGGCCTACAGCTCCTTCGGCGATGACGTCAGCCACCCCACCTCCACCCCACCCCGCGTCACGGAAACCTCGTACCTTAAGTATCCCCCGTCTCTTACCTAGTCAAGTCTTTTCACCAGGAGTCGATGCCTTGGCCTTGGTATTTGGGCTGGTAGTAGCTCCAGGGCTTGTACGTGGGCGGGGGCGAGACCCCGAGCACGTAGAGGAGGATTCCCGCGGCGAAGATGTGGTCGTCGTGGGTGCCGTACTGGGCCTCGGGCTTCAGGTCCGAGTTCCGGCGAATGAACGTGCGCATTTCCCGGACCAGTCTCTCGGAGGGGATCCACTTCTCCTCCCGAAGGAGCTTGGTGAGGACGTCCAAGACGGGCTGTCGGGTCTTCTCGTGAGTCCGGAAGCCGAACTCGTTGATGGGCTTACGATCGATCGAGTCCCACTTCTGGTTCACGTAGATGTTGGGGTAGCGGCCTCGGAGCTCGGTGATGACGGTGGGCCCGTGTTCCCCGTTCACTTCGACGACGAGTTGGGCCTTTCCGTAGAGCTGGCCCAGGGGGATGAGGTGTCGGGACGCAACGAGAGCCGGATCCAGCTGGTTACTGACCCAGTACGCGCACTCCGCCAGGTCGTCGATGTCCCAGACGGTAGCGACGAAGTAATCGTGTCCCACGCCGCCCGAGGGGTCGACGCCGATGGCGTAGCGGTGTCCCGAGAGGTAGGGGCGGATGACGTGGAGCTCTCCGACGTCGGAGGGGACGAGTTTCCAGGGCTGGATGGGGTCTTGGGTCCAGCTGATTCTGAATCGTTCGTATCGTTCGCAGCGAGCCATGGTGGAGTCGACGAGGCGGGGGGAGAAGAAGGGCTTCCCTCCCATGTGGGTGTACTGGCCGAGGACTCGGGCCTGTCGTTCGTACTCGTCGTAGCCCGCTTCGATCGTTTCGACTTCTTCGGCACTGAGGAATCCTCCCTTCTCCTTGAGGCAGTCGTAGAGGGTGAAGCTGAAGGTCTCCACGCCCCGGAGCCGCTTTGGGCTGTGCTTGTTCCAGAGGTAGTCGTAGCTCCAGGAGAGGCCCTGGAGCGGGGTGAAGGTCATGAAGATCTGGAGCGGGATGCCCGGGGTCCTTCGGGCGTAGACCTCTCGGAAGACCCTGTGTCCCCTATCCCCGACGGGTTCCTCATCGAACCAGGCGGCGACGATCCCTTCTCCCTGGAACTTCTCGGGCTCGGAGTCGACGGACTTGAACCAGATCTCGGATCCCCAGGGCTTGGGGAGGACCACCCGGTTCTCGAGCACCTTGTACCGGTATCCCGGGGGGAGCATGGAGAAGAGGCGCCGTCTCATGACCGAGCCCAGGTTCTGGTGGTCGAGCGAGATGGCCCAGGTGATGTTCGGAGTGGGGAAGCGTTCCTTCCGAATGGGGTGGTAGCCTGTCGCGATGGAGATGAGCTCGAAGGCTCCGGCGGTCGTTTTCCCGCCTCGGTTCGGCCCTGCGAGGACTCGGATGGGGGCGCTGCTCTTGTGGAAGGTCTCGATGGGAGAGATGGGCACGTAGTAGCGCCAGGGGCGCTTCTTACGGGCTTCGTCGAGACGCTGGAGGACTTGTCGTGCGGCTTCTAGGTCTTTACGGGCAATGTCCCCCCACTCAGTCTTCGGGTCCTCCATCCTCCGCCTCCACCTCCACCGCCCCGGACCTTAGGAGACGTCGAGCGAGCTGGCCTGTGCGGGCGAGTCGTTCGAGCTCCTGATAGATCGCTTCGTCTTCCCGGATGGACTCTTCGTTGTTGATGGTGATCTGGTTCCCTTGGATCAGGTTGAAGGTGTGTCCGGCACCTCCAGCGGATTCTCCTTGGGCATGTTCTCGAATGAATCGGGCGGCGAGGGTGTCCTGGCACTCGACGGCTCGTTTGTACTGGGCGTAGAGGACTTCGGGGAGCATGGCTTCGGCGACGTGTCGGAGAACGTCGTCGTAGACGCGTCGGTATCGGGGGGTTCGGAGAACGGCTCGGACTCTGGCGGGGGACACTCCCAGTCGAGCGGATAGCTCAGTGAGGGACCTGGGGAGGTCGTCTCTTCTCCCTCGTTCGGAGGCCGGGATGGCGTTCCAGACCGCGATCGCCTCCAGACGGTCATCCGTGATACGGCCTTGGAGAACGCCGGACTCTCCTGGTTCTCTTCGTTCAATGAGGGGTCCTTGGCTCATGTGTTGCCCCGAGTGGGGGCCCGGGTATAGGGCTCGGCTTCAGAACTTCGAGGCCCGACAGGTACGTTGCCGGGTCCTAGGGACCCGGGCCCCCGACGCGAAACTGGGTTAAGGATGCGCTGGAATGCCTTCCAGGTCCATGGCTTCTTGAGGGGTGAGGGCGTTCCCGTCGTCTGGAACGCCTTTCTGGGCTCTCTTGTCGAGCTCGGCGTCGATGGCTTGGTTCACCTTCGCGAGGACCCGGTCCGCCTGTTCCTGGGCCTTCTTGATGTTCCGTTCCCGTTCCTCGTCTGAGATCTCCCGGGGTCTCTCGCCGAGTCCGGGGCCGTCCCTCATGACCTTGAGGAGTTCCTGTACCTGCGGGCTGGCCTGCGGAGGGAGTGGCCCTGCGGGGGCTCGGGAGGCCATGGAGGAGAGGAGTCCTCCCATGATGTGGAGCATGGAGTCGACCTTCCCGCAGAGGGCGTCGACCCGGGCTACGAGCTGTGCGTTCGACGTGCGCCGCTTCACGGGGTCTCCCCGGTGTTGACCTGGGTCACCGTGCCGGTCCCGCAGTAGATGGGGTAGTAGAGGTACCCTGGAGGGTACCATCCAAACGGGTAGGGATAAGGGTAGAGCTGGTGCGGGGGGCAGGCCGCGGCGGAGGCGCGCAGCTTCTCGAGCTCTTCCTTGAGCTTTGAGATCTCGGCTCTCAGCTCTCCCTCGTTGGCCTTTCTCACCCCCGCTTCCAGTGCGACCTCCTCACGAGCGAGGTTCTTCGCCTCGTCGAGGATGTCTCTGGCAATGGAGGCCTGGGTGTGACCGAGGTCCTCGAATCGACTCATTGCTTCCTCCCTAGATGGACGCGTCCTCTTCGATGATTCCTCGTTCCCGATTGGCTCTCCACCGGAAGGCGGTGGCAAGTCGAACTCGCTCCCGGCGAGCCACGGATCGTTCAAGAGCTCTTCGCTTCTCGAGTTCCTTGGCTCGGGCTCGTTCTCGGGCCATTCGCTTGTATTCATCCCGGTACATCCTCCAGAGCCACCCGGGTTTTATGTCGAGCTCTGCGGCGGAGCTCTTTTCGTTCTTCGAAGAAGGAGGCGAACCCGCGCTTCCAGGGCTTGAGCTCGCAGTCGGCTCCCCACCGCTCTGCCCTCTTACGGATGATCTTGCCCCGGCCTCGAGGTACCTTCGGGCGGTGCGACCGTGCCTCTTCTCTCGCTGTCTTTCCTTCGAGGTCGGACCAAAGAGACTGTGCAGTGGAAGAGCTTTCCCTAATCGAGGCGAGGTACAGGAGCCCATATCGAATCACGTCCTCCGTGGCCCTCCCCACCATGAGGAGGCCGTTCGGCGTCCGGGGATAGAGTACCGCGGCCATTCGCAGTATCAAGTCCCATTCCTCCGGAGTGAGCGCTACCCGAGCGTTTCGAAGGACCGTCCCGAGCCTCGGCTCAACCTGCCTCAGTGGGGTCCGGCGCTTCCCCCGAAGGCTCTCCCGATACCTTTCGTGGTCCCTGTACCGCGTCCACGTAGACACGCTCAACCTCCTCAGCACCAACACGTTCCACCCACTCCCGTAGCTGATGCACCGCGAAGCGAAACATGGTGGCCCGACTGACCCTATACCCAAGCGGCACAGCAAGTTGTGAACTCAGTAAGTCGAGAAATTCGACGTCAGAAATGGGTAACGACGCTGTCACCAACGCCTTACCCGTCGCAGCATGATACCCTACCTGAGACCGGAGCCGTGTCTCCCTCATCCATCACCTCTTAGAAGAAAGTTCTTGACAGACAACCCGTTTTGACCGACAATCTCCTTAGCCCTTCAAAGCCGTAGCGATAGCGGAGGCGTGAAGGGACACTGGGGTGCAGGGGCCCCAGTGCCGATAAGATCTGTACATCCCCCACCAAAGCCTCTCCCCCGCACTCAACCGACAGACCACCCGCGCACCCCCCTCTCACTCTCCAACCAGGCTCGATCTCAATAGAGATCGTAAACTACAACAGATCAAGATACCAGTCTAGCTCTGCCTATCGGTAGAGTGGCAAACAAATAGAACCGAGGCCGGTACCCCCTACCCCGGGGGGTTAATGCAAAGTAGGCGTTGAGGTTACCAAGATCATCGTCTAAGACGAACCCCTTGGTGGTTGACCAGTCAGCCCAGGCAGCCTCGAGCAGGGTTGAGACCCCCACCCTAGAGAGCCCATCCCAACCCAACGGCGTCCGCGGCGGTGGCTCGCGCATCGCTCGGCCACGATGTTGCTGTGTCCTTCGCTCTGCAAGACGCTCGCCAATTTGAGAGAGCGGCCGCCTCCCATCCCCAGACCGAATGACGCCGATCGTTGGTGACGGCGTGCATTTCGTTCTCTCTCTTTCCCCGCCCCGAGAGAGAGGATTGACGAACAGGGGCGAACGCACCAGGAGGAGCCATGTTAGACATCGCGGTGATCCAGAACAACGTGCAGTCGATCGCAGGGATGCTTCAGAACTCGTTCACGCAGTTGCGGGACATGGAGAAGGACCTCACGGCCTGCATCGCGCACATCGACGCGGGCGGCGTCCCGCCGACCACGCCCCAGTTGCGGGAGACCATGGAGAAGTGGCTCCGGCAGATCGCGCTGGTCAGGGGAACAACCACCGCCGCCACGAACAGGCTCACCAAGAGCCGGAACGACCTCCAGCCGCACCTGGCCGAGCAGATCAAGGCCAGCGGCGTGAAGAACCCGTTCCAGAGGGCGCTCGGCGTGGAAGAGACCACGAAGCCAAGCCCCGAAGAAGCCGCGGAAGCCGAAGAGAAGCGCGAAGCCAGCCACCACCTCACCGAAGTCCCGGAAGCCCACTGGCCGATCGGCAGCCACACCACCAAGGCCTAGCCGACGGCACCTACCAGGTCGAGTACAAGCAGATCTCGGCAGGGTTCACGGTCAAGAACGGAGCCATCAAGACCTGCGCGCCCATCCTGAGGAAACGCATGGACTTCTGGCTCACCATCGCAAGGAGAATCGCATGAAGACCATCGTCAGCGGCTCGAGAGACATCGTGGACATCAACCTCATCACCCAGGCCATCCAGGAAGCATCGAACCACTTCACCATCACCGAGGTCATCACCGGAGGAAGCGCCGGGGTCGACACAATCGCAGCCATGCTCGCCACCCAGAACGGCATCCCGGTCACCCAGTTCGTCCCCAACTGGAACGAGATGATCCCCCTCCCGGACGGCTCCAGCCAGCCCATCGGGAAGCGCGCCGGGCCGGAACGCCACAGGAAGATGGCCGAAGCAGCAGAGGCCGCGGTCATCGTCTGGAAGGGACAGAGCGACGGAACGCAGAACCTCATCAACGCCCTCGTCCCGAAGCAGATCCCCATGATCATCGTCGACGCCGAATCGGGCAAGGCGACCCACTTCAACATGGAGAAGGTCGCCTAGAGCAAGGAGGGGCACGGAAGCCCCACCATTTCCACCCCCGAACGACGCCTAGACAAGGAGAAAGCCCATGGCAAGAGTCCTCGTATTCGGGTCAAGGTCCTGGGACGACTGGAACGAGACGTTCAGGATCCTCAAGAACGAACTCCACCCGGGCGACACGATCATCCACGGAGCAGCCAAGGGCGCAGACACCCAGGCAGCCACCGTCGCCTCCATCATGGGCTACAAGACCGAAGCCTTCCCAGCCGACTGGAAGTTCCACGGCAGAGCCGCTGGCCCCATCAGGAACCAGCAGATGCTCGACGCTGGCATCGATCGAGCCATCGGCCTCCAAACCGACGGCCCAGGCTCAAAGGACATGCTGAAGAGGCTCAGGAAGGCAGGCACCCAGGTCAAGATCTACCCCTAGACGGAACACGGAGGAACCAATGTGCGGAAGAAGGCCCGTACCACCTCCAAAGGTAAGGCCAGACGCGTGGGATGATTGGGGAGGATCCCTCCCCGGAAGATTCCCACTCGGCCTCGACTATAACT
>Ga0153915_10002405_pt1 | contig 17112 bp, 7 predicted proteins | sample Opewatmetagenome_2_FD_107003 | JGI IMG/M metagenome (GOLD analysis project Ga0153915, IMG submission 107003) | Freshwater wetland microbial communities from Ohio, USA - Open water 3 Core 3 Depth 3 metaG | ecosystem: Environmental > Aquatic > Freshwater > Wetlands | place: USA: Ohio, Lake Erie...
GCGTCCATCCGGTCGAGCTTGCCCTGCACGAAGGCGACAATGATCCCGGCGATCGCGCCACCCGCGATGTAGCCAGAGGCGAGGAGCACGCCCGGGCTCTTGTCGGTCTCGGCCGTGAACTCCTCGGGGCTGAGATGCGCGTGGCTCGGCTGTTTCCGCCAGTACCGGTCGACCAGCCAGCGGATCGCGCCGCCGACGAAGATCGGCGTCGACGACGAGATCGGCAGGTAGACGCCGACGGCGAACACGAGCGAAGGCACGCCGCAGAGTTCGAGCACCACCGCGATCATCACGCCGAGCAGGACCAGCGCCCAGGGAAGGTGCCGGTCGAGAATTCCCTTGATGATGTACGACATCAGCGTGGCCTTCGGCGCGTCGAACTTCCGCACGGTTGTCCCGTCCGGCCGCTCGGTGAACGCGCCGTTGATGCCGGGATCGACAAGCCACACCGCCCTGCCCTGGTCATTGACGAGATACCGTCCGGCGGGGCCGCCCACCGCATCGGTCTTCTGCCAGACGCGGTAGGCGTTTGCGTCGTCGCGGGCCTGCGGGCCGTGCAGCGTCTCCTTCTGCGCGAGGGAGGCCGGATCCGTGCTCAGCCCCGCCGGGGCCACGCGCGCCACCGGCACATACACCGTCGCGGTGTCGTTCAGGCGAAGCAGGATCGGCCCGAGGACCATCGCCGAAGAAAGCGCCCCGATCAGGATCGCGAGCTGCATCGCGCGGGGGGTGCCGCCGAGGAGGAATCCGGTCTTGAGATCCTGCGACGTCGTGCCGCCGTTGGATGAGGCGATGCAGACGATTGCCCCCACGGAGAGCGCCGTCACGTAGTAGGTGCCGCCGGTCCAGCCCACCAGGAGGAACACGAGGCATGTTAGCAGGAGCGTCGCCACTGTCATGCCCGAGATGGGGTTCGAGGACGAGCCCACCTCGCCGGTGAGGCGTGACGAAACGGTCACGAAAAGGAAGCCGAAGGCGAGGATCAGGAGCGCGCCGAGCAGGTTCATGTGCAGCGGGCGCGCGAGGACGATCGCGGCGATCAGGACGACGCAGCCGATGCCGACGAACTTCATCGAGAGGTCGCGCTCCGTGCGCGGCACGGGGCCGGACTCGCCCGGCTGCGCGCTCCGCAGCAGCCCGACGTCGCGCAGGCCCATCCGCAGCCCGTGCCAGATCGTCGGCACCGCGCGGAACAGGCTGATGATCCCGCCCGCGGCCACCGCGCCCGCGCCAACGTAGAGCACGTAGGCGCTGCGGATATCATGCGGGCTCATCTGCGAGATCGGCATCGTGCCGGGCTCGACGGCGCCAGGGATGTGGTCGCCGAAGAATTTGATCAGCGGGATGAGCACCAGGTAGGCGAGCACTCCGCCGGCAGCCGTGATCGAGGCGATGCGCGGGCCGATGATGTAGCCCACGCCGAGCAGCTCGGGTGAGATCTCGATACTCACCGACGCCGCCTTGAACGGCGCGCCAAAGACCCTTTCGGGAATGTCCTTCCAGCCGCGGAGCGCCACGTTGAGCGTTTTGTAGAGCAGTCCGATCCCGAATCCGGTGAAGATCACCGAGGCGCCGGGCGCGCGGTCGAGACCCGCGGCGGCGACCGCCTTCATTTCGGCCTGGGCCGACGGCGAGGCCATCTCGCGGTCCGCCCGGGAAGCGCCGGCCTTCAGCACCGCGGCGCAGGCCGTGCCCTCGGGATACTTGAGGATTCCGTGCTCCTTGACGATCAATGCCCGTCGCAGGGGGATCATCATCAGGATCCCGAGCAGTCCGCCCAGCACCGCGACGAGCATCACCCGGGTGATCTCCAGGTCGAAACCCAGGATCATGATCGCCGGCATCGTCACGCCGATGCCGAAGGCGATCGACTCGCCGGCCGAGCCCGCCGTCTGCGTGATGTTGTTCTCGAGGATCGTCGAATCGCGCACGCCCACCTTCGAGAAGAGCCGGAAGAGCGTCAGCGAGATCACCGCGACGGGAATCGACGCGCTCACCGTCATGCCGACCTTGAGCACGAGGAAGAGCGACGATGCTCCGAAGATCAGGCCCAGCACGGTGCCCGTGATCACGGCGCGCAGGGTGAACTCGCGCATCACGGCCTCCGCCGGGATGAAGGGTTCGAATCGGTTGTTGGGTGTCGAATCAGCCATTTTCAGATATGCAGGCAGTTTCCGTGCCGCTCGGTTCCGGCAGGTGCGCCGCGCCCGGCAACCGGGCGCACGTCGGCCTTTCCGCGACCGAGATTCATCCGGCCGCGATCACGCCTTTCCGCCTTTTGCGCGGCTCTTCATCCATTTCCGGAATTCACCGCCGCGCCACTTCGGCAGCGTGCGGCATCCGGTCCAGGCGTGAAACGCCTGGAAGGGCACCAGTCCTCCCGGCAGATGATCGATCACGCGGCCACCGCACAGCGCGGCCTTCCAGGCCGCTGGCGACGAGGCGAGCACCGACCACGGACTGAGCGGGGGAAGCCCCGGTGACGACGCACCCTCGCGTTTGCCCTTGTCGCGGAGGCGCAGCAGCAGGTCGGGAATCGGAATATTGACCGGGCAGACCTCGTTGCACGCGCCGCAAAGGCTCGAGGCCTTGGGCAGGTCGGCCTTCTCGAGGAAATGTTCACCGGCGAGAAGCGGCGAAAGCACCGAGCCGACCGGCCCCGGATAGGTGCTGCGATACGCGTGGCCGCTCACCTGCCGGTAGACGGGGCAGACATTCATGCACGCGCCGCAGCGGATGCAGCGGAGGATCTCGCGGCAGTCGCTCGCAAGGACATCGGTGCGCCCGTTGTCGACGAAGATGACGTGCATCTCCTCCGGGCCGTCGGCCTGGCCCGCGGCGCGCGGGCCGCTGATGAACTCGGTGTAGGCGGTGAGGTTCTGCGCGGTCGCCGAGCGGGCGAGGAGGTTGAGGAAGACGGCGAGGTCGCGGTCGCGAGGGATGACCTTCTCGATGCCGACCAGCGCGATGTGGCACTTCGGCCCGGCGAGGCTGAAGCGGGAGTTGCCCTCGTTGGTGACCACCACGAGGCGCCCGCTTTCGGCCACGAGGAAGTTGGCGCCGGTCATGCCCACATCGGCCGCCATGAATTTCTTCCGCATGAATGCGCGGGCGCGCCGGGTGATCACCTCGGGGTTGTCGTCATAGGCGCCGAGGCCCTCGCGCTCGAAGCTGGCGGCTATCTCGCGGCGGTTCTTGTGGATGATCGGCCGGACGATGTGGCTCGGATGGTCGTGGTCGATCTGGACGATGAACTCGCCGAGGTCGGTCTCCAGGCACTCCATCCCGCGGCTCTCGAGGAACGGCGCCAAGCCGATCTCCTCGCTCACCATGGTCTTCGCCTTGACGATGCGGGTGGCGCCCCGTTGCTGCATGATCTCGAGCACCTGCCGGCACGCCGCCGCCGCGTCGACCGCCCAGTGCACCTGGGCGCCGTTCGCTTTCAGCTTCTCCTCGGCCAGCGGCAGCAGCGTCGTGAGGTTCTCGATGGCGTGCTGCTTGATTTCGCCGGCCAGCCGGCGGAGCGAATCGGGGCTGGAAAATTGCGCCGCGAGGAGGCCCGTGCGCTTCTCGTGGGTGGCCTTGGTGGCCTCGTAGACCGACTTCCGCTTGTCGGGCTGCACCGTGGTCGCGAACTGGTCTATGGGTTGGAACTTCATCGGGGGATGCACGGCGGCATTCGGCGGTAGCCGCCACCTCACTTCAAAAGGCCTCCGTTCTTCAGGGCATCGCGCAGCACCTGGGCAACGTGCATGGCCCGCACCTGCTTGCCCTCCTTCTCGGCGAGGCCGCCGAGGTGCATCAGGCAGCTGGTGTCGACGCCGACGACGATGTCCGGCGACGATGCCCGCAGGTGCTGGAGCTTCAGCCGGCCCATCGACTCGGAAATGTGCGGAAACGTCACCGAGAACGTGCCGCCGAAGCCGCAGCACTGCTCGGCCTCGCCAAACTCAAGCAGCTTCACGCCGGGGATGGATCCCATGAGCGTGGCGGCGGCCGAGGCGCTGTTCGATCCGCGCGTATGGCACGATCGGTGGAAGGCAATCGACGCGTCGAAGCGGCCGGGCCAGGTCGTCACGCCAAGCCCGCTGACGATGAAGTCCGCCAGCTCCCAGGTGCGCCGGGCCATCTGCTCGATCTCCGGAAGATCCGGTTCTTTCTCGAACGCCAGCAACGATCCGTGGAAGACCATCGCTGCGCACGAACTCGACGGCACGATCACCGGGAGCTCGCCGCGGAACGTCTTCACCATGTGCCGGGCCACCCGTCGCGCCGACGCCCAGTCGCCTGAATTGAAGGCCGGCTGGCCGCAGCAGCTCTGCGCCTCCGGGAATTCGACGGTTAACCCCAGGTGTTCCAGCACCTGAACCGTGGCCACCGCGGCGTCGTCGTAAAAGGCATCGCACAGGCAGGTGGCCATCAACTGAACCTTTTTGCCGAGGGGCGGCTTGCGCTCGATTGAGACCATACGGCTGTAGCGCCCACGCTGGCGTTCCCGGCCGCACACGCAAACCAAAAGCCCGGCCCCGGGGCGACAGCCGATCGGATCACGATCCCGCCTCCGGCAATTTTGGATGGCCTTTCCGGCTCCCCGGCGCGAGTCTCGCCCTGCCTTTCGGCGGAGCTTCCGCCGTCTCCAATCTCCTTCCTCATGTCCACCGTCTACTCCGCCGCCGTCGATCTCGGGGCAACCAGCGGCCGTGTGATCCTCGGCACCTGGTCCAGGAACCGTCTCGCCCTTCGCGAAGTCCACCGCTTCCAAAACTCATTTCGCTCCCTCGGAGCCCATGACTATTGGGACATCGCCGGACTCTGGAACGAAGTCCGCACGGGCCTGCTCAAGGCCGCCGCCGCCCTTCCCCGCGGCGCCAGTCTCGCCTCGGTCGGCGTCGACACCTGGGGCGTCGATTATGCCCTCGTCAACGATGCCGGCCGCCTCGTCTTCCCCGTGCACGCCTACCGCGACGGGCGCACCCAGCCGGGGTTGAAGCACCTTGCCCAGACACGCGCGGCGCTCGACCGGATCTACGCCGCCACTGGCATTCCCAACGTTTTCTACAACAGCAGTCTGCAGCTTGCCGAAGTCGTGGCCAGCTGCCCGGCGGTCGCCGATCTCGCCAGCCGCTGTCTGTTCCTGCCCGACTACTTCAATTTCCTGCTCAGCGGCCGCATGGAGAACGAGCTGTCCATCGCCAGCACCACCCAGCTGCTCGATGTGCACGGCACCGACTGGTCGCGCACTGCGCTCGACCACTTCCATATCCCAGCCAGCTGGTTCACCAAGCCGGTCCTCGCGGGGACGCGCCTCGGCTCGGTGCGCGCCATTCCCGAGATCAAGGGCGCCTCGGTCATCGCCGTGCCCGGACACGACACCGCCAGCGCCTACGACGCGATGCCGGCGGCCCCCGGCGGCGGCGATCTTTTCCTGAGCTCGGGCACCTGGTCGCTGGTCGGCTTCGAGAGCGACACGCCCGTGCTCGGACCCGAGGCGCTCGCCGCCCGCGTCGCCAACGAGCGCATCGGCGACGGCCGCTACCGTCCCCTCACCAATATCATTGGCCTCTGGCTGCTCGAGGGCACGATGAAGGATTTCGCCACGCGCCCGAAAGACGATGTGGGCTGGGCCGCGCTCATCACCGCCTCGGAAAAACTCCCCCAGCCTGCCGTGCTGCTCGACGTCACCGATCCGCAGTTCTCCAACCCGCCGTCGATGAAGGCGGCCATCGACGCCCACCTGAAGAGGCGCAAGGCCGCTGCGCCGAAGAACCTCGCAGGCTATGTCCGGTTGATCTGCTCCTCGCTCGGTCGCGGCCATGCCAACGCCATGCAGGCCTTCGAACGCATGACCGGCAGGAAGTTCAGCCGCGTCCTGATCGTCGGCGGCGGCTCCAAGAACCGCTTGCTTTGCCAGGCTACCGCCGATGCCTGTGAGCTGCCGGTCGTGTCTTTCAGCCTCGAAGGCACCGCCGTCGGCAACCTCGCCAGCCAACTGGTGTCCCTTGACGCGGTCAAGGATCTGGCCACGTTCCGTCGGCACCTCTCCTCGAACCTCAAACAGACCGTCTACGAGCCGCGCGCCTGACCGGCGCCGCTTAGTCCATGAGAATCCTGCGCCTTCTCCCGCCCGCCGCCTCCCTGCTGCTCGCCGCAATCACCGCCCGCGCAGCCACCGATGAGGACGTGGCCGCCGCCACGCTGACCAGGGTCGGCGATCCGGCCCCCACCTTCGCCGCCCAATCGATCACTGGCGAGACGTGGGACTCCGCGAAGCTCGGAGGGAAAGTCGTCGTCCTCTCGCTCTTCGCCACATGGTGCCCGCCGTGCAACGCCGAACTCCCCCACATCGAGAAGGAGCTCTGGCAGGCGTACCGCAACCGCGGGCTCATCGTTCTGGCGGCCGCCCGCGAGGAGGGTTTCGACAAGCTCCAGCCGTTCGCCAAGAAGCTCGGGCTCACATTTCCTCTGCTGACCGACCCCAAGCGCGAGGTCTTCAACAAATTCGCCAGGAACTTCATCCCGCGGTTGTACGTCATCGGCGCTGACGGCAGGATCATGTTTCAGACCGTCGGCTTTAGAAAAGACGAGTTCAAGTCGGTCGTAGCCGCAGTCGAGCGCGAACTCGCCGCCATCGAAGCGAAGAAGTGATCCCTCCCGCGGGGCTGCGGCCGACCGTCCATTGAGCCGCCGGCTCTTCCGGACGCCGCGGCCCACCATGGAATCTCCGGATACAAACCCATCGCCCGCCTCCGACGCCCCCGTCTACATGGGACTGCCGGATGCGCGCTTCCTTCTTCCGCGGTTCTGGGTGGCGCTTGCGCTGAGCCTCCCAGTGCTCGCGCTCGCCATGGGCGGGATGGTGGCGCCCGCGCTCGTCCACCGGATCGATCCGCAGCTCTCCGGCTGGCTGCAGCTCGCGCTGACCACCCCGGTGTTCCTCTGGAGCGGCGCTCCGTTCATCCGGCGCTGGTGGACCTCGATCCGCGATCGCGACACCAACATGTTCACGCTGACGGTCACCGGCACCGGGGCGGCCTACTTCGCCAGCGCGGTCGCGGTGGCTATGGGAGACCGGTTCCCCGCCGCCCTCCGCGGGGCCCACGGCGCGCCTCTCTACTTCGAGGCCGCGGCCGTCATTACGACCATCGTCCTTCTCGGCCAGATCCTCGAACAGCGCGCCCACGCGCGCACCGACGCCGCGATCCGCGCCCTGCTCGATCTCGCCCCGAAGATCGCCCATCGCGTCCGCGGCGACCGCGAGGAGGACGTTCCAGCCGAAACGATCCTCCCGGGCGATCTCCTGCGCGTGCGCCCCGGCGAAAGGATCCCTGTCGACGGCCGGGTCGTCGACGGCGCGAGTGCCGTCGACGAGTCGATGCTCACCGGCGAACCCGTCCCGGCCACTAAGGGCCCCGGCGACTCCTCCTCCGGAGGCACGCTCAACACAACCGGAAGCTTCCTTATGCGCGCCGAACGGGTCGGCCGCGACACGCTCCTCGCGCAGATCATCCGCCTGGTCGAGGAGGCCCGGGAGAGCGAGGCCCCGATCCAGAGGCTCGCCGACCGCGTGTCGGCCCGCTTCATCCCTGCGGTCGGCGCGATCGCCATCCTCACTTTCCTGGCGTGGCTGGTTTTCGGACCCGATCCGCGCGTGCCCCATGCCCTGATGAACGCCGTCGCGGTGCTCATCATCGCCTGCCCCTGCGCCCTCGGACTCGCCACACCCGTCGCCCTCGTCACCGGGATCGGCCGCGGCGCCCAGGCCGGCGTGCTCGTCAAACAGGCCGAGTCCCTGGAGCGGCTCGCGCACGCGACGACCCTTCTCGTGGACAAGACCGGCACCCTCACCGAGGGCAGGCCGCGCGTCGTGTCGGTCGAGCCGTCCGGGGAAGCCCCTGTGATGTCCGCCGACGCACTGCTCGCCCTGGCGGCCTCGGCGGAGGTCGCGAGCGAGCACCCGCTCGCGCGGGCGATCGTCAACGAGGCGCACGCGCGGGGCCTGCGGCTGGAGCCGGCGGGATCGTTTGTCGCTGAGCCCGGAGTCGGGATCACCGCGCTTATCGGCGGGCGCGCCGTCCGAGTCGGGCGCGTCGCAACGACGGCTGGGCTGAGCCTCAGTCCCATGCCCGCTCCGGAGCCGACCGACACCATCGTCATCGTCACCGTCGACAGCCGCGTCGCCGGAACGATCGCGTTCGCCGACCCGGTCAAGGCGACCACCCCCGAGGCGATCGCCGAGCTGCACCGGCTCGGCATCCGCGTGATCATGGTGACCGGCGACCGCGAGCCGACGGCCTGCGCGGTGGCCCAGGAACTGGGCCTCGACAGCGTGCACGCCGCTGTCACCCCGGCGCGGAAACAGGAGCTCGTGCGCGAGCACCGAGCGCGAGGCGAGCGCGTTGTTTTTGCGGGTGACGGGCTCAACGACGCCCCCGCCCTCGCCGCCGCCGAGATCGGCATCGCGATGGGCACCGGCACCGACGTCGCCATGCACAGCGCCGGCCTCGTGCTCGTGAAGGGCGACCTGCGCGGGATCGTGAAGGCGATCCACCTCAGCCGCGCCGTGCTGCGCGCGATCAAGCAGAACCTTTTCCTCGCGTTCTTCTACAACGGACTGGGGATTCCGATCGCCGCCGGCGTGCTCTACCCCCTTCTCGGCTGGGGGCTCAGCCCCATGCTCGCCGGAATCGCGATGAGCCTCAGCTCCCTTTGCGTTGTAACCAACGCACTGCGCCTGCGTCGCATCAATCTCTGACCCCGGCGGCGCCGCACGTAGGCATTGCCAAAGTCCGCGCCCCTGACTTCATCAGCCCCACGTTTGAGCACCCTCAGGCAGTCCCTTTCACGCCCCGCCACCTGGATCTTCATTCTGATCGGGACGGCCGCGTTTCTGCTTCTCCTGAGGACCTACGTCAGCGTCTACGTCCCGGAATACGGCATCACGAAGCTGATCCGGATCGGAGAGGAGTTCGACCGGCGCGGGATCGCCGCCTACCGCGCGACTCCGAAATACATCGGGCCGGGCGACCGCTGGGGCTTTGACGGCCAGTATTACGCCCAGATCGCGCTCGATCCCCTGCTGCGCGATCCCCAGATCAAGGGCGCCGTCGACAATCCGCCCTACCGCGCACGGCGCATCCTCCTGCCCTGGCTCGCCTGGATCGGCGGACTGGGCAGGCCGTTCTGGACCCTCAATGTCTACGCCGCCCTGAACCTCGTATTCTGGGTCGGATTCGCAGTGCTCATCGGGATCCTCTTCCGCCCGCACGGCTGGGCCGGGCTCGCCGGGTTTGCCGCGATGCTGATGACCTGCGGCATCATCGAGTCGATGCACGCCTCCCTCACCGATTTTCCCGGCTTCGTTCTGCTCACCCTCGCCGCGACGGTCGGTGGAGCCGGGGGGGCGGGATGCATCGCCCTCGCGGCACTCGCTCGCGAGCCCAACGTCCTCGGCATCGCCGCGCTCTGGGATTACCGGCCGCCCTGGCTCGCGACGGCAAGGCGCAACCTCTGGCTCGGGGTCATCGCCGCCGTGCCGATGCTGCTCTGGTTCGCCTACGTCGCCTGGCGCTTCCGGATGACCGCGGCGGTCGACGGCGACAACATGGCCATCCCCCTGCAGGGAATCATGGCCAAGCTCGGTGAATTCTCCGTCCTGGCCAGCCACGGCCAGGTGCATTGGGAGCACTGGTTCACCGAATTCTACACGAACGACATCCTGCACTCGCTGCTCACGATCATCGCCACGCTCACGCAGTGCGTCTTCCTGCTCACCCACCGCGAGTGGGGCAACCGCGTCTGGCGGATGGGCGTCCTCTTCGTGCCGTTCTTTCTGTGCATCGGGTTCCCGTCCTGGGTGAGCCACTTCACCGTCACCCGGCATGCCCTGCCGATCACTCTCGCATTCAACCTCGTGCTCGCCATGCGCCCGCGCCGCGCCTGGCTGGTGTGGTTCATCCTCGGGAATTGCTTCGTTCCCTACGGCATCTACCAGTTCGCGGTCTACGACCACGGCAACCCGATCGCGCCCGAACGCTGCGCGATCGTGAGCAGCCTCCCGCAGACACCCGCGATCCGCGTGAGCTACCCGGAAGGCTGGTCCGAACCGGAGTGGACGCGGACGCACACCTGGTGCTGGTCGGTCGCGAAGCACTCCAGGCTCGTGATCAACAACCCGGCCGCCACCCCGGTCGGCGTGGCACTTGTGTTCTCCACCCGGAGCATCAATCCCCGCGGCCTCACCGTCAGCGTGCGCGGCACGCCGCTCTGGTCGGGCAGCTTCGCCTCGGCCCGCCAGCCGGTGGAGACTCCCGTCTTTCTGCTCGAGCCCGGGGCGAATGCCATCGACTTCGAGACGCCCCAGGCGCCGTCCCCCGCCGAAGCGGGGAACGACAACCGCCGCCTCTCGTTCATGCTCCAGGATCTCCAGGTCCGCCTGTCGGCGCCTCCGGCGGAGCCTACGGCGCCGGGGAAATGACCCGCGCGATGTCCCGGATCGCCCTTGTCCGAACCGCCCCACGTTGTGTTTGCCAAATCCGTGCCGGCTCCGCTTCCTGAATGATCCCGTGCCGTCGATCCTGAAACGAGCTCTTGCCCGCCCCTCAGTCTGGCTGTTCGTGCTGGTGGGAGCCGCCGCCCTGGTTCTCCTGCTCAGCATCTTCGCGCGGCTCTATTCGCCCGAGTACGGGCTCACGCGGCTGATCGTGATCGGCAGCGCCCTCGACGAGCGCGGGCTGGCCTCGTTCAGGGCCGTCCCCAAGTACCTCGATCCCTATCCCCTCCACCGCTGGGGCTCCGACGGACAGTACTACGCCGAACTCGCGCTTGATCCGCTGCTGCGGGATCCACAGCTCAGGACTGCTCTCGACGATCCGCCTTACCGCGCACGGCGCATCCTTCTCTCGTGGCTGGCGTGGGTCGGCGGGCTCGGCCGGCCCGCCTGGGTTCTCAACGCCTATGCCTCCCTGAATCTCGTCTTCTGGGTCGGCTTCGCCTTCATGATGGGAAAGCTGTTTCGACCCCACGGCTGGGCCGGGCTGGCGGGATTCAGCGCGATGCTGCTGACCTGCGGCGTGGTCGAGTGCGTCAGCTCGTCGTTCACCGATTTTCCCGGCTTCGTCCTGCTCACGCTCGGCGCGATGATCGGGGGCGCCGGAGGCGCCGGCGTCCTCTCGCTCGCCGCGCTCACGCGCGAGCCCAACCTGCTCGGCGTGGTCGCGCTCTGGCGGTACCGGCCGCCCTGGATCGACGCCCTCAGGCGCAATGCGCTCCTCGCCGCGATCGTCGCCGCTCCGCTCGCGCTCTGGTTCTGCTACGTCGTCTGGCGCCTCGGCTTCAGCCCGAGCCCGACCGGGCACAACCTCGTCTGGCCGCTGCAGGGGATCATGGGCAAGCTCGGCGAGTTCACCGTCGTCGCCGACCACGGCCACATCCGCTGGCACCGGTGGTTCTTCGAGCTCTACAAGAGCCCCGAGCTGCACGCCGTGCTCACCATCGTCGCCGCGCTCACGCAGTGCGTCTACGTGTTCACCCACCGCGACTGGGAGAACCGGGTCTGGCGCGTCGGCGCGCTCTTCGCCCCCTACTTCCTCTGCATCAGCTTCCTCTCCTGGGAGTCCCATTTCACGATCACGCGCCACCTGCTGCCTGTGACGCTCGCCTTCAACCTCGTGCTCGCGTCACGCCCGCGCCGCGCCTGGGCGCTTTGGTTCCTGCTCGGGAACTGCTTCGTCCCGTTCGGCATCTACCAGTTCAGCGAGTACCTCGGGATGAACCGCGACACTCCGCCGCCGCCCGCCGAGTATTCGGTCGTGCCCGCGGCTTCCGACGCGGCCGGAATCAGCGTCCGCTTCGGCTCCGGCTGGACGCTCCAGGAGTGGGACGACCGGGGCACCTGGCGCCGCGCCACCGGCAGCGCGGCTAGCCTGGTGCTCGTGAATTCCGGGAATGTCCCGTGCCCGGTCGAGCTGGCGTTCACCGCGGGCAGCCGCAATCCGCGCGACCTGAAAATCGCGGCGCGGGGCACCGTCCTCTGGTCCGGGCACCTCGGCGACACGCCGCTTGGCGTGCGCACGGCGCGGCTCCTCCTGCCGCCCGGTGAGACCGCAGTCGAGTTCATCACCCCCGAACCGGGCGTGCCCTCCGGCGAGATCGGCGATCGCCGCACCTTCACATTCACGATCCGGAACCTGCAGCTCCGCTTCGCCGGCCCGCCCTGATCGTCTGGGACTTTTCATGGGCAACCGCACAAGCCGGCAAGAGATCTCGAATCAACGGCTTTTGACCTGCATCCGCATCGAATCGGTATTCGCCCGCACCTCGGGTACGTACATTGTCGATGCCTCGACCGGAAGCACCCGGAAATCACCTGGCGTCGTCGCGCGCATCGCGAAGTGAATCTCCCAAGTGCCGGCATCGATGTGATCGAGAAAGAACACGCTCTTCTCGTCGTGCTCCTCGCGGTAAATCGGCTGGCCCAGGTCTGTCGTGGAATTGTCCTCGTCCTCCAAGCCCGCGCGCATCCGTTCGTATCGTGACGATCGGTTCACAGCCTTTGCAGCAGATTGGTCCTTCGATGAGGACTTCCCTTCGCCATCATCCGCCGCCAGGAGCCTCGCATCCCATCCACTGAGCGGATTGAGCGGTTCGCAGCCGGCCGGTTTGGGCACCTCGACCATCACGTACTCGAGTTGATTCGGCACCTTCAGCGTCACCTTTGCGACCACCTGTTCACCCTCGGCAGCCGCCCCGCCGTTTGCGATGGGTTCCCTCTCGACCTGAAGCGTTCCGAGCACCGCTGCCTGCGTTTTCTCCCGGTCAAAGCCGCGCGCCACCGCGACGAGGCTGCCGGCGGGCTTCACCGATGATCCGGCAGCCCACGACGAAGCGACGGCAGCCGCGTAGATCGGCGAGGAGCCTGACACACGTTGCAGTTCGATGCGGTTCTCACCTGGCGTCAATTGCGCTGGGTCGAGCGGGATCGCAGTCGTTCCTCCCAGAAGTGATTCCCGATCGAATCGGAGCTGCCCCGCAGGCTTGCCATTCAGAAAGACCTTCACCGCTCCATCGGGATTGAAGTCGCCCCGCTGGGCCATGTAGCGGTTGAGCGCAAGCACGGCGAAAGCCGTGTCGCGAGTGCTCGCCCAGTGCGCGCTTCGGCGATTGAGCAAAAGCCAGGTCGCTGCCGGCTCGATGAGAGGATGTTTCGGATCGAGCTCCATCAATGCGAGCAGGTTCAGGGCCGTCGCTTCCACCGCGCCGTCCATCGCGCGCCAATACCCTCCCGTGGATCCCCAATGCACGGTCTCGCCAAGACCGTCGGCAGTCGCATGCACAGCTCCGTTCTGGAGATTCCTCAAAAGCACGGCCCGTTGCTCAGCCGTGCCGAACTTCACCGTCGCAAGCGCCAGGCAGGCGCGCCCGGCCGACGAAAGCCGATCTTTGGCTGCATAAGCACGCAGATACGCCAAAGCCAGCGCATCCTTTGTCTCCCGGCCCTCGGATTCTGGAGGTTCGAGCGCCGCCAGAGCCCAGGCGAATCTGTCGTCCGCCCTGTCCGCGGCGATGACCACTCCCTTCAGCGCCTCCGCCGTCTTCTTCACGAGATGCTCGGGAACGTCGACGCCGGCGGATCGCGCCAGATTGCATCCCCAGAGCACGTAAGCGGTCATCCAGAGGTCGGTCGTCGCCGCCCCCGGCCACCAACCAAATCCGCCGTCGCCCTTCTGGGCCTCCACAAGACGTGCCAGGCTACGCTTCACGACCTCGTCGAGCCGGCCGAGTCCGGCCGTCTTCTTGCGCTGCTCCTCATCCGCCTTGCTCTCCCGAGAAAGGATTCGGCGCTCCACCGCCGCCCGGTCGAGACCGGCATCGGCGAGGGTCTTTCCGGCGACGATTGCGGGGAGGAACCGGTTCATCGTCTGCTCGACGCAACCGTAGGGATAGTCGATCAGGTAGGGAAGCGCGTCCAGGACCGCCGAGGCGTGGCCCGATGAGAGCTGGATGGTCGCCGTCGTGCGTGCGCGATCGAGCGGCTCCGGCAGTACCAGGCCCAGCGAACGCGCCTTGTCGGCTCCCGCAAGACAGGCCATGCCGACCGTCTGCTGCTGGATTCCGTCCTCGATGACCGGAAGGGGTGTCTCCATCGCGTCGCCTTCCCCGTCGGTCCTCGCGGTGAGCGTTAGCATTGCCGTGCCGGGCTGGCCGGCCTTCACCGCCCAGGCAGTCCGCGCCTCGCCCTGCTTCGGAACCGGCACCGCAGCGGCCGGCGCGGCGCCCGGCTCCATCGTCACCGCTCCGTTCACCTTGAGCTTTGCATTCGCCAGAACATCGGATCCCGTGCGATTGACCAGCAGCGCCGACGGCGACGCCGTGTCACCGGCGACGAGGAAGCGCGGCGCCTGCAGCCTCGCCTGGAACAGAAGCGAGGTACGCGTGAACGCGGTCGCTCGCGCGAACGATTCGCCGTCGGCGCCCACGGCATAGGCGGAAATCCGCCATTGGGTGAGATCGTCCGGATACTTGAACTCCACCGTCGCCCGCCCTTTCTCATCCGTCATGATCTCCGGCGCCCAGAATGCTGTGGAAGCGAAATGCGTGCGCACGGTGATCGGGGACTCATACAATGAGAACGTGACCGTTGGAACGCTGTCAGATACGCCCGTCGGTGGCGATCCGAGCCTTGTTCCACTCAATGAGGCCTTCGCGGCATAGTAGCCGCGAATCGAGAGCCCTTCGGTCGACACTTCAAAAGGCGACAGGGTAACGACCTCATCATCGTTGCCCCCCCTTTCAACGGACGACCTGTCGGGTCCCGGCAACCGGGGATCCCGAAGCAACCTGAGCTTTCTGGTCGGGAACGCGGGCGTCCTCTCAATCCAATTGATGACGGCATGATGCCATCGCTCAAACGGCGGCTTCTGCAGGGCCGGGGAAGGCCCAGCGAGGTTGTTCACAGCTTCATCCGTGATGGCCAAGGCAATCTCGTCGTTAGGCTCGACCCTTCCTCCCCGCCGAACCTGGAGCGTGAGGCGCGCCTCCGCCCCCGGGCGGGATTCGCCGCGGTCCGGCGTTATCTCGATGCTCGGCCTGTCATCCTCGGGATCGACTACAAATCCGGCTGAGCCCCAGCCAAAGCTCGGCCAAGCGTTGATCGCTGCGACTTTGATCCGACCGCTCCCGGCGCAACGCGGCCATCGGTCGAAAACCACCAGCCCGACCCGACCTTCAAGATCCACCCTTTTCCCCACGGTCTCGTCTTCTCCCGCCACGGTCACAACAGCCGACCTGCAGGTTTCGGGCAGCACCACCAGCGCCGTGAGCGGTTCATTGGAACGAACGTGCCCGGTGAAGAACACTCCTCCCTCCGAAGGTTCCATCGAAAGCGAATGAGTCGTCTCGTCCGCCACCACAACGGTGAGCAACTGTTCCTCCCGAGACCCTTGCGACATTACATCCGTGACCTCGTTGTTCCTGGCGTCTACGACCTTCAGTCGATACACGCCCGCTCTCGGCGCGGCAAATCGCGCCGCCAAGAGGCCGTCTACCCCAGCTTTCACCGGCATCTTTGCAACCATAGTCTCTACGTAATCGGCGTGAATGACGGTCCATCCGTCGGGAAGGCGCATTCCAGGATTCCCCGGGAGGAAGCGGCCTACACCCGCTTCAGGAGGTAGCCTGTCAACGACCTGCCCTTTCGGATCCAGATAGAGTCCCACCCAGCGCTTCTCCACCAGTTGGGCAACACCCGTGAAAGCGGATGGAGCCCCAGATCCGTCGCAAAGATGGCACTCAAAGCTCACCTCGCTTTTCGGTCGGACCCATCGTGGGGTGGGCTCTGATCCCCGGTCCATCTCAAGCCTGAGTCCCGTGGGAGTGATCCACCAGTCCGCTTCCGCCCGGACGGCCTGTCCACCTTCCGGAACGACGGTCGCCGCAAGACTCAGCCGGAGGGACCCTGGCAACGGTGCTGGAATCTGCAGATGGAACTCCGCGGCGCCATTCGCATCGGTGATCGCCTCCCGTTTCTCGGCCTTGGTCTCCGAGATCCAGCGTTGCACGTGCTCCATCCCAGCGACCTGCGTCTGGATCGGCCCACCTTTCCAGGCGACGTTTGTTTTCAGCATGACGCGGCCGCCGGTTGCCGGCCCACCCGAAAGATAGGCGGAAGCCACGCGAACCACCACCTCCCGGCCGGGACGCAATGAGTCGGCTCCGCTTGCGAGCTCGATCTTGGCGGTGAGCGCCGGAGGGACGTAATTATCGACCTGAAACGATGCATAGCCATGCCCATAGCGGTCCTCCTCTCCTTTGGCTTTCAGTTCGATGGAGCCATGACCAGGCCGGGCGGTAGCAGGGATTAGAATCTCTCCGTGGGCCGTGCCGCGCTCGTTGAGGTTCAGCTCGGTTTCCTTCAGCAGAGGTTCGTTGTTCAGTGCAACCGACATTTTCATCTTCTTGTCGGGCACGACCCAATGACCGGCGCGGCGTTCGCGGATGATGGCCTTCCATTTCACCGTTTCGCCTGGCTTGTACAGCGCGCGGTCCAGAAAGAAATCGGCCACCAATTCGCCGCCTCTCGTCGCCCTTCGGTCGCCACAGGCAATCGCGACCGGATGTCCGTCCACGACGGCGACCATCCGGAGAGCGGCGCCTGCCTGTTCCGGTTTCGTTCCCCGCGGCAATGCGATGCGACCGCCTTCGTCAGTTGTCCCGGACCATTCCTCGACAGTCTTCGCACCCACGACCGTCCCTGTCATTTCCTTGTGCGCAATCGGAGCCAGCGAATCCTGGCGAAAAACGAAAAGATCCCGGTTCCCCGCGGCATCCGCTGACAACAATCCGCCCAGATCGGAGACGACAAAATCATTCTCCCTGGACGTTTCGACCAAGCCATGAGCTTTCACCGACAGCGTGTAGAGCCCGGGAGGCAATGACTCAGGGAGGGGCACCACCTCGGCCTCCCAGCGGAGCTCTGCAACAGACGGGAGAGGGATCCTCCACTGAAGAACGAGTCGGGCAACCTTCGAAAGGGGATTCTCCTTCGGGTTCAGCTCCCACCGCCCCCAGGATTCGGGGGTGTGCGCATAGATCTCGACCTCGAGGTGGTCGTATCCC
>Ga0153915_10002406_pt1 | contig 17094 bp, 14 predicted proteins | sample Opewatmetagenome_2_FD_107003 | JGI IMG/M metagenome (GOLD analysis project Ga0153915, IMG submission 107003) | Freshwater wetland microbial communities from Ohio, USA - Open water 3 Core 3 Depth 3 metaG | ecosystem: Environmental > Aquatic > Freshwater > Wetlands | place: USA: Ohio, Lake Erie...
GCAATTTCCGCCGCTTATCCCATCCTCGATATGGTATCCCAGATGGAGGATCTGTCTTCGGGACAATCCCTTTTCTCCGAAGAGAATCCGCAATTCGGATAATGCCTTGATAAGGGCGACAAGTGCGGTGCTGGAACCTCCAAGGGCTGATTTGACCGGGGAGTCTGACTTGATAGTCACTTCAAGGCCATGGAACCCGAAATGGTTTATGGCCGCCAAAAACAGGCCGAAAGGCGAGTTAAAAGGCAGATTGTTTTTAGTATTATATTCTTCCGTGTTTTTAAAACCCTCTGAGGTGATCTTTATGCATCCGTCTTTGAATGGAGATAATGTGATCCTGGTTCTCAGGCTAAGGGCGATATTAATTGTAACCGGGATAATATGTTCAAGAGGAATAGCCATGGCCTTGATATCCCAGGTGCCTCCTGAATCCACCCTGCATGGCGCGGAAACTTCAATAGGGTTTTTTTCAAGCATCTTTTTTGCTGACGGATATTTTGAAAGCATAATAAATATTCCTCGTTTACAAGGATAAAACCCAACAGTGAAATATATTTCACGTTTCACGGTGCAGGCAAAAAACTTTAACGTTTTTATTCTGACTTCTGTCTTCTAACTTTTTTAACAGTGAACCTTGCGCCCTGCGCCTATCTTCGCAGACTACAATGGCGGGGTCCATCTATCTGTCGATGAATCATATGACCAGCAATCAATAAGGGCCTTTCTTGATGTGAACTGGGGGTTTTCAGCCCAGATTAACATCTGTTGATGGGCGTCATTCAATCTCTTGAATTTCTCGGCGTCTCCGCCCATATCGGGATGATGCACCTTTGCCAATTTTTTATAAGCGGACTTTATCCGGGATACATGCCCGCCAAGGATCAAATCATCAGCAGCCAGTTTAAGGAGTTTTATCGATTCCTTTTCCTGTTTGGAAAATCTTGGCCTCACCTTGCTGTTAGGCTTTAATGCCTCTGAGGGTAGTTTTTTATCGGAGTTTTTTTTAAGAAGATAGAGTGAGGCGTAACTCCTTGAATTGTTGTTATGAATCATTTCATGCCAATCGCTTCCTGACTGAAGGATAAGAGCCTTCAGGTCTTCAGCAGGTCTTTTCCCGGGGAGCCTTTTTCGGATAAACCTGGAAATATCCTTTGACCATACAGGAAGGATATCAAGTATGACATGGGTCCCGTTAAAGGAGAATGAGGCATACTTGGCATTAAGTATGGCTAGGAGACCCTTGGATAAAGAAAGCACCCAAAGCATCTGCTTGCGGCATTCCTTGGAGCAGTAACGCCTTCTTAAATTTATACAGGTCTCTCCACAGGAAAGACATCTGCCTGTCTTTAAAGGACGCTTCACCGGTTGAACTAAACTTTTGTCTTGTATCATATGTTTGTTGATTCCACTAACTTTGAACGTTGAGCTATGAACTGTGAACCTTGAACTTATTCAACCTTTCTCCTTTTACCCTGCGCCTTGCGCCTTATGCCTTGTGCCTGGTTTTGTTTTATACCCTGAAACAAAGGGATAATCAAGTAAAGCGCATGAGCTGCCCTTCATGAAGACACTTTAGTCCGTGAAGAATCCTGAGCAAAAGGAAGATGCATTTAATAATTCGATTTTTCGGGCAAACTATATATGCTTGACCATTACATATTCTTTGATTATACTCCCGCAAACTAAAGGCATTTTAAGCGCCGATACTCCTTGTATATCGGGAGTCAGGCATTTCCAAAAGAATGAAAGGAAAAGTTTATGAAGCTGACATCAAATTGGCTTTATCTCTTTATAATCCTTTGCATAACGTCATTTTCAGGATGCAACTCCTTATCTCCCTTAACAAAGGCAGAGAACGCGAGACCTGTTGAAGCAAAAAATACTAAAGAGAATAAAAAGAATACTGTTGTTAATGAGAAATCCGCGGGAGTTTTACCGAATTCGGCGAAGGAGGCTGTCGGCCCTTTAGAGATAGATTCAAAACAAGTCTCGTCTCAGACAAATAATGTTGCCGTGAAACAAAAGACTGCTGATAATAATGAGGCTGTTGAGCCCACAGATCAGGAATTGATAGACAGCGCCCTTTTATACTATGAGACTTCAAATGACTTTCTTGAACAGGGAGATCAGGATAATGCCCTTAACGCCCTGGATAAGGCCTATTCTTATTTGTTGAAGGTAGATGGCACGGATAATCCTGAGTTATTACAACAAAGAGAAGATACCCGGCTGAGCATATCAAAGCGTATTATAGAGGTCTATTCCAGTGGCAGACCTACCGCGGCGAACGGGAACCATAACGCTATTCCACTTGATATGAATTCCTATGTGCAAAGAGAGATTGAATCTTTCAAGAACGGAGAAAGGAAGTTTTTTCTTGATGCCTACGCCCGTTCAGGCAAATACAGGCCGGCCATTGTCAAGGCGCTCAAAGAGGCCGGTCTCCCTGCGGAACTCTCATGGCTTCCACTTATCGAGAGCGGTTTTAAGAATACGGCCTTTTCCTCTGCCAGGGCGCTCGGCATGTGGCAGTTCATAGCATCCACAGGCTATAGATACGGGTTAAAAAGAGATACCTGGATAGATGAACGAATGGATCCAGCGAAGGCAACTGCCGCGGCGATAGGATATCTCAGCGATCTGCACCTGATGTTCGGCGACTGGACCACCGTGCTTGCCGCATACAATTGCGGAGAGAGAAGGGTCCAGAATGAAATCGATAAACAAAAAATCGGCTATCTTGATAATTTCTGGGATCTGTACCAGAGACTCCCTAATGAGACAGTCCGCTATGTCCCGAGATTTCTGGCTGTCCTGCATATAATTAATGATCCTGCGGCCTATGGTCTTGAACTCCCTGAATTGGAAGATGAGGTTCAATACGAGGAAGTTACGATAGACAAACAGCTTAGCCTGGCGACTATCGCTAAATCCATTGATGTAGATAATGATATTTTGAAAGTGCTTAATCCGGAGTTGCGTCAGGACGCGACTCCAAAGACAGCCTATGACCTTAAGCTGCCTGTCGGCAAGGGAGAGGTGCTTCTGGCGAATCTGAGCGATATCCCTGCCACCACCTATGTTGCTGTCCCCGAAAAAAGCACTTATGCCTCCAAGACGTATCATACGGTGCGATCAGGCGACACACTCTCCACTATCGCGAAAAAATACAAGACATCGGTTAAGGCCATCATGAGCGCCAACGGCATTAAAAATCAAAAGGCCCTCAAGGTCGGGGCAAGATTAAAGATATCAACTCGTAAAAAGGTAATCATAGCCGAGGCAAGCCCGCCGTCCTCCGATTCCGCCAAGTCAGGGGCAGGGGTAACAAAATATGTCGTCAAGAAGGGCGATTCCCTGTATAACATAGCAAAACGCAACAACACTACCGTCCACTCCCTAACTGTGTTGAACGGATTATCTGACATTAATCTGTCTGTCGGACAGGAACTCATAATATCTCCCGGTGTTTCCACTGCTTCAAAGGATACTGAAACACAAAAGTACACGGTAAGAAAAGGAGATTATCCGGCTGTTATTGCCAAAAAGTACAATATGGACCTCTATGATTTTCTCAAGATTAACGGCTTGACGCCGGGGAGCACCATATTTCCAGGCCAGGAAGTCCAAGTCGCCGTGGAGTGATTTAATGCTTCCTACCATTGAATGGTGTGATGATCATGTCCGAATGATCGACCAGAGAAAGATACCCGCAAAGGTCGAATACCTTATCTGCAAACAATATAAAGATGTCATCCATGCCATAAAAAAAATGGCAATAAGAGGCGCCCCTGCCATAGGCATCGCAGCGGCCATGGGCTTGGCATTGGGCTCATCTTCGATCAAGGTCAAGACCTTTGATGCCTTCAGGAGACGTTTTGCACGAATGGCCGATGAAATGGTCCGGGCCAGACCGACTGCGGTCAACCTGCGATGGGCCGTTGAAAGGATGTCCTCTTTGGTAGATTCCTGTTCTTCCAAACCCCTGGATGAAATCAAGGAGAGGTTGAAGCTGGAGTCAGAGAGGATCCTTGCAGAGGATATAGATATCAATAAAAGGATCGGGAAAATCGGACAGGCCCTTATCCCGGAAAAAGCGACTATCCTCACGCACTGCAATGCCGGGGCATTGGCGACAGGCGGATACGGCACCGCCCTCGGCGTTATAAGAGCGGCCCATGAGGAGGGAAAGACGGTGGAGGTACTTGCTGACGAGACAAGGCCATGGCTTCAGGGCTTGCGATTGACCTCCTTTGAACTCATGGAGGACGGCATCCCTGTGCATGTAATAGCGGATAACGCAGCCGGCTTATTCATGAGACGAAAGATGGTTGACCTTGTAATCACAGGGGCCGACAGAATCGCAGCAAACGGAGACGTAGCCAACAAGATAGGCACTTACCAGGTTGCCGTCCTGGCCAGGGAGAACGGGATACCTTTTTATGTAGCTGCCCCGTTGTCAACAATAGATATGACCATTGAGGATGGAGATAAGGTCACGATAGAGGAAAGAGATCCGTCTGAGATTACCCGTTTGCGGGGTCGCATGATCGGTCCGCGTGGAGTAAAGGCGTTAAACCCAGCATTCGATATCACGCCCGCCGGATATGTAACAGGCATTATCACGGAAAAAGGGGTCGTAAGACCTCCATATATATCGGGAATAAAAAAGTTATTTACCACAGCGGTTCACAGTTGAAGATTAAAAGAGTTCACGGTTCAAGGTTCACAGTTCACGGTTGAAAAATGAAGATTGAACATTTTGAAGAAATTGAGGCATGGCAATTAGCGCGCAAATTAACTCAGAAGGTATACAGTCTAACCAAACATCCGGAGTTTGTGAAAGACTATGGTCTGAAGAGCCAAATACAAGAGGCTGCCGGATCATCAATGCATAATATTGCCGAAGGATTCGATTCTGAGACCAATGCAGAATTCATAAGGTTCTTGCGGTACGCCAAGAGGTCTTGCACGGAAGTGCAAAGTGAGCTTTATGTGGCTCTGGATCAAAAGTATATATCCACCGATGAATTTAAAGATGTTTATGAAATGGCAAGACAAACGAGAGCCGCGATTCGCGGTTTTATCAATTATCTGAAAAAATTTGAAAAAAGCAAATCAATCAACCCTAACTGTGAACCGTGAACTGTGAACCCTGAACTTCTTTATTTGAGCTTCAGAGCTGTCTCATTGTGATCCTGAGCATCTTCTTTGTCTGCGACGTCACCTTAAACCTCTCATCGAGCCTGTATCCGCAGATCCACGCCACACGATCGCCGCTTGTTAATATAGGCGTTAAGATCCTTTTTTCTGATGGGACTTTAAGGTCGATAAAAAATCTCTTTATCTTTTTATACCCTGTCATGCCCAGGGGCATAAACCTGTCGCCCGGTCGGAAATTCCTTACAATCAAAGGGTATCGGAGTTTATCCGCGTCGAGACATGCCGTGGACAGGGACTCTTCCATGAAGATATCCGTGCTTCCGTCAATTTCATCAAGGCTTAAGGTTTGTCCTGCAGCATCCAGGCAATATGTGCCCGGACCTTCAAGGGAATAACTATATTCCTTTATGTCCTTGTATGGCTTAAGGATAAAATGCAGGTTGTCATAGGTCTTTCTGACCACGATGCCGTTAGGAAGATCTATTGCGCATTGCGGGCGTTCATTTTTTAAAAGACCTGAGACAGAGGCGATATGATCATATTCCATGGGATAAGTGTCGCCATTGACCTGTTTTAACAGGGCCCTTATCACCCTGTTTCTTAAAGGACCGGGCAGGGTTTTAATGGATGATACAGGGACGGAGATATCAGCCTGATTAATTCTCTCTCTGTCTATCCATTCCGATGCCATTGATTCAAGAAAGACATCTTCATCCCTTATGATGTTTGAAACCATGCCGAGGCGTTCAAGGAGCCTTGGCTGATAATCCAGCATCATGGGCATGAGTTCAAGCCGGATACTGTTCCTTAAGTGTTTTTTATTGCTGTTGGAACTGTCCACGGCAAAGGGAATCCCGCGGGTCTTGAGATAATCCATGATCTCTTCCCTTTTGATCTCTATAAGCGGCCTGATTATCCTGTTATCTCTGACCGGCGGGATGCCGGCCATGCCTGAGGGGCCGCTTCCCCTTAAAAGCCTCATGAGGACAGTCTCCGCCTGATCATTGAGGTTGTGGCCCATGGCAATCTTTTGCGCCATGTGCGCCTTACGGATTTTTTCAAGGAATGCGTATCTTGCGTCCCTCGCGCGTTCTTCGAGAGACGAGTCGCTATCCATAAGACCTTTTGCAGTTTCTGTCTCAAAGGGAAGGTCCATAGACACTGCGACGTCCCTTGTAAGTTGTGTTTCCGACTCGTCTTCTCCTCCCCTTAGTCCGTGATTAAAATGGGCCGCTACAAGACTAATCTCCAGTTCGGGGGAGAGCTTGTCCAACGCATTCAGAAGACAAATAGAATCAGGGCCGCCTGACAGGGCTACAATGACCTTGTCGCCGGGGGCGATCATCTCATATCTCAGGATTGTTGCCCTGACCTTATTGATGATATTTTCAGATTTTTCCATATCCAAGCCCATATTTCTTGATCTTGGAGATAAGTATCGGGCGGCTGATCTCAAGGATCTTGGCGGCGCTTGATCGATTGCCGCCGGTAAGATCAAGGGCCTTGCGGATAAGATCGGTCTCAAGCCGCCTTGTCTCCTTCTTGATTGACAGGCTGTGTCTTGTCTCTTCCGATGACATCATCTCATCTTTTGAGGTTATTGAAGAGGGCAGTTCCGAAGGGGTAATAAGATTACCCCTTGCTAGGATCATTGCCCTTTCTATAACATTTTCCAGTTCCCTGATATTCCCCGACCAACTGTGGGCAAGGAGAAATGACATGGCGCTTGAGGAGAGCCCTTCGATATTTTTATCCAGCTTTCTGTTGAATCTGTCGATAAAATGACCGATCAGAAGAGGGATGTCCCCTCGTCTTTCCCTGAGAGGAGGAAGGTGAATGGTCATTACATTTATCCTGTAGAACAGATCCCCCCGGAACCTTCCCTGTTCCGTTTCTTTTTTCAGGTCCTTGGAAGTGGCGGCTATCACCCTCGCGTCGATCTTTCTGGGCACAGTGGCGCCAAGGGGGGTAAGTTCCTCCTCCTGCAACACTCGGAGAAGCTTGACCTGAAGCTGTATAGGCAATTCCCCTATCTCATCAAGGAAGATCGTCCCCCTGTCCGCCTCTTCAAATAAACCCGGTTTGTCTCTGACCGCGTCTGTAAAGGCCCCTTTTTTGTAACCGAACATCTCGCTCTCAAGCAAGGTCCCCGGTATGCCGCCGCAGTTAATTGAGACCATAGGCCTTTCCGCCCTCGAACTCTTTGAATGGATGGCCTTTGCAATAAGCTCCTTGCCTGTCCCGCTTTCTCCCGTTATAAGCACTGTGGTCTTATGATCGGCGACCCTTTCAACAAGTTCAAAGACCGCGGCCATGGCCTCGCTTCGGGCTACAATATTTCCGAAGGAGTATTTCTGTTCGATCCTGTTTATCCTGTCATGGAGTCTTAAATTCTCTTCCTTAAGCCTCTCACGCTCCTCGGCCTTTTTAAGGGTAAGGAGCGCCTCATCGGCCTTGAAAGGTTTTGCTATATAATCATAGGCGCCCAGTTTCATGGCCTCAAGCGCGGTATCTATCGTCCCGTAGGCCGACATCATGATAAAAGTTTTTTCAGGATATTTTGCCCTGGCCTGCTTTAAGAATGTCAAACCGTCCATCCTGGGCATTCTAATGTCACAGAGTATAAAATCAAATGCCTTTTCATCCATTTTGGAAAGACCTTCCATGCCGTCGGCGGCCGTATCCGTTATATATCCCTCCTTGCCGAGCATCACCTGGAGCATATGCCGCATGTTTTTCTCATCGTCGATAATCAGTATATGTTTTCCGGAAGCCGTCATTCGGGATCTCCTTGTTGTTGTCTCTCATGGACAGGAAGATTGATGATAATGGACGTGCCTTTGCCCCTGGCGCTTTCAGCGCGGATTGTTCCTCCCTGGGCCTCGATTATCATGTAGGATACCGATAGCCCCAGCCCTGTTCCCTTGCCGGGCTCCTTGGTCGTATAAAAAGGGTCAAAGATATGTTGAATCTTATCTTCCTCTATGCCCGGGCCGTTATCCGTGAACCTTATCTCAATGCAATCATCATTATTGCCGGTCATTATTAAAATATTATTTGAAGAATCGTTGCCGACATGAGAGCCTCCCTTTAATACATCCGCTGCATTCATGATAATATTTAAAAAGACCTGCTGCAATTGGCCTGAACCGGAGGATACCGTATCTCTTTTTGCCTTAAGTTCCAACTGGAGTTTTATCCCCTCCATCAAGGGATGGGGATCCAGCATGTTCACGGTATCGGCAATAAGGTCATGGATGCTGTTTTCTTCATTATTCCCTGCGGAAGGCCTGGAAAAATCAAGGAGCTGTCTGATAATCCGATTGATACGGGTTATCTCCGATTCGACACGATTTAAAAAGTCCCTCTTTTCCTCATCGGTTATATCTTCCTTTCTGATCAATTCCAGATAACCCAGGATGATCCCCAGGGGATTTCCTATTTCATGGGCAAGGCCTGCGGCCAGCCGTCCGACTGAGGCAAGTTTTTCTGAACGAATTATTTCATTCTGCGCCTCGTTAAGCTCTAGATTCGCTTTTTCCAGAGAAGAGATATGCCTCTTTAATTCCTGTTTGTTCTCATCAAGCCGTTGCAGCATGATACTGAGCGAGCGGGACAGATTCCCTATCTCGTTGCCTGAGTCTTCAGGTATGGGTGGAAGGATGTCTCCTTCCATGTATTTATCCGTCATCTTCAAAAGACGATGAATAGGTTTGACCACGATCCTGGATAAAAGATATATGCCGACAAGTGCGAGGATGATGGTGTCAAGGATGATATAGAAGAGCACCAGCCTTTCTGATTCCCTGAGAGATCGATAAATTGAATCAAGGGAAGAACTTATTGTCACGCCCCCGATATTCCTTCCCCGGTACATCAGAGGACCGGAAACAACGATTTCTTTCTTACTCAGCCAGAAGACCCCCCATGAGCTTCCTCTGTAGTTGACCGACAGCTCTGTCTCTTGCATTGATATCCTGGCCAGGTTAAGCAAAATCTTGTTATCTTCATCAGATGAGTGTGTGGAAAAGGAGGCATTTCCATAAATATCTATTATAACCAGATCGGGATAATCTCCTTTTAATAAGAGGTCATTAATCTCTTTTTCGATTTCCTTATCCGGGAAAAGGCTGTTCAATGGTTTATTTGCGCCGTCAATGAGATGGCCGATATTAAGACCCAGGGCATGGAGCAGGAGTACCCCGGAGTCCTCCTTTGACTGGAGAAGGTTCCTCTGTGACAGGTTCAGCATGGCTACATTGACAAGGAGCATGGCGGCGATAATGAGAAATAACAACTGCGCCAGTATCCCTGTCCTTAAGCCGTAAAATTGAAGCCTCAAAGTATCTCCTGAAGTTTAACGGGTTATTATTGGAGTAATTGAAAATACCAGGATTCGATCCTGCTGCCGAAAAAGAGATAAACAAGCGTCCCGATCACAAGAAAAGGCCCGAATGGGATCCTGGTCCTGAGCCCTTTTCCGGCCATAAGAAGCGCTACAACCCCGATAATACTGCCAGTCAGCGATGAGATCAATATGATTAAGGGTATTGCCCGCCATCCCATCCATGCCCCGATCATGGCAAGGAGTTTGATGTCGCCCCCGCCCATTCCCTCTTTTCCCGTAAGTTTTTCAAATCCGGCCGCGACAATATAAAGGATGCCTCCGCCCCCTATGACCCCGATAAGCGAGTCATACCATGTAATCTGATATGTTGAAACAATGTTGAAGATAATTGTGACTATAACCCCTGCGACTATCCCGGGGATGGAGATGCTATCCGGAATAATCTGATGGCTGAGATCTATAAAGCTTATTACAATAAGTGCGGACACAAATATCAGCAAGGCCGCGCATTGTCCATAATCAGGGTAGTAATTTACAAAGACAGAGAGGCTTAAAAGGCCCGTCAACAGCTCTATGATGGGATATTGGATGGATATCGGTTTATGACAATGCCTGCATCTGCCCAGCAGGATGATGTAGCTTATTATGGGGATGTTATCATAAAATTTTATCCTCTCGCCGCATCCCGGGCAACCTGACGGAGGAGTGAGAATTGATTTTTTAAGGGGGATTCTGTATATGCATACATTCAAGAAACTCCCAAGGATGAGTCCGAATACAAAAGCGAAGACCATCAAAATAGAATAGGACATGACCTGGACGATGCCTCCTGTATATCTGAAAGTGAGTTACGGGCCGGATATAAGAGTTTGATATTCTTTTATCATCGGCCATTTGTCAATATTATGTATATGATTTAATGGGCTGTATACGATTGACAAGGTCGAGCTTTTGAGATAGGAACTCCTTACCATGATAATATCCATCAATCCGCAAAATCCCCAACAGCGCCTTATAAAAAAGGTAAGCGAGATCCTGGATCAGGGCGGCCTGATTGCCTACCCGACGGATACCTTTTATGGCATAGGATGCGATTTGTACAACAAAAAGGGGATACAACAGATATATAAATTAAAGAATCGTCCCTTAAACCAGCCTTTTTCTATTATATGTGACAGCCTCAAGGAGATAAGCCGATATGCAAAGGTCTCCGATTATTCCTACAAGACTATGAGGAGGTTGCTTCCGGGCCCCTATACCTTTATCATGGAGGGCACCAAACTTGTGCCGAAGATAATGCTTACAAAACGAAAGACAGTCGGAATTCGCGTCCCGGACAATATCATATGTCTGAGCATAGTCCGGGAACTTGGCCGCCCCATTATAAGCACAAGCGCCTTATTGGATGATCCCTCATTAATCCAGGATTCCTATTCTTCATATCTTGATATAGTCATTGACGGCGGGGTGTTGCATCCTGACCCTTCGAGTGTCATCTCCCTCATAGATGATATCCCGGAAGTGATTCGAAAGGGCAAGGGGGATGTCAGCATGTTTCTCTAATATTTAATTGGAAAAGCCGTTCCACTTGTATTCTACAGTCGGTTTAATATTATCGGAAACAGTCTTGAAGACGGCCTTGCCGGCGCTTTGAAAAATAACATCCCATAGATTAAGCTTTGTCTCAGTAGGATAAACCAGGCTCGCTTCGCCCTCTATGCCGGACAGGTTGGCAGCAAGATCCACGGCATCCTGGAAATTGCCCAGTTGATCGACAAGACCTAATCCCTTTGCTGTTTCACCTGAAAAGATGCGTCCATCCGCAATCTCCCGGACTTTCTCGACGGGAAGTTTCCTCCCTTCAGCAACGGCCTTTATGAACTGCTCCTGTATGTTTAAAACGATCCCGCTCATCAACTCTTTTTCCCGGTCTGTGAGTTGCCTGAAAGAAGATCCGGCATCCTTGAATTCGCCGCTTTTTATGACCTCCATAGTAAAGCCGATCTTTTTGGAAAGCTCATCAATACGGATAAATTCCATGATAACCCCAATGCTTCCGGTTATAGTGCCGGGGTTGGCTACTATCTTGTCTCCTGCAGAGGCGATATAGTATCCTCCCGATGCAGCCGTGCCGCCCATGGAGACAATAACCTTTTTTGTCTTAGTGATCTTTGTAACCTCACGGTATATCTCCTGCGAGGCGCCAACGCCGCCGCCCGGGGAATCGATCCTCAATATAATGGCTTTTATATGTTTATTTTTATTGAAAGCATCAAGCTGTTGAAGAATGGCAGTGGAATCGCTTATCTCGCCTGTAATATCGATTACCCCGATTTTGTTTGAAAACCCAATGCCTGAAGAAGATGAGTTAAAGAAACCGGAGACGAAGGACATAACCATGCCAAGGAAGATGACAGCTATCCCTAGAATAACAAGGACAATGAAAACAGGGTGTTTATTAATGGACATATTTTTTTAAGATAGGGGATAAAAAATAAGTTACTTCATTTCCCCTTTTTTTCAAAGGGGAAATGAAGGTGGTATGATACAATAATGATGTCTCTAAAAAACATTTTTTAATCAGGCTTCGACCTCATTTTTTTCGGCTTCGACCTGCTCTTTTGCAGCGGTTTCAGCGGCTGTCCTGGCTTCGAGATCCTGCATTCCGGCCTTTAACAATTCACCAAGATTGGAGGTCGCCTCTCTGCTGTTGCTCAGATATCTTTTATAGATATCTTTTTCATCGCTTTCTTCAAGTTGCTTGATCGAAAGGCCTATCTTTTTTTCATCTTTGGAGAGATTTATTACCTTTGCCTGAATGACATCCTCAACCTTAAACCTGCTTAAAGGATTGCCTCCCTTCTCCTTTGTCAATTCCGAGACATGGATAAGGCCCTCAATGCCTTCTTCAAGTTCTATAAATACGCCGAAATCGGTTATATTCGTGATAGTGCCGGTAACCCTTGTGCCCGGTTTATATTTGACAGGGATCTCATCCCATGGGTCAGGAGTTAATTGTTTAATGCCCAGAGAAAAGCGCTCATTGGCCTCGTCGATATTAAGGACTACAGCCTGTACTTCCTGACCTTTTTTATAGACCTCCGAGGGGTGTTTGATCCTCTTTGTCCAGGATATATCGGAGATATGGACAAGCCCGTCTATCCCTTCATCAATGCCTATAAAAATGCCGAAATCGGTGATGTTTTTTATCCTGCCTTCAATTGTAGTGCCGATGGGGTATTTGTCTCCTATTACCGCCCAGGGATTGGGTTCGACCTGTTTCAGTCCCAGGGATATCCTCTTATTTTCGGAATCAATATTCAGGACCACGGCATCAACTACATCCCCGATCTTCAATATCTGGGATGGATGCCTGATCTTTCTGGTCCATGACATCTCCGAGACGTGGATAAGACCTTCAATGCCTTCTGTTATTTCAATGAATGCCCCATAGTCCGCCAGACTTACCACCTTGCCTGTGACCTTGGTGTTTACGGCGTATTTTTTATCTGCATCGCTCCAGGGATCAGAATTCAATTGTTTAAGCCCAAGCGACACCCTCTCTTTCTCCGTGTCAAATTTCAGGACCTTTACTGTAATCTGGTCGCCCACCTGATAAAGTTCCGATGGATGACCTACTCTGCCCCATGAAATATCGGTAATATGAAGCAATCCGTCTATGCCTCCGAGATCTATAAACAGGCCGTAATCGGTGATGTTTTTGACTGTCCCCTTTACAACGGAGCCTTCTTCTATCTTCTGAAGGGTGGTTTCCCTCATGGATTTTCGGTCTTTTTCCAGGATCGCCCTTCTGGAAAGGACGATGTTTGATCGACGCTTATTATATTTTAGTATCTTGAAATCATGTCTTGTGCCTATCAATGAATCAAAGTTCTTAATAGGTTTAAGGTCGATCTGAGACCCAGGGAGAAAAGCCTGAAGCCCGATATCAACTGCCATGCCTCCCTTTAGCCGGGAGACAATCTGACCGCGTACAGTGCCGTCTTCTTCATATATCCGCTTTATTTCATCCCATATCTTGATCTTTGCGGCCTTTTCCATGGAAAGGATAATACGCCCGTCCTCATCCTCTCTTTTTTCCAGAAGCACGTCTATTTTATCGCCGACCTTAGCAGTCAAATTGCCTTCAGGATCAATAAATTCATTGAGCCTGATCTGTCCCTCTGATTTATATCCGATATCGACTAAGACATACTCTTTGCCGATCATAACGATTTCTCCGGAAACAAGCTCGCCTTCCTGGATGGTTTTAAGGCTCTTTTCATAGAGGGACTTAAAGCTGTCATCTCCTGAAGTCTCATCGCTTGATTTTGCATCCCGGTCCAGGCTGCCTGATTGAAATTCTTCCAGGAAATCCTGGTCAGAGGTTGTAATATCGTTGTTTTCTTCGCCGGTGTCGTCCTGGCTTTTCTCATTGATTTGGTCTGTTGGTTTATCCATTAACGTAAATACCCCCTAAATGTATTATCCCAAAAAAATTGGAATTAGATATTATTTATCCGGAAACGGTTGTTTTGTCCGCTCAGCCGCACTCCTCCTCTAACAAAAAACGATAATCGGCAGGCTATGTCACGGACTGCTGTCAATCCGCATGATACGGCTTAATCCATGGATTATTGTAATGTTTTCTTATAGTTAAAGCCGTAATATCGCTTGGATGAAAGATATCGTCTCCGAATAAACTCTATATATTATGCTATTGTTACCAAATATCAACATAAACATCAATAAGTATGATATTTTTTTTCAGTAAATTCCGGTTAGGTTTTTGCATAAAGGGGAAATTCCCTTATCAAAGCATCGGGACAGCCTTTATAAAAAGCCCGGATTTTTTAACTATAGTTTCAATAACCTGCTCAATGCCCATCCCTGTTGTATCGATAATATCCGCGTCAGCAGCGGGGCGCAAGGGAGCAATGGAACGTCCCATGTCCTGCTCATCCCTTTTTTTTAGTTCCTCTTCAACCTTATCCCTGGATATGGATTCGCCGCGGCTGAGCCTTTCCTGATATCTTCTTTGAGCCCTTTCGGGAATAGAGGCCGTGACGAAAAATTTATAGTCGGCATCAGGAAAAACCACTGTGCCCATATCACGACCTTCGGCAACCAATCCCCCTGTCATGCCTATCTTTCGCTGTAGTGTCGTCATGGCCTCTCTTACCTCTTTAACAGCGGATATCTTTGAGGCCAGCATATCCATTTCAGGGCTTCTTATCTCAGAGGTTATATCTTCATTGCCCAGCAGTATCCTCTGACTATTGCCGTTAGGCATGAAATGCAGATCAAGTTTCAGGCACATTTTAAATAATTCCGGACCATTGCTGAAATCAATCCCCTTTCTTACAGCCTGCAATGCCGCAGCTCGATACATCGCCCCGGTGTCAAGATATTGGATGCCGAGCCTTTCAGCGACAAGGCGGCTGACTGTGCTTTTACCTGATCCGGAAGGACCGTCAATGGTGATTATCATTATCCAAAACCTTCGTAAACGTCTTAATAAATCTCTCATTCTCTTCAGGCAGACCCACATTTATTCTTATATAATCCTTTAACCCGAAGCTCTCCATGGAACGGATTATAACGCCCTCCCGGAGCATCAAATCATAGGTCTTCTTTCCGCCCAGCGGGGACTTTATAAGGAAAAAATTGGTCTGGGTGTGTTGATATTCTATGCCGAGGTCATTGAGTCTTGTAAAGAGATAACCTAATCCTTCCCTTACAACCGTAAGGGTCTCTAAGACAAATTTTTTATCATCAAGCGCCGCCGTAGCGGCGACCTGGGCAAGGAGATTGACGTTAAAGGGCTGTCTTACTCGATTCATGTACTCGATAATCTCCTCGGATGAAAACCCGTAACCGATCCTGAGTCCTGCAAGCCCGTAAATTTTTGAAAATGTCCTCAAGAGGATGAGCCTCGGGTAGTCCTCAAGAAGTTCAAGTCCGTTTGCAGCAGCCTTATCCGTTACAAATTCAATATATGCCTCATCCAGAACTATTACGATATCACCGGGCAGGGATTTTAAAAATCCCTTCATCTCGTCCATGGAAAGGGTTGAACCGGTCGGGTTATTAGGGTTATTTATAAATATAAGCTTTGTATCCGGGGTAACGGCCTTGAGGATAGCGTTAAGATCGATCTTAAAATTCCGAAGAGGAACGGATATCAATTTGCCTCCGGCGCCTATGACTATCTTTTCATAAAAAAGGAATGTAGGGAACGCCTGTATGACCTCTTGCCCTTGGCTTAAAAAAGATCTTATTATCAGTTCGAGCAGTTCGTTTGAGCCGTTGCCTATAATAATCCTGTTAAGCGCCATATCATATATGTCCGCCAATTTGGATTTAAGGTAATAGCCGCTGCCGTCCGGATATCGATTGATCTTGTTTACGTTATCAATAATAGCACGGACAGCCAGAGGAGACGGGCCCAGGGGATTTTCGTTGGAAGCAAGCTTAATCGATCCTGATATCCCAAGCTCCCTTTCAAGCTCTTCGATGGGCTTTCCCGGCGGATAGGGTATAAGACTCTCAATTCCTTTGGTTGTAAGCCTTTTCATAATTTCACTCGTAAAAAAATAATCTAAGATAGCTTTTTGTTTAGAGAACGCGATCCGGCGCTTAAGTGTAACAACAAGTGCAGTTAGACTGAAACATTATTGAAAGCCGTTCTCCTTCAGCCTTCAGGCTTCGGTCTAAATACTTGTCTTCTATCTCAGGGCAAAAGAAATATCAAGATTTTTGCTTTTATAATCTTTACACCCTGTTTTATCGCGTAAAAAAAGAGGCTTGACCTTATATGATAATTTTTATAATCTTTAATTATCCGCCTTGAACCGGCGGGATTAAATGCCTTCGACTGCTGAAGACGGAAGAAACGTTTCCATGTCAAGGATGCAACATTAAGACTATAGTAAAGACCTTTTTTCTGTTTTTTATAAGTAAAGACTTGACTTAGGGCTTATATTTAAATATCAATATGGTCCTGATAACCAAGCGCAAAGATCCTTTATCTTTTTACGCAGGCATATATAGGCGCCGGAAAATCATTACTTTTTAAGATAGGAGATATATGAATAAATCACAACTCATTGAAGCCTTGGCTAAAGCTGAAGACCTGGCTCTTAAAAAGGCGGAGGAAGTCGTAAATACGGTTTTCGGTGATATGGAAAAGGCCCTTGTCAGGGGAGAGCGAGTGGAGATCAGGGGGTTCGGCAGCTTTAAGATTAAGAATTACGAAGGCTACCAGGGAAGGAACCCCAAGACAGGCGAGATCATCAATGTTGCCCCGAAGAAACTTCCGTTTTTTAAAGTCGGCAAGGAACTTAAAGAAAGAGTTGATATATCCTGAAGCCGAAGACCCGCCTGGATCGTGCCGGTTTTGTAATCAGCGGCGTTCTGGAAGCCCGGATCCGCTTTGAAGGGTTTAATGATTTTCAATTGAAACCCGGTTGGGAAGTGTCCTCTGACTGCCTTGAGGAAAAGTGGACCGTACGTGACAGACGCTTATGAACCCCGTCAGATCCGGAAGGAAGCAGCGGTAAATAAGGCGGTTTGTGTCGTGC
>Ga0153915_10002407_pt1 | contig 17086 bp, 15 predicted proteins | sample Opewatmetagenome_2_FD_107003 | JGI IMG/M metagenome (GOLD analysis project Ga0153915, IMG submission 107003) | Freshwater wetland microbial communities from Ohio, USA - Open water 3 Core 3 Depth 3 metaG | ecosystem: Environmental > Aquatic > Freshwater > Wetlands | place: USA: Ohio, Lake Erie...
AGTACACCGACATGTACCCGGGGATGGCGAAGCAGGCGCGCGACGAGGGCTTCGGCGAGATCGCCGACTGGTTCGAGACGCTCGCCAAGGCCGAGCGCAGCCACGCCAACCGCTTCCAGAAGGCGCTCGACGCCCTGGCCGACTAGCACGCTCGAGGCAGAAGACGATGCGCGAAGGATCGCTCGAAGCTCCGACCCGGCATCCGCTCGACTGGAAGAACCCGGATTTCTGGGACCCGGCGAAGGCCGAGCAGGAGCTCGAGCGGATCTTTGACATCTGCCACGGCTGCCGGCGCTGCGTCAGCCTGTGCACGAGCTTCCCCACGCTGTTCGATCTGGTCGACAACTCCTCGACGATGGAGGTCGACGGCGTAGCGAAGTCGGACTACGGGAAGGTAGTCGACCAGTGCTACCTGTGCGACCTCTGCTACATGACGAAGTGCCCGTACGTTCCGCCGCATGCGTGGAATGTCGACTTCCCGCACGTGATGCTGCGTGCCAAGGCCATCAAGTTCCGGCAGGGCAGCAAGTTCCGCGACCGCCTGCTCTCCTCCACCGACGCGATGGGCAAGCTCGCCGCCATCCCCGTCGTGGCGCAGACGGTCAATGCCGTCAATCGATTCAAGCCGGCGCGCGCAGCGATGCAATCGGTGCTGGGCGTGCACAAGGACCGCGAGCTGCCGCCCTACGCGCCGAGGACGTTCCGTTCTTCGGCAAGACCCGAAAAATCGTTTGCCGTTCGCGATGGAAAGAACACGCCCGGCAAGGTGGCCATCTTCGCCACCTGCTACACGAACTACAACGAGCCGCAGATGGGACACGACCTCGTCGCGCTGCTCGAGCACAACGAGATTCCCTGGGTGCTCGTCGAGAGCGAGGTGTGCTGCGGCATGCCGAAGCTCGAGCTGGGCGACCTCGAAGGGGTCGATGTTCTCAAGAAACAGAATGTTCCTGTCCTCGCCCGATATGCCAGGAACGGATATGCCATCCTCGCGCCGGTGCCCTCCTGCGCGCTGATGTTCAAGCAGGAGATTCCGCTCATGTACCCCGACGACGCCGAGGCGGCGGCGGTGCGCGAGGCGATGTTCGACCCGTTCGAGTACTTCGTGGCGCGAAAGAAGGACGGCCTGCTCAAGACCGATTTCAAGGAGCAGCTCGGCAAGGTGTCGTATCACATCCCCTGCCATTCGCGCGTGCAGAACGTGGGCCAGAAGACGCGCGAGGCGCTCGAGATGGTGCCCGGCACCGAGGTGAACGTCGTCGAGCGCTGCTCCGGCCACGACGGCACCTGGGGCGTGAAGGCCGAGTACTTCGACAACTCGATGAAGATCGGCCGGCCGGTGTTCCGGCAGATGGCCCAGGGCGGGAGCGACGGGGCGACCTATTACGTGAGCTCCGACTGCCCGATCGCCGCGCGGCACATCATGCAGGGCATGGGCGCGGAAGCCGGCAAGGCCGTCAAGGCGCATCCGCTCACGCTGCTGCGCAAGGCCTACGGCCTCTAAACAGGGACTAATCAGGGACGTACACCAATATCCCCGGATGGGAAATTGGTGTACGTCCCTGGTTGCCGGTTTGCTGCTCGCGGGATGCGCCCACGCGCCGCCGCCGCAGCTCACGTTCGCGCTGCTCGGCGATACGCCCTACTCCGCCGGCGAGGTGGAGCGCCTCGACCGGCTGATCGACGACCTGAACGGCGAGCGGCTCGATTTCGTCGCGCACCTCGGCGACATCGGCTCGTCGCGGCTCGCCTGCAACGACGCCTGGCTCGATGCGCGGAAGGCGCAATTCGCGCGCATCGGGCATCCGGCAGTCATGGTCCCGGGCGACAACGAGTGGACCGACTGCCCGGACCCGCAGGCACGGCTCGCCGCGTGGCGCGAGCGTTTCTGCGCCGCACCCTTTCCGGTCGAAGTGCAGCCCGGAGACTATTGCGAGCACCGGCGCTGGCAGGCGGCGGGTCTGCTCTTCGTCACGCTCAACGTGCCGGGCAGCAACAACAACCTGCGCGAGCCCGCCGAGAACGAGCAGCGGATGCGCGCGGTGCTGTCCTGGCTCGACGACTCGGCGGCGCTCGCGGCGAAGCGCGGCCTGACGCTGGTCATCCTGATGCAGGCGGATCCCTTCGTCGTGCGGCCGCGCGACGGCTACGCGAGCCTGCGCGCGCGAATGAAGCGGTTCGGGGAGGAGCGACCGGGCAAGGTGATCCTCGCGCATGGCGACACGCACCTGTGGCAGGAGAACGAGCCGTGGCCGGGCGTGCGCCGCCTGGAGGTATGGGGCTCGCCCTTCGTGAGTTGGGTGCACGCCGAGGCGGCGCGAGGCGAGGTGCGCTTCAGCGCCCCCCGCTATCGGTAGCGAGCGGCCGTCAGTCGGATTGGGCGTGCGTGCGGCGCAGGTTGAGCATCGCCCAGTTGACGGCCTGCACGCGGTTTTTCACGCCCAGCTTGCGGAACAGGTTGTACACGTGCGTCTTGACGGTGTGCGGGCTCACGCCGAGTCGGCGGGCGATCGTATCGTTCCCGTTGCCGAGCGCGAGGAGCTCGAGCGTTTCGCTCTCCTTCGGCGTCAGCATCGCCGCGTTCGCGCCGCTGCCCAGCCGATGCGGCCCGTTCCTCTCGAAATGCGCGGCGAGGATCCTGCGCGGCAGCCAGTATTCGCCGGCGAATATCGCCCGGATGCCGTTCGTGAGCTGGGCGGTCGACGTCTCGCGGGAGAAGATGCCCCGAACGCCCGGAAAAACGACGTTATCGACATTCGTTTCGTCGACGTTGAAAAGCGCGACCAGGCAGCGCTCGGCGTGAAACAGGGTGTCGACGTAGCGGGCGACGTCGGGGATGAGCAGGCCCTCGATGTCCAGCAGCGCGAGAGCACCCGCCGGCACCGGCAGGTCGGCGAGCGCGTGCGGCGCCCGCAGCTCGCAAGCCTGACCGAGCTGCCGCGCGATCAGCTCGGTCAACAGGCCGTTCTGGACGCTCCGGCGCCCGACCACCAGGACCCCGCGCTGCGAGAGGTTCTGTGCGGAGCCTTCATACGATGCGCGCATATATGCAATCTCCTGCATAGGCATCTCACCCGATCGTGCGAGGCGCTATTCCCTTGTTACTGCTCGACCTGAGGGACACCGAGCCAAATAACCCAAGAATTGTCTCATACTTTTTCATTAGGCCACGTCCTTAAGGCGCCGTGCTAAGACCAATGACTGATTGACCCCCCCGAGCCCGCTGCCCAACATTGCCCACCGTAGGAGGGGGGACTTGCTTAAGCAACTATCGATTGCGCCGTTGACTTTGGTGCTTACGGCCGGGGCGGCGCTTGCACAGGCGCCGGCGGCGAGCAACTGCGATCCAGCGCCGGCAAGAGCGGTTTCGGTACAGGGCAGCGTCGAGGCCAAGCGCGCCGGCAGCGCCGACTGGCGGGCGGTCAGGCTGAACGACACTTTCTGCCCGGGCGACCAGATCCGGGTGAGCGAGCGCAGCCGCGCCGACGTCGCGCTTCTCAACCAGTCGGTGCTGCGCCTCAATGCGAACTCGGGCATCACCGTCGAGGCGCCGAAGGAGCAGCGCACCGGCGTGATCGACCTCGTGCGCGGCGCAGTGCACTTCTTCTCCCGCGGGCCCAACAGCCTCGATGTGAAGACGCCGTTCACCGTGGCCGGCGTGCGGGGAACCGAGTTCCTGGTCGCGGTCGAGCCGCAGAGAACGCTGCTGACGGTGTTCGAAGGCACGGTGGCGGCCGACAGCCCGAGCGGCAGCCTGATGGTGCACGATGGCCAGTCCGCCCAGGCCGAGGCAGGCAAGGCGCCGGTGCTGCGCACCGTCGTGCGGCCGCGAGATGCCGTGCAGTGGGCGCTTTATTACCCCTCGGTCCTGCAGGACCGGCAAGCGCCCGCCTACCGCGCGCAGGCCCTGCTCGCGGTGGGCGCGGTCGACGAAGCGCGCAGCGACATTCAGCGTGCGCTGCAGGCCGCGCCGAACGACGCCGATGCGCTGAGCCTCCAGTCGATCATGGTGCTCGTGCAGGGCGACAAGGATCAGGCGCTGCAGCTCGCGCAGGCGGCGGTGCGCGCGCAACCCAATTCCGCCAGCGCACTGATCGCGCAATCCTACGCAGAGCAGGCGCGCTTCGATCTGCCGGCCGCGCGCGCGAGCGTGCAGCGCGCCGTGGAGGCGGAGCCGAAGAACGCGCTCGCCTGGGCGCGGCTTGCCGAGCTCCATTCCGCGTTCGGCGATCGCGACAAGGCGCTGAGCGCGGCGCGGCGCGCCACGGAGATCGATCCCAACCTCTCGCGCGCGCAGACCGTGCTCGGCTTCGCGGAGCTCACCTCGATCGCCCTCGCCGAGGCGAAGCAGAGCTTCGAGAAGGCGATCGCGCTCGACTCGGCCGACCCGCTGCCGCGCCTGGGCCTCGGGCTGGCGAAGATTCGCGGCGGCGACCTCGATGCCGGCAGCCGCGACATCGAAATCGCGGCCAGCCTCGATTCGAACAATGCCCTCGTGCGCAGCTACCTCGGCAAGGCTTACTACGAGGAGAAGCGCGCGCCGCTCGACCAGCGCGAGCTGGCAATGGCGAAGCAGCTCGACCCGAAGGACCCGACGCCGTGGTTCTACGATGCGATCGCCAAGCAGACCACCAACCGCCCGGTCGAGGCGCTGCAGGACGTCGAGCAAGCCCAGGCGCTCAACGACAACCGCGCGGTCTACCGGTCGAAGCTGCTGCTTGACTCCGACGCCGCCGCACGGTCGGCGAGCCAGGCGCGCATCTTCAGCGATCTCGGCTTCGAGCAGCGCGCGCTCGTCGATGGCTTCGAGGCGCTCAACCGCGACCCGACCAACTTCTCGGCGCACCGCTTCCTCTCCGACTCCTATTCGGCCCTGCCCCGCCACAAGATCGCCCGCGTCAGCGAGCTGCTTCAGTCCCAGCTGCTCGCGCCGGTGAGCAGCACGCCCCTGCAGCCCCGCCTCGCGGAGAGCAACCTGTTCCTCATCAGCTCCGGGGGACCGGCGACCGCATCCTTCAACGAGTTCAATCCGCTCTTCAACCGCAACGGCGCCAATCTCCTGCTGAGCGGCCTGACGGGCGAGCTGGGCACTTCGGCCGGCGAAGCGGTGGTCGGCGGCATCGCCGGCAAGCTGGGCTACAGCGCCGGCTACAGCAAGTTCAGCAGCAACGGCTTCCGCGTCAACGCCGATCAGGACGACGAGATCGGCAACGTCTTCCTGCAGTACGACTTCACCCCGGAGACCAGCCTGCAGGCGGAATACCGCCAGCGGACGACCAACTGGGGCGATCTCACGCAGAGATTTTTCCCGGACCAGTTCAGCTCCAGCCTGCGCAATCGCGACGAAGGCGACACCTACCGTATCGGCGCCCGGCACAGCTTCTCGCCCGCCTCGACGCTGATCGCGTCCTTCATCCACCAGGACCGCAACGTCGGCGCGCAGCTGTCGCAGCCGGTGGACTTCACCCTGGGAATACCCGGCGTCGATGCGACCATCAGCCAGCCCAAGAACGCGTCGGGCCTCGAGGTGCAGCATCTGTACCGCTCCGACCGCTTTCACCTGCGGAGCGGGATCGGCTATGTCGACGTCGACGGGACCGAAACCGACGACGTGACGCTGCTCTTCCCCCTTCCCTCGCCGCCCTTTCCGCCCGGAACGGTCGCGCCCGTGCCCTCGCAGACTCTGACGCCAGCGAGCAGCCAGCACACCAACGCTTACGCCTACGGCACGCTGCTCGCCGCGCCGAACCTGAGCGTCATCCTCGGCCTGAGCTACGACTCGGTGAACTCGGACGCCCCGAACGAACAGGGCGACGAGCTCAATCCCAAGTTTGGTGTCATCTGGAACCTCACTCCGGCGACGACGATCCGCGCGGCCGCCTTCCGGGTCGTGAAGCGCACGCTGATCACCGACCAGACCCTCGAGCCGACGGAAGTCGCCGGCTTCAACCAGTTCTTCGATGACGCGAACTTCACGAGATCGAAGCGCTACGGCGCGGCGCTGGATCAGCGCTTCTCCCCGAGCGTCTTCGCCGGCCTGGAGCTCTCGAAGCGCGACCTGTCGGTGCCCTGGACCTGCGGCTCGCCGGCGTGCGGGACGATCGGGCCGCAGGATCCTGTGGACTGGAAAGAGCAGCTCGCCCGCGCGTACCTCTTCTGGACTCCGCATCGCATGTGGGCGTTGCGCGCCGAGTATATCTTCGAGCACTTCGACCGCGGCGACAGCTTTGCCGGCGGCCTGGGCAAGCTCGATACGCACCGCGTTCCGCTCGGCGCGCGCTTCTCTCATCCCTCCGGCTTCGGGGCGTCGTTCACCGCGACCTACTGGAAGCAGCAAGGCGATTTCGGCGACTTTGGCTCCTTCCAGTCGGGCAGCGATCAGTTCTGGGTTGCCGATGCGGCGCTGACGTACCGCCTGCCGCGCCGACATGGCCTGCTGAGCGTCGGCGCGACGAACCTCTTCGACCAGGATTTCAAGTTCTTCGACGTGGATGTGAACAACACGACCATCATGCCGAAGCGGATGATTTTTGCCCGGCTGACGCTGGCGCTTCCTTAGGAACGCCCCGGGCGGTCATTTCATGCATCAGCCATATTTTCTTAGGGGGAGCACCATGCTGCGAAAATTCGCCACGACCGCCGTGCTAGCCAGTGCGGCACTGTTATTTGGAACTCCGGCCCATGCCACCGCGTACTTCATCGGCGGCAAGTGGTATTACTTCTCGCTCGACTTCCAGGCGCTGATCGCCAAGATCACCGGCAAGGACCTGAATGACGGCACCTCGGTGCAGACGCAGGTCGTCATCCTCACCGCCGACTCGATTTGCCTGAACCCGCAGAGTCACAACGTCAACCCGGGCAAAGGGCCGAAGGGAGTCGCGTATGGTCAGTCCCCGAACCTGACCGACGGCGACGTCCTGGACAAGAACGACCGCCAGAAGAGAAACATCTTCACGACGACGGCCGTCACCGCCGACCTCGTTGCCGAGGGCGACCGGCTGAGACAGGACCTAGGGTTGTGCAAGGATGCTCCCGGGGCATCGTCGTGGGTACAGCTGTATTGGCAGGATCGGGAATGCAACAAGGGCGCGCTGCCGCTGGCGGATCCCGTCTGCTACAAGGACTACGCCTATTTCCCGGACGGAGTCACGCTGACCTACCTCTCCGGCAGCAACGCGGGCACAGCGGTTCCGACGCCGACGGACTGGACTTTCGTCTACCTGCCGACCACGTTTGCGTTCAAGGGGAACTTGTACAACAGCACCTCGCAGACCCCGTACGCCACGATTTACGGCCAGTGCCAGTTCTCGACGAACAACGATCCAGCTGCCAACCAGCCCGGACAGCCTTACAGCATCTCCAACCCGCCGGTCGACGGCTGGGCCGCGTCTCCCCCGGCATCGTACGACTGCGTGTCGATCACGGCCGCCCAATACAATCAATACCTGCAGTAATTCGCGGTAAGAGCGCTTCGTATCCCGACCCCCGCCGCTTCGCCGGCGGGGGCCTCGAGGCAAGGTTCGGTGTAGATTAGGCGCGTGCTGTTCGACGCGCTGCGCGGTCTTGCCGGCCGGAAGCTCGCCTTCCTCAAGCGCGGGCTCTTCAATCCGGTATCGCTCACGGCCGCGACGATCTTTGTCGTCGCGGCGCTGTTCGCGTTTTCCCCGTCCCTCTTCCAGGCGATCGAGCTGAACTGGCTCGATCTGCGCTTCCGCGCGCGCGGCCCGCTCGCCCCGGAGCCGGCAGTCGTGATCGCGGCGATCGACGAGAAGAGCCTCCAGACCGAGGGCCGCTGGCCCTGGCCGCGCTCGCGCGTCGCGGCGCTCGTGCAGGCGCTCTCGCGCGACGGCGCCAAGGTCATCGGCTTCGACGTGCTTTTCTCGGAGCCCGAGCAGGACGCGCGATTGCGCAAGAGCCGCGCAGCGGGCGACAGCGACCGGCAGCTGCTTTCGGCGCTGCGGCACTCCGAAGCGCCGGTGGTCCTCGGCTACTTCTTCCACATGAGCGAGGGCAGCGTGGGCTACGCGCTCCCGGCACCTGAGCTCGCCCGCCGCCTGGAGCTGATTGCCGGGTCCAAGTATCCCCTCGTCTACCGGGCTGCCAATGCCGACGATCTCCCGGTCAGCAGGGCGTATGCGCCGCAGACCAACCTCGATTTCTTTTCGCAGGCCGCCGCCTCGTCGGGATACTTCAGCGTCGCGAGCGACATGGACGGCGTGGTGCGCTGGATGCCGCTCATGCTCCAGGGCGGCGGCGATCTCTATCCGCCGCTCTCCGTCCTGTGCGTCTGGCATTACCTGGGCAAGCCGCCGCTCGCCGTGCGCTCCGGCCGCTACGGCGTCGACGGCGTCCAGATCGGCGATCGCTTCGTGCCGACCGACGAGTCGGGGTCGCTGCTCATCAACTACCGCGGCCCGGCGCACACGTTCCCGACCTATTCGATCAGCGACATCCTGGCCGGCAGGCTTCCGCCCGGGACGTTCAAGGACCGGATCGTGATCGTCGGCGCGACGGCCACGGGCATCGGCGACATCCGCACGACGCCGTTCGGGCCGGTCTTTCCCGGTCCCGAGGTCCATGCCAACGTGATCGACAACATCCTCGCCGGCGATTTCCTCGAGCGGCCGCGCTGGTCGAAGGCCTACGATCTGCTCGCCATCGTCGCGCTCGGCCTGCTGGCGGCCGTGGCGCTGCGCCGCGCGAGCGCGCTCGTCGGCCTGCTCGTGACGGGAGCGCTGTTCGTCGGGTACGTGCTGTTCGCCTACTGGATGTTCGCCGACCGGGGCCTGTGGATCAACATGGTGTACCCGCTGCTCGGCCTGGTGGCCACGTACACCATGCTCACGCTCTACCGCTACATCCTCGAGGAGCGCGAGCGCCGGCGGATCAAGAGCGCGTTCCAGCATTACGTCTCGCCCGAAATCATCGAGATCATGATGAAGGATCCCGCCGGCGTGCACCTCGGCGGCCAGGAGCAGATGGTGAGCCTGCTGATCAGCGACATGGAAGGCTTCACGAACTATTCGGAGCGCCATTCGCCGAGCGAGGTGATCGGCGTGATCAGCGATTACTACGCGGTGATGACCGAGCAGATCTTCGCCTACCAGGGCACGCTCGTGGAATACGTGGGCGACGAGCTTTTTGCGCTGTACGGCGCGCCGGTCAGCCAGGCCGATCACGCCCGGCACGTCTGCGCCTCGGCGCTCGCCATGCGCGAGCACCGCGCGGCGCTGAGCGATGCCTGGGAGAAGATCGGCCGGCCGCGCATCAAGGCGCGGACCGGCATCAACTCCGGCACCGTGCTGGTCGGCAACATCGGCTCCAAGTACCGGTTCCATTACGGAGCGATGGGCGATGCGGTGAACCTCACGTCGCGGCTCGAGAGCCTGAACAAGATCTACCGCACGGAAATCATCGTCAGCGACCACACGGCCCGGCTGGTCGAGGGCGCTTTCCGGATGCGCGAGCTCGATCTGGTCCGCGTCAAGGGGCGCGAGCAGGCGCTTCGCATCCACGAGCTCGTCGGCACGGCGGAGGCGCCGCTGACGCTCCCCCAGCAGGAGCTGCTGCGCTCGTATGCGCTCGGGCTCGCGGCCTATCGCGAGCAGCGCTGGGAAAGCGCGCTCGAGATCTTCAAGAAGTGCCTGGTGTGCGCCCCGGGCGACGGCCCGTCGCAGCTCATGCTCATGCGCTGCCGGATCTATCGCGACCGGCCTCCCGCGCGCGACTGGGACGGCGCCTTCGAGGACCGCCAGGGCAAGGGGGCGAGCCCGGAAGCGAGCCTCGAGGACCTGAGCAGCGCCTAGGCTTCAGCGCACCACGGTATCGATCGTGACGGTGACGCCGCTCGCGTTGTTGGCGATCGGCGCCGTCGCCCCCTGCAGGTCGCCGGGCTGCGGGGTGGCGTTGCCCGATTTGGAAATGCGCGCGCCGACCACCACCTGCGGGAAGGCCGAGATGTTCAGCCCCTGGGCCATCGCCATCGAGTCGTCGAGACTGAATTGCAGCGGCAGGTCCGCGACCTTGCGGCGCAGCACCGCGAGCGGCATCGGCGGCCCCTGTGCCGCGCGCGCGAAGACGAAGACGAAGTCGTCGGGCTGCACCTGCCGGCGCAGCTCCGGGGAGAGGCGAACGACGCCGCGGATCCCGGAACCCCCGGCCGCCTTCGCCTTGGGCGAAGGCCGGGGCCGGTCCTCCTTCGCGAGGGGCGCGCCGATGCCGGCGAGCTTGCGCGCCTCGTTCACGTTCTGCGCGATCGCCCGCGCGTCCTCGGACCCCTCGGGCACGAGCGGCAGCATCCGGCTCCAGATCTCCGCAGCCTTCGCGTAGTCCGCGCGCTCGTAGGCCGCCGTGCCGGAGAGCGCGAGCGCTTTCAGGTTGCTCGGGTCGATCTCGAGCGCGCGATCGACCAGCTTCTCCGGCTCGCCCTCCATGCGCTGGCCGCGCGACATGGCGAGCGCGTCGGCAAAGTCGGCGAGCAGCTGCGGATCGCGCGGCGAGAGCTCGGCGGCCTTGGCGTAGGCGTCGACGGCCTCGGGAAAGCGCCCCATCACGGTATAGGAGCGCCCGAGGAGCTTCCAGCCGTCGGCGTCCTCGGGATGCTCGCGCATCTTCGCCGCCAGGCGCGCCACCATGGCGTCGACGTGGGCCGCGTCGGGCACCTGGCGCGACGGATCGAGAGCGCCCGGGTTGCCGGTCAGGAAGTAGATCGCCGCCGCGAGCACCGGTACCGCCACGCCGAGCGCGACCAGGCTCGCCCGGCGCGACGCCGGCACGACCGGCGCGTCGCCCGCCGAGACGTCCTCGAGGAGCCGCGACTCGATCTCCATGCGCGCGCGGTCGTAGTCCTCGCGCGCCAGCGTCCCGGCCGCGAGGTCGGCATCGAGCTCGCGCAGCTCGTCCCGGTAGATGGCGACGTTCGCCTCCTTCCGGGACACGCGCCCGCGCTCGCGATGCCCGAGGAACGGCCGCAGCACGAAGGCAAGCGCGATCGCCGCGAGCACGGCGGCCGCGACGGCGAAGGCGATCATTCGAGGAGTTTCGCGGCGCGCGAGCGCTCGTCGGGCGAAAGCTCCGGCGGCGCGGTGCGCCGGCGGCGCACGAAGCGCACGAGGAGGAAGGCGCCGAAGGCGACGAACAGGAAGGGACCGGCCCAGAGCAGCGCGGTGCTCGCCTTGAACGGCGGGTTGTAGAGCACGAAGTCCCCGTAGCGCGCGACGAGGAACTCGACCACCTCGTGCTCGGATTTTCCGGCCGCCAGCTGCTCGCGGATCTCGCCTCTCAGGTCGGCGGCGAGCGGCGCCGTCGAGTCGGCGAGCGTCTGGTTCTGGCACACGAGGCAGCGCAGCTCGTGCGAGAGGTTCATGACCCGGCGGTCGAGGTCGGCGTCGTCGGCGCGCGCCGCGGCGCACACCAGGAGCAAGGCGAGCAGCAGCCTAGCCGCCACGGGAGAGCTCCTTCACCAGCGGCTCGATCTTCGTCTGCACGACGTCCGCGGTCAGCGGGCCGATGTGCTTGTAGCGGATGACGCCCCCGCGGTCGATCACGTAGGTCTCGGGCACGCCGTACACGCCGTAGTCGATGCCGATGCGGCCATCCGCGTCGAACACCACTACCTGGAAGGGATTGCCGTTGCGGTTGAGCCACGGCAGCGCGTCCTCGCGCGTGTCTTTGTAGTTGAGGCCGACGATCGGCACGAGGCCCGAGCGCGCGAACTGGCTGACGACCGGATGCTCCGCGAGGCACGGCGGGCACCACGAGGCCCAGACGTTGAGCACCCACACTTTGCCGAGCATCGTCTTCTCGGAGAAGCGCTGCCCGGGCGCGGTGAGGAGCGGCAGGTCGAACGCCGGAGCGCGCTTGCCGATGAGCGGCGAGGGCACCTCGCTCGGATTGAGGCGCAGGCCCACGGCGAGCAGCGCCACCAGGCCGATGAAGCTCCCGAGCGTCCAGTACAGCTTCTTCACGCCCGCGCTCCGGCGACGGCCTCCGCCTTCCGGGCCGGCAACGACACGCGATAGCGCCGGTCGCTCGCGGCGAGGAAGCCGCCGAGGGCCATGATCACGCAGCCGCCCCAGATCCAGTCGACGAACGGCTTGTAGTACGCCTTGACGAACCAGGTGCCGCCTTCGAGCGGATCGCCGAGCGAGACGTACAGGTCGCGCGTCAGGCCGGGCGCGATCGCCGCCTCGGTCATCGGCGTGCGCTGCACGGTGTAGAGCCGCTTCTCGGGATGGAGCACGGTGACCGGCCTGCCGCCGCGGGTCACCGAGATCGTGGCCCGCGAGGCGACGTAGTTCGGCCCCTTCACGTCGCTCACGTCGTCGAGGCGGAAGCGGTAGCCGGCGAGCTCGATCGCCTCGCCGGGACGCAGCTTCGCGTCCTGGTCGCGCTCGTAGGTCTTGACCAGCGTCACGCCGACCACGAACACGGCCACGCCGAGGTGCGCGACCACCATGCCGTAGTGCGAGCGGGTGTGCTTGAGGCTCTTGCGGAACGTGAGCAGGCCCGTGAGGACGATCCAGATCGCGAGCGCGAGCGAGAACCCGGCGAGCGCGTGCCATTCGCCGAAGGCGAACGGCAGGAGGAGGCCGAGGGCGAGGCTGATGGCGAGCGCCCAGCGCAGCAGCACCGCGAGCTCGGGCACGCTCGCCCGCTTCCAGCGCGCGAGCGGGCCGACGCCCATCAGGAAGAGCGCCGGCGCCATGACCGGCACGAACACCGCCTCGAAGTACGGCGGGCCGACCGAGATCTTGCCGGCGCCGAGCGCGTCGATCGCCAGCGGATAGAGCGTCCCCAGGAACACGGTCGCCGCCGCCGCCGCCAGCAGGACGTTATTGGCCAGCAAGAGAGATTCTCTTGAAACAGGGGAAAAGCTGCCCCCCATGCCCACGCGCGCGGTGCGCCAGGCATAGAGCGCGAGCGCGCCGCCGATCATCACGGTGAAGAGGCCCAGGATGAAGATGCCGCGCCGCGGGTCGACCGCGAAGGCGTGCACCGAGGTGAGCACGCCGGAGCGCACGAGGAACGTGCCGAGGAGCGAAAGGCCGAAGGCCACGATTGCGAGGAGCACGGTCCAGCTCTTGAAGGCGCCGCGCTTTTCGGTCACGGCGAGCGAATGGATGAGCGCCGTGCCGACGAGCCACGGCATGAACGAGGCATTCTCCACCGGATCCCAGAACCACCAGCCGCCCCAGCCGAGCTCGTAGTAGGCCCAGCCCGAGCCGAGGCAGATGCCGAGCGTGAGGAACATCCACGCCACGGTCGTCCACGGCCGCGACCAGCGCGCCCACGCGGCGTCGAGCCGCCCCGAGAGGAGCGCCGCCACGGCGAAGGCGTAGGCGACCGAGAAGCCGACGTAGCCCATGTAGAGCATCGGCGGATGCACCACCATCCCGGGGTCCTGGAGCAGCGGATTGAGGTCGTTGCCGTCCGGGGCGGGCGGGAACAGCCGGTCGAACGGGTTGGAGGTGAAGAGCATGAAGGCGAGAAAGCCGGCGCTCACGAAGCCCATCACGCCGAGCACGCGCGCCGCCATGTCCTCCGGCAGGTGGCGGCTGAAGAGGCTCACCGCGGTCATCCACACGCCGAGCATCAGCGTCCACAGGAGCAGCGACCCCTCGTGGCCGCCCCATACGCCGGCGATCCGGTAATGCAGCGGCAGCGCACTGTTGGAGTGCTGCACCACGTAGGCGACCGAGAAGTCGTTGTTGACGAAGGCGTAGGTGAGGCAGCCGAAGGCGAACGCGACGAGCAGCGCCTGCGCCTGCGCCGCCGGCCGGGCGATCGCCATCCAGGCGAGATTGCCCCTCGCCGCGCCAACGATCGGGAAGAAGGCCTGCACGAGGGCAAGCGCAAGGGCGAGGGCGAGAGCGAACTGGCCGAGCTCGGGGATCATGGGAGATTCATTCCACCTTGAGTGTCTTCTGCGCCTTCTGCGCCTGCTCGATGGCGTGCGCCGCATCGGGCGGCATGTAGTTCTCGTCGTGCTTGGCGAGCACCTGCCGCGCGGTGAACACCCCGTCCGCGCCGAGCTGGCCCTGCGCGACGACGCCCTTGCCTTCCTTGAACAGGTCGGGAAGCTGGCCGCGGTAGACGACCGCGATGTCCTTCGCCGTGTCGGTGACCACGAAGTGCACCTCCACGCCGTCGCGCTTCACGCTGCCGGGCACCACCATGCCGCCGATGCGGAAGGTGTGCCCGATCGGCGCCTCGCGCGCCGCGACCTGCGAAGGCGTGAAGAAGAACACCAGGTTCTTGTTGAAGGCCGTCAGGACGAGCGCGGTCGCCACGCCGAGCGCGACCACGCCCAGGGCGATCCACGCCATGCGCTTATGTCTGGGTTTCACGTTTTCTCTTCAGTAGCTGGACAACCTCCACGGCCAAAAGTGCGAACGTCACGCCGTAGGAGCCCCAGACGTAGAAGGCGTAGCCCCCCATCGCGAAGAACTCCTTCACCGCTCTTCCTCGGCGATCATGCACCGTACCCGCGTCATCGCGACGGCGATGCTGTACATCCAGAACGCCAGCGCCATCAGGATCATTCCGAGGAACATGGTCTTCGCCATGCTGGGGGCGCGGGTAAAGCTCACCGAGGCGCCCTGGTGAAGCGTGTTCCACCACTGTACCGAGTAGTAGATGATCGGCACATTAACGACCCCGACGATGGCGAGCACCGCCCCGGCCCGGTCGGCGCGGCGCCGCTCGTCGATGGACGCCTGGAGCGCGATGAACCCGAAATAGAGGAACAGCAGGATCAGCTCGGAAGTGAGCCGCGCGTCCCAGACCCACCACGTCCCCCAGGTCGGCTTGCCCCAGAGCGAGCCGGTCCAGAGGGCGATGAAGGTGAAAAGCGCCCCGGTGGGCGCCAGGGCCCGCGCCATCATGGCCGAGAGCCGGGTGTTCATGGCGAGCCCGACGGCTGCCCAGGACGCCATGACCACGTAGAGGAACATCGACATCCAGGCGGCGGGCACGTGGATGAAGATGATGCGGTAGGCCTCGCCCTGGGTCGCGTCGGTGGGCGCGACAAACAATCCCACATACAACCCGCTTATTGAAAAGATGATCGCGAGAAGCGTGCAGACGCGGGCGATCTTCCCGGCGAGCGGGAAGAACGTCTGCGGCGAGGCGTACCAGAACCACCTGATGCTTTGCGTCGTCATTCCGATGAAATCCGCAGCGCCGCCGCCGTCGCCCAGGGAGCGAAGGCCGCGGCCACGATCAACAGCGCGCCCAGGAGGAGCAGCTGCCCCTCCGGGGAGAGCCCGGCATCGGCCATCGCCACCGCGCCGGCGCCGAGAATCAGCACCGGCACGTAGAGCGGCAGCACGAGCAGCGAGATGAGCACCCCGCCGCCGCGCAGCCCCAGGGTCAGCGCGGCGCCGATGGCGCCGATCAGGCTCAAGATCGGCGTACCCAGGAGCAATGATAAGGCAAGCACGCCGTAGAGCGGCGCCGCGACGTCGTACTGGAGCGCGATGAGCGGCGCGATGAGCACCAGCGGCAGCCCGGAAACCAGCCAGTGCGCGAGGCTCTTCGCCGCGACGATCACGCCGAGGGGCGCGGCGCCGAGCAGCATCTGCTCAAGCGTGCCGTCGGCGTAGTCCGCGGCGAACAGGCGCGCGAGCGAGAGCATCGACGAGAGAAGCGCCGCCACCCAGATGACGCCCGGGGCGATCGAGCGCAGGCGCTCCGGCTCGGCGCCGATCCCGAGCGGGAAGAGGCTCGCGACGATGACGAAGAAGAGCAGCGCGGTCGCCACATCGCTGCGCCGGCGCACGGCGAGGAGCAGGTCCCGCCACAGCACGATCCTTAAGGTGTCGAGGATCAGAGCTCGACCACCCGCGCGGCGGCGTCGATGCCGGTCGCCTGGTGCGTGGTGTAGACGACCGCCCCGCCCCGCCCGACGTGGCCGCGCACGAGCTCGTCGACGAAGGCCGCGGCCGAGACGTCGAGGGCGGCGAACGGCTCGTCGAGCAGCCAGAGCGGCGCCGCCGCCGAGAGCACGAGCCGGGCGAGCGCCGAGCGGCGCCGCTGGCCCTGCGAGAGCTTGCGCACCGGAAGGCCGGGCACCGAGAACGCTGCCAGCGCGGCCTGCAGGGCTTCGCTCGTGGGGGAAAGCCCCGCCAGCCGGCAGGCGATCTCGAGGTTCTCGGCCGGCGTGAGATCGTCCTTCACCGCCGGCGCATGCCCCATATAGATCAGCTCCCGGGTGAACTCTTCCCTCAGGCGCGCGATCGGCTCGCCCTTCCAGCGCACCTCGCCGCGCGTCGGCGTGAGCAGCCCGCACAGGATGCGCAGCAGGCTCGTCTTGCCGCTGCCGTTCGGCCCGCTGACGCGCAGCAGCTCGCCGCCGGCGAGCGAGAACGCGAGCCCGCCGAACAGCGTCCGCCCGCCCCGCTCGCATTCGAGATCCGTAGCCTCCAGCACCCCCGTATTGTTTCAGAAACCGGGGCTTCAGCCGCCCATCATGCCGAGCGCCCTCGGCAGCCACAGGGAGATCTGCGGGACGTACGTGACGATTCCCAGGAACACCAGCATGGTGAGCAGCCACGGCCAGACGGCGACGGTGAGCTCGGTGATGCCCATCTTGGTGATGCCGCTCGCCACGTACAGGTTGAGGCCGACCGGCGGATGGCACATGCCGACCTCCATGTTCACCGTGATCAGGATGCCGAAATGCACCGGGTCGATGCCGAGCCTCGTGGCGACGGGAAAGAGGATCGGCGCCGTGATGAGCACGATCGACGAGGGCTCCATGACATTGCCGGCGAGGAGCAGCAGCAGGTTCACCATGAGGAGGAAGCCGACCGCCCCCAGCCCCTGCGCGATCATCCAGTCGGCCATCGCCTGGGGGATCTGCTCGGAGGTGAGCAGGTAGGAGAAGAGCACCGCGTTGGTGATGATGTAGAGCAGCATCGCGCTCATGTTCGCCGAGTCGAGCAGCACCTTCGGCAGCTGCCGCAGCCGCATGTCCTTGTAGACGAACGCCGCGACGAAGAACGCGTAGACCGCGCTCATCGCGGCGGCCTCCGTGGGAGTGAATACGCCGCTGTAGATCCCGCCCAGCACGACGATCACGAGC
>Ga0153915_10002408_pt1 | contig 17084 bp, 14 predicted proteins | sample Opewatmetagenome_2_FD_107003 | JGI IMG/M metagenome (GOLD analysis project Ga0153915, IMG submission 107003) | Freshwater wetland microbial communities from Ohio, USA - Open water 3 Core 3 Depth 3 metaG | ecosystem: Environmental > Aquatic > Freshwater > Wetlands | place: USA: Ohio, Lake Erie...
ACATCGGTCTTCAAGTGAAGCGATCCCTTCACGCTGGTAGTGGAGGTCGGTTGGACGTGCTTCCAGCTCACAAATTTCTCTTTGATATCCCTCCCCATAAGCCACTTGAAGAGACCGTTAATCGGGCGGAGCCAACCGAGCCGTCGGAGAAGTCCCCTGAGGCCAATATCAATGTGAACGAGCCAGAGGTTGGAGTTCTCTTTGCCAGTGCTATCGATAAGCAACTGCAGGTCGTTTACCCGGACGAGTTTGTATCCCGAAGTAGAAATGATCTGTTTGTCGAGAAACGTTCGACGCAGAAGGATGTCGTTTTCCCCCGCAGTTACCGTGCCCTGCTCCGGCGCGGGGACGTGGTCCACTTCGATGCTCTTACGCGAGGTGATACGTCTGACGGCATTCCACGGGATGTATCCGGGTTGTCGCTTGCCGTTCATCGAGACGATGAGACCGGTGATCTTTGGGTACACCTGCGTTGGTGTTGCAGCAAGATCTGTGATTTTCCCAATGGTCTGGCCGGCAGCGAGGAGAACCCGCAGATTCAGCATCTCCGAAAGGAAGATAAAGTTGATGTTCTCAGCACCCATGGAGTCAAACTTGGGAAAATCCATCGAGAGAATCAACGGAGCGCGGGTGTGGGTTTGACTTTTTGGCATATGCTTTCTACCTTGCCCTCGCCATTCTTCCCCCTCATTCACTGTGCAGCGGGACCATGGGGTGCGCTGTGCGGGGATGTCCAGCTGATCACCTTTTTTATCTCATTCCTCGGGCGGGGCTAAGAATCCTGACCGCCTTCGCCTGCTTTTCCCTGCTCCCGATCATCACCGTTGCCCAGCACCCAGCCTTCCGCTTCGAAACGCTGTCGATTGCCGACGGACTCTCGGAAAATGGTGTTTCATCCATCCTCCAAGACCAGCAAGGCTTTCTATGGTTTGGGACACTGGATGGCCTGAATCGGTACGACGGCTACGGGTTCCAGGTTTATCGTCATCGTCCCTTCGATTCCAGTGCGATTTCACAAAGTCGTATCGCATGCCTGGCCGCTGACCGCGATGGTATGCTCTGGGTTGGCACCCCTGGGGGAGGGCTCGACAGATTCGACCGACTCACTCAGAAGTTTGCGCATTTCCGGCATCGGCCGGGTGACAGCACATCACTTCCGAGCGATTATATAACAGCGCTCTCTGTTGATAGCATGGGTCTATTATGGGTAGGAACCATGGGAGGGGTATGTCGGTGGGAGGCATCGCGCTCTGCCTTTCTGCGGTTTGCAGGACAGAAGGACGACCTACATCCTGACAGCGTTCTTTCCGTCACCACAGACCACCACGGAGTTGTGTGGATCGGTTCCAAGAGGGGACTCAATTCGTATCATCACAACACCGAGTCATTTCGGTACCATCAAGTCCCTTCGAATCTAGTTGGCTCGAGGGGATTTGCAGTTCGATGCCTGACCACTGATGGTTCAGGGATGATCTGGATCGGGACAGTTCAGAACGGGATTTTCCGCTATAATCCGCGTGGCAATCGGTTCCTCCATTTCGGTGCGAATAGTCCACAAGCGCCAGGCTTGCGCACCAATGACATCTGGAGCATTGTTACTTCATCTGAGGGGGTGAATCGTGGTGTGTGGGCGGCGACTGGGAACGGCTTATACTGGTCTGAGGGGGAAAGGAACGGAGTACTACATTGTACAGCGATCCGCAATGATCCTTATAACCCCTCGTCTTTAAGCGGCAATGAAGTCTGGTCGCTCCTCCTGGATCGTCAAGGAATTCTCTGGATCGGCACCTGGCAGGATGGGATCAACCTGCTTGCACCGTACCGCAGGAAGTTTCAGCATTTTACTCACTCTGCAGGGGATCCGCACAGTCTTCGGTCAACGAACGTCAATGCACTCTTCGAAGACCGCAAGGGCGACGTTTGGATTGGAACGTTGAGGGGCGGCCTCGACATATTTGACAGGGTGCATGGAGGATTCACGCACCCCTCGGATCTTCCCCCTGCCCCAGATGATCGGACCGGACGGTACCATCGGTGCATCACATCGATCGTTGAGGACGTCAGCGGAATGATCTGGGTGTCCTCATGGGCTGGTCTCTATCAGATGGATTCGAGTGGCAAGGTGTTCCGCCACTACTATCACAAGGATGGGAATCCGCGGAGTCTTGCCTCGGATATGATTAGCACCCTGTATGCGGACAAATCGGGAAATCTCTGGATCGGCTTTCGTGGGATGGGGATCGACAGGCTGGATGTGAAGCGATCAGAACTTGGATTTATCCATGAACGGCATCAGCAAGAGCTTTCGTCTTCTCTGTCTGATGATATGATCTGGGTGATTGCAGAAGGGAAGGATCGAGCATTGTGGATTGGCACCGATCGTGGCCTAAACCGGCGGGATCCGCTAACAGGCAATTACAGACGGTACCTGCATGACCCGACGAATCGACGCAGCCTCTGTGACAATACGGTCCTCGCCCTCTGGGTATCCGATTCTGCCACGGTATGGATTGGGACCGCGGCAGGGCTCGACAAACTGGATCTTCGGACAGGTGAGTTTTTCCACTATGGGCAGGAGGATGGACTTCCGAGTGCATACATCTACGCGATTTTGCCGGATGGTCAGGGAAATCTCTGGTTGAGCACCAACAAGGGGATCTCACGGTTTCGAGAGGAGGGTCCGCCAGGTAGGAAGTCGCGCAATTACGGATTTGCGGACGGACTCCAAGGATTGGAGTTCTCTCCCGGTGCAGCACACGTTGGTCGGAGCGGCGTCATGTATTTCGGTGGATTGAACGGCTACAATGCTTTTCGTCCACAACTTATTGTAGACAACCCTCACAAGCCTGCGGTGATGCTTACGGCAATGACGGTCGGAGATTCAATCATCCCGCTGGCAGATGGATCACGCAGGAAACCGGTGGTGCTTGCATACCCGCACCGTGACTTCACAATTGGGTTTCTCCCTCTCGAGTACACTGATCCAGGAGGAAACAGAAGCCGGTACATGCTTCAGGGATTCGACGGGTCATGGGTGGATGCGGGAACGCGCCGTGAAGCCACTTACACCAATCTTGACCCCGGCCGTTACACGTTTGCCGTGCGGGCATCGAACGCCGACGGTCTCTGGAACGATGATGGAGCGGTGATCGAGATACTTGTGCAACCTGCCTACTGGGAGACGATTTGGTTCAAGGCGGGACTCATACTGGTTGTGGCCTGGTTTCTGGTGCTGTTGTACCGTCTCCGTGTATCGCGGATACTTGAGTTGGAAAGGGTACGCATCCGGATCGCAAGTGATCTCCATGATGATATCGGTTCAACGCTCACCAAGATCGCGGTTCACTCAGAGATTATTCAGGGTACCGATGATCCGGGAATAATCCGGGAGACCTCGCGGAAAATCGGTTCTGCCAGCCGGGAAATCATTACAACATTGTCAGACATTGTCTGGTCCATCGATGCGCGCAACGACACGGTGGGGGATCTCCTTGACAGAATGCGGGACTTTGTGTCTGCACTCTTCGCGGGGAAGCGCATCGAGTATAGTGTGAACGCACAGGGACTTGATGCCGCCCGCGCCCTGCCGTCAGAAGTGCGACAGAATCTGTATCTCATTTTCAAAGAAGCGCTTACGAATATTGCCCGGCATAGCAATGCGCAGCACGTCTCCATCGAACTGACAAACTTGCAGAGCAGCTTTTCCATGCGTATTGCCAACGATGGGGAACGCAGAGAGGAAGGCCCTGGGCACCCGGGCCACCAAGGCCTGCAGAACATGGCTATGCGGGCCCGCAGAATTGGGGCGAATTTGAGCGTTGAGGGGCCCCCGGGATTCGCGATTTTGGTGCGTAGGAAAAGAATTTGAGCGTCTCCCATCAATATGGGATGTACAACGACCTCCCGCCAGTATATATTGGGACTATGATAAGTGTCGGGATCGTCGAGGACGACAGAGTAGTCCGCGAGGCGATCAGCGAGTACTGCAGTCGCCAATCGGGGATGGTCTGCGATCTCGCGGAGGAATCTGCAGAAGCGTTTCTCGCTCGATTGAACGACCATCCCCCTCCAGATGTCGTCTTGATGGATATTGGGCTCCCCGGGCTCTCAGGGATCCACGCCATTCGTCTTATTAAAGAGCGGTACCCACAGGTGAACATTATTATGCTCACTGTGTACATGGATTCTCGCAAAGTCTTTGACTCGTTGTGTGCTGGTGCGTCAGGGTACCTGCTTAAGACCACTCCCTTTTCGGAAATCAAGGAGGCAATAGAAGTAGTGCATGCAGGTGGTGCGCCGATGTCGCCACAGATTGCGCGACGTGTCATTGAGCGTCTTCAGCAGAAGCCTAAGCCGGCCGGTGAAGAAATCCTGACCCCAAGAGAGCGCGAGATTGTTCTTGGCCTTGTGGAGGGAGCGAGCTACAAGATGCTTGCTGGGCGATTGAATGTAACCGTCGAGACAATCCGTACCCATATCAAGAACATTTACAGCAAATTGCACATCCATAGTAAAGCAGAAGTCATCAGCAAGTCCCTGAAAGGAGAAATCTAGTGCCGCTCGTTCGGCATCCATGACGGACGACGAGCGAACTTGTGCTCTAGCAAACCTGGAACGGGGAAGCGGGCGGGCAACCTTCCGATCTTCCCCGTTTTCCTGTCCGGCATGCAAGTCTTTGTCCCCTTTCCTATATTCTCATCACACGAAAGGAATGTGATGATGCCCGTCTTTGCTGCGATCGATGTTGGGTCCAACGCTATCAGGCTGGTTATCGGAGAAGTCAATGCCGAGCGCCGGATCACGGTACTTGAGTATCTGCGGGAGCCGGTTCGTCTCGGCGAAGACGTGTTTGCCCACGGCGTGATGTCGGATAAGACGATCGATCGTGCATGTGATGCCTTCGTGAAATTCCGGGAGTCGATCGACCGTTATGGTGTCCGATGGGTGAGGGCGGTAGCTACAAGCGCATGTCGCGAAGCACTCAATCGGGAACTCTTTGTAGACCGAATCGGACAAATTTCCGATATCGAAATCAACACGATCAATGAGGAAGAAGAAGCACGGCTCATCTACCTTGCGGTGGCAGATCGAGTTCCCCTAAAGGACAAAGCAGCATTGTTGGTGGACATTGGAGGAGGAAGCACGGAGGTCACATTGGTGTCTGCTGGCCAGATCTTGACGACCGAGAGCTTCAAGATGGGATCTGTGCGTCTGCTGCAACTTCTGCGGGATTCCCGACACGGTGAGCGTGAATTCCATCAACTCCTGCGCGAGTATCTTGAATCGACGCAGCAGAAGATCAAGAAAGAACTGGGAGACCAGAGAATAGAACTCTGTGTGGGTACAGGGGGCAACATTGAAGTTCTGGGAGATTTGCGGAAGGAAGTCCTGGGAAAAGAACGCGACATGGTGCTCCCGGCCGATGAACTGGATATTCTTGTAAAACGGCTCCAAAGCCTTTCCTTCGAAGAACGAGTGCGCCAGCTTGGGTTGCGACCGGATCGTGCTGATGTTATCGTTCCTGCTTCTATGATACTGCAGAAGATCATGAAGCAAGCGGGCGTCCGAGAGGTTCTGATCCCACGAGTTGGACTGAAAGATGGTCTCCTCATCGATATGGTGCAGGAGTTTTTCGGGGAGAAGAAGCAACCATCGAGAGTGCAGGTGCTTGCCTCTGCTATGCAATTGGGGAGGAAATATCAGTTCGACGAGGCACACGGACATACGGTCGCGCGTCTTGCCCTCCAGTTATTCGACGGGACAAAGCAACTCCACAACTGCACGATGGAGCACCGCCTTCTCCTCGAAGTTGCCGCGCTCATGCACGACATTGGCACTTTTATCAACATGCGAGATCATCACAAGCATACGCAGTATTTGTTAACGGCGAGCCCGCTCATCGGGCTGACGCAAGCACAGCAGTCGTTGGTCTCGAACATTGCCCGCTACCATCGGAAGTCGATGCCGAAGGTCCAACACGATTCCTACCGGATGTTCTCGACCAAGGATCGCGCACTTGTGTCAAAGCTTGCGGCGATCCTGCGGTTGGCTGATGCACTGGACAACGAACACGCCTCGCGAGTGGACCATGTTGAAATTCAGTTCAAGAAGCCCAAACTGATGATTCGCCTCGTTGGGGAGGGGGACCTCTTGCTGGAGAAATGGGCACTGGTAAAGAAGGCACCGATGTTCGAAGAAGTGTTTAGTGTGAAGATCGTCGTTGAGGAATGACCATGGGGATTGAAACGTCGGATGCTGCAAAGCTGCTGGCGGCGACATTGGAAGAGCGATGGGATCGGTTCTCAGAGGAATTGAAACGGGTGCAGCGGCGAGCAAGTGAACCTGCCATCCATGATCTGCGTGTAGCGACACGCAGGCTGATCGCAGTGATGATTACGGTGAACGATATGCTGCCAGTCTCGGGCCTGCGGAGGTGCATTCGTTCGCTGCGCATGCTTCTGAAGGCGTTGAACGATTTGCGGGATGTGCAGGTGCAGATCCTTACAGTGCGCTCGATGCGTGGTCGGTTCCCGGTCATGGATGCCTATGGATCTGAGCTCAGGCGCCGTCAGGTTGCACTTATTCGAAGGGGGCGTCTGGAAATCAAGAAAATTCCTCAGCAGGATTTAGGGAAGGGTGTGGCGAAAGCGAGCGAATCCCTTTTTGCTTTTTTCGGTGGTCAGGGGGCACGGCGGGCTGCCGCAGGTATCCTTGTTGGTGCTGCTGCGGCGGCCTTCGGAAAAGTGCTGGAACGGTGCAGCGGCCTTGTACCAGCAGATCCCCGCTCTATTCACCGTATGAGAGTCGCCTTCAAGCGTTTCCGTTATACGCTGGAACTCGCCAGGCCGTTGTTACCGTGGGCGGATCGTAGACATGGCAGGGTGATGGATGCCTTCCAAACAAGGATGGGAGAGATTCAAGATCTTGAGGTGTTGACGGCGAATCTCCGCAAATTCACTCTGTTGCGGCCACGCAGAGCAGCATCTTCTTTTCTTCCAGTCTTCCAGTATCTGTCACTGCTACGGAGAGACAAGGTCGACGCATTCTTTCGCTCGGTAGACGACATTCAATCTCTCTGGTGCTGAAGCGAGATGAGGTGCTTGTAGCGCTTGCCTGCATTCGCTCCTCCTCCTGTAAAACATCTTTGACGGTAATCATATGGAATTCTACTTTCTTCGTCACGCAATTGCCGTGGATCGCGACAACTCGATGTTTGAGCGTGACAGTGAACGCCCACTTTCGAAGGATGGCATAAGGAAGATGCAGAGGATTGCCCGGGCGATGCACTCCCTCGAGTTGTCATTCGATCTCATTTACAGCAGTCCCTATCGCCGCGCACGAGAGACGGCAGAAATTGTCGCGCGGGAATTGGGTCTCAGGTCGTCGTTGAGATTCACTCCCTCTCTTCAAACTTCGGCAGATCCCAAGCACCTTGTGAAGCACCTCCAGGAGCAGAAGAGAGGGGCGCAGAGTATATTGCTGGTGGGGCATGAGCCCTCCCTGAGTAACGTCATTTCCCTGCTGCTGAGCGGAGAGGAGAACCTCATGATTACCCTAAAGAAAGGGGGGCTTTGCAAGTTGCGCGTAGAGCGTCTTCGAAGTGGGAGGTGTGGATCGCTGGAGTGGTTGCTCACGCCACGGCACCTCATGAAGATAGGTCAATCCTGAGGAGCTGTTTCGGTTAGCCAAAACTTGACGTCCAGAGTCAACCAATACACCGCGCCGATTGTCAAATACAGCCCACCCCGGTGGTTTCAACGGGATGGGCTGGTCTGTATCGGCGTTGCATTTCGCAGCCTGTTTTCATAAATTTTTTATTCATCATTTACGCAAAAACCAGAAGGAAGGATCCGGAGGAAGCATGTCAACCGACATCAAGGCGATCAACGAGAAAATTCAGCGTGAAAGTGCATTTATCGAAGCACTGCAGATGGAGATAGGGAAGGTTATCATCGGCCAGAAGTACATGGTCGAACGCCTGCTCGTCGGTCTGCTGAGCAACGGTCACATCCTGCTCGAAGGGGTACCGGGGCTGGCAAAAACACTTAGTGTAAAGACGCTTGCTGCATCAATCAAGGCCAAATTCCAGCGGATCCAGTTCACTCCCGATCTGCTTCCTGCCGACCTTATCGGCACGATGATTTACAATCAGAAGGAAAGCAGTTTTCAGACGAAGAAGGGACCGATTTTTGCAAATTTCATCCTTGCGGATGAAATCAACCGTTCGCCTGCGAAGGTCCAGAGTGCACTGCTTGAGGCCATGCAGGAGCGCCAGGTTACCATCGGTGAAAATACTTTCAAACTTCCCGAGCCCTTCCTGGTTCTGGCAACGCAGAACCCGATCGAACAAGAAGGGACCTATCCCTTGCCCGAAGCTCAGGTCGACCGCTTCATGCTGAAAGTGAAAATTGGCTACCCATTGAAGGAGGAAGAGCTGCAGATCATGCGGGCAAATGTCGCAAACAACGAACCGTTGCTGAATCCTGTGGTATCCCCAGCAGATATACTTAAGGCCCGCAGTGTAATTAGTGAAGTATATATGGACGAGAAGATCGAAAAGTACATCCTCGATATTGTCTTTTCCACACGCAACCCGCGCCAGTACAATCTCGGCAATCTTACTCAGCTCATCAGCTACGGTGCCTCGCCCCGAGCGTCTATCAACCTTGCACTGGGTGCGAAAGCCTATGCGTTTATCAAGAGACGAGGGTACGTGATTCCTGAGGATGTGCGAGCAATCAGCCTTGACGTCCTCCGTCACCGGGTGGCTGTTACCTATGAAGCGGAGGCGGAGGAAGTTACCTCCGAACAGATCGTGCAAGAGGTACTCAACAAGATCGAAGTGCCGTGAGCTTATCTCTATGATGGACACAAGAGAACTCTTAAAGAAAGTCAGACAGATCGAGATCAAGACCCGAGGGATCGTGAATCAGATCTTTTCGGGTGAATACCATAGCGTATTCAAGGGACGCGGAATGGAGTTCTCCGAGGTGCGTGAGTACCAATACGGCGATGACATACGAACCATCGATTGGAACGTCTCCGCACGATTCAACCATCCATTTGTCAAGATCTTTGAAGAGGAACGAGAGCTCACAGTGATGCTTGTGGTCGATTTCAGCGCTTCAGGGCAGTTTGGGTCAGCCACTGCGTTGAAAAATGAAATCGCGGCAGAAATCTGCGCCGTTCTGGCGTTTTCAGCAATCAAGAACAATGATAAGGTCGGACTAATCCTCTTCACGGATCGGATCGAAAAGTTTGTGCCGCCCAAGAAAGGTCGAGCCCACATACTGCGCATTATCCGAGAGCTCATCTCGTTCGAGCCTTCGGGGAGTCAGACGAACATCCGGCAGGCGCTGGAATACTTCAACCATACCACCAAGAAGCGGTCGATCGCATTTGTCATTTCGGATTTCATTGATTCGGGATATGACAAGATCCTTCGGATTATCAGTCGAAAGCATGATGTTATAGCTGTTGAGATTGCTGATCCGCGGGAGGAGTCGCTGCCCGACGTGGGCCTCATAAAATTCCGTGATGCTGAAACTGGACAGGAACGCTGGATTGACACCGGGGAACAGGAAGTCCGAAAAGAATTTGCACACTTCTGGCAATCACGTCGGGCAGAACGAAGGCAGATCTTCCTTCGCAGCAAGGTCGATCCTATTCCGATCCGGATCGATCAACCATACATCAAGCCGATCGTTGATTTCTTCAGACTCCGGGAGAGAAGGTTGTGAAGGGGCGAAATTGTTTGGGCGTTGTCGGGCGTGCAGTTCTTCTGCTTCCCTTTTGGCAGATGGTGGTGTACGCACAGGAGCCTACGGCACGTGCAAGTGTTGACTCGACACACTTCCTCGTGGGAGATGCAATTCCGGTTCATGTCCGGATTACTCACCCGCCTGCGGCTGCATTCCGGCCTCTCTTTGGCGATACTCTGGGGGGATTTACCGTTCTGGGGCATTCTCCCCTGAGGGAGGAAGGGGAGACAACGACTACGGCGGAAATCGTGGTGGCGAAGTATGACTCTGGCGATGCTGTTCTTCCGCCTCTCAGGTTTCTCTGTACGCTGGCGGGAGACACTGCGACCCGCTCAATCGGCACAAATGAGATCTTGCTCTCAATACGTACCGTCCCTGTGGATACTACTCAAGAGATCAAAGACCTCAAGCCGCCGATTAGCATCCCTCTGGCATGGTGGGAGATTCTGCTCTACGCTGCTGGCCTCAGTGCTGTGGGTGCCTTGGTATACGTGCTCTACCGGTGGCGAAAGAAGCGGGCGGCCTCCCTGACTGGTGAGGTCCCTGTCGCTCTGCGACGCCCTGCACATGTGATTGCCTTTGACGAGCTCGGCCGCCTGAAGGAGAAGAAACTCTGGCAACAGGGACTGGTGAAGCAATACTATACTGAGGTCACGGAGATACTCCGCCGGTACATGGAAAACCGGTACAGCCTCATGGCCCTAGAGCGGACTACGGATGAGATCCTTGATGACCTGCGTCGGCTGAGAATGAAGGAGGAGTTGCTCGGAAAAGCCGACGGGCTGCTCCGACGCGCTGACCTTGTCAAGTTTGCCAAGCACCAGCCGGTGGTCAAAGAGAATGAAGAAAGCATTGAAACGGTCTACGACTTCGTGGAACGCACAAAAATCGTTGAAGTAGCGACTCCGAGCATCGAAGAGGGGAAGAGTAATGTGGGGTCCTAACATAGTGTTCGCTAGTCCATATGTTCTCCTTTTGCTCCTGCTCCTGCCGGCGCTCATCTATTGGTATCTTCGACGGAACAAGGCCGTGACGACAGACCTCCGTTTCTCCAATGTGCGCGCATTTACGCATGTCAAGCCGACGTTTCGGGAACGTACACGCCATATCCCGTTTATCCTGCGAATGATGGCAGTTGCCCTGTTGATTGTCGCCCTTGCGCGGCCGCAATCAACATCGCAAGGAGAAAATGTTTACTCTGAAGGGATCGACATTGCTTTGCTCCTGGACATTTCGGGAAGCATGCTTGCCGAGGACTTCCAGCCCAACCGCATCCAGGCAGCCAAAGAAGTGGCGCAAAGCTTTGTCGATGGAAGGAAGAACGACCGGATTGGATTGGTGATTTTCTCGGGCCAGAGCTTTACCCAGTGTCCCATGACGCTCGATTACCGCGTCCTGAAGAATTTGCTGCGACAGGTGAAACCCGGCATGGTTGAAGACGGAACAGCGATCGGTATGGCGATAGCCCAGGGTGTGAACCGGCTGAAAGACAGTAAGGCGAAGAGCAAGGTGATGATTCTGCTGACCGATGGTGTTAACAATCGTGGCGAAATCGATCCGATTACTGCGGCGCAAATTTCTCAAACATTCGGTATCAGGATCTACACAATTGGTGTCGGCACCGTTGGAGAGGCACCCTATCCTGTCCCGACATCCTTGGGTGTCCGCTACCAAATGATTCCGGTGGATGTCGATGAAAAGGGTTTGCAGAAGATCGCCGATCTCACAGGCGGGAAGTTTTTCCGAGCGACCAACAATCAGGCGTTGCGGCAAATCTACAGCGAAATTGATAAACTAGAAAAGACTCGTGTCGAGGTCAAATCGTACCGGTCCGTGACGGAACTTTTCTATGAGTGGGCGGGCTTCAGCCTATTGTTCGGCGCTCTGGGCGTGGTTCTCGGGAATACTTACTGGAGGAAGATACCGTAAATGATCCGGTTTGCCCATCCAGAATATCTCTACCTTCTTGCCCTTGTGCCGGTGCTGGGAGGAATCTTCCTCCTGGGGATTCACCTGCGGATAGCCGCGATCTCCCGGTATGGTACACCCGGCGTCCTTGCACGGCTCACCGAGGCAGCCAGTCCCTCGAAACGACTCTGGCGCCTCATCTTCTCTCTGGCTGCCGTAGGACTGCTCGTGGTTGGGCTCGCCAATCCTCAGATTGGCACTCGTCTTGAGGAGGTCAAGCAGGAGGGAGTAGATCTCTTCATCGCACTGGATGTTTCCTATAGTATGAAAGCGGAGGACATCAAGCCGAATCGTCTGGAGAAGGCAAAGCTCGAAATTCGTAATCTCATCGGAAGGCTCGCTGGGGATCGAATTGGTATGATCGTCTTTGCGGGCGACGCGTTCACACAGTTCCCGCTCACGACGGACTACAGTGCAGCATTTCTCTTCTTGGACGTGGTCGATGTGGATGCGGTGCCGGTACCAGGAACGAATATTGGTGCAGCTATTGGAAAAGCGATGGAGTCGTTTGACTTCAAGGAGCAAACGACAAAAGTAATTGTCGTCATTACTGACGGCGAGAGCACGGATGGGGACGTGTTCGAGGCAGCGGAGGAGGCGGCCAAGAAGGGAATTTTGCTTTATACGATTGGCCTCGGATCCCCTGCCGGGGCACCGATTCCTGTGTACGATGCGGGGGGTCGGCAATCGGATTTCAAACGCGATCGAGTAGGGAATGTAGTCGTCTCCAAACTCGACGAGGTTTCACTGGAACGCATTGCCACCATCGGGAATGGGAAGTATTTCCGTGGCACGACGGCTCAGGATGAACTCGATGAAATCTACAAGGCGATCAATGCTCTCCAGAAGAAAGAATTTGGCGTCAAACAGTTTACCGACTATGAGGACCGTTTTCAGGTCTTTCTGCTTGCCGCTCTTGGTTTGATGGTGGTGGAAGTAATTCTTTCCGAGAAAAAGACGGCGTGGGTGCAGCGATTGAATCCTCTCCGGCGCGAGGAGGCGAAGGCATGAAAACCAATCTCTCTGTGGGTGTTTCTTTGCTCTGGATCGCTATGACGTCAGCCCTTCATGCGCAATCCGTGCGGTCCCTGGTGAATGGCGGCAACGATCTCTATAAAGAAGAAAAATATGCGGAGGCAGAAGTACGATACCGAAAAGCACTTGAGAAAGAGCATACACTCGTTCCAGGGAAATTCAACCTTGGCAACTCTCTCTACAAACAAGGGAAATTCGACGAGGCCGTCAAGGAGTACGAATCGACACTGCAGCCGGCAGTCCCCTCAGATCGTCGCGCACAGTCACACTACAATACTGGCAACGCATACCTTCGTCAGCAGAAGTATCAAGAGGCAATTCGATCGTATATTGAATCGTTGAAACTCAAGCCGGATGACTACGATGCGAAGTACAATCTTTCATATGCTCTTCGAATGTTGAAGCAACAGCAAAATAAAAACCAGAAGAAACAGGACAAGCAGGATAAACAGGACCAGAATAACCAGCAGCAGCAACAGCAGCAGAAGCAGGATCAGAACAACCAACAGCAACGGCCGCAGCAGCAGGAGAAGAGAATGTCCAAGGCCGACGCTGAACGAATTCTCGATGTCTTGAAGAACAGCGAACGGGATGTCCAGAAAAAGCTCCGGACCAGGCAAGCGGTTCGACCGCGTACGGAGAAGGATTGGTGATATGAGTGTACGGCATGCGTTGGGGAAGATGAGCATGGTCTTCGTACTCGTGCTCCTTGCGGCAACATCTGCCGCAGCGCAGGATCCCCAGTTCGAGGCGGCCGTTGAGCGCAACGTGGTGGGACTCGCCGAGCAATTCACTCTCTCTTTTACATTGCGTAATGGAGGGATGGGAGGTGGCAAGAACATCCAGCTTCCCGATCTCTCTCAGTTCCATATCCTTGCTGGGCCTAACCAGTCGTCAAGTATGCAGTTCGTGAACGGTGCGGTTTCCTCATCCGTGACGTACAGTTATATCCTGCAACCGAAACAGATTGGAAAGTTTACAATTGGCGCTGCATCCATTGAAGTGGGAGGCAAGACCCTCAAATCGACGCCAGTCTCGATCGAGATAGTGAAGTCTGCAACTCCTCCGAAGAAACAACCCTCACAGGTCGATAATTCTCCTCTGCAACTTGGGGATAAGTTGTTCCTGAAGGCAACCGTCGATAAGGATCGTGTCCTGCAAGGAGAACAGGTCAATCTGGTGTTTAGAATCTACACTCAGGTCACAGTTGCAAATGTTGGGATCGAAAAAGCTCCTACCTATACCGGATTCTGGGGAGAAGAAATTGAAATCCCGAAGGAGGCACAGAGCACCGAGAACTTCAACGGAAAACGCTACCGGGTAGGCATAATCAAACGGTATGCATTGTTCCCGACGCAGTCCGGCACTCTCGAAATTAGCCCCATGGAGCTCCGGACTGTTGTGCAGATCCAGTCGCCTCGCTCTAACGACCCGTTTGATGCCTTTTTCAGGGACCCTTTTGGTAGAAACGTGGAATATCCGGTAAAGAGTGAAGCGATCAAGATCAAAGTCGATCCGCTTCCCCCTGGTGCCCCGGAAGATTTCAAAGGTGCGATCGGACAATTTGCGATGAGCACCTCCCTTGACAAAAAAACGACGCGGACAAACGAACCGATTAGTGTGAAGGTGGCTGTGTCTGGGACAGGGAATATCAAGCTGCTGGAGGCCCCTGCTGTGGAGTTTCCACCTGATTTTGAACAGTATGCGCCAAAGATCTCGGATAATATCAGTCGGAGTGGGGCGAAGATTACCGGAAGCAAGACTTTCGAGTTCCTACTCCTTCCCCGTTATCCAGGCTTGAAGGTCATCAAACCGATCACCTTTTCATATTTTGACCTCTCAAGACACGAGTATATCCGTCTCCGGTCCCCGCAAATGGAGATCAACGTCGAACAAGGAGCGGCCACGCCGCCACCGCTGATAGCTGGAAGCTCGCGCGAGGACGTTCGGCTCCTGAGTCAGGACATCCGGTTCATCAAGACTGTTACACCGTCCTTCGCGCGGACGGGGGAGAAATTGTACGCGAGCGCGCTCTTCGTGGGCCTTCTGCTGCTTCCGCTCGCGGGATTGGCTGGTGTCCTTGTATATGCCCGTCAGCAGCAAGTGGCCATGAAGGATCAGGTCGGATACAGGAACCGGCGCGCAATTCGCATTGCACAAAGAGGATTGAAACAGGCGGAGTATCTTCTTAGAGAGAAGAGCGGTTCCAAGGGAGCACCATCGACCGCTCAACGGACGCGGTTCTACTCCGAGGTGGCTCGCGCCCTCTGGAAATACCTGGGCGACAAGTTGAACATCCCCCAGGCGGAATTCTCCATTGAGAAAGCTACAGATGAGCTTGGCCAACGATCTGTGGACTCTGGGCTCATCAGTGCGTTGAAGGTGCTTATGGAACATTGCGATATGGCCCGCTTTGCCCCTACTAGCCTGGAACTGGGCGCAATGCAGAGGATCTATGAAGAAGCCAAGCGCATTATCATTGAAATTGAGCGCACGTTGAAATGACCGGTCGTCGAATTTCTCTGATTCCTCTCCTCCTCATCGTGGCTGTGACGGCGCGGGCACAGAGCCCGGAGCAACTTTTTCAACAGGCAAATGGGCTCTATCAGGATGGGAAAATCGTAGAAGCACGTGATCTGTACGAAAAAATCGTGTCCAACGGGTACGTTAGCGAAGACCTCTACTATAATCTCGGGAATGTATATTACCGTTTGGGGGACCTAGGACACGCCATTCTCAACTATGAACGTGCGCGTCGGCTGGCACCGGCAGACGAGGACCTACGTCACAACCTGCAGCTGGCTAACCTCCGGGTCACTGACAGGATTGAGCCGACTCCACGACTGTTCGTATGGGACTACTGGGACAGTATGAAAGGCTCGGTATCCACAAGCACGGCGATGTGGGTGGCCTACGTGCTGTTCGTCTTCCTGATTGTGGCCGTCGCTTTCTTCATGCTTGGACAAAGCTATGGTCTCCGAAAGGCCGCCCTGCTGGGGGGAATTGTTTGTGCGCTATTCCTCGTTGGGTCGGGTCTCTTTCTGTGGGACAAGGTGTCTGATGATAACAGACGAGACGAGGCGATTGTTCTTGCCGCCATCACGACGATCAAAAATTCACCTGATCCGAAAAGCAGTGATGCATTCGTGCTTCATGCAGGCGTGAAAGTGCGTGTAATCGACAGCGTGAACGAGTGGATCAAAATCCGGCTTGCAGATGGGAAGGTGGGGTGGATGGAGAGGGGGGCGGCAGAAACAATATGAAGTGTCATAGCCTATAGGTCCACTCCTTTCTTGCGTATCTCGTTCGCACCAGTTCTTCCAGGCGATCTGCCGGGAGGGTGACATTCTTCTCCACGGCATTCCAACTTCGCGCGAGTGCATCTTTGATGTCTTCGGCTGATAGTGGGAGGTTAATCAGGAAATCATGATGAGACCGTTGCTTGCGGTAGGCAGGCTGTCTTGCCGGAATTGGGAGGTATCGTTCCATCCTCGTGATGTCTGCATTGAACAGAAATGTGCCGTGAAAGAGCAGGTATTTGCTCAACCTGCGTTGAGCATTCCCTGAACACTTCTTTCCGTTGATTGTCAGGTCGCTTTCCCCTCTCACCTCCACTGTCGTCCGCAGAAGAAACTGAATTACTCCAGCGTGTAGTCCAAGAATTGACGCGGTGGTTCCTCGAATCGTGGAATGCGGTCCATCCTTGGGAATGCGCATGACGAGGGAGTAGTTGAGACATCCTCTACTCTGCAAGACAGTTCCGCCGCCACTGTACCGACGGAGCACAGGGATCCCGTCAGTTGCGCAGCGATCGAGGAGTACTTCTTCCTCTGCCCGTCTCGAGTAGCCGAGAACAACGAACACTGCTCCAGGCTCCCAGAAACGAAGAGTCTCGCCGGTATCTTCTTCTTCGGCTCTCAACAGTAATGCCTCGTCAAGAGCAAGGTTCTCTTCAGGCGAAGGGCAAGAGAGGTCGAGAAGGTTCATCGGAGGCGCTGATTTGATAGAGAGCCGGAAATGATGTAGATTGATTCAGTTCATTGAAAAATCAGTCCTGCAGAGGCAACGTGACGTCCGATACTATGCAAAACGGCGCTTTTTCGCAAGAACCCGTTCAAGAAACGGACAAGTGGTTGGATGCACTCGAGGTTGTGTTAGGAGCCGTGCTGAAAGACAGAGCATTCGACAAGATTCCACACCTTCTGGAAAAACTGCGATCCCGTCTCGAAGAATCGGGGATCACGGTGCCGAAGGTCGTTAATACACCCTACCTCAACACGATTTCTTCGAGCGACGAAAAGCCCTACCCGGGAGATCGCG
>Ga0153915_10002409_pt1 | contig 17084 bp, 16 predicted proteins | sample Opewatmetagenome_2_FD_107003 | JGI IMG/M metagenome (GOLD analysis project Ga0153915, IMG submission 107003) | Freshwater wetland microbial communities from Ohio, USA - Open water 3 Core 3 Depth 3 metaG | ecosystem: Environmental > Aquatic > Freshwater > Wetlands | place: USA: Ohio, Lake Erie...
ATCCGAACGATGCTACAAGTATGTATCTATCTTTTGATTATCATAATGATGAACGAGGCGTGCCTACCGAAGCGTCTCGATATTGGGCCTTTACCAAATGGGATCAATGGCAGTTGAACCTTGTCGGAGAACACAAGTTTAATGATCTTTTCAGCGCAAAGGCAAGGGTATTTTATTTAAAACATGACGACGCCCTTACAGACATAAGCTGGGATGCAAATCATACTACAGCTGCAAAGAAGAAATGGTTCCAAGAAAGTAAGTATGATGACTATTCACAAGGCGCTGAATTGCAGACTTCTTTTGATCTTGGGCAATGGAGTCTCATTAGAATGGGACTCAATTATTTAAAGGATAATAATAAGCAGAATAATTATTATGATACAATAGCAGCAACCGCCAATAAAGGTTCGGTAGGCTGGCAACGTGAACAGGAATATACTGCCGATACCTATACAATTGCCCTTGAGGATGAGATCAAACCGATTAAACAACTCTCAATTGTTATTGGTGCAAGCTATGACACCTTCAAGCCTGTAAAGGCAGACACACAGCCTGTTCCTGACAAAATGAATTCCTTAAATCCACAATTGGGCGTTGTATATGATATAAATGATAAGACGGCCCTGCATGCCTCAATAGGGAAAAAAATCAGGTTCCCCCATCTGAAGGAACTTTACAGCACCCTGGCAGGAGGGAACCCGGATCTGGACCCTCAGAAAACAATATCTTATGAATTTGGCGCATCCCAAAAATTCAACAAGACCTTTGATGGATCTATAAGCTATTTCTACAATGATATCAGCGACCTTATTACTCAGACAACTGTTAACAAAACGAAGATTTATTGCAATGTCGGCAAGGCAACCATAAAGGGTATTGAGGCTGACCTTAATGCAAACCTGACGGACAGTTTTCTTACAAAATTAAACTATACATATATGTCGACAGAAGACAATTCAAACGGCGGCCGCGAATTATCAGGAAAGCCGAAACAGCGGTTAAATCTGGATCTTCGCTACGCCTTCACCTTCGGTCTTACGAGCACACTGCAAACATCTTATACAAGCGGAGAATACTGGTCAGATTGGAACAATAACTGGGCGGAATTGCCCAGCTTTACTCTTGTAAACGTCCGATTATCCCAGAGCCTGGGAAAGATGCTATTTAAGGGTTCAGATCTGTTCCTACAGGTTAATAATGTCACGGATAAAAATTATTATGAGACTGACGGACCTGAAGCAGGCCGTAATTTTATGGCGGGATTATCAGTGAAATTCTGATAATAATATTTTCCTCCTGCTTGATGCGGATGCTAAAGTTTCCGCATCAAGCATGGACTTCATTACAATAGATCTTAATGCCCCGATTGTCTCCAAGTATCTAAACGCCGCTGATGCCTTTGACTAAAATCCATATAAAAAACCTGTTGGAGGCATCCGAGGCAGGATGTGCAATAATCCCGCCGGTCCTGACTGTTTATAATCAGCCCTGGACGATACAGGACCGGATCAATCACCTGATCGGAAAAAATCTGATGCAATTCGTGCTGAATCATGAAACCTTTTCTCCTTGGAAAGGCGATGCAGGAAGAGATTAAAATGGAAAAATTGACTACATATTCGACAGACTTCGGTAAAGAGAAATATCGGGTGAAGGCCGTGGCCATCACCTGTGGAAGAGATGTTGCCGTAACGGTGGGCGGTGGAACCGGCTATCATATAGGAAAGGATATAAATAGACTCAAGTACAATTTTAATCTTATAGTGGATGCGATAAAGGCCTTAATGAAAAGACATTACCAACTTTAACGCCATGGATTATTTAAAATATTTATTAAAAATTTTTTCTATGGATGTCTTCACTTCTTCTCTGAACCGCTCATAATTTATCATGATCTCCTTGCCTTTCTCGGTAATATGGGACCCTCCTCCATCCATGCCGCCTATCTTGCGTTCAATCAATTCAAAACCGAGCTTTTCTTCCACCATTTTTAATATTTTCCATGCCTTTCTGTAGGACATCTCCATCTCACCTGCTGCCCTGTTTAGGGAACCCGTTTTGTCGATGAGCTTTAAAAGCCTGTAGGGACCTTCACCGAATGCCTTGCCGTCGTTGTCAAGCCATACCTTGTAAATAACCTTCATGTAATGCCCTCCTGTTAAAATAATCAACCAATAATAAACTGAAAAGATTATTTCAGAATCTATGCTTTTGCATACCAAATTATGTTCCTCACAATTCAGCCTTTTCAGTATAAAGCCACGAATGGATAAAAGAGGCTCTTTTGGAAGAACATTAGCAGATTTATTAAATCTTATATTATAAATTATATATTAGTCAATTCTTCACATTGCTTCTGATATCTGATCAAAACTATAAAACCTGCCGTAAAAATAACTTGACATCTCGTTATGCACTTATATACATAACGTTAATTTGGATTTCGTGCGATACAAGGGAATTTTTCAGCAGATTATTTCAGGAAAGTTCAAACTGATGGAACATGATCATTCACTCGGAACGGCAGGTTTCAAACTAAAAACTACTAAGGAGGATTAATTAATGAAATACAACACGCGAATAACACTTATTTTCATGACACTCATTCTCATCTCCGCCTCCCACAACATTTGTATACATGCTTGCACCGGAAAAGCTAGGGGCGTGGCTTTCTTCGCCCTCAAATAAATATATCCCGACGGCATATCGTGACATGCCGGTTTTCAAATGGGGTCAGGGATCGCTCAATTATGAGGCATACATCGCCGCGCGTCCCGACATTGTTTTCGTCGGAAGCGAAACAGGAACCGACATTTAAAAGATAGACCTGACCCAGGAAAAATTAGGAAAAATTCCAGTCGTATGCGTTGATAACACCAGGAACGCCACAGGCTATGCAGAAACCATAAGATTCATCGGAAATGTACTTGGTGTTCCGGATAGGGCTGAAGTATTAATCGCTTATTATCAAAATGTGCTCGATGAAGTTCAGACTAAAGTCGCCGCTATCCCTGAAAAAGAACGTGTACATGTCTATTATGCGGAGGGAAACAACGGCCTTTCAACAGATCCCAGCGGGTCGACCCATTCGCAATTGATTGATGTCTGCGGTGGGATAAACGTTGCTGCATGTGTCATCAACTCAGGTTCCGGCATGACGCAAGTAACTATTGAATCAGTTTTAATGTGGAAATGAATGATGAGAGCAGTCCGCTTTTGGATGAGGTGGCGGAAACCCTGCGTGGGTTATACGGCAGCCGCATGGGGTCGCTTGTCATAGAAAGGTTGGTGGTTGGGGTTTTCTTTGTAGGTGTTAAATTTTCCAACGGATACGGGGCGTCGCCTACAATCCGCCCGAAACCAGCAAGCATGCCGGACGCCACATTCTGAGAGGTGCGTCCCCCCTCATTCGGGGCATGGAGGCGACAGTAGCATTGAATGGAGAGATCCCAGGCCCTTTTGCAGGCGTGATCCGATTGGCCGCCATCAACGCCCTGTCAGCGCCGTTTTTCGAAGAGGGCCGTTACCGGGTTGAAATCGGGGGCGACCTTTCTGGAATTCCTGAGCTTTTCAAAAACCGCAGGGTCTGCATGGTAGGAGCAATCATTCCGCTCCTGAAGCGCTTGAAAGAAATAGAGGCAACTGAGGTTATCATTATCGACCGTAAATAGGCACCCGCATGACTATGAGCGGCCTGAAAAGAATCGGCATCCTAGACCCCAAGGGCGCTGACCGGAAAAAGCTGATGGTATTCGTTGAGATCGATCGCTGTTGCACTGACGGTATTATGGCACTCACCGGCTGCAAGCCCGGGAAACGCACCATGAAAATCCGGGATTACGGGAAGATGGCGGCTACCTTCATCAACCTGGAAACTGGAAAAGCGGTGCGAGTGGCGATGAAGCGATGTAAACAATCCTCGGGCGATATGACTCCCGAAAAAACCGATTTCGCAGGAGCCTCCGAAGAAGAACTCTTTTCCATCACTGACGTGGAGGTTCCGCTCAGGCCCGAAGACTTGCCGGGTAAACCGCTTCGCCGCGTCCCATGCGCCGGCTGTGGAGAAGACATTATGGATGGTCGGAAGATAGATCATCAGCATGAAGCCCTTTGTCTCCCGTGTTTTGAAAAGACATCTTACTATTGTACAATTCCATAAAGAGAGACCGAAACAAATGGATGATTGTACAATACAAGCAGTACAGCCCTGTCTCCAATTTTATGTATTTGTTCGATAGTGTCACCTTACCTCTTGCCATATCACTGCTTATAAGTTAGATTCTTATGACTTAAAAGGAGAAATATGGCAAAGGAAGACACTAAAAAAAACCAACACAACTTGTATGGCCCGATAATATCCAGGATTATTATTCCCTTTGTGTCGCTTCTGATCCGACTTCTTTACCTTTCTTGCCGTGTTGTTAGGATTGAGGGCACTGAAAACGAAAAAAATGCCATGGATATTTCAGGGGGCATGGTTATCTATGCATCATGGCATCAGAGGCTTCTGTATCAGGTCCATCGCTTGACCAAGCGCAATGTTACAGTGATGATCAGCCGGAGCCGCGACGGTGAATTTGCTGCCAGGCTTGTTAATTGCCTGGGACTTAAAGATGTCAGGGGTTCTTCCACCAGGGGAGGCGTAGACGCACTTAAGGAATTGATAAGGGAGATGAAAGAGGGGTCAAACGGCGGAATGATTCCGGACGGTCCCACAGGCCCTGCCCGCATTGCAAAGATAGGCACAATAATCCTCGCACGCATGACAGGAGCGCCCATTATTCCAATTGCATGGGGGGCGGACCGATGCTGGATATTCAACAGCTGGGACAGGTTCATGATTCCCAAGCCCTTCGCACGCATATCATATTTTTATGGAGAACCCATACTGGTCCAGCCCAGGGCTAAAGGCCCGGAGATGGAGGAATACAGGATGCTCCTTGAAGAAAGGCTTAATCAGATTACCGGGCAATGTGATGAGGTGTTCGGAGAAGAAAGGCCCAGGGACAAAGCCAAAATTGATTAGGAGAGGCAGATTCATCAACCGCCGGAAAGATATAACCTGTCTTCCAGCCCTCATCTGTTTTTAAGCTGCGTGCTGAAAACTATTTTCCCATAAGGCCCTTTAAGAGACCCTTGATAGAATCCTTTGCCGGCTGCGTCTTTCCATCCTCGCCTTTATTCTCGCCTCCAAGTAATTTATTAATCCCCTTTTCAATGGATTTCTTAAGTATCCCGCTGAGGTCAGGACTGAATTTCGGATCAGTAAAGGTGCCTTTGACAAGCACCGGCACTGTGATGCCGCTCCTTTCACTGGTGTCTCCCTGTCCTGTCAGGGTCTTCACAAAGGTAGGCTCAATCCTGAAGTCCAGGGTCTCCTTTGCAAGATCGGCATTCCCCTTTGCCAGGACCCTGAGCATTGGAGAGACAAGAGATGTATTCCGGGTGTTTACAACGCCGTCATTTATGTTAAAGGGGACAATAAATTCGGAGAAGTCTGTCCTGTCCTTTTTCTCACCGGGCTGTGCCAGACCAAATTTGGCCTTGATATTCTGTATCATCCCCGGTAGATCAACGCCGACAATGGCCCCGTCTTTTAGCCGGATCTCGCCGCTGCCGTTCAGGGACTTCTTTATAAGGGCCGCATTGTCGCCGGACATGGATATATTAACAGAGGCGGAAGCGGTTCCTTCAAGGATCTCTTTTTTCATGAAATCAGAAATCATCTTCTTTACCTGGAGTCCCTGAACCTCTATCTTTGCCTGAGTCACGGGGACATCTCCGCGAACATCAAGGCCGGCAGCCGTTTTAATATTGCCCTCATAGGCATTAAGAGAAATGGGGTCTGCATTAAATGTCCCGTTTTTACCTTTAAGCCTGACCTGTATATTTTTAAGCTGAACCCCTTTTACATGGAGTTCATTGATGTTGATTGCCCCGTCCAGCTCCATTTTTCTCAAGGGCCCGTAGTCTGTCGTGCCTTTTTGTTTCGCGACAGTTACGCCCTGCGTCTTATCAACAGGAGGCAGATATCGGTCTGCATCCATTTTATCGAGGTTTATTTTAAAGGTGAGATCCGGTTTGGCAAGGTCTCTGGCCGTACATGAAAAGGTTATACTGGACTGGTCCAGTTTAATTGCGCCATCCGGGATTTCAATATTGTCGGGCGTCCCCTTTATCTTCATCCCGGCAGACATGCTCTTCAAGGCATCAGGGTCGCTGGTCCTTATTGAAAGGGCCTTGTTCAGTCCCTTCATGAGATCTCTCGGTGAAAAGGCATCCACGGAAAGATCAAGATCGAATTGAGGTTGTGCGGCAATATCTGTAACAGTGCCTTTGAGTTTTACGAACAGCAGATTCATGGCCTTGATCGCCAGGTTGACTGTCACAGGGCCTTTCCCCGGCTCCTTGCCTACAGGTCCCAGGTCTCCTTCAACGGTAACAGGTCTTCCATCCGCATCTGCAGATGCAGATAGTTTAACAGGCCGATCCAGAGATACATCCCTGACTGCAATCTTGAGATCCTTTATCTCTTTACGTGTCTCTGATGTGTGATCAATCCAGATAAGTTCTCCATCGCTTATGGAGAATTCGCCTGCGGTCAGGCCTTTGATCGGCAATGCCGTCACTGATGACTGAGGGGCTTCTCCGGCCTTTTCATTTTTCTTTTCCGAGGTATCTGTTGTTTCCTTTTTCAAAAGGCCGGTCCAGTTATTGCGGCCATCCTTTGTTCTTTCCAGGGTAATCCTGGGGCCGATTATTACACAACGTTTAACCTGGATATCCTTTGATAAAAGCGGGAGCAGTTTGACCTTGACATCAAATGACTTTATTGAGACAAAATCCTTTTCCGCAAAACCATCGGGGTTCCCCAGGTGCAGGTCTGTAAAGGCAATGCCGGCCAGTGGAAATAGCGACAGCTTGAGATCGCCGCCTATAGTGAAAGGCCGCCCCGTAGCCCTGGCAATCCGGGCCTCTATCATGGGTTTGTATTTCTGTATGTCAAAAAGCATGGGTATAATGAGAAGCAGCAGGATTATCACTGCAGCAAGACCTCCGGCTATTATTCCCAGCCATTTGAGAATCTTATTCATGTATAACCTCCGATTGTCATCATCAAGATCGTATCAAATTTCGCTCCAAACCTTCATCTTCGATCAAATTGGCTGCGATGGCGGTAAGCGGCCAGCCTGATAAAGGTGATACTATTTTTTTGCGCCGAATACCTCTTTAAGAAGGTCTGTAACCCGCGCTGCAGGGTCCTTGCGAATCTTTTGTTCTTCCTTTTCAAGCATGAGAAAAAGACCATTCAACGCCTTTTCCGAGACATATTGATCAATATCAACTCCCAGACTTGTGCCAACGATGGGGATATTGCGCGTCCTGGTTTCAAGTTCCTGATATTGTCTGGTTACGCCCACATTTCCCATGGCGTCATGGACCATCGGTTTAAATATCTCAAGGAGATGGGCGCCGGTCTTGTCTTTGAGGTAGAGTGTGGCCTCATTATCGCGTCCTTTGAGGATCTTTGCCGCGTCCTCAAATGTCATACCCTTGACAGCTTCCATAAAGAGATCACGCGCGGCAGGGGCGGCCTTTTCAGCGGCACGATTCATGCTTTCCCCAAAGGCATCCAACTGAGAGCCTAATCCAATTGACCTGAGCAGCTTTTCCACCTTGAGAACCGAAGCAGGCAAAGGAATCCGGATCTCAGGATTGCCGTAGTATCCGTTAAGTGCTGAGACCTTCTTAACGGCGTTTCCAGCCCCAACCTTAAGCGCCTCCTTCAGCCCTTCTCCGATTTTCGCCTGGGACAGGCCTCCTCCTGTGCCTTTAATGTTCTTTTGAATATCCTTCAGGATATCCCCCAAGCCGGCATGGGACAAAGGGACGGCGATGAAACACATTGTCAGAAGTATCATGATGCAGATAACTTTGGTAATATTTTTCATTTTAATATCCTCCTTTGAAGAGGTTAGAAAGGCACTAAACCTTACGGTGTGCCTGTCGCCTTCTGCGGGATATTATGAACCACTTGCTGGGGAAAGGGAATCTCTATCCCGTTTTTTTCAAAAGATTCTTTAACCCTGTGCACCAGATTAAACCTGACATCCCAGTAATCTTCCTTCTTTACCCAGGGGCGGAACACAATATTGACGCTGGAATCACCCAGGTGTGCTACAGCGATCTGGGGAGGAGGGTCAGATAATATGCGATTATCTTCCTTAATCAGCTTCCCCAGGATCTCCATGGCCTTTCCGATTGGAGAACCATAGCCTATGCCCACCTCAAGATCGATCCTTCTCAGATCGTAACCTGTATTATTCTTGATCACCTCTCCAAAAAGTTTTGCATTGGGCACCATGATCTTGATATTATCAACAGTGGCAAGCACTGTCGTGAAGAGTTCAATCCCCTTTACAGTCCCGGCCACCCCTGCAGCCTCAATATAGTCCCCTATCCTGAAGGGACGAAGGATAAGAATCATTACCCCTGCGGCGAAATTTGACAGTGCCCCTTGAAGCGCAAGGCCTACAGCCAGACCGGCTGCGCCCAGGATAGCAACAAATGAAGTGGTCTGTATCCCGAACTTTGCCAGGGCCGCCAGGATCGCAGAGATCAGTATGACAAAATAGGCGACATTTCCTGTAAAAGATATGACTGCTTTATCCGTATTTGTCTTTGTAAGCAACTTGGTTATGATTTTTTTTCCGATGCCTGCGGCAATCCTTCCAAGGATCAGGATAAATATTGCGCCTACAACCTGGATGGCATAGTTCCCGAGATTCAGAATTATTTGATCAATAATTTTTTGCATCGCCCTCTCCTTTTATTTGATCCGATTTATGAATATTATTGCCGGGAGACCCTTGTGTCAAGTTCCATCGGCTTATCGATTCAGTGTCATACATTTGGGTAGATATTTTAAGCAATCAATGATAAATATATCATAATGCAGAGGCTATTTCCGCATGCATTCATAAATCCGATTACTCAAAAGACAGGATATCCGGCGCTGAGATAGGAGTGCCCGGACTTGTTGACTCAAAGTCCGGCATCATCAGATACCTGCCGAATTACGGGTAGAAAAATAGAAGGCTTAAAGACGATCTGGTACTTTGTCGGAATCATGTTAACAATAATGGGCGGTCTGGTATTCCTGGCCGGAATTATCGATATTTTTATGTCTGTTGCATAAAAAAACGGGATTGCCTTTATAAAAAAAGGCAATCCCGTAACCCTGTGTGAATGTCAGCGCCTGATACCGATACCTTCGCCGTTACCCTTCTGCCTCCCTTGCCTCATGTAATATCTGTAAACCGCCGCGAATCACCAGGATGGAGATGATCACGCCTATAATCAAATCAGGCAGGTGCGATTTAAGATAAAAGACCAGTATCCCTGAGAGGATGACGCCCAGGTTTGCGATTACGTCGTTGGTTGAGAAAATCCATGATGCCCGCATATGAATGCCTCCTTTGCGATGTTTTGCAAGAAGAACCAGGCAGGACACGTTTGCAAAAAATGCCAGAGCGCCTACTATCATCATAAGCGAACTTGCCGGATCGCTGCCGAAAAGGAAACGCCTCAGTACTTCCACAAGGACTCCAACACCGAGCGCAACCTGGATCACCCCGCTTGCTTTCGCGGCATTACCCTGGAGCCGGGAGGACCTGCCGACTGCATAGAGTGCAATTCCATAGACGGAGGCGTCTGCAAGCATGTCAAAGGAGTCAGCCAAAAGGCCGGTTGAATCCCCGAAATAACCTGCAACAGCCTCGACAATGAACATAATGCCGTTAACCGCCAAAAGTATCCAAAGGGTTCGGCGTTCCAGTTCAGCGGCTTCCTGAAGTTCGGATTCACATTCGGACATATCTGCCCTCAGCGATATTCTGCACCCCGCTGCATGCTGCCTGCACCATCTGGTCATGGGTGCGGGATCGTTTCTCGACAAACCGGTTACAGAAGATAACCGTCCCGTCATACACCAGTTGCGCTGCCTGAAAGCTCCGCAGCTTTCTGTAGCCGCCATGGGCAGGGATGAGCTTGCCATCCGCACTCTTCGACTTGTCCGACTTATCTGAATAGTCTGATATCATTTTTACAATCCTCCTGAAAAGGCCCGGCGCGGCAGCTTGACGGACAGTTTGTTTTATGTCAAGCTATTCAGTCAGAATATTCGGACTTAATCTTCTCCTGGCATTTTTACTATACCCAGCCGCTGCTTCTTTGACTTCAAACCCTATTTTTTTCTTTGGCTTTTCCGGCGGTTCCATTAATGCCCTGATCGCATCAAAGACGACCTTAAACTGATGGTCATATTTCTGTTCCAGGTCCGACAATTTTTTAGCTAAATCGCGCTGTTCAATTAACATCTCTCTCATTTTAATAAATGCCCTAACAACAATTACGCTCATTTGCACAGCAATAGGACTCTTAAGGATATTTGCAGCCATAACAGCGCCATGTTCTGTGAATGCATATGGCAATGTCCGTCTTCCTCCGCGCCCCGGTTTTGACATCGCATTCTGCGATATCAAAATCCTCGATTCTTCATTTGTAAGCTGGAACATAAAATCCTCAGGAAAGCGCTCCATGTTCCTCTTGACGGCTTCGTTGAATCGAAAGGTGGGTATGCGGTAAATAGCGGCTAAATCTTGGTCTAATATGACTTTTTGTCCGCGGATCAGGTAGATTGATTTTTCAATTCTTTCTGCGGGTATAATATTCGGCATCCTCGATCTCCTGCTTATCTTTCAAGTTGCAAACTAAATATGTCTACCCCTCTTTACCCGTTCTGCAATGGAATCGATTATTTCACATATTGCCTAGCAAGCCTGTTAAAGCTCATATTAAGCTGGACCGCATCATGTGGGATTAAGACATATCTCCAGGGTTTTTTGCCGTTTTCCACATTAAAGCGTGTTGCCTTCCCGCAGTAGTCCAGGGCCGCTGTTGTCTTTTCATTTACCTCGCTTGAATCCATCTCTTTCTTCATCTTTGTCTCAACCATGTAAATGGCGTCCTTTGTCTCAACCACAAAATCAGGATTATACTTTCTGGAATTGTGCGCCCAATAGATCTGGAATTGCCCCTCTGCCGGACGTAGCCATTTAAGGACCGAATCATCCTTTTCCAGGATAACGGCAAAGTCCTTCTCTGTCTTTGAATCGAATTTATATTTGTCGTGGCAGGCCTTTTTAAAGCCCGCAAACACCTTGGTCGGGATAGAAGATGCAGGCTCAACAGTATCCGTGCATAGATACAGGGCGTCCTCGCTGATTTTTGAAAAGTTATGGTTTACAAGGCCGACAAAGGGACGAACAATCTCATCCTCATACCTGGGCGATCCACAATAAAAATGACCGTCCATCATCTCTGAACGGATAAACATGGCTATCTCATTCTTGTTGTACTGGACGACGTTTGCAACGTCATCTTCTGATTTCAGATAGCCCCGGAATTTCATGAGCGCCTGTCCTGCAAGCTTGAACAACAGATCCGATTGACTGTCATAATCTATCTCAGAAAAACGTTTCAATTCGTTCACGATAATATTTTCCAGCCTGTCAGGGACGATCCTCCCTTTCCCCTTGATATAGCTTATCCCATCCTCCTGTTCGCGCAATCTCTGGACAAGTATCTCCTCGCCCACCGGCTGATAATTAATAAGCAGTCTGGCGTCCAGGTCAAAATCATGGAAACCGGACCAGGTTTCATCTGCCTGTTTAGATATGGTCCTTGGTATCTCGATTATCTGACGCACAAAATCCCATGCAACACCTTGATATGCCGCCTCTGCAATCTCAAGCTTCTTTTCCATGAACAGGTCTCTCTGAGGCCGATCCATGAGCCGTTCTCTATATTTTTTCATGGCCAGGTCTTTTGCCTCTTTCCCCGTCAGGGACTGGACGCTCTTGAATTCAGTATTAAGGGATGGGAGGATGGCTGTTAAATCACGTTCAACCTGCAACTGTTGTTCAGCCTCTTGTCTTTTCTCATCATTGACAATCTCTCTGATATCAATCTCTCTGGCTATGAATTTCTGCTCCCATTTCGGGACGGATGTTACAATCACCTTTTCCTGTTGCAGTTCAACGGGGTCGATCTCAATAATATTTTTTAATTTGATAATTGATCCAGGCTCATTTGCCTCATCAATGATCTCCTGGAATCTGTCATGTGCGACGATTGTAAGTGTATCAACCTTCCTATCGCCTGTGCGGATTACATAGGGGAGTCTTAATCCCCTTCCTATGGTCTGTTCTCGCAGGGTTGTGGATGCCGCTGTCCGAAGGGGAACAATCGTATAGAGATTAGTGACATCCCAACCCTCTTTCAGCATATTGACATGGATGACTATCTCAATAGGATTGTCGGGATCTTCCAGGGACAGTAATTGCCGGATGTTTTCTTCCTTTTCCTCGCCCTTCTGGTTTGAATGGATCTCCATGACCTTATCGCTGTACCTGCCGCCAAAAAAACGATCCGACCGGATCATGGCCCTCAGCGTCCCTGCGTGTTCCGTGTCCTTTGCCACAATAAGGATAAATGGCTTGACTGCATCTACCTTATTATTGTTTGCGTAAATGCCTATCCCGACCTTTGTGTCTTCATGGATGCGGATTCCGTCTTCGATCTTGATCCTGTCAACATCTTCGGGCGACAGGTGCGAGGGATCAAAATCTTTCCTTGTTGCAACGGCAGGCTCCTTCACAAAACCGTCTTCTATTGCCTGCGCCAGGGAATACTCATAGACCACGTTCCTGAACTTTATGGCGCTTCCGCTCCCTCTCTCAACCTTGGGAGTTGCTGTAAGTTCAAGCCCGAGGACAGGATTCAATTCATTGATTACCTGCATGCCCCTGTCCGCCCTGTAATGATGCGACTCATCCATCAGGAGCACCAGATCATCCAGTTCGGAAAGGTAATTGAAATAGGAATCTCCGATATATTCCGACAATCTCTTGATCCTCGGCTCAGCGCCCATCCTGGTCTCGGCGTTTATCTTGGAGATGTTAAAGACATTAATGTTGACGCCTTTCAGAAATAACTTCTTTTGGGAGGCCTGGTGATAATTGTCGCCGGTTATAACACGCGGCGTGTCCTGGCTGAACTCTCCTATGCCTTTAAATACATATTTTGGATTGGAAGGATTGGAAAAATCCTGTATCAGCTTGTTGTATATGGTAAGGTTAGGTGCAAGGACAAAAAAGTTGTTCATGCCCTTTGCCAGGTGCAGCCATGCTATGAATGCACCCATGAGCCTGGTCTTGCCGACTCCCGTTGCCAGGGCAAAACACAGTGAAGGGAAATCACGCTCAAAGTCGGTGCAGGTCGGATATAATGCCTTCACCTTTTCAAGTTCCAGCGGCAGGTCAAGCCCCTTTTGCAGGGGCATGGTTTCAATGACTGTCACAAGTCTTTCCAGGCTTGTTTTTTGCGGTTCTCTAAGGCTCAACCGGTTCGAAATCAACTGGGCGATTCTATCCATGAGGTCTCCTTATTAAAACAGCGAGGTCTGAGCATCATCCTTCTTTTTTTCTTTTTTAGCTTTTCTATTTTCTCCCGGACCTACAGGCACAAAATCCGGTCCGTCTTCCCCGGGCATATCGATGATATTCATGCTGTAGTCTTCTCTGCCGAATTCACACCTGCCCAGGAGCATGTTGGGGATTTTTTTGATATTGATGTTGGGATACTTGTTTTCACAGGCCTTTTGAAATGACTTGCTGCATATTAAAAGGCTTTCATCATCTTTCATCTCATCATGAAGCCTGTCCAGGATCGCGACTGTGATCATGACGGTTGTGGTAAAAATAAAATCCTTTTCCGTTGACTGCCCTTGCTTCCAGTAAACCTCCGGACTGGGATTGTATTTGAATCCTTCATGCTTTGCCATTGCCGCGGCAAGCATGTCCGCGTTATACCGTTCGTCTATAACCCAGTTGTCATACTTGTCTTTCCTGAGAAGGCTGGGTGCAAGCTCATAGAACTTGAATCCACCGCCGCCTATCCAGTTGACCGCCTTTGAAATGCCTCCCTGGTCCGTACCGTCGCATACCTGCTTCAATCTCGGCACACAGTGAGTGTAACAATGATCGCCCAATTCAACTCCGATCCATCGCCTACCCATCTTGTGCGCAACAGCGGCGGTTGTGCCGGAGCCAAGGAAGGAGTCGAGGATAAGGTCATATGGGAGAGAGGCAAGCTCCAAAACGTGCTTTATTAACCGTTCTGGTTTAGGAGTATCAAATATCTGGTCACTGTTGAATGCTTTTGCCTCAAGTTTAGCTTCATGATTGTGGCCAACATCTTCCTGTAACCAAATAGTCCCTGGGGGTCTAGTAGCATTTTTATCAAGATATTGTTTTACATAAATTTCCCACCGGTCATCTTTTTGGATAAATTCTAGAGAATTAGCATTCTCCTGAACATTTTCTTTTTTCCATCTCCACCTGCCATCAGTACCGTCTGGTTTGATTGGCCATATTTCTGCGCCATCTGGAGCTGGAATTGCATACCACATGGAAGGTCGGTCTGCTCGCAAAGATTCCGAACCTTCTTTACGTAGAGAGCGTCGTCTATAATATTTTCCCGCTTTCTCGTCAAAGAAGTTGAATTGCTGGGCATTCTGTTCTTTGATAACTTGATTGACTTTGAAAGCATCACTTTTCCTATAGATTAAAATATGATCGTGGCTGGTGCTAAATGTGGTGGCGTCCACTCTTTCACTGTATACTTTTTGCCAAATAGCATTGGCTACAAAATGCATACGGCCAAAAATTTCGTCGCACAAAACTTTAAGATAGTGGGCTTCATTGTCGTCGATCGTAATCCATAGGGAGCCATCATCCGACAATAACCTCTGAATTATCTGTAGCCGATCACGAAGAAGTGATAACCATATAGAATGTTCTAGACCATCACTATAGTGCTCAAATGCGCTTCCGGTATTATAAGGGGGATCAATAAACACGCACTTCACCTTCCCGGCAAAATCCTGTTCCAATGCCTTAAGGGCCAGCAGGTTATCGCCATGGATCAGCATGTTCTGGGCATTCTTATCGCCATAGGATTTTTCAGGATCTTCGATCAATATCCGCGGCTCAAGCCTCGGTTCGTTTTCCTTGCCGATCCATGTCAGCTCAAGTTTCTGTTTGTTGGACATACAACCTATCCTTTAATAATAACGGTCTTTCTGAGACCATAAACATCAATCAAAGTGAGCAAAGCCTGACTTCCCCGGTGACTTCCCAAGTGACTTCGATGATGAAGTTATCATAGTTCTTCACAAAGTCCGGCAGCTTATCTCTCTAAGATGGCCTTCTCTTTCTTATTTTACAAAATATCCGCCACTTTTTGGGCTGCCTTCATATCTAATTTTCCCTTCCTCCTTTAACTTGCGTATCCACCTTTCTATAGTCTTTTGAGGGACATTCAATTCATTGGAGATATACGGAGCGCGTTTTCCGGGGTTATTAGATAAATATTGTAAGAGCATTTTTACACCCTCATTTACACCCTCATTTACACCCTCACCTTGTTTGAGAATTTTATTCTCTTCTGTAACAGCAGTCCTGTCTTTTTTGAAAGTCACCAGAAAACCAGCAAAACACTCTTCATATTCCGGCTTTGTTAATCCGTCTTCCAGCATAAGGGTATTCATCTTCATTATGCCGCTTCCCCATTTTTCAATGTATCCTGTCAGGAACAATGCCTCAGAGACAACGGGATTCCGGGGGGAAAAAAAACGCTTTTTTTCATTAAATAACAGATGACTCTTTTAGTTTTTCCATTATTGACTCTTAGGGCTTTGATTATTTATTGTATTTGAAAAGATTGTAAAGAATAATCTCATTTCTCCGTGCCGGTCAAGGGATTTAAATGATAATGATATAATTTTACTTCAAGAAGAGATTCAGCGAACGCCCTTGAAGCATTGAGAAAAATTATTAAATTTGAACATACATAAAAATACAAGGAGTCAATTGATCATGCTTAAAATGATGGCTGTCGGCCCATATCAGGCCAACTGTTATATACTGGGTTGTAAAAAGACTATGGAGGGGGTTGTCATTGACCCGGGAGATGAGGCCTTCCGTATTGTAAGGGAGATATCCCATGCGGGTCTTAACATCAAATATATCCTGATCACCCATGGCCATCCTGATCACACGGGTGCTGCAAAGGAGCTGAAGGGGATTATAAAGGCCCCTGTATGGATACACCGGCTGGACTCACGGGGGTTGGATTTTCAGCCTGACGGGACCCTGTTTGACGGACAGGAGATAGAGGTAGGGACATATACAATCAGGGTTATCCATACTCCGGGACACTCGCCGGGAGGCGTATGTTTATACGCGCCAGGCGCTGTCTTTACAGGGGATACGCTGTTTGCAGGTTCCGTGGGACGCACGGACTTTCAGGGCGGCGATCATCAGAAACTTGTTAAAGGCGTAATGGAAAAGATATTTCCCCTTGGAGATGAATTAAGGATCTATCCCGGCCACGGTCCTTCCTCCACCATAGGCCAGGAGAGGATGAACAATCCGTTTTTCAGTTAGCCCACCAGCCTATGATAGAGCCATGCCTCTTGTATTGTATGCCCTCTCTCTCCTCAACCTCCCTGATCCAGTCTCCGAGGGCGCAGGCATGATGTATGATCAGGGGCGTGCTGTGGGGCGGAAGGATATCCCTTTCCAGTCCATAAATGGCGATGTTCCTCCGGGTATTTAAAAAGGAATCTTCCGTATCCCAGGGGGTAGGATGTATAAAACCATGGATGGCGCCCTCTAATGCTGAGTAGGCCCACTCTCCCGGGAATTCTTCCTTGAGATCACGCATCAGGCGGACGGCATTCAGATTTGTTTCAACATCGATCCCCTTATTAAAATTGAGCAAGAGGGCATCGTCAAAGGCCTCAAACCCCACGGAAGAAACAAGGATGCGCATTCCAATCTCTCGTGCGATCCGCAATGACTCTCTTAATCTTGCCTCCCCCTTTAAAAAATAATCCGCCCTTAAAATGAGGTTTATCTGTGACAGCCCTATCCTTCTTTCTTTCGCCTCCTTTA
>Ga0153915_10002411_pt1 | contig 17078 bp, 13 predicted proteins | sample Opewatmetagenome_2_FD_107003 | JGI IMG/M metagenome (GOLD analysis project Ga0153915, IMG submission 107003) | Freshwater wetland microbial communities from Ohio, USA - Open water 3 Core 3 Depth 3 metaG | ecosystem: Environmental > Aquatic > Freshwater > Wetlands | place: USA: Ohio, Lake Erie...
GACGCGCGTGCTCGTGCTGGACACTAGCCGCGCCGCACGGGGTCAGTCAACGGCGTCGTTCGCGGATGGACGCCTGCGGTCGCGGTTGCTACCATTCCTGGCGCCAGGGGGAACCGTGGGGGGATTGCCCGTCGTCACCATCGCCATGCCGTGCCTCGACGAGGCGCGGTACATCGGCCCGTGCCTGCGCAGCGTCCTCGGGCAGGACTACCCTCCCCATCTGCTCGAGGTCATCGTCGCCGACGGCGGCTCCCGCGACGGGACGCGTGAGACCGTGGCGCACATCGCCGCCGAGAACCCGCGCGTCGTCCTCGTCGACAATCCGGGGCGCGTGCAGGCCGCCGGGATGAACGAGGCCATCCGGCGCGCCAGCGGCGACGTCATCGTGCGCATGGACGTCCACTGCGCGTATGCGCGCGACTACGTGCGCAAGTGCGTCGAGGTCCTCGAGCGCACCGGCGCCGACAACGTCGGCGGCGCGCAGCGAGCCCGAGCCGAGACCGGCTTCCAGCAGGCGCTCTGCGCCGCCCTGGAGAGCCCGCTGGGCGTCGGCGGCGCCAGCTACCGTTCCGCGCTCAAGGAGGGCCTCGTCGACACCGTGTTCCTCGGCGCGTTCCGCCGCCGGGTCTTCGAGGAGGTCGGCCTCTACGATCCCGGCGCCGTCACCAACGAGGACGCCGAGCTGAACCAGCGCATCCTCGCCGCCGGCGGCCGCGTCTACCTCTCGCGCGAGATCGTGGTCCACTACTACCCTCGCGACTCGTTCCGGGCGCTCGCCCGGCAGTACTTCCGATACGGGCGCGGCCGGGCGCGCACCTTGCTGAAGCACCGGACGCTTCCGTCGATCCGGCCCGTCATCCCGGCCGCGATGGTGGCCGGCGGCGTGGCGCTCCTGGCCACGGCTCACCTCCAGCCGTTCACCCCGGCTCTCCTCGGAGCCTACGCGGCGCTGACCGGGCTCGAGGCCGCGCGAGTCGGCTGGAGGGGAGGACCGACGCGGATCGCCGCGGCCTGGGCCATCTTCCCGGTGCTCACCGTGGCCCACGGCCTCGGTTTCGCCGCCGGCCTGGCGCACCACCTCCGCCACCGCGACTGGGGCCCGCCCGAGCGGCTGGCCCCGCGCTCGCCGCTCACTGACCGCTTCGGCGCAGCATCGTGACCGGGGTCATCAGGATGATCTCGGTCTCGGTCCGCAGGTACGTCCGCAGATCGTCGAGCGTCGCCGTGTAGGCGAGGTCGTAGAGCAGCTTGAGCCTCATGCCATCGGCCTCGGCGCCGTTCGCCTCCTCGATCCTGAACGGGTTGAGGAGTCCGTCCTGCAGCGCCTCGATCGCGCTCCCGGGCCGTGCCGAGCCGTTGTAGCGCAGGTTGACCTGGGCCAGGCCCGTGATTCCGGGCTTGACGCCCCGCATGCGCTCCTCGAAGAGCGGGATGGCGAGCGTCAGGTTGTCGAGGAGCTCGGGCCGCTCCGGCCGCGGGCCGACGAGGCTCATGTGCCCGCACAGGACGCTCCAGAGCTGGGGAACCTCGTCGAGCCGGCTGCGCCTCAGCAGGCGGCCGACGCGCGTCACCCGAGGGTCTCGCTCGCAGGCGAGCACGGGCCCGGTGGCCTTTTCCGCGTCCAGGCACATGGTGCGGAACTTGGGCATGTCGAACTGGGCGAAGCGGAATCGGATGCAGCCGTCGACCAGCTCGGTCCCCAGCAGGGACCCGGAGCGGCGCTGCCAGAAGAGCACCGGCCCGCGCGAGTCGAGCTTGATGGCCGCGGCGACGAGGAGCAGCAGCGGCGCGGCGATCAGGAGACCGATCGACGCGAGCAGGATGTCGATTGCCCTCTTCGCGATCCTGACCTTCCAGTTCATGGACGCCCTTGACGGATGCGCGGGTGCGCAAGGGGCGAACAGCGACTCGGCCCCCCCCGATGCTGCCGTCTACAGGTAGAGCCTCCGAAGGCCTTCGCCTATCGCATGTCCATGTGTCGCATGATCGCGGGTCGCGCCTCGGGGAGGGCCGCGCCGCGGCCGCACTTCACGTCTGGTGACGCACGTTTCCCTCCTTCGGGGTGCCCTCGGGGAAGGTCGCGCCCTTCCCCGCGGCTCGGCGCCGTTCCCACGGAAAGTGGAGCCCACATCCACCCATTGCTTGACACCGGATCGAGGCCGCGCCAAAAAGAGTGATCGCCGTGCGGGGATCTCAGGGGGTCGACGCCATCGTTCGCAGCATCGCCGACGTCCGCGGCGACCATGACTGGTCCCGCTGGCGCGAGCTGGCTGCCGACGCACCTCCCTACCTCCTGCCCGAGTTCTTCGCGCTGAGCGCTCCCCGTGCCAGCGGCGAAGGGCTCGTCGCCGTGGCATCGCGATCGGGCCGGTTCGTGGGCGCGCTTCCCCTCCTCCTCGGACCAGGCGGGCTGCGCAGCTTCAGCAGCGATCAGACGCCCGGCTACGACTACTGGGGCGCGCCCGAGGGCCTGGACGCGATCTGGCTCGCCCTGTGCCGCGATCGGCGATGGAACGAGCTCCTTCTCGAGAACGTCCCGGCGGGATCGCTCCTCGCGACCCGGCTGCCGGAGCTGGCCCGCGGCGATCACCGGCCGGCGATGGTCCTGCCCGGGCCGCGGCAGCGCTTCTTCGCCCTGCCCGGATTCGAGGAGCGGCTCGACTCGCGCTTCCGCATGGGCCTGCGGCGATGCGAGCGCAAGGCGGGCGGCCTGGAGCTGGAGCGGATCGTCCGGCCCACCCGCTCCGACTTCGAGGCGGCGATCGCGATCGAGGCCATGGCGTGGAAGGGAGTCGCCGGCACGAGCATCGCCTCCGATCCACAGGTCGCGCACGTGTACCACGCCCTGGTCCGGCTGCTGGGCCGCCGGGGTCGGGCGCACCTGTCCTTCCTCCGCGCGGGCGGCAGCCGGATCGCGGTCCTGTTCGCCGCCGAGGACGCCAAGACGCTGTACGCGCTCAAGGTCGGATACGACCCCCAGTATTCCTCCCTGGGGCCGGGCCACCTCCTCTTCTGGAAGGTCGCCGCCGACGCCGAGCGCCGCGGGTTGCGCGTGCTGCACTTCCTCGGCCGGGACGCCGAATGGAAGCGCAAGTGGACCGACGAGGCACAGGAGCTCGTCTCCGTGCGCGTCTACCAGCGCTCGGTGGGCGGCCTGGCGCTCTACGGCCTGCGCGAGCGGATCAAGCCGCGCCTGCCCGAGTCGATGCGCGACCTGCGCGCCCCGCTGCGCCGGGGCTGCCAGCGCGACGACATCGTCGGCGTCCATTCCCTGCTCGACCGCATCCGAGGCCGGCTGCGCGCCGGCCTCGGCATCAGGAGCGGGATCCGGCGGGCGCTCCATGCCCGCCCGCCGGCGCGGGAGCCCCTGGGGGAGGCGTCGCGCTTCGCCCCCGGCGACTGGGTGCGCGTCCTCGACGCGCCGCGGATCCAGGCCACCCTGGACGCCGGCTCGCGCCTGCGCGGCCTGAAGTGGATCCCCCAGCAGTGGACGAGCTGCGGGCAGGTCTACCGCGTCCAGAAGCAGGTCCGCCGCATGCGCGACGATCACGGGAGGTACCGGCCCATCGTCCGGACGGTGCTGCTCGAGGGGGTGAGCTGCGCCGGGGACGGACCCGCTCCCGCCGGCTGCGGCCGGCGCTGCCCGACCATGGCCCGCGACGAGTGGCTCGAGCCGGCGGCGAGGCCGCGCCAGGAACCGCCCGGGTCCGGGCCCTCCGGGCGGCGCTACGCCCGCGTGCGGACCGTCGACGAGATCGTCGCGGGACTGAACCTCGCCGGCCGCCGCGACGGCCTGAAGTTCATGCCCGAGATGGAACAGTACGCGTGCCGCAGGTTCCCCATCGTCGAAGCGCTCCCGAAGGTGTACGAGCACGACAGCTGGGTCGACACCCGGAAGCGCATCTACCTGCTCGAGGGGCTGTACTGCGGCGGGTCCATCCCCGGCGAGCCCGGACCCTGCGACCGCGCCTGCGCGCTCCTCTGGCACGAGGACTGGCTGATCGTCGAGCCCGACGCCAAGAAGAGCGAGCGATGACCGGGGAGCGCGGTGGCGCCTCGCCTCGCCCCGCCCTCGAGACCCACGACCCGTACGCGCCGCGGGTCGAGGAGATCTGGGTCCGGCTCGAGCGCCAGGCCTCCCCGCCGTACTTCCTGACGTGGGGCTGGATCGGCAACTGGCTGGCGTGCCTGCCGCGGGGCGAGGCGCCCCCCCTCGCCACCCTGTCCCTGGAGGGCGCGCCGGTGGCGGCCTTCTTCCTCGGGCGCCGCCGCCTGGTCCGCCACCTGGTCCTCTCGAGCCGGGCCCTCTTCCTCAACACGACCGGCCACGAGCGATGGGACGAGCTCACCATCGAGCACAACGCGGTCCTGTGCGCGCCGGCGGCTCGCCTGTCGCTCGCCGCCCTCGTCGATGCGCTGCCCGGCGACTGGGACGAGCTCTCTCTACCGGCGCTGTCGCGCGCATCCTTTCCCGGCAGCGCCCTGGCGGAACCGCTGGGCCGGCACGTCGTGCGGATCGATCGCGAGTCCCCCTCGCCGTTCGTCGACCTCGCCAAGGTCCGCCGCTCGGCGGGCGGCTACCTCGACCTCCTCGGCTCCGGGACGCGGGCGCAGGTCCGGAGGGCACGGCGGGGCTTCGCCGAGCTCCATCTCGAGGCGGCCACCGACCTGCGCCAGGCGCTCGACATCTACGGCCAGATGGTCGAGCTCCACAACCGGACCTGGCAGTCACGCGGCCTGCGGGGCGCGTTCGCCGACCCCTGGTTCGACGCCTTTCACCGCCGCCTCATCGCGGAGCGCTTCGGCCACGGCGAGATCCAGCTGCTGCGCCTGCGCGCCGGGGACGAGACCATCGGCTGCCTCTACAACCTGATCTCGGCCGGGCGCGTGCTCTTCTACCAGAGCGGCCTCCGCAGCTTCGACGACCCGCACCTGAAGCCCGGCTACCTCTGTCACGCCGAGGCGGTGCGCCACAACGCCGCGGCCGGTCACGCCGTCTACGATCTGCTCGGGGGCGAGTCGCGCTACAAGCGAAGCCTCGCGACCGACGAGGCCACCCTCGTCTGGGCCCGCATCCAGAGGCCGCTGGCCCGCTTCGCCGTCGAGGAGCGCCTGCGACGCTGGAAGCGGGCGCTGCGAGGCCGGCCCTGAGCGATGGCCCCCATGCTGGACCACCCCCTCCCACATCGGAGCACCTCGATGCCGGTGGCACGGTCGTCGCGGGCGCGCCACGGCGCGGCAGGACCGGCTTCACTGCCCGCGCTCCATCGGGTAGGATCTCGCATCCGGGGGCGGAGGCACCTTGATCCGCTTGAGAATGCCCAGCCGACTGGAGTACCGCGACCTCGCCATCCGCACGGTGGCGTCGGCGTGCAAGCTCGTACCCGACGGTGGAGACGATTTCCACAACGGCGTCATCTCGGCCTTCAGCGAGGCCCTCAACAACGTGATCCTGCACGGCTACGGTCCGGCGGTCGGCGAGGTCGAGATCGAGATCGAACCGCGCCAGGATCGGCTGATCATCCGGCTCATGGACTACGGCAAGACCTTCGACCCCCGCTTGGCGCCCCTCCCCGATCTCGACAACCTCCCGGAGTCCGGCCTCGGCGTCTTCATCATGCGGTCCTTCATGGACGACATCAGCTACGCCGGCGGGGCGCCGAACATGCTCTCGATGACCAAGCTCTCCCATCCGAACAAGAGAGGACCATGAAGTTCTCGCGCGTCGACCAGGCTGACGAGACCATTCTGCAGGTGGAGGGCGTCCTCGACGCGCTCACCGCCCCGGAGATCCGACCAACGATCGATGCGCTCGTGAGCGAACGGCGGAAGTCCATCGTCGTCGACGTCTCCTCCCTGCGCCTCATCGACAGCTCGGGAGTCGGCGTCATCGTCGGGCTCTCCAAGCGCTGCAAGGCCTACGGGGGCATGGTCCGGGTCTCGGGCCTGAAGAACCAGCCACTCGCCATCTTCAAGCTGCTCCGCCTGGACCGCGTCTTCTGTCCCTAGGCGGGGCGCGGAACCCACCCCGTTCGGGGGCCGAAGGGGCCCGGCTCGAACGCGACCTCACGCGGTCTCCAGGGCGACCCGCGCCGGGTCACATGTCGGTGGGACTGGTGTCGATCACCCCGACGTGTTCACATAATCGCACACGTCCAGTGGGGGGAGTCTGACGCGTCCACCGTCAGTCTACATCGAACGAATGAACCAGGAGTCGAGCGCGCTGTGCGAAACGCGGCCGTCGGTCACGCGAAGTGACCGCGGGAGGTCGGACCTCGTCCCGGCCAGTGTCCTGGCGACGGAGAGCGGCAGGGAGCTGCTCGACTCCCTGTCCACCACGCTGAAGGGGCTCTACGGCGACCTGCGGCGGTACGAGGTGTACCTCGCCGACGAAGGCGACAGGCTCGTGCCGGTCGCCAGGTTCGGCGATGGTCAGGGCGACGACCTCGAGCCCCTGGCGGCGCAGTGGTCGAGCTCGTTCTCCAACGGACGCCGCCGAGACGCAGCCGTGGCGCGCATGCTCCCCGACCGGCCCGGGAGAGGCCGCGACTCGCTCATGGGCGCACTGCTGCTCGACGCCGAAGCGGTGCTCGGGCTGATCGTGGTCGAGTCGTCGGCGGTGGCCGGGTTCGCCGGCTCCGACCTCGAGTCCCTGGAGAACGTCGCGGCGCTCTTCTCGCTGTCGCTGCGGCACCTGCGCTCGAGGGAGCGCGACCACGTCCGGGCATCCGTCGATCTCGACCGCAAGTCGGCGATCGACGTGCAGCGCCGGCTCATGGGCGCGAGCCTGCCGACCGACGTCGGCGTGATCGTGGACGCGAGGTACCTGCCGGCGCTCGACGTCGGAGGGGACTTCTACGAGCTCGTGTCCCTCGACGACGGCAGCATCGCAGGCGCCATCGGCGACGTGTCCGGGAAGGGAGTCTCGGCGGCGCTCATCATGTCGCGCGTGTCGTGGGAGCTCCGGCGCGTCCTTCGTTCCGGGACCCCCCCCTCGACCGTGCTCGAGAGCGTCAACGCCGGCCTGTCCGGGCTCGGCAGCGAGACCTTCGTGACCGCCTCCTGCATCCGCCTCGACGCCGGCCGCCGGAAGCTGACGGTCGCCAACGCGGGCCACCTCCCGCTCCTCATCCGGCGCGCCAGCGGCGAGGTGCTGACCTTCGGCTCGCCCTCGGGAACGCCGCTCGGGATCATGCCGTGCAGTTACTCCGACGAGGAGATCGGCCTCGGGCCGCTCGACATCGTGCTCCTCATGACCGACGGTCTGCTCGACGCCCTGCCGAGCGACCCCACCGGGATGCAGCGCCTCCTCGCCGCCGTCCGCTCCGCCCCGCAAGACCCGAAGGTGGTCAACACCCGCATCCTCGAGGCCGTGAACCGGACGAAGGGCGCCAGATCGCTCGACGACGTGACGCTGGTCGCCCTGCAGCTCGTCTCATGAGAGTCCTGATCGTCACGCAACAGTTCCCCAACTCGAGTGCTCCGCTGGATTCGCCGTTCAACCGGCAGCAGTTCGCGGCTCTGGCGAAGCGCTGCCCGGTCGACGTGCTGGCGTCGATCCCCTGGTTTCCCGGCGCGCGCCTCTTCGCGCGCTGGTCGGCGGCGGGGCGCCTGGTCGGCGTGCCGCGGGAGGAACGGATCGATGGGCTGCGGGTGGGGCATCCGCGTTACGTCCACCTGCCGCGTTTCGGCCGCTCCTTCGCCGGCGCGCTGTACGCCGCCTCGCTGGCCGCCGAGGCCCTGCGCCGGCGCGGCCGGTACGACGTGCTCCTCAGCTCCTTCGCGTTCCCCGACGGCGTCGGCGCGGTCGCGCTGGCCAGGCTGCTCGGCGTGCCCGCGGTCATCAAGGTCTCCGGCTCCGACATGAACGTGCTCGCCAAGCTGCCGCCGGTGGCACGGAACCTGCGCTGGGCGCTGCCGCGGGCCCGGCGCGTGATCGCCGTGTCGCGCCCGCTCGGCGACGTCGTCGCCTCCTTCGGCGTCCCGCGCGAGCGGATCGACATCGTCTACAACGGGGTCGACACCGCGCTGTTCCGGCCGCGCGATCGGGCCGAGGCGCGGGCCGAGCTCGGCCAGGCCGGCGACGGGCGTCGGTGGCTGCTGTACGTCGGGCGGCTGGAGCCGGCGAAGGGCGTGCTCGACCTCCTCGAGGCCTTCTCGCTCCTGGCCGGGCGCCGGTCGGACGTCAGGCTGGTGATGGTCGGCGACGGGAGCGCGCGCGCCGCCTGCGCCCGGGCGGTGGCCGCCGGGCTCGAGGACCGCGTCCTCCTGGCCGGACCTCGGCCGCTCGAGGAGGTCCCGCGCTGGATGGCCGCGTCGGACGCGCTGGTGCTGCCGAGCTGGGCCGAAGGCACGCCCAACGTCGTCCTCGAGGCGCTGGCGTGCGGCCGGCGCGTCGTCGCGACCGCCGTGGGTGGCACGCCGGACCTGATCACCGGCTCGGATCTCGGCGAGCTCGTCCCACCGCGCAACCCGCGCCTTCTCGCCGACGCCCTCGGCCGCGCCGTGGACACGCCCTACCGGCCGGAAGCGATCGCGCGCGCCGGGGCGCGCGGCGGCTGGGACGAGAGCGCGGGCCGCCTCGAAGGATCACTGCGCGCCGCTCTCGCTTGAGCTATCCTGCCCCGATGCCGCGCGAACCGTGGCTTTCCGACGAGTCGAGGATGGCGGCGGTCATGCGCCAGGCCCTCTCTCGCGCGCTGCGGCGGCCCATCCGGCTCCTGGTGCCCGCGCTGCTCGCGACCGCCGCGGTGGTCTCGGCGCGCGCGCTCCTGCCCCCGACCTACCAGGCCACGCTCTACCTCCGCCTCTCCGAGGGAGACGTCACCCGGCCGGGCGACGCCCCGCGGCCGCCGCGCGCCATCCGCGAGTACATCTCCGCCGTGGCGCTGTCGCGTGGCCGGGTCGAGCAGCTCATGAGGAAGCACGGCTGGTCGACCCAGTACCTGGCGCGCAATCCCGAAGGCGCCATCGAGGACTTCCGCGGCGACATCGAGATCGCGGTCGAGCGCAACTACTTCCTCTACGAACGGCGCCAGGGGGATCCCGCTCGAACGGCCCAGGTGTCCATCTCGCTCTCCGGCCCCGATGCGGAGAAGACGCGCGCCGTGGTGCACGAGATCGGCCAGATCATCCTGGCCGACCAGACCGACCAGCGCCGCGTCCAGCTGGAGCAGGCACGCGACCTTCTCGCGGCCCAGCTCGGCGTGGCCCGGGCGCGCAGCAACGAGATCCGGGCGACCATCGATCGGCTTTCGCGCGAGACGGCCGGGGCCGGCGGCAGCCGGTCGATCGGCCTCCGCGCGCAGATCGCGGCTCTGGAGGTTCAGGGCCTCTCCGCGCTGGACCGGGTGGCCGCGCTGGAGCGGCGCGCCGACGCCATCGCGTTCACCGCCGCGGCGGAGAGCCGGCGGCTCGGGCTGAATTTCGAGGTCTTCGACGAGAGCCTGGAGACCCGGCTGCCGCGGCTCACCCCTTTCCAGCTGGCGCGCCTCGCCGCGGTCGTACTCGCCGTCGCGCTGCTGCTGACGGCCGCCACCGTCGGCTCCTTCGACGACCGGATCTACGGCCCCCAGGACCTGGAGGCGAGCGGCCTGCCCCTGTTCGGCGCGGTCCCCCGCTTTCCTGGCGACGACGTCGGCGCGTACCGCACGCGCATCTCCCCGGAGCAGGCCTCGCCATGACCCAGGAGCAGAAGTCGCCGGCGATGGTCAGCGATCACCTGGAGCCGATCCTCCGGCTGGCGCGCCGCAGCCTGCGCTTCTGGCACTTCGCCCTGCTCACCTTCGCGCTGACGTTCGCGGCCACGCTCGGCCTGGCCGAGCTCTGGCCCAAGCAGTACCGTTCCGAGGCCGTCGTCTACTACCGGGAGGGGATGCAGTGGACGTCGAACGAGCCCGCCAGCGGCCGCCGCGTCGCCCAGAGGCTCAAGGACGTCCTGCTGGCGAGGTCCCAGCTCGCCAAGGTCGTCGAGGACTTCGGCCTCCACCCGAAGCTGGTCAAGGCCGGCCGGATGGCGAGCGCCGTCGAGGAGGTACGCCGGGCCATCGGCTTCAGGGTCGAGCGCGAGAGCGACGTCTTCGCCGTCTCGTTCACGGGCGACTCGCCCGAGGAGGCACGGCGCGTGACCGCCAGGCTCGCCGATCTGCTCGTCGGCGAGAACGCGCGCTTCCGCTCGGACCAGGCCGAGGTCGCCCGGGCGTTCCTCGACGAGGAGAAGAAGCGCATCGTGGGTGAACTGGCCTCGAGGGAGGCCGCCCAGCTCCGTTTCCTGGCGAACCACCCCGAGTTCGCCGAGGACCACTCCGCGGGGATGGGGGTGTCGCTGCGGGCGAGGGCCAGGGACGACGGAGGGGCCACCACGCTCCAGCGCGACGACGCGTCCTCGCCCGGCGCCTCCGGGACGTTCGGTCTCTTCTCGCCGGATCCGGCCCTGGTGACGGCCAAGGCCGAGGCGGAGACGAAGCTGCGAGCGGCCCGGCGCGAGCTCGCGGAGCGGCGTTCCCGCTACACCGAGCAGCATCCCGACGTCCGCGCCGCCGAGGCCGCCGTCAAGGCGGCCGAGGAGACCTCCCGGCGAGCCGCGCAGGCACTCGACGTCGCGAGGAGTCCCTCGGCGGGACTCGAGACGCGCGCGGCGCGCGTGCAGAAGGGGAAGAAGGGGACGCCCACCGAGCAGACCGAGGGCGGCAGGTCGACCAGACGGTTCGTCGTGGCGCTCGAGGCCGACTGGGCGCGCCTCAGCCGCGACGTCGCCGAGGCCCGCGAGCGGCTCCAGCAGCTCGACAACCGGCAGTTCGTGGCCTCCATGACATCCAGCATGGTGGCGACCGGACAGGCCGCGCAGATCGTCGTGATCGATCCGGCATTCCTGCCGGCGAAGCCCATCGGGATGACGCGCACGCGCCGGTTCCTGATGGCCCTGGTGGCGGCCTGCTTCCTGGCCACCGGTGTCGCCGTGGTCCTGGCGCTGCGAGACGACCGGGTTTTCGACCAGGTCGACGTGGAACGGCTGCAGCTGGCGCCCCTCCTCCTCGAGGTCACGCACCGGAACATGAAGGACGCCGGGAAGGGCGTGGCCGAGCGGACGCGGGGGGAGCGTCCCGGTGTCGAGCTCGTCGCCGCGGAGATGACCGTTCCAGGCTCCGTTCGGGATGCGCCGGGCACCGCCACGGCCTCGCCCGCGGCGGGCCCCTTCCCTTCCGCCGGCCCGGGGGAAGGGAAGGACGCATCCGCGGCCAGGACGCCCGGTCCTCCTCCGGAAGCGGACGACGGTGCGGGGGGGGACGACGGTGCCGCGGACGCGATCGCCGGCGCCGGCACGGACACCGGTGGTGGCGCGGACGCCGCCGCGGAGGCCGACTCGCACCCCGTCGGCGCGCCCGCCCAGTCCCTGGAGGCGGAAGCCGGGAGCGGAACCGCGGCGGGCGGCGACGGAGCTTCCGGGAGCGCCGAGGCCGCGGAGACCGGGGCCCCGCCCGCCGGGTCTCCGCAGGCGGAGCCGGAGACGGCGGAGGAGGACGCCGAGAGCACGGCCGAGCGGCGCCCGGTCATGTACGCCACCGTCGCGCTGGCGCTGCGGTCGCGTCCCGTGACGCAGATGGCGCGCCGCCTCCCCGGCCCCGAGGAGGTGGAGGCCGAGCGCGATCGCGCCGACCTGGAGGAGGAGCTCGTTCGCCTGGTCGAGCTGGTGCGCGTCCAACGGATGGCGCCGCCCTGGACGATCGACCCGCGACTCCTCATGCTGATCGCACCCGACTCCGCCGCGGCGGCGGGCTTTCGCGTCCTGCGGCAGCGCCTCTCCGAGCGCGCGGGACTCCGGTCGATCCTGGTCACCAGCTCTCGCCCCGAGGAGGGGAAGACGCTGTGCGCCGTGAACCTGGCGCTCGCCCTCGGCGAGGCCGGCCGCGCGCGCGTGGTCCTTCTCGAGGCCAACTTCCAGCATCCCTCCCTGGCGCGCCTGCTCGGCTTCCACCCGCCGGCCTGCATCGGCGAGCAACTCGAGGCCCGCCGTACCCGGTCGGCACAGCCGTGGGTCGTCGCCGAGGTGGGGGTACCCTGGCTGCACACGGCCGCGGTCACCCCCGGCGCCAAGGCGGGTCCGATCTTCGACGGCAAGGAGTTCGCGCTCTTCGTCGAGGACCTCCGCGAGGCCGGATACGACTACGTCGTCATCGACGGCCCGGCCATTCTCGGCAGTGCCGACGCCAACATCCTGCAGGAGAGCGTCGATGGAGTCCTTCTGACCATGCGAACGGGGAGATCGCGCGGGCGCACGCTCCTGAAGGCGGTGGAGCAGATCGGGAGCGGCAAGGTCCTGGGGGTCGCCCTCCTCGCCACCTAGCTGACGGGACGAGCCAGGGATGCCCTCCCCCCTCGAGGAGCTTCGCGCCGTCGGCATCGATGTCGGAACGGAAGACGCCCGGTTGGTCCTGCGCGCCGAGTGCATGCGCCTGGCACGCCGGGTGCGTGAGCGACGCGCGCGGCTCGTCGGGCTCGCGCCGGCCGGCGACGACGTGGCGGTGCCCGCCATCGCCATCGAGCTCGGACGCGCTCTGGCCGCGACCGGCATCACCGCCGTCGGCGTCGTCGACGCGCACGGAAGCTGGCCTTGCGCGCGGAGGCTGACCGCGTCCGCCGCGGCCGGCGGGGATCTCCTGGCCACCAGCTGGCTCTTCCCGAACGTGGCCGTGCTCACGCCGCGCGCCCCCCGTCCCGGTGACGCCCTGGAGCGGCTGCACGGCGCGCTGGTCCGGGAGACCGCGAACTTCGGGGAGCTGGTCGTCGATCTCACTGGCTTCGACCATCGCGGCGAGCACGTCGCGGCGTTCGAGCTCCTCGACGCCGTGGCCCTGGTGGCACGGTGCGGGCGCACCACGGCGCGCCAGATCCAGCGCCGGTTGCGCGACGTCCCCGACCGGCGCGACCTCGGCGTCCTCCTCACGGGGTCGTGACCTCCCATGTCTGCTAGACTCGCGCCGGTGCTCTCGCGGCTTCGAGCCAAGAACCTGCACACCTGGCTCGGCGGCTATGCGCTGGACGTGGCCAGGCGGGCGCTGCGCCCGCGCCCGACCGGCCCGCGCCACCTCCTCTTCGCGCTCTGCGACCATTTCGAGCCGCTCTGGAGGGGGGCGCCACCGGCCCAGGGGCGCGAGCGCGTGCGCGCCTGGTCCGACGGGTATCCGGCCGTCTTCGGGGAGTTCCGCGACGCGGACGGCCGCCCACCGCGGCACAGCTTCTTCTACCCGGGCGAGCAGTACGCGCCCGAGTACCTGGAGCCGCTCGCCGGCCTGGCGCGGACGGGCCTCGCCGAGGTCGAGGTCCACCTGCACCACGACGGCGACGCGGCGGCCACGCTTCGCCGGAGCCTCGACCAGGCGCTCGCCGATTTCGCACGCCACGGCCACATCTCCCGGGACGCCGCCGGCCGCCCCCGCTGGGCGTTCATCCACGGGAACTGGTGCCTCGCCAACTCCCGGCGCGACGGGCGCTGGTGCGGGGTCGACGCCGAGCTTCCCCTCCTCTTCGGCGCCGGGTGCTACGCCGACTTCACCTTCCCGTCGGCGCCCGACGAGACCCAGCCCAACATCGTCAACCAGATCTACTGGCCCGTCGGCGACCTCGATCGCCGTCGCGCCTACGACCGGGGACGGAGGGCGCGGGTCGGCGAGATCCGGGGCGACCGCCTGCTCATCGTCCAGGGCCCGATCGCGCTGGCGCTTCGCCCCGGCCGGGCCGCGGTGCGCATCGAGTCGTCGGCGCTCGACGCCGGGGATCCGCCGACGCCCGCGCGCGTCGACACCTGGGTGGCCCAGGACATCCACGTCGAGGGGCGGCCGGAGTGGACCTTCGTCAAGGTCCACACGCACGGCGCACCGGAGAAGAACGCGGCCTCGCTCCTCGGCCCGGCCGGCCAGCGCCTCCACCAGTACCTGGCGGCCCGCTACAACGACGGGCGGAACTGGATCCTCCACTACGTCACCGCCCGCGAGATGTACAACATCGCCGTCGCGGCGATGGAGGGAGAGAGCGGCGACCCCTGCGCGCACCGGGACCGCGTGATCCCGCCGCCACCCCTGGCTGGCCGGTAGCCATGTTCGCGGTGCCGGGGCTACTGGCTCTGATCTTCCTCGAGTACCTGCGCCCCCAGGAGTACTTCCCGGTCCTGGCAGCCCTGCCGCTGCTCCACATGGCCGCCGCGCTGGCGCTGCTCGGCTTCATCCTCGACCTGCGCCTCGGGCTCTCGCGCCTGCACCCGGCCCCCCATCTCCTCCTCGGCCTCCTCTTCTTCGGCTGGTGCCTGATCACGCTGGTGGCGCGCGCCCCCGATCAGCTGCTGGCGCGTACCTCACCTCTGCTCGTTCCCCTGGTCATCTACCTGCTCGTCGCCCACGCCATCCAGAGCTTCCGCGTCCTCCAGGTCCTCGCCGGGCTCCTCCTCGCCATCTGCATCGCGCTGGCCGTGCTCGGCGTCCAGCAGGGGCTGGCACCGTGGGGATGCCACCGCATCGTGTGGAGCCAGGGCCAGAAGACCTTCGTCTACGACGGCCGGACCTGCGACGGCCTCGAGGACCGCACCGGATGCGAGTCGGAGGGGGCGGAACCGGGGGTCGACTACGTCTGCGAGAGGGCCGGCCTGCTGGGCACCTCCTCGGTCCATGGGCGCGTCCGGTATCGCGGCACGCTGCAGGATCCGAACGAGCTGTCGCTCGTGCTCGGCATCGCCATGCCGTTCGCGTTCGCCTTCTTCCAGCGGCGCCGCTCGCTCCCCAGGCTCCTGCTCCTGGTATCGACCTGCGGGCTCGTCGGGATCTGTGCGCTCTTCACCGAGTCGCGCGGGGGCCAGCTCGTCTTCCTCGCGGTGCTGGCGGTCTACTTCGTCAACCTGGTCGGGGCGTGGCGCGGCCTCGCCGTCGGCCTCGTGCTGGCGCTCCCCATCCTGATCCTCGGCGGACGCAGCGGCGCCGAGTCGTCGACGATGGCGCGAACGGAGTGCTGGTGGATCGGGCTGCACCTGGTCGCGGCCTCGCCGGGCTTCGGCGTCGGCTGCGGCCAGTTCCTGGAGCACCACTACCTGACGGCCCACAACAGCCTGATCCTGTCCGCCGCCGAGCTCGGCCTCCCGGGGATGGTGATCTGGAGCTCGGTCCTCTACCTCGCGGTGAAGATCCCGATGCAGGCGCTGCGCCGAACCGATCTGGCACCGGTCGCGCGGTCCTGGGCGCTCGCGCTCCTGGCCTCCATGGCCGGCCTGGTCGTCGGGAGCTTCTTCCTCTCGTACTCCTACAAGGACGTGCTTTGGATCTACGTCGGACTGAGCGGCGTGCTATACCAGGCCATCCGGCGGCACGAGCCGGGCTTCGGGGTGGGATTCGGGATTCGCGACCTGGGGATCGTGGCGGCCGTGGACTTCGCGGTCCTCGTCGCGCTGGTGGGATACACCGGTTTGAAGCTGGGGTGGTGACGATGCCATCGATGCATCGCGCAGGACTCGTCGGAGCCGGATCGATCGCGGAACACCATGTTGCGGCCCTGCGCAGGTTGCCGCAGGTCGAGCTGGTCGGCGTCACCGACGTCGACGGGCCCCGCGCCCGCACCTTCGCCGAGCGGCTGGGCACGCGCAGCCATGCCTCGCTCGCCGCGCTGCGCGAGGCCGGCGCCGACGTCATCCACGTCCTGACGCCGCCCGACACCCACGCGCGGCTCGCGGGCGAGGCACTCGAGGCCGGTTGCCACGTCCTCGTCGAGAAGCCGCTCTCGACCAGCGTCGAGGATTGCCAGCGCGTCCAGGCCCTGGCCGAGCGGAAGTCCCTCCTCGCCTCGGTCGATCACTCGCTGCTCTTCGACCCCCAGGTGATGCGCGCCCTGGAGATGGTCAAGGCGGGCAAGCTCGGGCAGATCGTCTCCGTGGACATCCTGAGGGGCTCGGTCTACCCGCCCTACCGGGGGGGGCCGCTGCCGCCGCAGTACCGCTCAGCCGGCTACCCGTTCCGCGACCTCGGCGTGCATGCGCTCTACCTGCTGCAGGCGTTCCTGGGACCGATCGAGGACGTCAGCGCCGTCTGGGAGTCGAAGGGAGGCGACCCGAACCTCGCCTACGACGAATGGCGCGCCCTGGTGCGCTGCCGCGACGGACTCGGGCAGTTCCAGCTCTCCTGGAACGTCAAGCCCATGCAGAGCCAGCTCATCGTGCAGGGCACGCGAGGCGTCCTGCGCATCGACCTGTTCCTCATGTTCCACGCGCTGCGCAAGGCGATGCCGGTCCCGAAGGCCATCGAGCGCGTCGCCAACGCGCTGACCGATTCCGTGCAGCCGCTCGTCGAGGTCCCCCAGGGGGTCATCAAGTTCGCCTCCGGCCTCATCCGGCCCTACCAGGGGCTGCACAATCTCGTGGCCGCGTTCTACCAGGCGCTCGATGGCGCTCGGCCGCCGCCGGTCACCATCGCCGACGCGACGACGGTGGTCCGGTGGGTCGAGCAGGTGGCTCGCGCCGCCGAGGCCGACCACGCGGCGCGCCTGGCCCGGTTGCCGCGCGCGGAGCGCGCCGACGTGCTCGTGACCGGGGCGTCGGGCGGCCTCGGCGGCCACGTGCTCCGCAGGCTCGCGGCCGACCGGAAGGTCCGCGCCTTCTCGCGCCGGCCGCCCGCGGACCTGCCGCCGGGCGTCGACGTCGTACTGGGCGATCTCGGCGACGCCGAGGCGGTGGAGCGCGCCGTGCGCGGCGTTTCCGCGGTGGTCCATGCCGGGGCGGCGATGAAGGGTGGCTGGGCCGAGCACGAGCGCGCCACGGTCGTGGGGACCCGCAACGTGGTCGAGGCCTGCAGGCGCCACGGCGTGAAGAAACTGGTCCACATCTCGTCCATGTCGGTGAACGACTGGGCGGGGAGCGAGGGGGGCGCGCTGTCGGAGAGCTCTCCCGACGAGCCACGCCCGGAGGAGCGCGGCGACTACACCCGGGCCAAGCTCGAGGCCGAGAAGATCGTCCGGAGCGCGGTCTCCGAGCACGCGCTCCCCGCGGTCATCCTCAGGCCCGGCCAGATCTTCGGCGACGGAATGCCCCTGGTCACGCCCGCGGTGGC
>Ga0153915_10002413_pt1 | contig 17075 bp, 13 predicted proteins | sample Opewatmetagenome_2_FD_107003 | JGI IMG/M metagenome (GOLD analysis project Ga0153915, IMG submission 107003) | Freshwater wetland microbial communities from Ohio, USA - Open water 3 Core 3 Depth 3 metaG | ecosystem: Environmental > Aquatic > Freshwater > Wetlands | place: USA: Ohio, Lake Erie...
AGAATCGGGAAGGGAATCAGGAAATTGCAGAAGACCATGGTCCAGAAAAGCGCCGCGAATTTCCCGCGCTGGATGGACCAGAAGGCAGCCATCTCAGCAGGCTGGTTGCCGTACCACACGGTGAGGCGTTCCGCGAAGATGAAGTAGATCCACAGAAGGCTCATGACCAGCAGCAGCTTGCCGAGATTGTCGAAGTGAAAGGGTCTCAGGTACTCCTCGAGATGCAAGGCCTTGCGCAGCAAAGCCATGGCGATAATCAGGGCTGCAATTCCGCTGAAGATCGCTCCCACAACGAAGTACGGGCCGAAAACGGTTGAGTGCCACATAGGAACGGGCGCCATCGCGAAGTCCCAGGACACAATCGTGTGCACGGAAACCGCTACCGGAAGGATGACGACAGCCATGACACGCATCGCCACTTCGAGCCGATGCCATTCCCGCGGCGTCCCTCGCCAGCCCAGGGCAAGAACCGTGTAGATCCGTTTTTGCAGACCCTCCGCCCGATCCCGCACCATGGCCCAATCAGGGATGATGGGCAGAAGAAGGAAAGTCAGGCTGCCCGTTATGTACGTGCTGATGGCAAAGAAGTCCCAGACGAGGGGAGAACGGAAATTCGGCCAGATGCCGCGTTCGCTGGGGTACGGCATCAGCCAGAAAAACAGCCAGGAGCGGCCCAAGTGAATGATCGGGTACTGAGCGCCGATCGCCAAAGCAAAAACGGTAATCGCTTCGGCGCAACGAGTCACCGGGCGCCGCCAAGTGGCGTTCACCAGGCGCAGGATGGCGGAGATCAATGTGCCCGCATGACTGATGCCGATCCAGAAAACAAAGTTGGTGATATAGAAACCCCAGAAAACCGGGCGCGAGATTCCTGCCACCCCCATGCCGACAGACATCTGATGCAGGTAGGCGAAGATGCCGGGAAGGCCGAAGGCAATCAGGACAAACACAAGGGCGTAGAAACGCCGAGATGTATGGAACACAGGCCGCAGGAGATCCTGTCGGACCTGCTGGGACTTGAGATCCATCACATTTGCCTGCGCGACGCTATTCGCTGCCATGCGAAGACTCTCTTTCGAGATAGGTGACTTTCGGCAACGTGCCAACCTCAGACAGCAGGGTAGTGGCTCGGACCGAGCGCGACAGGCGCGAGACCTGACTGTTCGGATCGTCCAAATCTCCAAAAACCATCGCGGTCGTCGGACACGACTGCACGCAAGCCGGTTTGACCTCCCCATCCTGGATCTCGCGGTTCTCTGCCCTGGCCTGAACCTCTGCCGCAAGGATGCGCTGGCTGCAGAAGGTGCACTTTTCCATCACCCCGGCCTCGCGAATCGAAACGTCTGGATTGAGCTGCAGATGGAGCGGCTTGTCCCACGCAGGATTGAACCAGTTGAAGTACCGCGCTGTGTAAGGGCAGGCATTGGCACAATAACGAGTGCCTATGCACCGGTTGTAGACCTGGGCGTTAAGACCGTCCGGGTTGTGATAGCTGGCGTAAGTGGGACAGACGGGCTCACAAGGCGCGGCATCGCACTGCTGGCACAGAACCGGCTGAAACCGCGCGCGGGCGTTTGGAAATGCGCCCTCCCAATATCGTTCCACATGAATCCAGTGCATCGTTCGGCCCCAGGCGGCTTGCTCTGAGCTAACCGTGGCGATGTTATTTTCGGCGTGACAGGCGGCCACGCAGGCCTCGCAGCCAGTGCAGCGGTCGAGGTCGATCACCATTCCCCATCTATGCGCCATCAGCCTTCCTCCTGCTCGCCCTGGGCGAACAACGCGCGATCACCGAGCTGACTTTTCCGCACCCCACTGAGTCGGACCACCCGTCAACAGAACCAATTCGCCTTTCCCTGCTTTCGTGATGTTCACCCGCGTTCCGGCCCAGGCCCATGAACCAGTGGTGGGTTCGTCGTGAGGCGCGAGAATCTTGATCGGGTTCGCACCGCGTCCATTCGCGTAACGTCCGTACTGCTCATGCCCTTGTCCGACCGGCATGGCGATAACGTCCGGCGCGATGCCCGGCGACAACAGGGCCGGGGCACGAATCTTGCCGTGGGGAGATGCAACCTCCAAGAGATCGCCCTGTTCGATTTGCAAAGTGGCCGCCGTGCGCGGATTGATCTCCACCCAGGTGCCCCACATTCCCGCGGAAAGAACCTCCGGTATCTCTTGCATCCAGGGCAGATTCGCGTGCCGTCCGTCGAGAAACTGCTGCGAAGCATAGGGTAGAAAATAGAACGGATACTCCGCCGCTGCTCCGGCGAACTGCGGCTCCTGGTTTTTCATCGGGCGGGAGAAATCCACCGGCGTTTTTGATTGAGGCACCTGGCTCGCATTCGCGCTCCACCAACCACCTTGCTCCTGCACTTTCTTCCAGAATTCGTCGCTGCTCTTCGCGCTGATCGAACCGGGATGGCGAGCAAGCGGCGCGAGCGTCGCTTGCAGCATTTCTTCGAAACGCTTCCATGGCAGGGCTTGGCTCGTCCTGCCGCCCAGGCGATGTGCGAGGTCGAGCAGGACATCGGGCAGCGCGCGTGTGTCGTGGAGCGGCCGCAGGGCCGGTGGCGCAACGCTTACCACCGCCTCCGTCGTTCCCGATTCTGGAACGTCGTCGATCCACGACTCCAGATAGGAGTGATCAGGCAGAATCAAATCGGCAAGGCTGCTTGTCTCGTCAATGAAACTGCTGAAACTCACAATGAAGGGGACCGTACCGAGGGCCTCTTTGATGTGCCAGCCCGGCGGAGTGGCAAAGACGGGGTTGGCTTCATAGAGAAGGAGCAATTCGATCGGCTTTGGCTGGCCGGAGAGGATTTGTTGTGCAAGCGAGCGAACCGAATCGGCCTTGCCCTCTCCGGAGATTTCCTGAGCCGATCCAGAAGCGGACAAGGGCGGTCGAGGCGTAAACTGAAGTCCGCCGGGTTTTCCAACGCTGCCCAGAAGCGCGTTGAGAACGTTGACCGCGAGGGCCGTAAACAATCCGTTGGTCTGCGCCAATGGTGCCCCGCCTACCACGGCCACGGCTGGTGATTGCGCGGCCATCTCGCGCGCCAGTCTCGTGATCGTTTCGGGAGGGACTCCTGTCTTCCATGCGATTGCCTCAGGAGAGTATTCCGGAAGACCCTCGCGCCACCCGTCGAATCGCATGCCGGCGGCGCCTGCGGCTTCTGGGTGGCCGAGATGCTCCCTCAAGAAAACATGGGCGATTGCCAGGGCCAGTACGCCTTCCGTGCCGGGGTGCGCCGCAACCCACTCGTCCGCATTTGCTCCGGTCTGGGACATGCGGGATTCGACCTGCACGAACTTTCCGCGAATACCCGAGCGGTTCTGACGCATTCTTCCGTAAGCGACGTTCTGCGCTACGGGTGAATTCCACGTGCCGAGGAAGTCAGCGCCAAAGGAGATCACATAGCTGGAGTGTGCCAGGTCGAACGTCGGCAATTGGTCGCGGCCGAAGCTGAGCCGATTCGCCGTGCGCAACACCGCGTCGTCAAACAGTTCGAACGGCACCAGCCGTGCACCCTCGAAGCTCGAAAGAAACCGTTCGATCAGCACCTTGCGTTGACCGCGGAGCGGGCGTGTGAGGAAGGCAAGCGATTGAGCGACGTGCGGGGAGGCCAGCGGTTGGAGATGGGCCAAGAGCTCCTGCATTGCTTCGTCCCAGCTGACCTGGGTGAATTGTCCCGAGCTGCGCTGGCCGACGCGCTTCAAAGGATGCCGAATGCGGTCGGGGTTGTAGGTGGCCTGCAGCCCGGCCTCGCCGCGCATGCACAACTTACCGCGGTTCACCGGGTGTTCCGGATTGCCTGCCAGCTTCTTCGCCAGTCCCATTTTCATGTTGCCCCATTGACCATTGCGGAAGACCTCGGCGTCTCCCTGCATCACGCGAACTTGCAGGCCGCAACCCGCAGAACACTGGGTGCAGATGCCCGGTTTCCAGGTGGCTACGCCCGGGATCAACGTTTCGTCTGGAATGAAGCGAATCAGCTGAGTGGCCTGGTGACCACAGCCCGCCAGCGCGCTACCCGCACTGCCCACTGCGGAAAGTTTCAAGAACGTTCTGCGTTTCATCGTTTCCAAGCTCCTCCATTTGCCCTTACGCAGCGCCGCGATGGCCCGCCCAACATTACGCGGGCCCGCTAGTAATGACAGATTACGCAGTCCACCGAGACTGCCTTCGCCTTGTGGCAGCTGAGGCAAAAACTCATGGTCAGATTCTTCGACCCCACAGCCACCGTCTGCTTGGACAGATCCCCATGGCATTCCTCGCAGGCAATTTCATTGCGGATGTGCGGGGCATGCTGAAATTGCACGTGCATCTCCGGATAAAACCAGTACACGGGCTGCCAGGGAGGTTCCTCGCCCTTGGCGGCGTAGGCGGCGAGTTTCTTGATCTCCGGTTTCTCGGTGGCAATGGCCTGATGGCAAGCCATGCAGAAGGAGACGCTTGGAATTCCGGCGTCCGGTCCCTGGGTCACGCCCGAGTGGCAGCCCGTGCACTGAAGGCCGTTCTGGATATGAATCCTGTGATTGAACGCAATCGGCTGCACCGGGGTTGGTTGCAGTGAGAAGTATTCTTTCAAGGCATCAAAGAAGGACCGACGGGCCGAGGTAAAGACCGGAGAGACTTCTTTGGACATCGAACCGGCAGGTCCGCCGGTCGCGGGCGAAGAATCCTGCCCTTCCAGCATTTCTTTGGCAGCGCCAACCCACAACGTTCCTAACACTCCCAAGCCGGCCGTGACGAGAACGATCGCAAGCCAGATTCGGCGGAACCTGGAAGCAGAGGTTTCTGCGCTAGCTTTCGAGAAGCCGCGGGATTTCTTGTTCTGCGCGTCAATCATATCTGGTCCAATGGACACTGGTGTTTTAGTGGGCTTTCTTGCCGGACGGCCGCACCTTGCTCAATTCCCGCACGTACGCGATCAGGTCGTTGATCTGCTCTTTATTGAGGCTGCTTCCGAATGGGGGCATGTTCCCTTTGCCCTTTTCAATCTGCTGGTAGAGCTCAGCATCCGTCTTTTTCTTAGTGGTCGGAGAGCGAAGGTCGGCAGCCTTGAGTGCTTGTCCGATGGCCGTGTTTCCGCTTCCGTCCTCGCTGTGGCAATTGGCGCACTTGTCCGCAAAGATCTTTTTTTCTTCCTGGGACGCGCTCGTCTGCGAGCCAGCTGGCCACGCGACTGCGAAAAGCAAAGCAAGCAACAGGGCCAAGCTGAATCTTTGTGTCCCCACTTTCACCGGGACTTTCTGCATGTTTTCTCCCCATAGATGCATCTGTTATCGAGACAACTCGAAAATTCACCGAGGGCGAATGCTAGAGCAATGGCAGATTGGACAGCGATCTCGAGTCGCGCCCAAGCCCTCCTTGCTGCTTTGCGCAAGATTCGACTTCAGTCCAATGCATGTGCAGGACCAACTCGCAAGGGATTTCTGGAATGCCGTCCTGATCGCGTGCGGAGCTAACCTTTGGTTTTAGTGGAGAGTACGGTAGGGAACAAAGATACTTATGTTCAGCTCAAAGTATTCGAGTTACAAAATAATTGTTAGAAAATCCATCAGTGTCAGAAAATCGGACGGTAGCGGCTATGATTTGGCATTAGGGCGTAATCCGGCATTTCACTCGTGTTGCGCTGGATCCACATGAAGTCGTCGTCAAACAGTTTCTTTGAACTCTCGCATCTTACGGTATAGAGTGTCTCGGGAGATGCCTAACAACGACGCGGCGTGCGTGCGGTTCCCCTTGCACTGTCGCAGGGCACGCTCAATCACCACGCGTTCCCATTGTTCCAGGGTCAGTGTAGGCTCGACCCCGGTGAGGGATAACTGCCCCCCTTTGCCATTCTCGAGCAAGGGTCGCAAATCCCTTTCCGTAATTACCTGGGGATCATCGCGAGACAATGCGGCCAGGCTTTCTAGCATATTCATCAGTTCGCGAATGTTGCCGGGAAAGGAATAACGCAACAACAGTTCCAGGGCCGAGCGGCTCAAACTGATCTCACGCTGGTAGCGCTCTGCCAAAGACCGTGTAAAGTGCCGGACGAGCGCTAGGAGGTCTTCGGGCCGGCTGCGCAAGGGCGGAACCTCTATGATGACGGTGGTAATGCGGAAATAGAAATCGTCTCGCAAATGCTCGCCGCGCAAGGCGGCTAGAGGCCGGTTGGTCGCTGCGATGATGCGCACGTCCACCGGTACCGATCGCGGGCTGCCGATGGGGCGGAGCTCCTTTTCCTGCAGAACGCGCAGCAATTTCACCTGAATATCCTTGGGCATTTCCCCAATCTCATCAAGGAACACCGTGCCGCCGTTCGCCGAGGCGAACAGCCCTGCCGCGTCGCTGTAGGCCCCGGTAAAAGCGCCGCGACGGAAGCCGAAGAGTTCACTTTCGACTAGCTCGCGGGGAAGGGCGCCGCAATTCAGGGGAGCGAAAGGTGCGGACGATCGTCGGCTGGCCTCGTGAATGGCACGCGCGAGCATTTCCTTACCCGTACCCGTTTCCCCTATCAGTAAAATCGACGCTTCCGTATCGGCGGCCGTGCGTGCCTGTTCGACAATGTGTTGCATCACGGGAGAGATATGGACCAGCGCTTCGAAGGAGTGCGCGTATTTATCGAGGTTCGACTCGAGCTGCGCCACTCGGTCCCGCAGCTCAAAGACCTCCATGAGGCGGCCGATTTTCTTGCGGATGGCTTCCTGATCAAAAGGCTTCGTGAAGTAGTCTTCTGCACCTCGCTTGATGGCCTCAACCGCCGTCTCTATGGTTCCGAACCCGGTCATAATCACGACAGCCAATTCGGGATTGTGTTGTCGCAACTGATCCATCAGCGCCAGGCCGTCGGTGATGGGCATGATCAGGTCCACAAGGGCCAAGCTGATACCCGGGGTGGTCGCTTGGATAGACAGAGCCTCCTCGCCGGATAACGCCACTTCTGCCGAGTAGCCCTCGCCGAGAAGGAAGTCTTTCAAGGTGTTGGCGAGGCTCGCGTCATCGTCGACCACCAGGATTTTGCAGGGGAAGCAGTCGCTTTTCACGAAAGTTCTCCGTTGCCAACTGTGGTAGCCCGACAGATCGGGAGTTCGACGCGCACGGTAGTGCCGGTTCCCGGTTCGCTCTCCAGACGTATCGAACCGCCGTGTTCCTCCACAATGCTGCTGGCCAGTGCCAGGCCGAGCCCGGTTCCTTTTCCAGGTGGCTTGGTGCTGAAAAACGGTTGGAAGATTCGAGTCATGTCATGCGGATGGATGCCGCAACCATCGTCGGTGATCGTCACCTCAAAGCGCCCCGGGCCAGCATTACGGGAACGGACAGCGATACTCCCATCACTCGCAATGGCGTCCAAAGCGTTGCTGAGCAAAATGATAAGAAGGGCTTCGACCTGATTTCGGTCTGCGAGAACCTTGTCGTCGTTGGTCTTTGCGAGGTTTACGGTGAGCCGGGCGCGCTTCGCCAAAAGCTGGGGAGACAGGAAGCTGATGACTGACTCGACGGTCTTGTCCAGCGACTCCGGCTGCTTGGCTGATTGAGGGCGCCGGCTGAAATCCAGAAGCTGGCGCACAAACTGTTGGCAAAACTTGATGCTAGCCTCCAGTTGCTCCAGTTCTTCCGGGGAGCTCCCCTTCGCGCTAGCACGCATCATCTGGACGCGAAGCAACATGGCCGCCAGGGGTGTATTCAGATGATGAGCTGTGCCTGCAGCCATCTCGCCCATGGCCGTCAATTTCTCAAATTGCAGAAGAGCCTGGCGGAGGCGCACGCGCTCGCGGATGTCATCCGTGACTTCCAGAAAATAGCGCTGACCGGAGAGTGTGTGGAAGGGCAACAAACTGAATTGGACGTCGAGGCTGGAACCGTCCTGGTGCTGGCGTTTTGTTTCCACTTGCAGGATGCGGTGCCCTTGGCGAACCTGAGCCATAAATGCGCGTAGCTCGGCTTCCTTCCCCGCAAGCAGTGTGCCCAGAGGCCGTTGCAAGGCTTCCGATTTGGCGAAGCCGTACAGGCGCTCGGCTGCTGAATTCCATTCAATCACTATGAGATCGGAATCGTAAAGGACAACCGCCCCGGGAGCAGCCTCGAGCAAGCTGCGATAGTGTTCCCGAGATCGATGCAACTGCCGTTCACTCGCTCTCCGTTGCCGCAGCACGAACCAGGCCGCCCAGAAAGCCAGCAGAAGGGACGACGCGATTCCCCGGGTGATGTAAAGGTAATGCACCGTGCGGTAGTCGAGGTCGCGGAAAAAATGGGCTTCGATCAGTTCCCACGTGGCCCAGACCACAGCGACGATGGTGATGCTCGAAAGGGTCAGGGTCACCCAGAACCACGGCTCCGTCTGTGTTTCCACTGGTTCGCGAGGCGACGCTTCACTCACCGAAGCGGGTGATATCGCGGTCCCCGCCCGGGCGCTGCTTCGAGCAAGCTCCGCTGAACTTGGCTCGGAGCTGCCTGCACTCGTTAGCTTGGATGGGTGCATCATTCTCGACAATCGACCATGCTATCGCTTCCGGCCTCTGCGTCCGACATCCATCGCAGTGGCCTCAATATCTCCACCGCCAATGATACTCGTATATCGCCCAAGTGCTTCCTGGAAATACTCATTGGAAAGGCTGAGGTCTTCAGACAGGGCCACGTCTTTCGCCGCATTTGCCGGGGGCCTGCGCCCGATACAGGCGAAGAATCGGACTCATGAGCGTAGGCCGTCTGGGAATAACAGTGATGACCGCCAATGCGCGTGATCTCGGCAAGCTCGCGGAAATCTGGCGTTTGTTCAGATGCAAGGAATTTCGTCTTTATGGCCGTTCGCCCCGGTCCCCAAAGGGCTTGCAGGATCACTGCAATGACCACAGGCTTGACTCCGTAGAGAAGCGCGGAAGTCGCGGGCAGCTTGCCGAAATGTACGTAGGCCCAGGCAAGCGTCCCTGCCATGCATGCTGCCGGAAGGATAAAGCACGCACCTGCCAGGAGAAGTCCTGCCCAACCTGCACGCAGGTAGCCGATGTGGATGGCCAATTCACTTGAGCTCGGCCCGGGAAGGAGATTGCTGGCGCCAAGCAGGTCCAGAAAGTTCTCGCGTGAGAGCCACTTACGGCGGCGGACAAGCTCATCTTCCATCATGGCTATATGTCCTGCCGGGCCACCGAAAGCTGTCGTGCCTAGACGGAGGGAAGACGCCGCGAGTTCGCGCAGGGAGCCGTGCCCTGCCAGGATGACGGAATCCGAAATCTTGGGCATAGAGAAGAACTTCTACGAGACGCCGACGCGCAAGCTGAGCTGGAGGCGGTTCGCGTTATTCCATAACAGTTTCTCTTACCTCTCCTGGTAGAAGGCTCCGGTAGCAATCAGTGCTTGTTGCTCATCTCGCGAATATAGGTAACCAACAGCCGAATCTCCTCGGCGCTATACGTTTTCTTGTAGGCAGGCATTTTGCCAGCACCGTTGCTGATCACGCTTGCCAGGTTTTCATCGCTCTGCGCCTGCACCTGCGGTGACGTGAGGCTGGGGATTTGCATGCTCTTGCCGATTGTGCCCGTGCCCGAGCCGTCTCTCGAATGACAGGCGGAACACTTAGCGATGTAAATCTGCCGCCCGCTTCTGGGAGCATTCGTGGCGGACGACACAGCGGCCGGCTTTGGTTCCCCTATCTTCCTTTCCTCCACTTCCGGCGGCTTCTTCAGACTAGTGGTGCCTGCCGGGCTGGGAGCCGGAGAGGTCGATTGCGGCTGTGCTGTCATTGGGGTGGGAAGTGAGGGCGGCGGCTGCGGAGTTGACACCGACCTCTTTGGGCTTTCCGCTGGCTCTCTCACGCTGCCGCTCCGGGTGAACGCACGGATGTACGACACGAACTGGCCGGCTTGCGTGGGATTGAAGGTCTTAGCGTAGGCGGGCATTCTGCCTTTGCCCTTGCTAATTATCTCCGCTAGGTCCTGAACGCTCTGGCTTTGCACGGCCGTCGACCTCAAATCGGGAACATGTAGATTTTTGCCAATGCTGGTCCGGCCGGTACCGTCCTCAGCATGACAGGCGGAACATTTGGCCTGATAAACCTTGTCTACGTCCGGCAGCGGTTGCGCCTGGGCTTGAGCTACCGCCCGTCCGGTGTCAGGGTTGCCCGCCGTGAGGTCACGCAGGAAGAGAGTCAGGCTGCCGATCGTTTTGTCATCGAACTTCTTGTTGGCCGGCATCTTGCCTTTGCCTTGCAGAATGACCTGCCGGAGTTGCGCATCCGTCATGGTCTGGATCGCGGGACGCATGTCGCTGAGCCCCAGACTGCGCCCGATCGTGCCGTCGCCACTGCCATCGCGGGCATGGCAGGCGGAGCACTTGGCAACATAGAGACTTCGACCATCGGTCTGGCCAAGCGCGGTGCCGGCACAGATTGCCAGGGAGATCACGATAGCTGAGATAGGTCTTCGCATACGGTTATAAGCTAATACTTCCACAATTTCGAACCTAGCAGCAGGAATAAAGATAGCGGGCAGGGTGCACTGCCCTGCCCGCTATTGACTGCAACGACCCACTAACGTGAGAAGTCTTACTTGATAAAAATGAGCCGGACCTGGAACGCATCGTTTTGCTTATGGTGAACAGCATCCAGCTGGAAATCCCGGTGCTGGTATTCCGCGATTACCTGCGCCCCGTTCCACAGCGGAATATTCACGTACGGAGTGACGGCCCACTGCGTGTTGAGCTTAACGGTGTTGGGATGAAACCAGTCATAGCGGAATCCGGCAGTGACGTATTGGCTGATATGGTACACACCTTCGCCAAACACGCCCTTGCTGTCGAAGTACTTGGTGGCGCTGCCCGGCAGGTTGGTGTCGCGTCCCCAGTCGAATCCAGCCATGGGGAGGAAGTGCTTCCCCAGCGGATAGGATCCGTATATGGCCACGCGGTCAAAATTGTTGCGGAACGCACTGCTCTTGGAGAAGTCAAAATCGGTATTATCTACTGTACCGAAGGGGAAACTGGACGAGGATGCTGTTACGCCGCAGGTGCCGCCTACGCCGGTTTGGCCGATTAGCGTGCCATCCGTACACCGAGTCGGGGTTGAGATGTTGCCATGATAGTAGAGGAACGTGATGGCGCCGCCGTCGGAATGCAGGATGTAGGTAGCATTCGCCGAGAAGTCCGGCGTGTTGTGTGCTACCGAATCGAAGGGTTTGCCCAGCGCCGACACAGCTTGATTTGCGCCCTTCCAGGGTCCGGTCTGCGCCGGGAAGGGAATGAAGGCACTCGCCTCACTATCCCAGCGCATGAAGGTCCCGCCCAAGACGGCCGCGCGCAGCGACAGCTTGTTGAAGTCGCCGCCCACTTCGAGGCCCACTTCATCCAGCCCCCAGGGTTGGAACACATAGGGTACGCCTCTGCCCCCCGCCGAAATCGCCGTGGTCTGGAACAACGCACGTCCGTTGGAGTACGGACGGTCCGACGCTCCGAAGCCTTCCCAGGGGTGAAATATGCCGATGCGGGACGTGAAGAAGTTTTTCTCGTTGCCCATGACAATCCGTAGGTAGGCATTTTCAATTTCGAAGAAGTCTTCCGGGGAAATCGACAGCTCAGTCAACGAGCCGAAGTACTTTCCCCAGGAGCCCGTCAAGGGGTAGAGCGTGGCCTCCGTGAAGCTAAAGGCATTCGTGGTAGTGCGGGGGCCGGGAACGCCGCCGATGACGTTGGCAACCGCGGCGCCATTGGGTTGATTCGTCGCCACGGTGTCATAACGTGCCTGGATGCGGGCGGCGAAGTAATCACCTAGTTCGAACTTCTGATCCTGCGCCTTGCCGATCTGTTCTGGCATGCGGTAGCCGGCGGCACGGAACTTGTAGCCGACCTCGTTAAGAGCCGGGATAGTGGTATGGCAGGTTTGGCAGGGGACGCCAAGCTTGCGCGCAAACATCGGCATCGCGTTGGCAGTGCTAGAGCCTAGGCAAAGCACCAGGGCCAAGAGCGAGAGCGTAACGATTCTCAATTGCTTCATGATTACAGTTCCTCCTTATCCGAGTTGGGCTTTTTACTCGCCGTATAAATCCTGGCCCACTACTTCTGTTTGCCGACTTCGCGGATGTACGCCACGAGCTGTGACACTTGTTCGCTGGTCAGCTTCCCTTCGAACGCGGGCATCACCTTCCCTTTGCCTTTGGTGATGATGACCGTCAACTCCGCATCGGACTTCTTCTGTACTTCTGGCGTATGGAGATTGGGAATCTTCAGGTTCTTACCCATAGTCGTATTCGCCGAGGCGTCGGCGCCATGACAGATTGCGCACTTCGCCGCGAAGAGGTCTTTCCCGGCGGCAGCGCCCTGCGCCGATGCGATCCCAGTGAAAGTAACCATCACAAGCAGTCCAAGCATGAGTTTCATTGTCATAAGCTCCCCCTAAACCTCAGCGTCGTCCGCATGGCTTATTGCGGCGGTCATCTGGCACCGGCCCTTTCAATGGGCTCGTTCGCGTACTTGCGTAGTCACTCTGAGCACGCGTTCGGCCAACTCCGCAGTCCGATATGGGCCCTAAGCGCCTGATACGTTGGGTGTTTACAATCACGGTCGGAGTGACGCAGAGGCATGTCTGAAATGGAAAAGTGTCTGAAAAAGCCCGATTGTGACGAAATGAGACGATTTGCAGTATCAGGGCGAACTTCTATTTGGGGTGAACAGATGAGTTTAGAAAAGCGATTAGATCTCCGATGTCGCTCTCAAGGAGCGATGGCCATGCTGTTTTCGGGCCTTCCGTGTGGTCGTGCATCTTGGCACCATGTCGCCAGAAGGAGGAGGCGAGACCCATCGAGGTGTAGTGCTCGCCCCGGCCACGCAGTGCGGGCCCATGGGGGGTGCCCTGCGCGTCACTACCATGGCAGCGGGCGCAACCGCGCCAGGAGAACACGCTCCGGCCTACCGCCGCCGAGCCTGACGGCTCCACGTAACGCAGACTGTAGAGGAAGGCAAAGATGTCCGTCATTTCTTGCGCTGTCAAATGCGGCGGTTGCATTGCCCCTTCCCGCATCTGCTCCGTCATTCGTGGTGCAGAGGCGATCATCAGTTCGCCCAGCTTACTAAAGGTTGCGGGAAGATCATGATCGGGTCCGAGGCTGGGACCCGCCTGACCACCCTCGCCTTTGATTCCATGGCACGACAGACAACCCTTGCTTTGAAATAATCTCCAGCCCTTCTCGGGGTCGGGATCTGGTTCACGGACCATGATTGCGGGCGAAGCGTTCTGCCGCACATAAGCGTAGATGTCGTCGATGTCGTGGCTGGCAAACACCGGCCACACAACTCCCATTTCCTTCATTTTGGTTTGCATCGCGGAAGCATGGTTCCACATCGCGCTCATCCACTGCATCGCGGAAGCGGCTTCCGGGATCCGTGCTAGGTCAGGGCCAACCGCACCACCAGCTCCGGCCACCGCGTGACAGTGCACGCAGTGTTTCTCTTCGAACAACTTGCGACCGACCGCGGCGTCCCCTGGGAGAGCAAAGTGACGCGACATGTAGATGTAGGTAAAGATCTGTGCAATCTCTCGGTCTTCCATACGGGGATACGGAAGATGTTGTTCTTGCATACGCTCCCACATCCGAGGTGCATGGTTCCACATCGCCGTGACCAGTTGTGGCAAGCTGTGCTCAGCAGGCCCGTAACGAGCCAAATCAGAGCCCGCTCTTGCGCCAACGCCGTTGATTTGGTGGCAATTGATACAGCCTTTCTTCCTAAAAACGGCACTGCCAGCCGCTGGGCTCTCTGACAAGTATTCCGCCCCCCGGTTCTCGGTCAGCTGCCGTTGGCGGATAACCAAGACGGCCACCCCAAGGGCCACAGCCAACGCCGCCAGTGCCCACAGCAAGACGGTAATCGGCATTTGCGGATTTGAGTCGTTAAGCATAGGCGCTCTCGTTGGATTTATGGCACGCAGATGGCCAAAACCGCTGCTCTGCTGAACGTCTCACTATTAGGATGGCGAGCATTGGGGCGTAGCAATCACTACCAGATAGGGCTGTGGCTTCGAAGTCTGGACCGGGCCGGATTCGGGTGTCTGCTCCATTGGACTCGCGCATTGTTCGATTTTGGTACGATTATGAGTCTGTTACTTCTAGTTTCCAGTTGCGCAGCTTGCGATACAGGGTCTCGCGTGCAACGCCCAGCAGCGACGCGGCCTTCGTGCGGTTGCCGCGGGAAAGCTCCAAGGCACGTTCAATGGCCGTCCGCTCCAGTTGGTCGAGTGCAAGCGTGTCCTGCAGGACGGGGCTGACTGGCCCGGCGGGTGCGTGCTGCAACAAGGGTCGCAGTTGCCGGTCCGTGATCACCTGCGGGTCATCCTTCGAAATCGCCGTCACGCTCTCGATGAGGTTCTGGAGTTCACGGACGTTCCCTGGGAATGAGTAGCGGAGCAAAAGATCAAGCGCGCTGCCATGGAGACTGATTTCACGGTCGCAGCGTTCTGAGACGTCGCGGATAAAGTGTTGCGCCAGTACCAGCAGGTCTTCGGCACGGCTGCGCAAAGGCAGAATCTCCAGGACCACAGTGGCGATTCGAAAGTAGAAATCCTCGCGTAGTAGTTCTGAGCGCAGTGCTGCGAGGGGCCGGTTCGTGGCGGCGATAACTCGCACGTCTACTGGAACGGAACGCGTCGCCCCGACAGGACGGAATTCGCGGACCTGCAATACGCGCAACAGCTTTACCTGAGTTTCCTTCGGCATCTCTCCAATCTCATCGAGGAAGACCGTACCGCCATGCGCGGAGGCAAATAGGCCGGGCGAATCCGAGTAAGCGCCTGTGAACGCACCCCGGCGGTAGCCGAACAGCTCGCTCTCCACCAAGTCGCGCGGCAGGCTGCCGCAGTTCACAGCGACGAACGGATTGGCGTTGCGTCCGCTGGCGCCGTGGATCGCTTGCGCGAGCAGCTCCTTGCCCGTTCCGGTCTCGCCGAGCAGGAGTACAGAGGCATCGGTCTGCGCGACCGTGCGCGCTCGCTCCACCATTTTCTGCATCGCCGGAGAAACGAATATCAATGAGTCGAAGGTAGAACATCTGTAGCCCGACGTGGACTCGAGTTCTGCTACGCGATTCCGCAACTGGAACATCTCAAGCAGCCTGCCGATTTTCTTTCGCACTGCGTCTGGTTCAATCGGCTTGGTTAGGTAATCCTCCGCCCCGCGCCGCATCGCTTCCACGGCAGTCTCAATTGTGCCGTACCCGGTCATGATCATGACGGCGAGATCCGGATTGCGTTCGTGCAGCTTGTCCATCAGTGTGATGCCGTCCATCAGCGGCATCATGAGGTCGAGGAGCGCAAGATAAATGCCTGGCGTGCGGTCATGAAGAGCCAGGGCCTCATCGCCCGATAGTGCGACTTCTACGCGATGTCCGTCCTTGCACAGGAAATCGCGAAGGGCGTTGGCTAGTGCGGCGTCATCGTCAACCACCAGGATCGTGAAGCCTTCTGCCGGTTTCATGCGTTTACTCCCGCGGTGGCTTTGGCAATCGTCGGCAGCACGATATATGCCATCGTGCCTCGCCCGCGCGCGCTTTCGAAATGCACTGTGCCCCCATGCTCACGAAGAATGTTCTGAGCGATTGCCAGCCCGAGACCTGTGCCCTTGCCTGGGGGCTTGGTGGTGAAGAATGGCTCAAAGACGTGCTCCAGGTTGGTGCCGTCCATGCCGCAGCCGTTATCGGCGATTTGAAGTTCGACTCGGTCGTCCGACACCCGGCTGCCCGCAATCGAAACTTCCCCCCCGGTCACTACTGCATCCACGGCGTTACTGAGGAATACCAGGAATAGCGCTTCCATCTGGTTGTGATCCGCCATCACCTTGATGCCATTGAGTCCATCCAATTCGGCCTTGAGGCGGATGCGCTTTTCCAACAATTGTGGCGACAAAAAGCTGATGACTGACTCCAGGGTGGCGCGCAACGATTCGGGGCGTTTCTCGATCTCGGGCCGCCGGCTGAAATCGAGCAGGCGGCGCACGAACTGCTGGCAAAAGCGCAGGCTCGTTTCCAATTGCGCCAGGTCCGATGTGACCTCCGCATCTGTGATGCGCTCACGCACCATTCGCAGCCGAAGCAGCATCGCGGCAAGCGGAGTGTTCAGGTGGTGCGCCGTGCCCGCCGCCATCGCGCCCATGGTAGTCAGCTTTTCCAGCTCCAGCAGCTTCTGGCGCAAGCGTATGCGTTCTCGGATGCCCTGAGTCACCTCCAAAAACATCCTCTCGCCGTATTCCGTGAATGGCAGGAGACTGAGCTGAACATCCACCATGGAACCATCTTTCGCCTGCCGCTGTGTTTCGAGATCCAGCACGGGGCAACCCTCATGGATCCTTCCCAACAAATCCCCGACTTCCGGCCGTTTTTCGACTGGCACGGTGGGAAGCTCTTGGCCGGCGGCCTCCTCAGCGCTATAACCGTATAGCCGTTTGGCAGATGCATTCCACTCGCGCACGCGAAGGTCTCTGTCGTAGAGCACGACCGCGCCGGGTGTGGTCTCCAAGATCCCGCGGAAACGCTCGTTCGAGCGGAGTAACTGCAGTTCGTTCGCACGCCGTTCGCGCAACACAAACCACGCCGCCCAGAATGCGAGGACAAGTGAACTGATCACGCTGCGGCTGAGGTACAGGTAATGCAGGGTGACCTCGTCGACATGCTGGAAGAAACGCATCTCGACCAGTTCCGAAATTGCGAATATCAGGCCGGTGATCGTGGCGCTTGAAAGCGCCAGTGTCAGCCAAAACCATCGCCGGTCAGAACCCATAGGTAACATTTGTCGGTTTGCATGCAGTCTCTTGTCAGAGAGCTGCCACACTGCGATGCGTCTTACGTCACACCAGCGAACTACGTCGAGTGTCGCCTACCGTCGCCCCCGGAATGGTAATGACCAGCCCGAGATCTTGTACCAGTTTCACTGAGAGAGTCTACATCACAGTACTACATTATGATTGGACCAAAAACGGGGGGCAAGTCAGTCCGGTTATCGCGTTATACGTCCAAGTGGATTACTTCCGAGTGGCCCGTCATCCGTCCAGAGTCGATGCCAAGCGCGGAGATCACTTCCCACAAGCCAACTGCTCGGGACTGATCCCACTCTATC
>Ga0153915_10002414_pt1 | contig 17072 bp, 14 predicted proteins | sample Opewatmetagenome_2_FD_107003 | JGI IMG/M metagenome (GOLD analysis project Ga0153915, IMG submission 107003) | Freshwater wetland microbial communities from Ohio, USA - Open water 3 Core 3 Depth 3 metaG | ecosystem: Environmental > Aquatic > Freshwater > Wetlands | place: USA: Ohio, Lake Erie...
AGCTCATAGCTCATAGCTCACAGCTCACACCCCATAGCCCATAGCCTATGAAACCACCGTCCCTCACCATCGGCGTCGAAGAGGAGTACCAGATTGTCGACCCGGTGACCCGGGAGCTCCGCAGCTACATCACCGAGATCCTCAAGGAGGACTCGCTGATGCTGGGCGAGATCAAGCCCGAGCTGCACCAGTCGATGGTGGAGGTGGGCACCAGGGTGTGCCACCATCCCGCGGAGGTCCGCGCGGAGTTGGTGCGCCTCAGGCGGCTGGTGATGGACCTGGCGGCGCGCCAGGGGCTGGTGGTGCTGGCCGCCGGCAGCCACCCCTTCTCCTCGTGGATGGAGCAGGAGATCACTCCGCTCGAGCGCTACATGGGGGTCAAGGAGGACCTGCAGGACCTGGCTCAGGCGCTGCTCATCTTCGGCACCCACGTGCACATCGGTATCGAGGATCGCGAGTTCCTGATCGACGCGATGAACGTGTCGCGCTACCTGCTGCCGCACGTGCTGGCCCTCTCCACCAGCTCCCCCTTCTGGATGGGCCGCACCACCGGGCTCAAGAGTTACCGCAGCATCGTGTTCCGGAGCTTTCCCCGGACGGGAGTGCCACGGAGCCTGGGGTCCTGGGGGGAGTTCGAGCAGGTGGTCAACACCCTGGTCGAGACCCAGAGCATTCCCAACGCCTCCAAGATCTGGTGGGATGTGCGGCCCAGCTGGAGCTATCCCACCCTCGAGTTCCGCATCTGCGATGTCTGCACCCGGGTGGATGAGGCGGTCTGCATCGCCGCGATCTTCCAGGCGATCGTGGCCAAGCTGTGGAAACTCCGGCGCGACAACCTCTCGTTCCGGCAGTATCCGGTCGCGTTCATCGAGGAGAACAAGTGGCGGGCCTGCCGCTACGGCCTGGATGGCAAGCTGATCGACTTCGGCAAGAGCCGGGAGCTTCCCGCCCGGGAACTGATTCAGGAGATGATCGAGTGGTTTCTCGGGGATGTGCTCGATGAGCTCGGTACCCGGAAGGAGGTCGAGTACGCCTTCAGGATCCTCCGGGAGGGCACCAGCGCGGATCGCCAGTTGGCGACGTACAGACAGACCGGCGATCTCAAGGCGGTGGTCGATCAGCTGGCCCGGGAGACGGCCGAGGGCATCGTGTAGGCTGCCTCCGACATTCGACAGTCCCGTGTTCCGCGTTCCCCGTTCCGCGATGAGCGCCTCCTGTGCCGGAACTTCGTTGCCCGACAAGACGTTAGCTACTGGAAAGGGGGGCCCCGGGCCCGCTACCTTGGTAGCATAAGTATTGCGGACTGACTGCCGGCGGCCAGACCCTCGGAACTCGGAACCCGGAACTCATGCCGAACCGCCCCGTCATCGGAATCACCACCCAGACCCTCCACTCCATCGACGGGATCCCACCCGCCCTGCCGGAGTCCTGGGTGATGAATCAGCGGTACTTCCTTGCCGCCACGATCGTTGGCGGAGTGCCGTGGATGATTCCGTTGCTGGACGATGACGAGGAGACCCTGCGGGAGATCTACGAACGGCTGGACGGCATCCTGATACCGGGTGGCGTGGACCTGGACCCCGCGACCTTCGGGGAGGCGCGGCACCCGAGGCTCGGGGCGGTGGACCCGGCGCGGGACCGGGTCGAGTTACAGCTCACCCGCTGGGCGGTTGAAGACAAGAAGCCGGTTCTCGGCCTGTGCCGCGGGATCCAGGTGATCAACGTCTCTCTCGGCGGCACCCTCTATCAGGACATCGCCGACCAGCTGCCGAAGGCGATCAAGCACGACTACTTCCCCACCGCGGGCTTCGAGCGGGACCACCTCGCACATGAGGTGGAGCTCACCCCCGGTACCCGCATCCACGAAGCACTCGAGCGCGGCCGGATCCGGGTCAACAGTATGCATCATCAGGGCATCAAGGACCTCGCTCCCGCCCTGGTGGCCTCGGCGGTCGCGCCGGACGGGCTGGTCGAAGCGGTGGAGCACGATTCCGACCATTTCATGGTCGGGGTCCAGTGGCACCCCGAAGTATTCGAGATGACCGATCCCCACACGCGGCACCTGTTCCACGAGTTCGTGGCGCACGCGCGGCGGTTTAGAGGGCTGTAAGGCGGACGGGCGGGACGAAGGCGACGGCGAGGTGGTGGGGTGGGATGATGGGTGATCGGCTGCTGCCCATTTCGAGGTCCGCCCGTCTGCCCGTCGGCCCGTCCGCCCGTCCGCCGTTCCGCCCTCCCGCCGTTTATCGCCCCGTATCGAACCCCATCCGCCGCGCCAGTTCCGCCATCGCCTGATCCTCCCTGCTCCCGGCCTGCCACACGCGGTAGAACTGGGTCTGGGCCTCGAACGGTACCGCCTGGCCCAGCCACTCCAGCAGTCGCAGCAGTTCCACCACCGCGTGCCGGCTCTCCTCCCCGTGGTCCTGCGCCAGACCCTCCACCCGGCGCACCAGCGCGCGGCGCAGGATCGGTCTGAGCTCCTCCCCCTGACCGAGCGCCAGCCGCTCGGCGGGTTCCAGCAGCCGGCCAAACGCCTCGCCGCGCAGCACCCGGGCGATGGCCGTCCGCTGCCGCTCCGGCAGATCCTCGAAGGTCAGCACCACCCCGCCGGACAGGGGCGGTGCCGTAGCGGTGACCCGAAGGTCCAGGTCTTCCCGGTGCATGGCCAGGGAGACCCGGTGGGCCCGGCCCGTCCGGCGATTCGTGAGCACCGCGCTGTCGTCCGGGCCGGTGAGTTGCCAGGCGACGCTGGTGGCCGCCTCCGGAGCGAGGACCCGTGCCGCCGCCAGCCCGGCGGCGATTCGCACCGGGGGTGGCAGGTGCGGCCGGGCGCGCTGCAGGTAGATCTCCCTGCCGCTCCCCAGCGTCCGCAGGTTGCTCTCGGCCAGCGCCAGCCGGTCTATCAGCCCCTGTTCGATCCGCGTAGCGTCCGCTCCCGTCAGCTCGATGGCCCAGGCGGCGTACCGCAGCACCTGCAGCGGCTCGATCCCACCGATGTCGTCGAAGAACCAGGCGCAGGAGGTGAGGCTCCGGAGCGCCCCACGCTCCATTTCCAGCAACTCCACCGCCCGAACGAGCCCCTCGGAGCCCACACCGTCCCGGGCGGCCTGTGCGCCGTACCGTCGCACCGCCTCGGCGCCCGCGCCGATGACGCTGCCGTAGTTCTCCAGCGCCGCGCCGGGGTCGCGCAGGAGGAGCGGCGCCTCCCGGTCGAACACCGCGTGGCACTCGGCGGTCACCCAGGCGAGCGCGTCGCGGAGCGGTGCGCGCCAGCGCTGATGACTGGGCTTCTCCGGGGCCATCTTGCAGCCACAATCACTGCGCCAGCGTTCGACGCCGTGGGGACAGCTCCAGGAACTGGGCGCCACCAGGCGGACTGGATAAGCGGCCGGATGCCGCGCGAGGAAGGCGGCGAAGTTGTCGACCGTGACGCCAGGAGTGATCCGCAGTCGGTCGATCGTATGGGCCAGCGCCATCTCGCCGAAGGCGTGGTGATGGCCGTAGGTCTCGCCATCGCTGGCGACCGAGACCAGCGCGGGGGCAGGCTTCCCGGGCGGGGTGCCGAGCAGCCGCTCCGACCAGGCGGTCGCGTCCCGGACCAGCGGTCCGAACGCGACATCGTGGGAGATAGGTCCATCGTAGACAAAGACGGCGATCGAGTAGCCTTGACTCGTGGCCACCAGCCCGGGGAGGCCGAGCGGAGCCGGCGTCTCCACCTGGTGCGGGGCGAGGATGGTGAAGCGGATACCCGCCCGAGCGAGTACGTCGAGCGTTTCCTCGTCGACCGCCGTCTCGGGCAGCCACATCCCCTCGGGCTCGCGCCCGAAGCGGCGCCGGAAGTCTGCGATGCCCCAGCGCACCTCGGTGACCTTCTCCCGGTGGCTCGAGAGGGGCAGGATGGCGTGATGGTAGGGCATCGCCACCGCGTTGCCGTGGCCCAGACGGACGGCGCTCGCCCGATCGGCATCGAGCAACGCCTGGTAGGTGCCGGGGGCCGCGTGCTCCAGCCATTCGAGCAGCGTCGGGCCGAAGTTGAAGCTGATTGACTCGTACCCGTTGACGATGCGGCCTATCCGCCCGCCCGCTCCGGGCACCCGCGCCGCGGCGACCGCCCGATAGCACTCCTGCTCGATCCGTTCGTTCCAGTCGTGCGCCGGAGCGGCCGAGAGCTCGGCTTCCACCTCATCCACCCAGGGGTGTTCGCGCGGTGGCTGGTAGAAGTGACCGTGGATGACGACGGAGCGGGGCGTGGGCACGGCCAGGGTGCGCGTGTCGGGTTCGGGCGTCAGGGCGACGAGGCTAGGAGGCGACAAGGCTAGAAGGCGACAAGGCTAGAAGGCGACAAGGCTAGAAGGCGACAAGGCGAAAAGGCGACAGGGCGACAAGGCTAGACGGCGACGAGGCGGCAGATGTCAGGCGTCAGGCGTCAGGTGCTGTGCGACAGTTCATCCAGAAGTCGCCCGGACCCCCATCGCCAACGGCCAATGGCCAACGGCCAAAGGCTAACGGCCGACGGCCAATGGCCCCAGCAGCGCCGCTTGCACCGACGGCAGGATCTCCGGGAACACGTGATCCCGCTGCCACAACTCCGCCGCCCGATTCCGGGCCGCGGCCACGTGATCGGCGCCGGGCGCCAGGGCGGAGATCAGGAACTCGGCATCGGAGCAGTGTTCGGTGAAGCGCTTCACCGCGTAGTCGGTCACCGCCCCGGTGGAGATGATGAACTGCCAGTCCGACGCCATCGCCAGGAGCATCTCGCGCGCGGCCTGGGCCAGGATCAGCTCCTGACCGGGGGAGCGCAGGGCCTCGGGGGCGGCATCCCAGAAGGCCGCCTCGATGGCCCACAGTCGCGGCCAGGTCCAGTCGGTGCCGGGGTTGAGCCACATGCTGAAGTCGCCGTTGGCGCCCCACGAGCCAGTGGTGAGGTGCACCGCCCGCTCGGCCGGAGACCGGTGCAGGTGTTGCCGCGCAGTGATCGGCCGGACCTGCCCCTGGCCGTGCAGCTCGCGATACACCTGCCCCAGGAAGCGGACCCCCTCGAACCACCAGTGGCCGAAGAGCTCGGTATCGAATGGGACGGAGATCGCAGAGGCACGATTCCCTCCCTGTCCGCCGCCCTCCGCGGCGATCCTTCCCAGCAGACTCACGAAGTGCCGCGCGTGATCTCCGGTCCGCTGCCGGGCCCGCTCAGGCTCGTACGGCTGCTTGGCGCCAAGGTCGGAACCCGGCGCGCTCACCCGCCAGTACTTGAGCCCGCCTGGCCAGCGGATCTTGTGAAACTCCAGGTACCACTCGTCCCCGGGATAGCCCTCCTGCCGGCTCCAGACCTGGCGGGAGGCGAGGGGATCGCGCACCAGGACGCTCACCGGGCTCGGGCCCCTGGCGCCGGCGACCCGGTAGGCATGGTAGGGAGAGTTGGGGACCTCCCCCGCCTCGGTCGGGCCGCCGGCGGCCCCGTACAGCCGGAACGCGTGACCCGCGGCGGCCAGGTGGCTGTCCACGAAGAAGTACCGGAATCCTGCGTCGCCGACGAACTCCTCGATTCCCGCCCGGTCGGCGATCCGGGGGCCGCCCTGGATGGGACCCCAGTCTCCCCGCGGGCGGTAGGCGCACTCCGGGAGCCACAGGCCTTCCGGGTCCCGGCCGAATATCCGCCGGTGCTCCACCCGGCCCAGCCCGAGCTGCAGCCGGATGCTTTCGTCGCGGGACAACAGCGGCAGGAACCCGTGGGTCGCGGCGCAGGAGATCAGCTCGATCTGTCCCTGCTCCTCGTGCCGGCGGAAGGCGGCGGACAGGTCGCCGTTGACCTGACGGAACCGGTCGCGCAGCCCGAGGAGGTGGTGCTCCCAGAAGTCGACCAGCGGCAGAAGGTGGCTGTCGCCGGTGCTGGCGAGGGACTCCGCGGCCTCCTCGCAGGTCGCGACGCGCTGGGTGAAATAGGCCTCCAGCTCGTCGCGGAACACCGGGCTCGAGAGCTGGTTGGCCAGTACCGGGGTGATGCCGATGGTGAGCGGGGCCGGAACGTGCTCCCGCCCGAGCTGGTCGAGTTGCGCCAGCAGCGGCAGGTAGGTGTCGATCGCCGCCTCGCAGATCCAGTCGCTGCCATGGGGCCAGCGCCCGTGATTCAGGACGTACGGCAGGTGGCTATGCAGCGCGAGCACGAAGTCCACGATGGAGTCCTCAGGCAACCGGCGGGACGCCGAGGATCCGGCGGTAGACCGCGTGGTACTTCTCGGCCGAGCGGGCCCAGCTGAAGTCCTTCGCCATGGCGTTGCGCATCATGAACTCCCAGGCCGGCGGCTCGTGGTAACGATCCATCACGTGGCGGGACACGCGGAGCAGATCCTCCGAACTATACTCGTCGAACAGGAACCCGGTCACCCCGTCCTCGATGGTGTCCGCCAGCCCGCCGACCCTCCGGGCGACCGGCACGGCGCCGTAGCGCTCGGCCCGGAGCTGGGCCAGGCCGCACGGCTCGTACAGGGACGGCATGAGGTAGATGTCCGCCCCCGCCATGAGCCGGTGCTCCAGCCGCTCCGAGAAGCCGAGATGCACGCTGAGCCGGTCGGGCCAGCGGGCCTCGTACATCTTGAGCATGGCCTCGTACTTGGCCTCGCCGGTGCCGAGGAAGATGAACTGCGCCTCGAGCATGAAGAGCGTGTACTCGCCGGTGATCAGCTCGAGTCCCTTCTGATGGGTCATCCGCGCGGTCATGGCGAACAGCGGGATTCGGCGCCGCTGCGGCAGCCCGAAGCTCCGCTGCAGCGCCGCCTTGCAGCGCGCCTTGCCGGTCAGGTCGGTGATCGAGTAGTTCGCGGTGATGTGCGGATCGCTCGCGGGATTCCACTCCTCCATGTCGATCCCGTTCACGATGCCGGTGAAGCGGTCGCCCAGCCAGAGGAACACATCGTGCAGCCCGAAGCCGCCGACCGGCGTGCGCAGCTCGTGGGCGTGGGTCGGGCTCACGGTGGTGACCGCGTCGGCGAACTTGAGCCCGCCCTTGAGGAGGTTCAGCTTGTCGTGCCACTCCAGGTAGTGCCAAGTGTACAGCTCCCACGGCAGCCCGATCTCCGCCATTCCGTCCGCGGGGAAGTGACCCTGGAAACCGGCGTTGTGCACCGTGAGAACGGTGCGGATCCCGTGGGCGAACGGCTGGTTGCGGTGATGGGTGCGCAGGTAGACCGGCGCGAGCGCGGTGTGCCAGTCGTGACAGTGGAGGATGCAGGGTGATCGGGTGACCCGGGGAAGCACCTCCAGCGCGGCGGCGCAGAAGAAGGCCCATCGCTGGAGATTGTCGGGATAGTCCATGCCCGATTCGCCGTACAGGCCGGGCCGGTCGAAGTAGGGGTGTTCCAGGCAGTACACCCTGGGCTTCCCCGGATCGGCGGGGATCCGGAACAGACGCGCTTCCTCCAGCCGGGGTCCCACCTGGACCTGGAACGGGCCCATGACCCGCTCAAGGGCGGGTGCGGCGCTCCGCACCGAGCGATGCAGGGGGATGATCACGGCCACCGCGACGCCCTGGGCCGCCTGGGTGGAGGCAATGCCGGAGACCGCTTCCGCCAGACCACCGGTACGGGCCAGCCAGCCGTACTCCGCCGCCAGGTGCACCACGCCGACGGCATTGCCCTCGATGCCGCCCGCGCCGGACTCCGGCGCGAAGTGTTCGCCCGATACGCGGGAATCAGTCCGGGGGGGCACTGGTCGCCGCCTCTCCCCGGCTGGCCGGGGCGTAGTAGTGCTCGACGTACTCCTGCACCATCCGGCGGGCGGTGAACCGCTCGCCGGAAATCCTCAGGGCCTGTTTCATGCGCGCGAGCCAATCCACCGGCAGGCCGCGCGCATCGCGCTTGTAGTAGAGCGGCACGATCTCCTGCTCCAGCAGGTCGAACAGGTGGTCGGCGTCGGTCCGATCGGCGTCCTCGCCGGGCTGAGCCAGCGGGATGGCCCAGCCGTTCTGCCCCATGTAGCCCTCCGCCCACCAGCCGTCCAGGGTACTGAGATGGGGGACCGCGTTGAGGCCGGCCTTCATCCCGCTGGTGCCGCAGGCCTCGAGCGGGACCCGCGGCAGGTTGAGCCACAGGTCCACGCCCTGCACCAGCCGGTGGGCCAGGTGAATCTCGTAGTCCTCGATGAACGCCACCCGTCCCTGCAGTCTCGGATCGCGGGTGAAGGCGTAGACCTGCTGCAGCACCTCCTTCCCGGGACCGTCCTCGGGATGAGCCTTGCCGGCGAAGATGATCTGCACCGGGCGCCAGGGGTTCACCAGCAGGTCGTGCAGCCGGTCGAAGTCGCTGAACAGGAGGGCCGCCCGTTTGTAGGTGGCGAACCGGCGGGCGAACCCGATGATCAGGGCGTCCGGGCTGATGAGCGTGCCGGCGCCGACGACGTGGGCCGCCTCTTTCCACCGCTCGGCCCACCGCCGGCGGGCCTCCTCCCGGACGTAGGTCAACAGGCCGCGCTTCATCTCCAGGTGCAGGTGCCACAGCTCGCTGTCGTCCAGCGTCAGCACCGAATCCCAGAAGCCCGGCTGGTCCAGGCGCTCGGTCCACCCCTCGCCCAGATGGCGGTCCAGCAGCCGCAGCATGCGGCTCGACATCCAGGTGGGGAGGTGCACCCCATTGGTCACGTGCCCGATCGGCACATCCTCCGCCTTGAGCTCGGGCCACATCTGGTGCCACAGCTGGCGTGACACTTCGCCGTGCATCCGCGCCACGCCGTTCACCCGGCCCGAGAGGCGGAGCGCCGTCGTGGACATGTGGAACAGCTCGTCGCCGGGCTGCCGTCCGATGGCCAGGAACTCCTCGGGCGTGATGCCCATTTCGGTCCAGACCGGATCGGCGCACGCCAGCACCTGCTCGCGGCTGAAGCGATCGTGGCCGGCCGGAACGGGCGTGTGGGTGGTGAAGAGGCTCCGGGCACGCACCTCCGCCGCGGCGCGGTCGAACGGCATCCCCCCCGTGACCAGCTCGCGGACCCGCTCCACCAGCATGAAGGCGGCGTGCCCCTCATTGGCGTGCCACGCGGCGGGGTCGAGTCCCACCGCGCGCAGGACCCGCACGCCGCCGACACCCAGGATCCACTCCTGGCGGAGCCGCATGTCCGGGCCGCCGGCGTAGAGCTTGGCCGACAGGTCCCGGTCGGCCGGGTCGTTCTGCTCCAGGTTGGTGTCGAGCAGGTAGACCGGTATGCGGCCCACCTGCATGCGCCACGCAGCCACGTGCACCGGCCGGCCGAAGCTCCTGACGATCGTGAGGAACGGCTCCCCCGAACCGCCGGCGACCCGGTCGAGCGGCGTGCATTCGATCTCGAAACGGACATCGCTGTCCTCCTGCCACCCGTCGATCCGGAGCCGTTGATCGAAGTACCCCTTGGTGTAGAACAGGCCGACTCCGACCAGCGGCACACCGAGGTCGGAGGCGCTCTTCAAATGGTCGCCCGCCAGGATCCCGAGACCGCCGGAGTAGATCGGCACCGAGTTGTGCAGTCCGAACTCGGCGCAGAAGTAAGCCACCGGCCGGGTGAGATCCGGAAAGCGATCCTGATACCAGGTATTGCGGGAAGTCAGGGCGCGGTGGAACGCGTCGAGCACCCGGTCATACAGCGCCAGGAACCCCGGGTCACTGGCGCACCCCGCCAGCCTGGCGGGATCCACCCGGCGCAGCAATTCGAGCGGGTTGTGCTTGGTCAGGTGCCAGAGCGGCTCATCGATCCGCCGGAAGACCAGCCGGGCGTCCAGCTGCCAGCTCCACCAGAGGTTGGTGGCCAGGGTGGCAAGACCTTCGATCCGGGGAGGAAGGTACGGAATCCGCACGCGGGAATGAGCCATGAATCCGTGGTGATCGGGGGGAGGCCGCTGGCCCGGGGAAGGTAGCCGGTTCCGGGGAGGCGGGGAAGAAGTTCAGGGTTCCGAGTTCCGAGTTCCGAGTGACAGCTGTAGACAGGGCCGCCCTGCGAATCGGCAGCACTCGGAACTCGGAACTCGGAACTCGGAACTACCTGTGCAGCGGCTTGTACTTGATCCGGTGCGGCTGGTTGGCGTCGACACCCTTCCGCTTCTTGAAGTCGGCCGCGTATTCCTGATAGTTACCCTCGTACCAGACGACCTCGCTGTCGCCCTCGAAGGCCAGGATGTGGGTCGCGATGCGGTCGAGGAACCAGCGGTCGTGGCTGATCACCACCGCGCAGCCGGCGAAGGAGAGCAGCGCGTCCTCCAGCGCACGCAGCGTGTCCACATCGAGATCGTTGGTGGGCTCGTCCAGCAGGAGCAGATTGCCGCCGCTCTTGAGCAGCTTTGCCAGATGCACCCGGTTGCGCTCCCCGCCCGAGAGATCCTTCACCTTCTTCTGCTGATCCGAACCGCGGAAGTTGAATCCGGCGCAATAGGCCCGGGCGTTCACCTTGCGGGTGCCGAACAGCAGTTCGTCCTGCCCGCCGGAGATCTCCTCGTACACGCTCTTGCCGCCGTCCAGCGACTCGCGGCTCTGGTCCACGTAGGCGATCCGGACCGTCTTCCCCACGGTGAGCGTGCCGTCGTCCGGCTGCTCGCTCCCGGTGATCATGCGGAACAGCGTCGTCTTGCCCGCGCCGTTGGGGCCGATGATCCCGACGATTCCGCCCCGCGGGAGCGAAAAGTTGAGCTTCTCGAACAGCAGCCGCTCGCCGAATCCCTTGGCCAGGTCCTTCGCGATTACCACCTCGTCGCCCAGCCGCTCGGGGACCGGGATGATGATCTCCGCCGATCCCTCGGTCTGCTTCTCGCTCTCGGCCCGCAGTTCCTCGTACCGCTGGATACGGGCCTTGCTCTTGGCGTGCCGCGCCTTCGGCGCCATGCGCACCCACTCGAGCTCGCGCTCCAGGGTCTTCTGCCGGGCGGATGCCTGCTTCTCCTCGGTGGCGAGCCGCTTCTGCTTCTGTTCCAGCCAGGAGGAGTAGTTCCCCTCCCACGGGATTCCCGCGCCGCGGTCCAGCTCCAGGATCCACTTGGCCACGTTGTCGAGGAAGTAGCGGTCGTGGGTCACCGCCACCACCGTGCCGGGGAAGCTCTCCAGGTACCGCTCCAGCCATGCCACCGACTCGGCGTCGAGATGGTTGGTCGGTTCGTCCAGCAGCAGCATGTCGGGCTGCTCCAGCAGCAGCCGGCACAGCGCCACCCGGCGCTTCTCCCCGCCCGAGATGCGGGTCACGTCGGCGTCGCCGGGCGGGAGCCGGAGCGCGTCCATGGCCAGGTCGAGCTTGTGGTCCAGCTCCCAGAGGCCCAGATGATCGATCTGATCCTGCAGCCGCCCCTGCTTCTCGAGCAGCCGGTTCATCTCGTCGTCGCTCATCGGCTCGGCGAACTTTGCCGAAATCTCGTTGAAGTCGTCGAGCAGCTTGCGCAGCTCCCGGACCCCGTCTTCGACGTTGCCCCGGACGTCCTTGGCCGGATCGAGGACCGGCTCCTGGGGCAGGAAGCCGATCTTGGTCCCGGCCAGGGGCTTCGCCTCTCCGAGGAAGTCCTTGTCGACGCCCGCCATGATCCGGAGCAGCGTCGACTTGCCGGCGCCGTTGGCGCCGAGCACGCCGATCTTCGCGCCGGGATAGAAGGAGAGATAGATCCCCTTGAGGATCTCGCGGGAAGGGGGCACGACCTTTCGCAGGTCGCGCATGGTGAAGATGTATTCGCCGGCCATAGGGCGGGGAATATGGGTGGGGGTCGGGCGAACGTGGTAGGGGCGCGTTGGCAGCAGGCGCGCACGGCTGTGCGCGCCTGCCGCCAACGCGAAGGGCGCCCCGACGGGAGCGCCCTTGAAACACCGCGATGGCGGCCGGCTCGCCGCCGTACGCGCGCACAGCTGTGCGCGCGGTTACTTCACGTGCTTGCTCACCAGCTTGGTCATCTCGAACATGGAAACGGTCTTCTTGCCGTTGAACACGGCCATCAGCGCCGCGTCCGCATTGATGTTCCGCTTGTTCTTCTTGTCCTGCAGCCCGTGCTTCTTGATGTAGGCCCACAACTTCTTGGTCAACTCGGTGCGCGGCATCGCCTTGTTGCCAACGACTTCGGAGAGCTTGGCATCGGGCTGGACTGGCTTCATGAACGCCGCATTGGGCTTCCGCTTGCTCGCCTTCTTCGCCTTCTTCTTGGTGGCCATCGAGTGCCTCCGTTGAGGGGATCAGTCTCCGGCGCCCGGGCCGCCGCGCCGTGCGAGAGCAAAACTAAGGGGTTGCCTCTCGAGTGCAAGAGGGAAAATCGCGTTTTTCCCTCTGAGAATCGGGGATTTCCCTCGGAAAACCGGCCCCGACCCGCGGCTGGGCCCCACAGCGTCGCCTGGCTATGTTCCCCCCGGTACTCCTCAGCCGAGCCGATATCCATGCGTTTGCCCCTGTCCCTGCTGCTGGCTACGACAGCGTTGTTTCCCTCTGAGAAGCGTCACGACCGATCCCTCGCCGGGCCCCTGACCCCGCCGCCGGCCACCTGTACCCGCACCAGCGGCCTTCAGCTCCCGGAGGGATTCTGCGCCGTGGTGGTGGCCAAAGGCCTGGGCCGCTCGAGGTGGGTCACCGTCTCCCCCGCGGGAGACGTGTTCGTGGCCCTGGGCGACGGGGGGGTGGTCGCCCTGCGGGACAGCGACGGTGACGGCGCCGCCGACCGGCAGCAGCGCTTCGGCGACGAAGGTGGCACCGGTATCCTGTGGCACGACGGCTACCTGTGGTTCGCCTCCAACTCCAAAGTGGTGCGCTGGCGGCTCCCGTCCGGCACCCTCGCTCCGGAGGGAGAGGCGGAGGTCATCGTCGAGGGTCTCCCCTCCGGCGGCCACGCCGCCAAGACGCTCGCCCGACTGGGCGGGGATACCCTGATCGTCAACATCGGCTCCGAGACGAACAGCTGCCAGCAGTCGGACAGGAGCTACCGCTCGCCGGGCGCCGACCCCTGCACCGAGCTGGAGCGGCGGGCGGGATTGTGGCAGTTCAGTGCCTCGCGCCAGCACCAGCACCAGTCCGACGGGAAGCGCTTCGCGACGGGGCTCCGCAATGCGGAGGCACTCGCGGTGCAACCGGGCACCGGCAGACTGTTCGCTTCCCCCCACGGTCGCGATCAGCTGGGCGCGAACTGGGGTTTCACGGATGCGCAGAACGCCGAGCTGCCGGCCGAGGAGTTCCTGCAGGTCGAACCGGGAGACGATTTCGGCTGGCCGTACTGCTATTTCGACTGGCAGAAGGGCACCAGGGTGCTCGCCCCCGAGTACGGCGGCGACGGACGGACGGTCGGCCGCTGCAGCGAGAAGAAGCCGCCGCTCTTGGGCTTTCCCGGGCACTGGGCGCCAATGGCCATCGCCTTCGTTACCGGCACACAGTTTCCCGAGCGGTATCGGGGTGGAGCCTTCGTGGCCTTCCGGGGGTCGTGGAACCGGGCGCCCCTGCCGCAGGCCGGGTACCGGGTGGAATTCGTACCGTTCACCCAGAACCATCCGACCGGGACCCATGAGCGGTTCGCGTATGGGTCGGCGGGAGAGACCAGCCTCCGAGCCACAGGCCTGGCTGTCGGGCCGGATGGATCGCTGTACATTTCCGGGGAGTCCAGCGGGACTATCTGGCGGGTGATGGCGCTCTGACAGAGACCATGACCCGATACTCGAGAGGAGTCTGAATGAGAACAGCTGTAATTGCGTTGACGATGGCCCTGGCCGCTCCGGCGGCCCTGGCCGCGCAGGACACCATTCCACTCGCGGTGGGGACGGTGGCGCCGGATTTCTCGCTGACCGTCGCCACCAAGGACGGGACCGGCAAGACCCCGGTGCGGCTCAGCGATTTCCGCGACCAGACGGTGGTCATTGCCTTCTTCTACAAGGCGCGGACCAAGGGCTGAACCATCCAAATGGACGCGTACCGTGATCAGTACGCGACGCTCTTTCGGAATGGCAAGAAGGTGGTGCTCCTCGCCGTGAGCGTGGATCCCGACACCGCCCTCGTCTCATGGGCCCGGGACAAGCAGTACCCGTTCCGCTTCCTCAGCGACCCCGAGGGAAAGGTGGGCAAGCTCTACGGGGCCTGGGAACCCAAGTACAAGCTGGACAACAGGACGCTGTTCGTGGTCGGGCCCGACGGGAAGATTGCCTACGTCGCGGATCCGTTCCAGGAAATCGATCCGAAGGCCTACGACGGTCTGAAGGGGGCGATCGACCGGTCCGCAGGGGAGTGATCCCCGTCACCGGCTTAACAGGAGCCGCAGGCCTCCGTCCAACGGTGTGAACCTTCACCTGAGGATCAGGCCATGCGGCTCCGTTTCGTACTTGGTACTCTCGCTCTGGTGGGCGGCCTGACAGCCGCTCCCGCTGTCGCCCAGCAGCCATTGGGCCAGGACCCCGGCCGGCGGGAAATGCGGCACGATCGCCGGGAGATCCGGCGTGACCATCGCGATATCCGCGGCGATCGCCGCGAGCTTCGCTCTGACCGCCACGAGCTCCGCCGGGAGCGGCGTGAAGGTGACCGGGCAGGCGTGCGGCACGAACGGCGTGAGCTTCGGCGGGACGGCCACGAGCTGCGGCGGGACCACCGTGACCTGCGGCAGGACCGCCGGGAGCGGAGGCGGGACCGCCGGGACGGGCATATCTAGGGGCCGTTGGCCATTGGCTGTTCCGGCGAAAGCGACCCTTCGTGCCGTGGGCACGGGGGGTCGTTTGACAACCAGCTGCCAAGGGCCAACGGCCAACGGCTACCCCCTCCGCAACACCCGCTCGACCTCCTTCAAATCCGGCTCGATCTCCACCGGGCGGTTCGCCCGGGCAGGGGGCGGGTCGGTGTCCTGGTGGTAGGTAATCAGGGCGCCCGGGTCCTTGAGCACGTGGCCTGTCAGTACCGCCACGACCCGGTCGTCACGGCGGATCACGCCGGTGGCAGCGAGCTGTCGGGCGCCGGCGACGCTGGCCGCGCTGGCGGGCTCGCAGCCAACGCCTGACGCGTCGACCACCGCCTTGGCCTCCAGGATCTCCGCGTCGCTCACCGCGGTGACCACACCGGCGGTCTCCCGGATGGACCGCACCGCCCGGTCCCACGAGGCGGGGTCTCCGATCTTGATGGCGGTGGCTATGGTTTCCGCCTTGACCCTGACTCGGCGGACGAACTGCTCCGCGAAGGCCGTGGCGAATGGCCCCGCACCTGCCGCCTGGACCGCCGCCAGCCGCGGTACCCGGTCGATCAACCCCCACTCGTGGGCCTCCCGCAACGCCTTTCCGAAGGCAGAGGTATTGCCGAGGTTGCCCGCCGGCAGCACGATCCAGTCGGGGGATTCCCAGGAGAGCTGGTGCAGCAGCTCCAGGACGATGGTTTTCTGCCCCTCGAGCCGGAACGGGTTGATCGAGTTGACCAGGTAGACCCCGAGTTTGACCGAGGCCTCCTGCACCAGCCGGAGGCAGGTGTCGAAGTCGCCCCGTACCAGCAGGGTGCGCGCACCGTAGGCGAGCGATTGCGACAGCTTGCCCAGGGCGACCTGGCCAGCCGGCACGAACACGAGGGCGGTGAGTCCGGCGTGGGCCGCATAGGCGGCGAGAGACGCCGAGGTATTTCCGGTTGAGGCACAGGCCACCGCGGTGGCATCGACCCGGCGGGCCTGAGTCACTCCCACCGTCATCCCCCGGTCCTTGAACGATCCGGTCGGGTTGTGGCCCTCGTGCTTGAGCCTGAGCCCCGGGATGCCCGCCCACTCGGCCACCGAACTCCGCCTGAGCAGCGGCGTGTTGCCTTCCGGATGGATCACCGCCTGGCCGGCCGCGGCGGGCAGCACCAGCTCCCGATAGCGCCAGACTCCGGAGAGATCGAGGTCGCTGCCCTGGCTTCGGCGCTCCTCGAACAGCCGCCGGAGGGAGACGCCGTCCTCGATGGGACGGTCGTGCTGGACCTCCAGCAGCCCGCCGCAGCCACAGCGGGTGGCGGGGTTCAGCTCGTCCAGACGCTCGCCGCAAGCGGCGCACACCTGCCAGGTGGCCATCAGTCCTCTTCTACCACCCGGGCGCCGTCTGCACTCACCTCGCTGATCCGCGTCGTGCAGCCGATTCCCTCGGCTTCGTACGCGGTCTGCATCGCGGCCGCGACCTCGAGAGCGTCGGCCTGATCGGCGGCAAAGGCGAAGGCGGTCGGCCCGCTGCCGGAGATGGAGCACCCCAGTGCCCCCGCTGCGAGCGCCGCGGCCTTGGCGGCGCTGAATCCGGGCAGGAGCGGGGCTCGGGCGGGCTCGGCGATACGGTCGTCGAGGGCTCGGCGGAGGAGCGGCAGGTCGTTAGTCGTGAAGGCGAGCACCATGGCGGCGACCTGCGCCGCCTGGTACAGGGCGACATCGCGGGGCAGTTCCTGCGGCAGGACGGCGCGGCCCTCGGCGGTCCGGAGCCGCTGGTCCGGCTGCGCCAGGACGATGCGGAGTCCGCGCGGCGCTTCGATCCGCACGTGGTCGAAACTGGCGGCGTCGCGAATGAGCACGATGCCGCCGAGGAGCGAAGGCAAGATGTTGTCGAGGTGTCGGCCCGCCACGTGCGACTCCGCCTCCAGCGCCGCCTCGACCAGGCTCCGCTCGGAGAGACCCAGGTCGAGCAGTGCATTCACCGCCACCGCGCCGGCAACCGCGGAAGCCGCGCTGCCACCCTGGCCGCCGGAGAGCGGGAGCCCCTTCGTGATCGTCAGGCTGAGACCCGCGCCGGCTCGTCCTCCCAGCCGCAGCGCCGCGCAGGCGGCCACCGCCGCGGTATTGTGGCCGGCGTCGCGCGGCAGGTCGGGATGGCCGGGGTCGAGGACTTCGACGTCCGGACCATCACGCAGGGCGACTTCCACCACGTCCCCCCGTCCCGTCAGCGCCATGCCGAGGATGTCGAGCCCGGGGCCGATGTTGCCAACGGAACCGGGAGCGAAGGCTCGGATGCGAGTCGGGGGTGGCATGACGAGGGCTATGGGCTGTGAGCTATAGGCTATGAGCTATGAGCTATGAGCTAGGAACATACTGATGGGGTGGGATCGCCAGCATGACCAACTATTCACAACTCCAACTCACAGCTCACAGCTCACAGCCCTAGCCCCTAGCCCATAGCCCATAGCCCATAGCCCAT
>Ga0153915_10002415_pt1 | contig 17070 bp, 15 predicted proteins | sample Opewatmetagenome_2_FD_107003 | JGI IMG/M metagenome (GOLD analysis project Ga0153915, IMG submission 107003) | Freshwater wetland microbial communities from Ohio, USA - Open water 3 Core 3 Depth 3 metaG | ecosystem: Environmental > Aquatic > Freshwater > Wetlands | place: USA: Ohio, Lake Erie...
CGACCACGGTAAGACGACGCTGGTCGACGCGATGCTGTGGCAGAGCGGCGTCTTCCGCGAGAACCAGGAGGTCGTCGAGCGGGTGATGGACTCGAACGACCTGGAGCGCGAGAAGGGCATCACCATCCTCGCCAAGAACACCGCCGTGCGCTTCGGCCGCTACAAGATCAACATCGTCGACACGCCCGGCCACGCCGACTTCGGCGGCGAGGTCGAGCGGACGCTGAAGATGGTTGACGGTGTGCTGCTGCTCGTCGACGCGAGCGAGGGGCCGCTGCCGCAGACGCGGTTCGTGCTGAAGAAGGCGCTGGAGCTGGGCCTGCCGCCGATCGTTGTGATCAACAAGATCGACCGCAAGGACGCGCGGCCGCAAGAGGTGCTGAACGAGATCTACGACCTTTTCATCGACCTCGACGCGCGCGAGGATCAACTGGACTTCCCGGTGCTGTGGACGATCGCCCGCGAGGGCGTGTGCCGGCTGACGCCGGACGGAGAGGACCACCGGCTCGCGCCGCTCTTCGACGAGATTATCCGCACCATCCCGGCGCCCCGCTACGAGACGGACGCGCCGCTGCAGATGTTGGTGCTGAACCTCGACTACTCCGAGTTCGTCGGCCGGCTGGCCGTCGGGCGTATCGTCAACGGCAGCGTGCGCAGCAAGCAGGACGTCGGCGTTGTGCGGCACGACGGCAGCGTCGGCCGGACGCGTGTCACCTACCTGTACGCGTTCGAGGGGCTGGAACGCACGGAGGTGGCGGAGGCGGGCCCGGGCGACATCGTCGCGCTCGCCGGCTTCGATGAGGTGAACATCGGCGACACGATCACCGATCCGGACGACCCGCGGCCGCTGCCGCGCGTGACGGTCGACGAGCCGACCGTCAGCATGATGTTCTCGATCAACACGTCGCCGTTCGCCGGCAAGGAGGGGCAGTTCGTCACGTCCCGCAACCTGCGCGACCGGCTGCAGCGCGAGATCCTCACGAACGTCGCCCTCCACGTCGAGGAAGTGGAGGCGGCCGACAGCTTCAAGGTCTCCGGCCGCGGCGAGCTGCAGATGGCGATCCTCATCGAGATGATGCGGCGCGAGGGCTACGAGCTGTCCGTCAGCAAGCCGGAGGTGATTACGCGCGAGATCGGCGGCGTGAAGCACGAGCCGATGGAGCACCTCGTCATCGACTGCCCCGAGGACTACGTCGGCGTCGTTACCCAGAAGATCTCCATCCGAAAAGGCCGCATGCTCAACCACGTCAACCACGGCACCGGCCGCGTCCGCCTGGAGTTCCGCATCCCTTCGCGCGGCCTCATCGGCTTCCGCAGCCAGTTCCTGACGGACACGCGCGGCACCGGCCTGCTGAACCACCTCTTCGACGGCTACGAGCCGTGGCAGGGAGAGATCGAGCATCGCGTGACCGGCGCGCTCGTCGCCGACCGGCCGGGCAAGGTCACGTCGTACGCGGTCGAGAATGCGCAGGAGCGCGGCGAGATGTTCGTCGAGCCGGGCGATCCCGTCTACGAGGGCATGGTCGTCGGCGAGAACGCGCGCGAGGCCGACATCAGCGTCAACATCACCAAAGAGAAGAAGCTCACCAACATCCGCTCGTCCACCTCGGACATCTCCATCCAGCTCATGCCCGTGCGCAAGATGTCCCTCGAGCAGGCGCTCGAGTGGGTCGGCGACGACGAGATGCTTGAGGTGACCCCGTCGAGCCTCCGCCTCCGCAAGCGGCTGCTCGCGCAGGTTGACCGCGCCCGCCAGGCCCGCCGTTAGCGCTGGTACCCTACTGGTCGAACGGCAGCCCCTCGATAGTTCGCGCGTCCGCCGGGTAGACCAGTGCCGACAGCGTCCAGCCCTCCGCGACGCCCGCTAGTTCCTGCCGCAGCCGGTCAATCTCGCGCCGCGCGCCCGTGACGCCGGTGTGCGGCATCAGCAGGATCAGCGTGCCGGCCGACAGCCAGGCGAACATGTCCGACGGCTGCTTGCGCAGGCACAGCGCCTGCACCACGTCCACCGATGCCTCCGCGAGCCACGGGGCGCCCCGCAGCGCCGCGCGGCACAGCGCCACCAGCGCGAACGGCTGCCCGTAGTGGTCGTAGCGCGACACCTCTTCGGACACGCGCGACGCGAGGTAGCCCGCATCGTGTACGCGTGGCCGCGGCAACCCGATGAGCGCGCCGTGCGTTGGCGACGCCTGGAGTGTCTCCGACGCCGCGCCGTCCGCTCGGCCGATCCGCACCGTCGCGATAGCGCCGCCCGCCCAGTCGACGCCGGACCAGCGCGGGATGGTGTCCGGCGCACCCGCACCCGGATCAATGTGCCGGTGAGGTGCGGTCGCTAACGCCGCGTCGTACCGTGAGCTGGTCACGCGGCCTCTAGGAACGGGAGCGCTTCGATCGCGGGGCTGTCAGCCGGGAAGCTCAGGCTCCGCGAGACCCAGGAGCCGCCGTACGTTTGCAGCTCCTCGCGCATCCGCTCGACTGCCCGCGCTGCGCCGGGCGGGTCCGTCTCCACCAGCAGCGCGGCGATCGTGTCATCCGACACCCGGGCGACGATGTCCGTCGAGCGCAGCCGCGACACCATGACGGCCAGCGCCGCCGAGGCGCAGTCGGCGATCTGCGCGCGCGGCCCGTTGTCCGCCCGGAATAGGATGAGCGAGAAGTGCCGCCCGTAGCGGTAGCAGCGCTCCATCTCCTCCCACACGCGGGATTGGAGATAACACAGGTCATGGACGTGTTGCTTCGCCATGCCGGTCTCGGTCCCCATCTCTGCCTGCGGGAATCGCTCCCGCGTCGCGCTGTCCTGCGAGCGTCCTGCCACTATAAGTCTCGGCGTCCGCCGCCGATTCTGTGCGCCTGCGGCGCCGCCGCCCGCCCATGGCGCCAGCGGCAGCGAAGGCGCCGAGCAGATCCTCGCGACCGGCACGAAGCCCGCCCGCTGGATCGCCCGCGACGCCCTGCGCGAGCTCCGCAGCGACGCCGTTCAGGCCCGGCTCAGGGGCTGACCGCAGCCGCGCCGATATGCCGCATGGTGTACGCTGTCCAGCATGCTTCCGAGGCTGCTGATCATGTGCGCGCTCGTGTTGGCGCTCGCCGTCTCATGCACCGGCGGCACGTCGTCGCGAACGCCCACGGCGACCGTATCGGCCGTCAGTTCACCTGCGACGGAAGCGCCGTCCGCCACCGCCGCGCCTGGCGCCATCCTGCTCCGCGTCGGCGAGTCCGCCGAGATTCCCGAGGGCGTCGCGCTCATCGTCGAGACCGGCTGCTGGCAATGCGACGGTGACTACGGCAGACTCGTGCGCATCTATCGTGACGCGTCCGGCGCGCTCCAGGAGACGCCGCTGCTCAACGTGCGGGGCGGGCACGCCGTCAGCCCGGACGGCTCCCAGGTTGCATATTCATGGTGCTCGCGTGGCGCCTGCGATGGTTTCAACCCGACAAGCCCTGACGTCCAGAGTTCGATCCAGTGGTCGAACGACGGCGGTATCACCGCCACGACGTTCGGGCCATTCGACGGCGTGTACGACGTCGCGACCGTGACGCGCGGCCTGCTCGTCGCGAGCGGACAGACCGCGGACCTCCAACCCCTGCCGTTGCTCCGGTTCCCGAGCGGCGACGTCTTCACGCCGCCGCCCGGAGGCGCCTATCCGGTGTCCGTCGGCTGGGACTACATCGACTGGCTGACGGCGGATCGCACCGCGATCCAGTTCGGCCCTGACGTCGGACCGCTCGACCTGGGCGCCGGGCATGAGATCGCCCGCGTTCAAGTCGAGAGCCCGTCCGGCGACCGTCTCCTCGTCGACTGGCACGAGCGCCTGCCGGACGGTGACATCCGGTTCTACGCGTCCATCGCCTCCTGGGCCGACCAGCGCTGGCGGATCGACCACACGTTCCTGCTCGATGGGTCCGTCGGACGTTCGGGGCTATGGCTGGACGCCGATACGCTCATCGGCACGTACGAGTTCCGCGCCGCCGATCTTTCCGCCTCAGCCGGGTCATCAAACGGGCTTGGCTCGTACCTTCTGCCGGCGCTGTTCGATCTGAAGACGAACACGCTCCACCCCATCGTCGAGCCGTTCGCGTCGAAGCCGCCGTACGCTGGTGGCCGCAACTTCGTCCTCGCCGTGATGCGCGGGCCGTTCGCGCGCGTGGCAAACACCGGAAGCTGCCTGAACCTCCGCACGGAGCCCCGCGCCGATGCCCCCGTCCGGATCTGCGCCGCCGACAAGGTGCTGCTCCGCACGCTCGGTCACGAAGAGACCGCGGACGGCACGGCGTGGATTGCTGTCGCCATGCCGGACGGCGTCGTCGACGGCTGGGTGAGCGACGAGTTCATCGACCGGTAGCCTGCCCTGTCCGCAGCCGTCCGCGGCAAGCGCCCATCTTCACCCATACCCCACAATCCCGTACGATGCGCCCGGATTCACGTTAGCGAGGAGGCGCGCCGTGACGAACGGCCGAAGGTTCGACATCTCGCTGGCCGCCTGGTCGATGCACAAGATGTTCTTCGCGAAGGAGATCGACCAGCTCGGCATGGTCGGCCTCTGCCACGAGCTCGGCATCGGCGCGCTCGAGCTGGTCAACACGTTCTTCCCCTCGCCGCAGTACGCCTACCTCAAGCAGCTCCGCAAGCGCGCCGAGGACGCCGGTGTGAAGATCCTCCTCATCATGTGCGACGGCGAGGGCAGCATGGCCGGCCCCGAGCGCGCGAGCCGCATGCTCGCCGCAAAGAACCACCACAAGTGGGTCGATATCGCCGCAGTCCTCGGCTGCCACTCCATCCGCTGCAACACCGGCGCCCAGGAGGGCGACCCCGACGCGCTCGACCGCTGCGCCGAGAGCTTCGGCGTGCTGATCGAGTACGCCGACGCCGCCGGCATCAACGTGCTCATCGAGAACCACGGTGGCGCCTCGTCCGATCCGGCGTGGTTGATGGCGCTGATGGACCGCGTCGATCACCCGCGCTTCGGCACGTTGCCTGACTTCGGCAACTTCCCCGACACCATCGACCGCTACGACGCCGTCCGCCGCATGATGCCGCGCGCTCTCGCCGTCAGTGCCAAGTGCTACGACTTCGACGCCGCTGGTAACGAGACGAAGATCGACTTCGCCCGCATGATGCGCATCGTCGATGAGGCCGGCTACCGCGGCTACGTCGGCATCGAGTACGAGGGCGAGCGCCTCCCGGAGCGCGAGGGCATCCTCGCCTGCAAGGCGCTCCTGGAGCGGTATCAGTAGCACTCCACCCCGCGGCCTCTCTTCGTGGTCGTGGTGAGGCGACAACTAGGAAGAGCGTGACATGGGCAACCCGAAAATCACTGTCATCGGCGCCGGCTTCTCCGCCCGCGTCGGCCACCTTCCCGGCTACAAGGCCGCCGGCGCGCCCGTCGCCGCCATCTGCGACCTCAACCCCGAGCCCGCCAACACGCTCGCCGCCCAGTACGGCATCCCAAAGGTCTACGCCGACTGGCGCGAGATGATCGAGACCGAAAAACCCGACGTCGTCAGCGTCTGCCTCCCGAACGTCCTCCACCGCGAGCCGGTGCTCTTCGCCCTCGAAGCCGGCGCCCACGTCATCTGCGAGAAGCCGATCGCGACCAGCGTCACCGAGGCGAAGGAGATGTTTGCCGCCGCCGAGCGCGCCGGCCGCAAGCTCATGGCCGCGCAGAACTGGCGCTGGGACGCCGGCTCGCGCGCCGTCCGCCGCATCGTCGATACCGGCGACCTGGGCGAGATCTACTACGGCGAGGCGACTGCGCTTCGCCGCATGGGCATCCCGACGTGGGGCGTCTTTCACCAGAAGCAACTGTCGCACGGCGGCGCGCTGCTCGACGTTGGCGTCCACATGCTCGACCTCGCCGTCTGGTTCATGGGCAACCCGGAGCCGGTGCGCGTCTCGGCGAAGACCGAGCGCAAGTTCGGCACGCGCCCGGAGATCGCGAAGATGCTGCGCAGCGCCTGGGATCCCGAGAAGTTCGACGTCGAGGACTTCGCCGTTGCCCTCGTCCACTTCGCCAACGGCGCGACGCTCCTCCTGCGCACGTCCTGGGCCACCCACATCGAAGCCGAGCGCTTCTCCGTGCGCCTCGTCGGCACCGACGCCGGCGCCACCACCATTCCGCCGATGGTCTATCGCAACCATGCCGGCATCCCCGTCGACGAGTCGCTCCAGATCCAGCAGCTCAACTCCTACGAGGGCGAGATGCGCCACTGGCTGCGCGTCGTCGCCGGCACCGAGGACCAGCTCGTCAAGCCAGCCGAGACCCTCAACGTCCAGCGCATCATCGAAGCCGCCTACCGCTCGTCGGAGGAAGGCCGCGAGGTGCCCGTGGAGCCGGGCTTCTGAGGTGGTCGGCCGGCCGCTCAGAACGTGGCTGGCTGGAACGAAAGACCGCTGACGACCGCTATCGAAGGAGCTACGGATTGACCCCGACGATCACTGCGGCCGCTGGCTTTCTTCTCGCAGTCCTGTGGTTCGACTTGATGTTCGACGTCCAGGTGCTGCGCTATCGCCGGTCGCCTGAAGTGCCAGGCAGCGTGCTTGATTCCATATCGGCGTACTACCGCAGGGTGACCACCACCGCGTCGCCGATGGGGCGGCTCGTGGCGCTGTCGATGCTAGTCCTGCTCGCCGCCCTGGCCACGCAGGCGGCCCGTGGCGACGTGCCCGCGTGGGTCAGCGCCGTCTCGCTGTCAGCCGCGGCGCTCGCGATCGGCCTGGCGGTTGGACGGGTGTTTGGCGCCGCTCGGCGTCTCGGCTCCCGTCTCGACCCGCCCGACGTGCGGAGCGCACTCGCGCGCCGCATCTTTCGTGATCACCTGATCTGCCTCTCGGCGATGGTTGTCTTGCTTGCGGTTCAGCTCGCCCAGGCCTGAGCCTCACCCCCGCCACGCCCCCCGCGCCACCGCCGGCACGAAGTCGCCCAGCTCTGCCGGGAACGTCACCGTCCGGCCCTCCTCCGCCGACTTGTAGCACGCCATCAGCACCTCGGTCACCGCGAGGCCGTCGTGCCAGTTCTCGTCGGGCATCCGGCCGGCAAGGAACGCCTGCACCATGTGGCGGTTCTCGTTCGTGTAGCCGTACACCCCCGGCTCATCCGCGATCACCGGCATCAGCCCCTGCTCGGCGTTCTGCTTCTCGACCAAGTCCTCGCCCGCATCACCGCGGATCTTCCGTCCCAGGAACACCGTCAGGTCCGTCGATAGGCTGTCCACCTGCATCGAGTACTCCGGGCCGAGCAGCTCGGCACGCAGCCGCAGCGCCGGCCCCACGAAGCTCCACGACGTTGTCGCCTCGACGAGCAGCCGCTCGCCGCGCGGCGCCCGCAGCGACACCGCCGCCCGCGCGAAGTCCTCGGCCGGCGCACGCTCGTAATCGACCCGCCCGCCCGACATCTCCTTCAGCACCTCGACGTACTCCGGCCGCGTCCACTTCAGCGATGCGATCTGCGCGTTCACCTCTTCCACCTGCACGGCGTCGCGCGCCTCGTCTGGTGCCGTCAGCAGGTGCCGCGCCACCTCGTAGCTGTGGCACAGCATGTCGTTGAGCACGCCGCCCCCCTGCCGCTCGCCGCTCCAGAACCACGGCATGTGCGGTCCGCTGTGCTCCTCCGCCGCCCGCGCCAGGTACGGCCGGCCGGCGATCGGCACGGCGCGCCGCCAGATGATCTCCTTGCCGCGCACCACCGCCGGCTCGAACACCTGGTTCTCGAGATACCCGTGCAGCAGCGGCGTCGACGCGATCAGATCCATCATCCGCCGCGCTTCCGCCAGGTTGCGCGCCAGCGGTTTCTCGCACGCCACGCCGACGAGCTGCCCCTTGCCGCGGTTCACCGCGTCGACGATCTGCTCGACGACCGCCACGCGCGTATCGTTGGTCGACGCGATCCAGAGCGCGTCCACGCCCGGGTCCGCCACGAGGTCGCTGATCGAGCCGTGGACCTTCGTGTCGCCGAGCCCCAACTCGCGCGCCGATGCCGCCAGCTCCTCCGCGTGCGCGCGCGTCGGGCTGAATACGCCCGCGACGTCGCAGTCGCGCACCCCCACCAGGCTCGCGACGTGAAACCGGTTCATGAACCCCGCGCCGACGAAGCCGATCCCGAGACGCCCGTCTGGCATGAATGCTCGCTCCTGTGTGTGCTCGCCGGATTACGCGTATTGTGCGCGCGGCCACCGGTACGGGCCAGCGCCGCTCACCTCGGGCGGGGCGATCGGAAAGCGGCTTCGCTCAGGCGCGGCGGAGTGCGTCTCCGTTGCAGATGGCCCACAAGACTCCCCAGCTTCGGGATGCGGGCTGCTGTGTACCGTAGTTAACCCGGCCCCGGCTGGCGCAGCGCACCGCGATGGATGGCCGTTAAGGTAAGTCGCTCTCATGGCGAAGGAGCGGGGCCCCTGAGAGCGCCCTTTCTCGTTGCTCCGTGCCCCGCGATCGCCACGCTGTCACCCAAGGGCGATGGACCGATGCCCGATGAGGGCTTGTCTCACACCTGCGGCGCCGGCCGGCGGTGACAATGAACCCATGAGCCACCGCGCGGCTGAGCCCGACGCCGTCGGATTCAGCATTTGGCCACACGCTGCGGACTCGCGCCGCACATGGGCGGCGAGCTGTGCGGGGCGCTGGCGGCAACGACGAACGGCTCATGACGCAGCGGGAGGATCAGGCGTATGCTGGTGACCTTCCTGAAAGGGGAGTCACTGTGTACGGGGTCAGCCCGATCGCTTCTGCTCCGTGTTCCTCGGGCGCCCCGGGAACAACAGTTCGCGAGCGGCGACGGGCAGTGCGGGGACGAGGCCGGCGCGGCGGCCGCGTGATAAGCTCCCTCGGTCCATCGTCAGGCAGGATGAAGAGCTAAGAGGAGACGGCGATGGCGGACTCGGACAACACCTCAGACCCCTTCGACTTAGCAGCGTCCGGACAGGAGGCTCGCCTGGGCGATGAGGCGCGCAGCGCGATTCGTGCGCACGCCTCGCCTGAGGGCATCGTCACCATCCTGTTCACCGACATTGTGGAGTCAACGCGCTTCAGGCAGCGCCTTGGCGACGCTGCGGCTCAAGAGCGCATGCGCGAGCACAACGCCGTGGTGCGGGAGCAGGTAAGCAAGCACGGGGGATTCGAGGTGAAGACCCGGGGTGACGGGTTTATGGTCGCCTTCAGCGACGTCGCCGCGGCTTTGGCCTGCACCGTCGACATCCAGAAGGCCGTCGCCGAAGACAACGAACGGCAGCCGGGCCAGCAGTTGCACGTCAGGATGGGTCTCAACTGCGGCCAGGTGATCAAGGAGGAAGAGGATTTCTTTGGTGGCGTGGTCATCGTGGCCGCGCGGATCTGCGCGATGGCGAAGGGCGATCAGATCCTGGTGTCAGAGGCGGTGCGCGTGCTGGCGGGATTGCCCCGGGGCATCGGTTACATGCGCTACGGCCGGCGGCGTCTGAAGGGGTTGGCCGACAGTTATAGCATCTGGTCCGTGCCATGGAGCGGAGTGGAGCCGCGAGGACTCGCGAAGCTCCAGGCGAACGCTGCAGTTCGTGTATCGGCCCTGGTGCTTGTACCAGTCGTCGTTGCCGGTGGAGTAATGGGCGGCCTCATGCTCCACGGAGGCGGTGGCGGTGCAGGCGCGGTCGGCCATGCGGCGCCCCAACAACTGGCGATCAGCTACAAAGCGCATTCCGTGGCGAGGGTCGTGAGCGGCGACTGCAAGACCCAGGATCTGGTCATCGGGGGTTCAGTCGCTGGCGACTTCACCGGCGATTTGACGGGCCGCGTGACCGGGTTTAGTGAGGTGACAGTGCATGTTACCGACAACTGTCAAACCGGGTACAGCAAGGCCGACCTCACCCTGACGGACGCGAACCAGAACAGCATCTCAGGCACGTTGCAGGGCCCGCTCAACGCCATCACGCTCTTCACGCAGTCGTCAGGCGCGCAAACCAAAGCTGGCTATGGCACGAGTGTATTCAACATCACAGGCGGCTCCGGCCTCTATGACGGGGCCACGGGTACGGCCACGTGCAACGGCGTCCTATCTGGCCAGTTCCAACCTGATGGCTCCGTTCTCGCAGACACCGAGGGCGACTGCACGGGACAGCTTGTGACGAATGCGAATCCCGTCGTCGCTCCAGACCCGCTCGTCGTCCAGTTGGCCGCGACGCCGCTCAAAGTGGCCGTGTCCGGAGAAACGTTCGATCCGGCGAACACCGTCGGACTCGCGGTCGTGTACGGCAACACGCGCGACACGGCGCAAGGCGGCCTGACGCTGAAAGTGCCGGTGCCGGAGGGCGCGACGATTCTGGCCTCAGCCTTGGGAGAGTCGCGTGCGCCGTCCCAGGGTGAGCGCACCTGGAAACTGCCCGACCTCGCCCCCGGTGAACTCAAGCGCTTCGAATTCAGGCTGCGGATACTTTCGGCGCAAGGCTCGACGGTTCCGCTGACAGCGGAGATCGACGGCGACGGATTCACGCGTCGGGTCGCCAGCAACGTCGTCACCATCGAAGTGACGCACTGAGCGTCACCTTGTCCGTCACTCGCACGATGCGAACGGACACGACGCCCCAGCGAGAGGTGTCAGCGCGATTGGCGCGGACTCGCGCTCCAACAACACCGGGCAGAGCAACGGCCAGTACTGTACGTGTGCCGGAAGCGGGCAGTATAGGGTAGGACGGGGCGGCGCAACCGGTAGCAGAGCCCGTCGCGGCCTGCCCCCGCCCCCATGGAGGCAACGGGTCGTTCCATCGCCCCTAGTGCATGCCGGGGACGGGTTAATGGATCGTTAAAGTCGCTCTGTGGCGCCACATGGCACTGGCTGCTCGCCGGAGATCCGCTACGATGCGTTCGCCATGAGTGACCCCGCTCCCCGTCGCGACACTTCGCTGTTCACGGAAGTCGACGAGCGTCCGGCCGTCTGTCTTGCGGCGGGCTGCGGTGGCGCCGTTGTGCGGCATTCGCTCGGGGGCGGCGTGGCTATCGTCCGCTGCTTGCGCTGCTTCAGGCGCTACGAAGTGCGCCGGCCCGAGGCGGCCGCACACGCCGGGCCGCTTCCCGGCGCGCCCGACGATGTGAAGCCGTAGCGTCAGGCGCCGCTCGGCCCTCATCAACGGCGCTCGATCGCGGTGCCGTTCCCACCACCACCTGATTACGGCGTCGCTGTTGCCGAAGGCGTTATCGTTGCCGTTGCGCTCGGCGTGGGCGTCGGCGTCGGCGTCCGTGAGGACGTGGCCGTCGGCGTCGGCGTCCGGCTTGGCGTGCGTGTCGCGCGCGTGGTGGACGTCGGCGACGGCGTCGCCGTGCGCGTACCCGTCGGCGTGGGCGTCGGCGGCGGCATGACGGGCTCCCGCCCCGGCGGGTTGGCGCCCAGGTAGTGCAGCGTCTCCGCCCGCGTGACGCCGTCTCGCCACACCGAGACGTATGGCATCTTCAGCGACCAGGCCTCGTGCGCGAAGCGCGGCCACGTCGCCGGGTCGGACGCCGCGCCCTGGCCCACGGGGATCACCTCCCGGTTGTACTGCGCCAGGAGCTTCGCCGTCGCGTCGAGCAGGAACTCCGGTGTCATGCCGTCGGATCCCGGCGGATAGCCGCTGCTCGCGTAGCGATCGACGTTGTCGGGCGTATCGAAGGTGTCCCAGTAGAGCTGTGGCCAGATGCCGTCCGTGGCGGCCACGAACTCCGCCATCGGTACCAGGTTGAGACGCCACGGCCGCGGGTCCACTGAGATGTCGACCCGGCCGAACGGCGCGCGCTTGCGCAGCTCCTCGCCGAAGCCGACGGCGTCCGCCGCCGTGCCGAGCCAGAAACCGGACGCCCCTTCGAGATCGAGGATCAGGCTGCGCGCGCCCGCTGCAAGCACGTCGGCCGCCATCTGCGCCTCCCGCACGGGGTCGACGCCCTTCACGACCGCCCAGGCATGGAACGGCACACCCGCCCGCTCGAAGCTCGACGCGACGGTCTGCACCTGCGCGGGGCCGCTGATCGCAGCGGGCGCGGTGTCGTAGGTCGACATCCATTCGGTGCCGTCGTGCGTCTTGACGACGACACCCAGCCGGTCCGATGCGAGCGCTGCGGCGATCTGGTCGGGGCGCCCGTCGGCAGAGAACTGCCAGACCCAGACCAGATGCCGGGGCGGCGTGGCTGTCTTCGACTGCTGGATCTTGCGGATCAGCGCGGGGTCGCACTGCGTGTTGGCGAGCGTGAGCGCCGCCGCGCCAGCGCTGACACCGGCGGCCGTGAGGAATCGTCTCCTGCTGAGTGTGCGCTGCAGGATGCCGTCGAGCGTCATCCCTGACCTCCTTGCCCCCGCCGCCCTCGCACCACTCGAAAGCTCAGGCTACCAGAACGCGCCGCGATTTCCTATACGTGCGATGCGATGACCCCGAGGTTTAACATCGCTGGCTGGCGATCGCGCTATACGCGGCGTGCCTGATACGCGCCCGCGCGCAGCGCCGCCGTGAACGACACCTCGTCGCGTACGCGAGCGCTGAATTCCGTGGCGCAGATGCCGACCTCGCGTACCGCGTGGGAATCGCTGCCGCCGATGCCCGGCAGCGCGAGGCCACGTGCCAGCTTCGCCGCGTTGTCGTTCTGCAACAGCCCCTCCGTGCCGTTGTGTACCTCCACCGAATCGAAGACGGCGGCGAGGTCGTCGGGCGGCAGCGTGCCGTAGCGGCGGCTCGGGTGCGCCAGGTACATCAGCCCGCCCTCCGAGCGCACGATGCGGTGTAGTTCGGCCAGCGTCGCCATCGACGGGTGGTGCCGCTCCATGCCGAAGACCAGCACGTGGCCCACCTCCGTCGTTACCTCCATCCCCCGCAGCACCACGAACTCCATCTCCTCTGCGACGCGCCGCGCCTCGGCCAGCGGCCACAGGGCGTCGTGCTCCGTGATGCAGACGCCGTCGACGCCGCGCGCACGAGCCGCGCGCACCAGTGCCTCAGGCGTCAGCGCGCTGCACGCGGAGTGCACCTTCGTGTGCGTGTGGAGGTCGATCAGCATGGGGCTGCTGTGTGTAACGCGGCGACGCCGCGCTACTGCCACCCCTTGCGCGCGCCGGCCACCATCTCGAGCGGTCCCGCTGGCCAGTTGAAGCCGAGGCGCATCGCCGCGTTGATGTCGTCCGCGCTGGCGATGCCCTCCTCGAGCACCCTGCGCGCCTCGGCGACCATTGCGAAGTAGATGCGATTCGCGACGAAGCCGTACTTGCCCGGCGCGTCCTTCACCCGGATCGGCACCTTCCCGAGCCGCTCGGTCAGCGCGATCATCGTGTCGATCGTCTCCTGCGACGTCTCCGGCGCGTAGACCACCTCGATCGGCTTCATGATGAAGGCCGGACTGAACCAGTGGAAGCCGATGAAGCGGTCGCGCCGCGACACTGCCTTGTTCACGTCGGAAATCGCGAAGCCGGACGTGTTCGTCGCGAAGATCGCCTCCGGCTTGACCAGACCGTCCAGTTCGGCGAACACTGCCTTCTTCAGGTCCTGGTTCTCCGGCACCGCTTCGACGATCAGGTCGCAGGTGCGCAGGTCGTCGACCTGCGTCGTGAACGAGAAGCGCGCGACCGTGGCGTCGAACTCCGCCTGCGTCATCTTCCCGCGCTCGACCGAGCCCTTGAGCCCGAAGCGGCCCTCGACCATCGACTGGCGCGTCTTTTCGCACAGGTCGTCGTTCAGGTCGCGGATGATCGTCGTGAAGCCGTGCGCCGCGAACGTCTGGGCGATGCCGCCGCCCATCACGCCCCCGCCCATCACGCCCACCAGCTTGATGTCGTCCACGTTCATGTCGTCCCCCTCTCGTCCCGATCTGATGGTAGGCCCGCGCCGGATCCAATGTCCAACGGCCGCCGCGTCACGAGCAGATTCGCCGCACCGTCTCGAACAGGATCTGCGTCCCCAGCCGCAGGTTCTCGACGGTGATGCGCTCGTTGTGGCCGTGTACCGTCATCGCCTCGTCCTGCTCCAGCAGGTACGGGATGAAGCCGTACGACGTGATGCCGTGCTGGCGGAACACGCGCGAGTCGGTGAAGCCGGCGGAGACGCTCGGCAGCACCAGCGCCTCCTCCATGTGGTCGTGTACCGCGTCTTCGATGATCCCGAACAGCTCCGTCTGGATCGGTGACGCCGGCGTGCTCGACACGAACACCGGCTCGACGCGCACCTTCGGGTCGGCGACCACGTCGCGTACCTGCTGTGTGAACTCGTCCGGGTCCTGGCCCGGCAGCAGGCGGCAGTCGAGCGTCGCCTCCGCGATGCCGGGGATCACGTTGTGCTTCATGCCGGAGCGGGCGGTCGTGGTGCTCACCGTGTTCGTCAGGATCGCGCGCGCGGGCAAATTGCTGCCGGCGAGCTGCTCCATCGCCTCCTGCGACGGCTCCGCGGCCAGCACCCGGTGGCGGTACAGCCGGTCGAAATACTCGCGCAGCTCCGGCACGACCGTCACAGGCCGCGCCCACTCCTGCACCCGGTACAGCGCTCGCACCAGTCGCTCCAGCGCGTTGTCGGGGTGCGGCACGGAGCCGTGGCCGGGCCGCCCCTCCGCCGTCAGCTTGAGCCACAGCGGCCCCTTCTCGCTGACCGAGCAGTTGAACGCCGGCCGCCGCACGCCGAACACCTCGGCTGTGCCCCAGCCGCCCTCGTTGATCACGTATTCCGCGTCGAGCAGCTCCGGGTGGTGCCGCTCCATCCACTCGATGCCCCAAGTGCCGCCCGCCTCCTCGTCCGCCAGCGCCATGTAGACGATGTCGCGGCTGTGCGGGAGCCCGTGGCGCTTGATGAGGAACATCGCCATCAGCTCCATGATCCCCATCGACTTCATGTCGAGCGCGCCGCGGCCGTAGATGACGCCGTCGACCACCGCGCCGGAGAACGGCTCGAAGTCCCAATACTGCCGCTCGACCGGCACGACGTCGGTATGGCTGAGCAGGATCAGCGGCGCCTTCGTCCCGTCGCCGTAACTGGTCGCCGTCATGTTCATCCGGTCGGCGCCGTGCTCGCGGCCGTCGGAGGCGTCGTAGAACGCGATGTCGTCGATGCCCTCGTTCCGCAGCAGGCCGGCCAGCCAGTCGCACGCCGCCCGCTCCCGCCCCGGCGGATTCGACGTGTCGATCCGGATGAATTCCGCGAGCAGCCGGGTGGCCTCTTCCGTGACGGCGTCCCAGTCGATGCGCGGCGCGTCGGGCATGGTGTGCTCCTCCGTGTCTGGCAGGTTGCCGGAAAAGGCGCCGCCTGCCGGCTCGGGACGCCTCCCGCCCGTCATGCTGAGCGAAGCGAAGCATCTCGGTCGTGCCGAACCGCTTCGCTCGGCTCAGGGTGACCAGTTCTTCAGCATCCCGTCAGCGACAGGTTAGCGGGCACGGACGGGAGGGAGAACAGGACGGAGAAGCCAGGATCGGCCCGCCGTCGGCACATCGTCGGCGTCGCGCCGGCTGCGCGTCAGGTATCGCGCGACGGAGCGGGCGATGCTAATGGCGTGGAGGTGCTGCCGTGCGGACGCTGCTGCTGATCGTCGGGATGTTGCTGGTCGCGCTGGCGGCCGGGCTGTCGTTCGTGCTGCCCGCCGGAGCGCAGACCTCGGCGCCGACGCCCGGTGCCGTGACGCTCGACGGATCGTGCGACCCGCCGAGCGTGCCCGCTGGCGTCGACTCGTTGATTACGTGCACATTCACCATGCGAAACGGCGGCAGCGCCCCGTTGGCCGGCGCGCAACTCGAGTTCGTGCCCGGCTCCGCTGTCCCACCGCCGGACCGCTACTACTTCTTCAGCGAGCGGCTGGACGGCGTCGAGCACGAGACGACCGGCAACGACACCGTTTACGATCTCGGCAACGTCCCGGCGGGCGCGCAGCGCGTCGTCGAGTTCCGCATCGTCGTCCGGAGCGCCCACGACTTCGGCGCGGACGTGGAGGTGGTCGCGCAGCCGAACCAGCATCCGTACGCCGAGCGCGCGGTCAGGGTCGGGGTAGGGGCCGAGCCGCCGGTGATACAGCTCCAGGTACGGTACGAAGGAGCGAAGCGCGAGCCGAGCCAGTCCGCCATCTTGTTGATGGATCTGACGAACGGGGCGAACGAGGCCATTCTGAATGCGGACATCGAGTTCGAGCCTGGCTACAAATTTGCCGTAATGAACGACGGCTGGACTCCAGTGCCGCGATTGAGCGGCACCGGCATGTACGCGCGTTATTCACACCCGGTCGGTGGCGTTGATGCGCACCGCGTCGAAGAGGCCGCGATCGTACTCGGGAGCGCGGCCGGAATCTGTGTCACGCCCGACACCCCGGCCGCGGTCGCCACGGTGTACGTGGGTGACCGGACGGTCGTGGTGGCGGCGACCGTCGATGTGCCGGCAAATTGCCCGGGCGATGCGCAGAGCGGAGCAGCTCTGCCCGCCACCGGCTCCGGCCCGTCGCACGCCGACGGCCGCCCGCCGCTGCCTGCCGCTCTGCTCGCCACCGTCGGCCTCCTGTGCCTGGCGATGGGCGCGACCGGTCGCTACGGCCGCCGGGCCGGCCCGCAGCCCGACCCACCGACACACTGACACACCGAAACACTGACGATCTGCCCCGCCGGCTGCCTCGCTGGCAACCGCAGCCGCGCGCACGGTAGCCTGAATCGAGCGGAGGCGGGAATGAAGGTCAGCGACGAGCGTCGTCACGCGTACCTCAGGGCCTACGAGGAGTGGCAGAAGCAGCTCCTCGCCCTTCACGACGTGCTGCTGGACGGCACGAGGACGCTCGCCGGCGACCAGATGAAGGGCCTCCTGAACCGCGAGGCGCGCGCCAAGGAGCGCTACGACCGCGCCCGCCAGGAGCTGCTCGGCATCCCGCAGCCCGCCGATTCGCCGTTCGACTAGGAGCAGCGCGTGACTGAAGGCTGGGTACAGTACTTGACGGGGCCGTGGGGCTTCGCGTTCGCCTTCGCGGCGGGCGTGCTCTCGTTCCTCTCGCCGTGCGTGCTGCCGCTCGTGCCGGCGTACCTCGCCCACCTCACCGGCACCGCCGCGACCCTCGACTCCGGCCGTCAGCCCCGCCGCGAGACGGTATCGCACGCCGTCTCGTTCGTGCTGGGCTTCACGGCGGTGTTCACCTTTATCGGC
>Ga0153915_10002416_pt1 | contig 17069 bp, 11 predicted proteins | sample Opewatmetagenome_2_FD_107003 | JGI IMG/M metagenome (GOLD analysis project Ga0153915, IMG submission 107003) | Freshwater wetland microbial communities from Ohio, USA - Open water 3 Core 3 Depth 3 metaG | ecosystem: Environmental > Aquatic > Freshwater > Wetlands | place: USA: Ohio, Lake Erie...
CCAAAGCAGCCTCCGTGCCAGGGCGGATCATCCAGAATCTCGTGACTTGCAGCCGCGAATCACCCGCACGTGGTCCGCGAACTGGACCCTCCGTCCGAAAGATTACTCCGGGTCGGGAAAGCGGGGAAAAGCGGGGTCGGGAAAGCGGCGGGGACAGCGAAAGATTACTCTGGGTCGGGACAGACAGCACTCTGGCCAGCGCTCTGAGCGCTCTGCCTTCCGGATCCTACCGGGACGGACGTCTTCAGCCCCGCCCCCTCCTAGAGACCGCCTCGGAAAGGGCCTTGAGCGGGGCGAGGTCGAGCCGGGCGGTCTCCAGAAGCACCTTGAGCATGCCCAGGACGCCACGGGTGAGGGCCACCAGTTGCGAGAGCCGCTCCACCTGGTGGCGGGCCGCCGCCTTCACGCGCGGGTCCACGTCGGCGAGCGCGTCGCGGACGTCGGCGAGCGCCTCCTCGAAGGCGGTGAGCGCTCCCTCCACCGCCTTACGCTCCCGCTCGGCGAGCACGCGGCGGACCATCTTCCAGACGTGGGTCTCGGCCTCGAAGTGCTCCTTTCGCTCGCCGCGGATTGCGACGCTCCTCACCACGCCCCAGCGCCGCAGCTCGGAGAGGGTCATGGAGAGCAGGCCCGTCGAGATCTGGAGCCGCTCGCACAGCTCGGGCGCTGCGAGGGGGCGGTCCGAGAGGAAGAGCACGGCCCAGATGCGGCCGAGCTGGCGCCGGAACCCCCACAGATCCATGAGGGCGCCGACGGCGTCGGCGACCCGCAGCTCCGCCCGCTGCAGGGCGAAGGAGGTGGAGCGGCGCGTCGTGGCGGCGGCGGTGCTCATGGCGTCTCCCGTGTCACGCGCCGGGACCAAGGCCCCGGAGCGCCAGGTCGGCGAGGGCGCAGAGGGCGAAGGCCACCGAGGCGAAGGCGTTGAAGTCGAAGAAGGCCTTTCCGATCCGCTCCGGCCGGAGCGCGCCCTTCGGCGCGACGTAGACGTGCTCGACGAGGAGCGTGGCGGCGAGCAGCCCCGAGCCGGCGAGCCAGGCAGCGCCGCGCCCGGAGAGGACGCCGGCGGCGGCGATGGCCACGGCGGCGAGCAGGTGGAGCCCGCGGGCCCAGCGGAGCGCGCCCGGGACGCCGAAGCGCGCGGGGATGGAGTGAAGCCGCTCGCCCCGGTCGAACTCCACGTCCTGCAGGGAGTAGAAGACGTCGAAGCCCGCGATCCAGGCCCCGACGCCCACCCCGAGCAGCACCGCGGGGAGCGGCATGGCCCCGGTGAGGGCGACGGCGACACCGACGGGGCCGAGCGCCTGCGCCACCCCGAGCCACAGGTGCACCGCCCAAGTGAAGCGCTTGGCGTAGGAGTAGCCGAGGAGGACCGCCAGCACCGGCAGGGATAGGTAGCCGCAGAGCGGGCTCACCAGGGCCGCGGCGAGGACGAACGCGAGGACGCTCGCGAGGAGGAGGCCGTAGGCCCATCCGAGCGACACCTCGCCGGTGACCAGCTCGCGCCCCGCCGTGCGCGGGTTGCGGGCGTCGAAGGCCCGGTCGGCGATGCGGTTCATGGCCATGGCGGCGGTGCGCGCCGCCACCACCGCGAGCGCCACGAGCGCCAGGCGGAGCGGATCGAGTCTCGCGTCGGAGGCGACGAGCACCACCGCGCTCGCCGCGAAGGGCAGCGCGAAGAGCGAGTGGGAGAGCTTCACCATCCGGGCGAGGGGAACGACGGTCACCCGCGGGCCTCCGGGCGGTGGCGGGCGAGCCAGGTGAGCGGACGCTCCCCGGCTCCGACGGTGTCGAGGAGCCAGGCGGCGGGGTTCTCGGGACGCTCGCCGCCGAGCGGCGCGGCGAGGACGCCCGGCGCGGTCCCCGGCGCGAGCCTTCCCACGCCCTTCGCCCCGACGGCGGCGCCGTTCCAGGCGAGGGCGATGAGCCGCTCCGGGGCGACCTCGGGAAAGCCGCGGCGCAGCGCCGCCAGCTCCGCCAGCGGGGAGAGCGACGGCGTCGAGGCGAGGGAGTCGGTGCCGATGGCGAGAGGGATTCCCGCCTCGAGGAGCCGCGGCAGATCGGGGAGCCGGCCGCCGATGTGCAGGTTGGAGCGCGGGCAGAGAACCACCGTGGCGCCGGAGCGGGCGAGCTCGTCGAGGTCCTGGTCGTCGAGGTCCACGGCATGGACGACGAGCGACCGGGGGCCGAGGAAGGGCGCCACCACCGCCACCGCCGAGCGGCCTCGCGGGGCGAGGTCGGCGTCGCCGGCGCCGAGGGTGCGCGCGATCTCGGCGAAGGGGCCCGAGCCCGTGGCGCAGAAGGCGCGCTCGCCCGGATCCTCGGCGAGGTGGATCGAGGCCGGGCCCGAGCGCAGGAGCCAGGCCAGCGTGCCGGGGTGGGTCGAGTAGACGGCGTGGGGCGAGAGAACCACCGTGAGGGTGTTGGGACCGGTGGCCGCGAGCTCGCGCGACGACCGCGCCTCGGCGAGCGCGGCATCGGCCCGCTCGGCGGAGAAGCCGAAAACCTCGTGGTAGATGGTGCCGGAGAAGCCGGCCCATCCGAGCGCGGCGAGCGAGGCGAGGGTGTTCGTCACCTCGCCGACTGCCGCGACGCCCGCGGCCTGCAGCGCCTCCACCGCCTCCCCGACGGCCCGGTCGGCGTTCGCCTCGCGGGCGCGCCCCCGCGCGGCCACGAGCTTCAGGATCCACGGGGCGAGCCCCTCGCCGCCGGCGACGCGGCCGGCGAGGTGGGACAGCTCGAGGTGGAGGTGGGCGTTCACGAGCGCGGGAAGGAGCACGGCGTCCACCGGCTCGGCCGGGCCGTGCGCGGCCTCGACCTCGAGGCGCGGGCCCACGGCCACGACGAGGTCGCCGTCGTGCGCCACCGCGCCGTCGCGCAACGCCTCCCCGCCGGGCCCGGTGAGGACCCAGGGCGCCCCCACCACCTTGATCACGCGGCGGCCCCCACGTGCTCGTACCGCATGTTGCGCCGCATGGGCGTGAAGCCGGCGTCGCGGATGTGCCGCTCCACCTCCTCCGAGTCCATCTGGAAGGTGGTGCCGGCCGCCGAGACCACGTTCTCCTCGATCATCACGCTGCCAAAGTCGTTGCAGCCCATGTGCAGCGAGGCCTGCGCGACGCCGCCGCCCATGGTGACCCAGGAGGCCTGGAAGTTGGGGACGTTGTCGAGGACGAGCCGCGCCAGCGCGTTGGTCCGGAGGTAGGCGTGCGCGCTGTTGTCGCCGGGCTCGAGGCGGGTGTGCTCGGGCTGGAACGTCCAGCAGATGAAGGCCGTGAAGCCCCGCGTCTCGTCCTGCAGCTCCCTCAGGCGCAGGAAGTGGTTCACCCGGTGGCGCGGCTCTTCGCCCACGCCGAACATGAGGGTGGCCGTGCTCTTCAGCCCCTTGCGGTGCGCGGCCTTCATCATCGTGAGCCATTCGTCGGTGGAGCACTTGAGCGGGGCGATGCGCCGCCGCACCTCGTCGTCGAGCACCTCGGCGCCGCCGCCCGGGATGGAGTCGAGGCCGGAGGCGACGAGGCGCGAGATGGTGTCGTCGAGGGTGAGCTGGCTGGTGCGGGCGATGTGCCAGATCTCCTCGGGAGAGAGGGCGTGCAGGTTGATGGTCGGGTAGTTCGCCTTCACCCAGCGGAAGAGGTCCTCGTACCACTCGACGCCGAGGTCCGGGTGGAGCCCGCCCTGCAGGAGCAGCTCGATGCCGCCGAGGGAGATGGTCTCCTCGATCTTCGCCGCCAGCTGCTCGCGGGTCAGCACGTAGGACTCGCCGTGGCCGCGCGGCCGGTAGAAGGCGCAGAAGTGGCAGGCGGTGGTGCAGACGTTGGTGTAGTTGACGTTCCTCGAGACGATGTAGGTGACGACGCCGTCGGGGTGGAGCGCGCGGCGGCGCAGGTCCGCGGCGAGCCCGAGCTCGAGGAGCGGGGCCTTCTCGTCGAGCGCCTCCGCCTCGTCGGCGTCGAGCCGCACGCCGTCCGCCGCCTTCTGCAGCGCGTTGTCGAGCGACACCTGCCGCCGGATGCGCCGGGTCCGGACCACGTCGTCGGCGAAGCGGAGCTTCGTCGGCGGCAGGAAGCCCTTCTGCGCCGCCTTGGCGAGGAAGGTCTCGACCCCGGTGAGCTCGTAGGGTCCGAGGCCGTAGCGGATGCGCTGGGTGAGGTAGCGGCGGTACTTCTCCGGGTCGCCGCCCTTCTCCTTCGCGAAGGCGAGGGCGATCTCGCTGCGGATGCCGAGGCCGTGCTGTGCCGCGCGGGTGAGCTCCGCCACGTCCTCGGGTGCGAGCGCCCCGGGCCGGCCAGCCCACAGCGCGAAGATCATGGGGAGCTTCGTGAGGCTCGTCCACTCGCGCCCGAGGTCGATCACCACCCTGGACTTCACGTCGAATGCCCGGTCGCCGATGACGAGCGCGCCCTTCTGTCCCTTCGCCAGCGGCACGCCCTCCGCCGCCGGCAAGGGGGTGAACCGGGGCGAGAGTCCCATCTCGGAGAGGATCACCTTGGAGAGCACCACCGAGGTGCGCGAGGCGGTGTCGAGGTACACCTCGTCCCACCGCGCGGGCGGCTCCTCGCCGCACAGCACCACGGTCTGGACGGGCCCATCGGCGCCGATGGCGATGCCGGGGACGATCTCGAAGTCCTTGCCGGCGAGCGCCCCCACCGGCAGGAGGGCGAGGTCCACCTCGCCCCGCTCCAGCATGCTGGCGCAGGCCGACGGCTCGGCGAGCACGAGCTCGATGCGCTCGCTCCCCGCGAGGCCGGTGATGAGGGGGCGGGCGTTGAGGAAGGAGACGGCGGCGGCGCGCAGCTTGGCCATGGCGTGGCTCCTTCAGGCGCTCACGGGGAGCCGCGCCGCGGCCGGCCTCTCCGGCGGGGCGGGCAGGGCGTGGACCTTGAGGACGCGGTAGAGGCTGTCGCGCTCGGCCGGGACGCGGCCGGCGAAGCGGATGAGCCGATGCAGCTGGGCCTCGGACAGGGCCTGCGGCGTCTTCGCGCCGGCCATGTGGTAGATGCGCTCCTCGAGGACGGTCCCGTCCACGTCGTCGACGCCGAACGAGAGCGACGTCTGGGCGAGCCGCTCCCCGAGCGAGATCCAGTACGCCTTGACGTGGTCGAAGTTGTCGAGGAAGAGGCGGGCCACCGCGTAGGTGCGCAGCCCGTCATAGCCGGTGGGCTTGGGGAAGGCCTTCCCCATCATGTTGTGCTCGGGGTGGAAGGCGAGGGGGATGAAGACCTGGAAGCCCCGGGTCTCGTCCTGCAGCGCCCGGAGCCTGGCCATGTGGTCCACGCGTTCGGCGAGCGTCTCGATGGTGCCGTAGAGCATGGTGGCGTTGGACCTGATCCCGAGCCGGTGGGCGGTGCGGTGCACCGAGAGCCACTCGTCCGCGGTCGCCTTGTCGTCGCAGATCTTCCGGCGCACGCGTGGCGCGAAGATCTCCGCGCCGCCGCCGGGGATGGTGGTGAGCCCGGCCTCGACGAGCTCCCGCAGCACCTCCTCATGGGTCTTCCCGAACTTCTCGGCGAAGAAGTGCAGCTCCACCGCGGTGTAGGCCTTGACGTGCAACTCGGGCCAGGCCTGGCGGATCCGCCGGATGGTCTCGACGTAGTAGCTCCACGGCAGATCGGGGTGGAGCCCGGAGACGATGTGCACCTCGGTGATGCCGAGCGGCCGCTTCGAGACGACGTGCTCCACCGCCTGGTCGAGGGACATGGTGTACCCCTCGCTGGCGTGCCTGTCGTCCGGCCGCGCGAACGAGCAGAACTTGCAGCTCGCCACGCAGACGTTGGTGGGGTTGAGGTGCACGTTGCGGTTGTAGAAGGTGAGGTCGCCGTGGCGCTGCTCGCGTACGTGGTTCGCGAGAGCGCCGACGGCGGCGAGGTCCTTCACCTCGAAGAGGCGCAGGGCGTCGTCCTCGCCGAGGCGCCCGCCTTCCAGCACCTTGTCGCGGATGTCCGCGAGGCCGTCGCGCTCGAGGGCGCGGTGAGCGAGGGTCGAGAGCATGGTCTAGTCCTCCGGTGCGTCCGCGCGCGAGCGCGGGGCGAGCCCCTCCCAGCGGCGCATGAGGTCGTTGGGGATGCCGAGCCGGTCGAGCACGCGGGCCACCACCGTGTCCACGAGCTGGCCGACGTCCTTCGGTCCCGAGTAGAAGCTGGGGCTCGCCGGCATGACGAACGCGCCCGCCTCGATGACCTGGGTCATGGCCCGGGCGTGGACGAGCGAGATGGGGGTCTCGCGGAACACCAGCACGAGCTTGCGCCGCTCCTTCAGCATCACGTCGGCAGCGCGGCCGATGAGGTCCATCGAGACCCCGTGGGCGATGCGGGCGAGCTGCCCCGCCGAGCAGGGCACGACCACCATGGCCTCGTAGCCGAGGGCGCTCCCCGAGGAGAACGGGGCCGAGAAGTCCCGCGCCTTCCAGACGGGGAAGGGGTACCTGGGCGCGGAACCGATCTCCTGCATCCACACCTGCATCCCGGTCTCGGAGAAGACGAGGTCCACCGAGAGGTCGTGCTTCCCCCCCTCGGCGGCGAGGAAGTCGAGGAGCCGCTTCGCGTAGGGGGCGCCCGAGGCGCCGCTGACGCCGACGACGAGCTTCACCGCGCCCGCTCCGCCACGACCAGCCCGCAGACGCCGGGGAAGAGGGTCGCGCCGCGCACCTCCGGGAAGCCGGCGCGCCGGGCCGCCGCCTCGAACTCGGGCCGGGAGGCGAACCGCTCCATGGACTCGACGAGGTAGCGATAGGCCGAGGCGTCGGTCGAGAGGAGCCGGCCCATCACCGGCAGGGCGAGCCGGTCGTAGAGCGCGTGGACGATGCGCGGCCCCGCCGACTCGGGGCGGAAGAACTCGAGGACGCCGAGGCGGCCACCGGGGCGCAGCACGCGGGCGATCTCGACGAGGCCAGCCTCGAAGGAGTCGAGGTTCCGCATCCCGAAGGTGACGGTGACGGCGTCGAAGCTCGTGGGGGCGAAGGGCAGCCGCAGGGCGTCGGCGGCGCTCGCCGGCAGGCCGGTCTTCCGGACGCCGCGGGCGAGCATGGGGAGCGAGAAGTCCGCGCCCACCACCAGGGCGCCGGGGGCCTGGCGCCGCGCCAGGTCGGCGACGTCCATCGTCCCGGCGCACAGGTCGAGGAGCCGCTCCCCGTCCCGGAGCGCGATCTCGCGCAGGAGCCGCCGGCGCCACGCCTGGTCCACCCGCAGCGTCATGACGCGGTTCAGGAGGTCGTAGGTGGGCGCGATGCGGTCGAACATCGCGCGCACGGCCTGAGCGCGCTCGCCCTGGCCCGGGAGCGGGACCGACGCCACTAGGCGGCCCCCTTCTTCGGGATCCAGCTCGCCGCCGGGGGCGGCGGGATGGCCGGTCGGACCGGGCGGGGCGCGCCCGGCACGAGCCGCTCGTAGAGGGCGTCCATGCGGGCGAGCAACGCCGGCTCGTGGACGCAGGGCTCCGGCCATTCGCGGCCCCCCTCCTCGGCCCACTTGCGGGTCGCGTCCACGCCCACCTTGGCGCCGAGCGCGAAGGCCGGCGCGGCGTGGTCGAGGACGTCCACCGGCCCCTCCAGCACCACCAGGTCGCGGCGCGCGTCCACGTTGGCGAAGGCCCGCCAGGCGCACTGCGAGAAGTCGTGCACGTCCACGTCGTCGTCGAAGACGACGAGGGTCTTCGTCGCCGACATCTGCCCCGAGCCCCACAGGCCGTGCATGAGCTTCTTGGCGTGGCCGGGGAACTCCTTCCTGACCGACAGGAAGCAGAGGTTGTGGAAGCAGCCCTCCGCGGGGAAGGCCATGTCCACGACCTCGGGGAAGATCATCTGGAGCATCGGCAGGAAGAGCCGCTCGGTGGCGACGCCCATCCAGTAGTCCTCCATGGGCGGCGGGCCGACCACGGTGGCGGGGTAGACGGCGTCGGAGCGGCGGGTCACCGCCGTGACCTCGAGGAACGGGTAGTCGTCGGCGAGGGAGTAGTAGCCGGTGTGGTCGCCGAAGGGCCCCTCGCGCACGAGCGGCGCCGATGGGTCCACGAAGCCCTCGATGACCACGTCGGCGTCCGCCGGGACCTCGAGGTCCACGGTGGCGCACTTCACGAGGTGCACCGCCTCGCCGCGCAGGAAGCCGGCGAAGAGGTACTCATCGATGCCCGGCGGCAGGGGCGCCGAGGCGCAGTAGGTGAGGGCCGGGTCGCCGCCGAGGGCGATGGCGACCGGCATCCGCTCGCCGCGCCGCTTGTAGCCGCGGTAGTGGGCGGTCGCGGTCTTGTGGAGCTGCCAGTGCATGGCGAGCCTGCGTGGGCCCAGGATTTGGAGGCGGTACATCCCCACGTTGCGCAGCCCGCTGTCCGGGTCGCGGGTGACGACCTGGGGCAGCGTGATGAACGGGCCGCCGTCGTGCGGCCAGGTGGTGAGCACCGGGAGCTGGCCGAGGTCGGGGTTGCGGTCGACGACCTCCTGGCAGGCGCCGCTCCCCGACCGCTTCGGCGCCATCGAGGCGAGGCGACCGAGCTTGGGGATCATCTTCAGCTTCTCCCACAACCCGTGGGGTGGCGCGGTCTTGAGGAGCGCGCGCAGCTCCCGGGCGTGCTCCTCGACGTCGTCGCAGGAGAGGGCCCAGCTCGCCCGGCGCCGCGTCCCGAAGAGGTTCATGGCGACTGGGAGCGCACCCGACGAGGGCCTCTCGAAGAGCAGTGCCGGGCCGCCCTGCTTGGCGGCGCGGTCGGCGAGCGCCGCCATCTCGAGGACGGGATCGACGGGTTCCTTCACCCGGACGAGCTCGCCCGCCCTCTCGAGCCGGTCGAGGAACTCGCGCAGCGAGCGGTAGGCCATGGAGGGCGGGATCTCTACTCCGAACGCGCACTTGTTTCAACGTTCGTTGAAATGATATGAGCCGCGCCCATGCCCCAGACGGTCCACGTGGCCCACAGCCCCGACTCCGACGACGCCTTCATGTTCTACGGGCTTGCCTCCGGCGCGGTTCGCGCCGAGGGCTTCGAGTTCGTCCACGAGCTCTCCGACATCGAGACGCTCAACAAGGCGGCGGTGGCGGGGAAGTACGAGATCACGGCGCTCAGCGTTCACGCCTACGCCTACCTCCACGACCAGTACCTGCTCCTCGACTCCGGCGCCTCCTTCGGCGACGGCTACGGGCCGACGATCGTCGTCCCCAAGGGCTCCAAGATCCGAAAGGCCGAGGACCTCTCGGGCAAGCGCATCGCCATCCCGGGAAAATGGACCAGCGCCGCGCTGGCGCTGTCCCTGCGCATCCCGGATCACACGCCCGTCGTCATGGACTTCAAGGCCGTGGGGGAGGCGGCGAAGCGCGGTGAGGTCGCGGCCGGCCTCGTCATCCACGAGGGGCAGCTCACCGCCGCCGAGGAGGGCCTCGAGGTGGTGGAGGACCTCGGCAAGTCCTGGAAGGACCGGACCGGCTTGCCGCTCCCGCTCGGCATGAACGGCATCGCGAAGGCGCTGCCCGAGCCTGTGCGCCGCACGCTCGCCCGGGTGCTCCGCGACAGCATCGTCTACGGCCTCGACCACCGCGAGAAGGCGCTCGACCACGCCATGACCTACGCGCGCGGCCTCGACCGCAAGCGCGCCGACACCTTCGTGGGCATGTACGTGAACGAGTGGACCCGCGAGCTCGGGCCGAAGGGGCGCAGGGCCGTCGAGCTCTTCCTATCGGAGTCGGCCGACCGCGGTCTCATCCCGCGAGTGAAGCCCGAGTACCAGGAGCGGGAGCCGTAGCCGCCCTCCGGCGCTCACGGTGCCGGTGGCGCTTCGACCTGGTATCCGGCGGCCTGGAGCTGAGGTCCCAGGACCCTCCGATCGCCGACGATCACCACCACCTCCCGGCCCGGCCCGAGCGAGCGGGCCGCGGCCTGCATACGCTCCGGGGTGAGCGAGGCGATCGCGGCCGGTAGCTTCTCCCAGTGATCGGGCGCGAGCCCGAGGAACGCGGATGCCTCCAGGTGATCCTGGACGTCCCGCACGGTGTCGAACTGGAAGGCGTAGTCCCGCGCCACCTGCCAGCGGGCCCGCGCCGCCGCGGCTGGGGACGGCGGCTCCGCCGCGACCGACTGCACGGTTCCCAGGATTCGCTGGAGGCTGTGGGCCGTCGCGGCCTGGTCCACCGCGGTGGTCACGAGGAAAGCGTCGGCGAGGACGTGCCGGAGCCGCCGCACGTGGACGCCGTAGGAGTCGCCCTCCTGGACCCGGATGCGCCGCTGCAGCTCGAACTCCATCTGCCACCGAAGGGCCGCGAGAGCGGCGTCGTCCCGCCCCGCGCCCTCGGAGCGGAGAAGGCCGACGAGGATCGCCGCCTGGGTCGCCCCCGGCCGGTCGACCAGGGTGATGCTGCGTCCCGCCTGCGCCGCGGGCGACGCCGGCTCGGGAGCCGGGGGCCCGCCGCCCTTCTTCCAGCCCGATAGCTCGCTCTCGATGCGCTTCCAGGTCTCGGCGAGCGGCTCGACGTCGCCCACCACGAGGAGCGTCGCGCGCTCCGGCCGGATCTGCTCGTCGAGCCAGCGCTTCACCTGGCCGAGCTCGATGGCCCGGACGCCCTCGGGCGTCGGGACGCGCCCGTAGGGGTGATCGGGGAAGAGCTTCCGCAAGAGGAGCGCGCGGGCCCGCGGAATGGGGTAGGCGCGCGCCGCCTCGAGCTGCGCCGACCAGGCGTCGCGGCCGTGCTCGAATACCCTGCTGTCGACCGAGAAGCTGTCGACCCACAGGCTGACGTCGGACAGGAGATCGGGAAGGTTCCCCGAGGCCGCCCGGAGGTCCAGGTGGAGCCCATCGCGGTCGTGCCACCATTCCGTGCTCGAGCCGACCATCCACGACTTGCCCCAGTGGATGTTCGAGAGGGCCGTGGAGGACGAGCGGAGCGCGAGGAGGGGCAGGCCCGGAGCCACCCGCGCGCCTCCCTCCGCGTCGGTTCGCACGACGAGGCGCACCTCGACGATGGGCAGCTTGCCCCGCTTCGCCACCACCACCTCGAGGCCGTTCGCGAACCGGCGCCGCTCCGCCTTGTCGAGACCCGGGGCCCGTGCCAGGGACTCGACCGGTCCTGCCGTGGAGAGGAGCTGCGCCTGTCCGTCGTCGAGGAAGTCCTCCCTGCGCGCCGTCGCGCCCCTGGGCGCCGGCGCCGCCACGGCGCGAGGCGCCACGTTCTGATCGGACACGACGAGCATGGCGAGCGTGCGCTTGCGGGTGACGTACTTCGCCGCGTACGTGTCGATGAGCGTCGAGAGGGTGGCGGCCACGTCGCGTTGGAAGCCGCCGATGGAGTCGGGACTTCCCGTCGCCCGGAGGTACCGGGCGATGTCGGGGGCGTAGAGCTGCTCGATGTCGAGGTAGTTCTCGACCAGCAGGAGGCTTCGGCTCGCGACGGTGACGGCGGTGAGGTAACGCGCCAGGGCGCGGCCCTTCAGGGCGTCGTAGTGCTGGGGGAGCTCGAAGGCGGTGGCCGGTCCTCCGTGCTGGAGCTCCTGGGCGGCGAGCGGGCCCTGGCCCGCGAGCGTCAGGAGGATGAGCTGGTCCTTCACCATCTCCAGCACCCGGGGGGCGTCTTCCTCGCGACGCAAATCGATCTGCGCCACGATCACCGAGAGCCCATCGAGCGCGACGAGGAACGTCCGTTGGTCCTGCACGATCTCCAGCGCGTCCGGCTGGCGGAAGCGGCCGTAGAGGATCCCGCTGAGCGCCCGTTCCGTGGCGAAAGCCTGCGGCGTCGACCTCGAGTACACCCCCGGGACCGCCCAGCCGACCAAGAGGCGCGGCCCCGTCACCGTGGCATGCCGCACGGGGAGCGGCGCGCCTTCCGGCGGATCGGGCGGGAAGGGCGGCGGCACGCGCCCCACAGGGGGGACGCTCACTCCGCCGTCGGGAACCGCCAGCGTGCCGAAGCGTTCCAGCACCGCGCGCGCCGCCTCGAGCGCCGGGCGCGGGCTCCACAGGACGAGGACCGCGTGGGCGGGAGGGTAGTGCTCGCGGAACCAGGCGCGGACGTCCTCGAGCGAGATGCCGCGCACCGACTCGACGGTGCCGCCGATGGTCCGGCCGTAGGGATGGCCCGGGAACGAGGCCTCGAGGAGCCACGCGAACTGCGTTCCGAGCGGATCGTAGTCGAGCCGCTCGCGCAACTCGTTGACCACCACCTCGCGCTCGGCGAGGAACTCCTTCTGCGTGACGCCGGCCAGCGGGTCGCGCATCCGATCCGCCTCGATGGCGAGCAGCGTGTCGAGCTGGTCCGGCTTGCCCCGCTCCCAGAAGACGGTGCTGTCCCAGTCGGTGAAGGCGTCGAAGCGGACGCCGCTCGAGAGGATGCGGTCCCACAGGCGGGGCGAGCCCGGCGCGCCAGGAGCCGCGCGGAAGGCGAGGTGCTCGGCGAGGTGGGCGATGCCCTCCTTCCCCTTGGGCTCGTCGCTCGCCCCCACCCGGTAGGAGGCGGCGAACATGGCCTCGGTCGCCCCCGGACGCTCGTAGACCACGAGCCTCATCCCCGAAGGGAAGGTGGCGAAGTGACCCTTGTACTCGATGGGACGGCCCGTGGGCTGCGGGGCCGCGTCCGCGGCGAGGGCGAAGAGGAGCGCGGCCGTGGCCGCGCCGAGGGGGAAGGACCTGGTCATGGCGCGCGCCCTCCGGACGAAGAGTAAAGGATGGGTCCGGACGGGCCTCCGGCCCTGAAGGGGCGTGGCGCCCCGGCGCCTACTTCGGCGGGCCCGGCCTGGTCGGGGCGAGGGCCTGCGCCGCGTCGCGGTCGGGCGCGATCAGCATCGCGAGCGCCCGGCGGCGGGTGAGGTACCGCGCCGCGTAGGCGTCGAGGCTGCCGGAGAGGCTCGCCGCCACGGCACGCGGGTACCCGGCCACGAAGTCGGGCTCGCCCGTCGTCCGGAGGAACTGCGCGAAGGCGGGGGCATGGAGCCGCTCCACCTCGAGGGCGTGGCGGGCGGCGAGCAGGGCGCGGCTCGCGGCCCCGAGCGAGGCCAGGAAGCGCATCTCGCTGCGCGCGTGCTCGTTCTCGCTCGCCAGGGTCTCGAGCGTGTACGGCCTCTCCTTCGGCGTGAACGCCCATGACCCCGATGACCACTCGTGGGCGGGCGAGTTGTCCCTCTCCCCGGCGACGGCCGTGAAGGGGATGGACCTCTCGGGCGCGGCCAGGAGATCGACGAGGCCGTCCTTCACGGTCTCGAGGACGCTGGGGGCGTCCTCTTCCCGGCGAAGGTCGAACGAGGCGAGGATCACCGAGAGCCCGTCGAGCGTCTCGAGGCGGACCTCGTGGCTGCGCACCATCGCCTGCGCGTCGGGCCTCGAGAACCGGAGGTGCAGCAGCTCTCCGAGCGCCCGGGACGCGGCGAAGGCCAACGGGGTGGATCCGGAGCAGTCGCCGGGGACGGCCCAGCCCACCCAGAGGCGCGGCCCTGCCACCGCGGCGCGCCGCACCGGGAGCGGGCCATCCTCGGGAGGATCGGACGGGAACGAAGGCGGCACGCGGACCACCGGAGCGGAGCGGACGACGCTCGCGGGAACCGCCAGCGCCCCGAAGCGCGCCGCGACGGCTCGCGCCGCCTCGCGGGCCGGCCGCGGGCTCCAGAGCACGAGCACGGCACGCTGGGGCGTGTAGTGCTCGCGGACGAAGGCCCGGACGTCCTCGAGGCCGATGCGCCCGAGGGACTCCGCCGTGCCGAGGACCGGACGGCCGTAGGGATGGCCGGGAAACGCCGCCTCGAGCAGCCAGCCGATCTGCGTATTGGCGGGATCGCGCTCGATTCCGTCGCGCAGCGCGGCCATCGCCGCCTCGCGCTCGGCGAGGAACTCCTTCGCGTCGACGCCGGCGAGCGGGTCCTTCATGCGCTCGGCCTCGAGGGCGATCAGGGGGTCGAGCTCCCCTGGCCTGCCGATCTCCCAGAAGTCGGTGTGGTCCCGGCCGCTCGACCCGTCGAGGCGGACCCCGCGCGAGCGAAGCGCGTTCCCCGCCCGGGCGGCGAGGCGCTCGGCGAGGTAGGCGACGCCCTCCTTCCCGGCGGGATCGTCGCTCGCGCCCACGCGGTAGGACGTGGCGAACATGGACTCGGCCGCGCCTGGCTGCTCGTAGACGACGAGCCTCAGCCCGGACGGGAAGACCTCGAACTCGCCCTTGAGCTGGGCCGGCTGCCCTCCGGGCCCGGGAGGCGAGGCGCTCGCGGCGGCGGGGAGGAGGAGCACGGCCGCGGCCGCGCCGAGGCGATGGTGCCTTTTCATGGGGGCTCCTCGAGAACGAATCTGCCTAGGCGCGCGAGCGCGGGCCCGCAACGCGCCCGGATGGGTGCCGACCCCCGCCGGGCCGTACCGATCTCGACCTGGAGCTGGCGCGATCGAGTGGTCTACCTCGCCGCCGGGGATGCCGGCTCCGCCTGGACCTCCACCTCGAAGCCGGCCGCCTGGAGGCTCTGCAACACGCTCCGGCGATCGGCGACGACGATCACCGTCTCCCTGCCAATGGCGACGCTCCGGGCCACCGCCTGGATCCGCTCGGGCGTGAGCGAGGCGGTCGATGCCGCCTGCCGCTCCCAGTAATCGGGCGGAAGGCGGTGAAGCGCGATCCGCTCCAGGCGGCCGGCGGCCCCACTCGCCGTGTCGAACGCCAGCGCGTGGTTCCGGGCGAGCTGCAGGCGGGCGCGATCGGCGATCGCCTGCGAGGGCGGGCTCTCCCCGAGGCGCCGGATGGCGTCGAGGATGGATTGAAGTGAGTCGGCCGCGGCGGCCTGATCGACCGCAGTGCTCAGGACGAGCGCACCCGCGGCGGCGTGGTCCAGGCCGAAGACCTGGACCCCGTAGGTCACTCCACGCTCGACGCGCAGGCTGCGCATGAGCTGCGCGCGCAGGATCCATTCCAGCGCCTCGAGACCCGCCTCGTCTCCCTCCCACCGGGGCGGCCTCCGAAGCCCCACGGTGACGAGCGCCTGGGTGGCTCCGGGCCGGTCGAGCAGGACCACGGTCCGCCGTGCTGGAACGGCCGGAGGCGCGACGGCGGGCTTCGCCGGCCCCCGGTCGGATGACCAGCCGCCGAACTCGCTCTCGATCGCCTTCCAGAGCTCCGGACCGGGCGTGACGTCGCTCACGACGAGCAGCGTCGCCCGCTGCGGCCGGACCTGCTCCTCGACCCACTCGTCCGCCTGCTTCGAGGTGAGGGCCTGGATGGACTCGTGCGTCCAGCCCCCGCCGTAAGGGTGATCTGGAAACAGGCGGGCCCGCAGGATCACGTCGGCGCGCACGCTGGGACGCAGAAGGGCGACCTCGAGCGAGTACTCGAGTCGTCGCCTCGCGTCCTTGAAGCCGTCCCCGGCGTGGACGGTTCGCGCCCAGTGCCCCACCGTCTCGAGCAGGGCCGGGAGGTTACCGGAAGACCCTCTCTCGCCGTGGACGTAGTATTCGAGGCCGCGGTCCGCGAAGCGCTGGGCTCCGATGGCGTCCTCCACCCATCCCCCGCCGGCGTGGGAGAGCCCGAGCGCCAGCAGCGGAAGCCAGCGGGGGGCCGCGGCGCTCCCTTCCACCTGCGTCCTGAAGGAGAGCCGCACGTCGGCGACGGGGAACTCGCCCCGGCGCGCCACGACCACCTCGAGACCGTTCGGGAGCAGTCGGCGCTCGGCCCGGTCGAGGCCGGGCGGGGCGGCCAGGGCGTGCGGATCCTGAGCGGCGACGAGCGGCGCCTCCTCGGGCGCCTCGGTGAAGTCGCCGGCGAGCGCCGGGCGCGGCGGCTCCATGCTGGCTCGCAGCTCCCGGGCCGTCACGTTGCGGTCCGGCACGACGAGCGTGGCGAAGGCGCGCCTCGGCGTCAGGAACTCGTCGACGTAGGACACGTTGGGGGTGGACAGCTGGTACGCGATCATCTGCTGCCAGCCCCCCACCACGTCCGGGTTTCCGGTCGCCCTGAGGAACTGCGCCGCCTTCGGCGCGTGCATCTGCTCCGCCTCCAGGTAGGCTTCGACGAGAAGCGCGTCGCGCAGCTCCTGCTGCCACCAGAGCTGGCGGGGGGCCGTCCACAGGGAGTTCTTCACGAACCCGAGCACCTTCTCGGCGTCCTTCTCCGTCCGAAGGTCCACCCGCGCGACGAGAAGCGACGCCCCGTCCATGCGCGACAGCCCCACCTGGACGTCGTCGACGACCTCGTCCTTGTCCCAGGTGAGGAGCCGGTTCTCGAGCTGACGGCGCAGCACCATCTCGGCGGCGAGTGCGCGGGCGATGGCTCGCGAACGGTCGCCCGGCAACGTCCAGCCGACCCAGAGCTGCGGCCGCTCCACCGGCGCCCGCCGGACGTCCAGGGGCGCGTCCCTGGGCGGGTCCCCTGGCCACGGCGGGGGCGGCCTCTGCACCGGAGGGACTCGCGGCCCGCCCGTCCCGAGGGCGAGCGGCCCGAACCGGCTCGTCACCGCCTGGACCGCCTGCTGCGAGGGCATGGACGAGACCAGCACCAGCACCGCATGCGCGGGGCCGAAGTTCTGCCGGAGCCAGTCGCGGACGTCGCGCAGCTCGATTCGTCCCAGGGACTCCGCCGTGGCGGATCGGGCATACGGGTGGCCACGGAGGCCGGACTCGACCAGCCAGGCGAGCTGCGCCGCCCCGTCGTAGTTCTCGAAGCGCTGCGCGAGCTCGGCCGCGACCACGCCGCGTTCCGCCAGGAATTCCTTCTCGCCGAGCCCGGCGAGGGGATCGCGCATGCGATCCGCCTCGATGTTCAGCAGCTCCTCCAGCTGGTCCGGCTTGCCGATCTCGAAATAATCGGTGTGGTCCGGGGCCGTCGTCGCGTTGAACGCCATCCCGCTCGAGAGCAGCCGATCCCAGAGGCGCGGGCTGCCCGGGCCGCCCGGTCGGGCGCGAAAGGCGAGGTGCTCGGCGAGGTGCGCCAGCCCTTCCTTCCCGGGGGGATCGTCGACGGAGCCCGCGCCGTAGGAGACCGCGAAGGTCGCCCTCTTCACTCCGGCGCGCTCGAGCACGATGAGCCGCATCCCCGTCGGGAAGGTCGCGAAGTAGCCCTGGTACGGGACGAGGGGACCCTTGGGCGCGAGCGGCGGGGGGAAGCAACCGGAGAGCGCCAGCAGGAGGGACGCAAGGCACGGAC
>Ga0153915_10002417_pt1 | contig 17068 bp, 15 predicted proteins | sample Opewatmetagenome_2_FD_107003 | JGI IMG/M metagenome (GOLD analysis project Ga0153915, IMG submission 107003) | Freshwater wetland microbial communities from Ohio, USA - Open water 3 Core 3 Depth 3 metaG | ecosystem: Environmental > Aquatic > Freshwater > Wetlands | place: USA: Ohio, Lake Erie...
CTGCTCCCCTTCCGCATCCACAGCCTCCTTTCCAATCCCGATTATATGGTTCTCATCATACGGGTGGAGGTAATCCGAGTATCCGGGTATTTTCAGCTTGCCAAGAAGACTGGGGCTGCTCGGATCCGAAAGGTCTATCACGAAAAGCGGGTCTATCTTCTTGAACGTGACAAGGTAAGCCCTGTCCCCGATAAACCTTGCGGAATATATGCTCTCCCCGGGAGCAAGGTTCTCTAGGCTACCCACAACAGCCATCCCAGCGTCAAGCACGTACACATTGTTGGTGGATGGTGAGGGCTGTTTATCGCTTCTGAAGCTCCACACAGGATCCACTGTAGTTGCCACCCGGAGGTATCCGTTATTCTCGTCCATGGAGAACTGGTTCAGGAGCCTGCCAGAGACCTCTCCCTTTCCTTTGTATTCTATTGAGCCCGAGCTGATAGCTATCTTCTGTATCACTGTCTTCTGTGTCTCCTTCTGGATTTCCGCGTATGCGTTCTGGACGGCATCCTGCACACCCTTCATGAAGGCCGTCTTGTCATCCTCGGAAAGCGAGTTGTAGTAGTCCTGTATTATCTCCCCTATCTGCTGGTACTTCTCGTCTCTAGGTGAGGCAGAGGACTGTATAAGCGTTATACTTGCTGATACGTCGGCCGGCAGGGCAGGCTTTATCGCGTTCAGTATCCTTTCCGACTGGTCCCAGTAGCTTATCTGCTTCATATATGAGAGGTAGATGTTGTCCGTGGAAACAAATATGGTTCCTGTGTATCCTGACATTATCACCTTTGTCTGCGGCTCAGCCGAATCATCATTCACATTTAGGGAGGCTATGGTCACGAACTGGTAGCTGTAGTCAGGCATGTCAAAGTAGTACAGGTCCGTGCAGCCGCATGCGGGCCTGGATCCGCTCTCCGTGTATATCATGGGCAGAGGCACAGGCCCGTCCCCATAGCTCACACCCTTGCTCGTAATCAGATATACATAATCCCCTATCATTCTTGCATCCGAATAGTAGCCGTCTATTGAAAATTCCTTGAGGATTCTTGGGTCCTTCCTGTCGCTTATATCATAAACATTCATGTATGTGGTCTGGGAATAGGTGGGATAGTATCTTGGCATGGCTATCCCGATCTTCTGGGCCACAGGCTCTTCCGAATAAGAATAGTTATTCCCGAACACCACAAGCCTGTCCCCGTTAATGAAAATCTGGCTCACTCCAGTGGAGTTTATTGCGGACAGTATTTGCCCGCTCTCAGCGGGGTAAGCATCTATTATGAATATCTGGTTTCCGGAAACAGTGTAAATATATTTCCCGTCATTCTTCACGATATCAGGCTCATCCACTCCTGCGACCTGTATGTTCGTGGTTGTATAGTTGTCACGGCTGCCACCGAGACCCTTTTCAGCTCCCGCAGCCGAGGGAGCCATTACCCCGATATTCTGCATGGTGGCATCCCTCATAACCCCTGAGCTGAACATTCCGTATCCGGCATAGCTTCCTGTGTTCTCGCTCAGGAAGCTTTTAATCTGGTCGCATGAAGAGAATCTCTTCAGTTCCTGCCCGGAAACCCCTCCAGGCAAAATAACCTGGGTGGCAATAACAACACCCAAAGCCACGATAACTATCAAACCAAAAGCCAGAACAGGCGCAAATCCTTTACGCATATCAAAACCTCCCTAAAGCGCCCCTGCAGTTTGTGGGTAGAAAATGGCTATAAGAAGTATAGCCAGCCCTGTAAGCCCCACCAGCACGGCAAGGATTTCTTTTTTCATAATAGAATTAGCGGGAGAACTTATTAAGTATGCTATGGTTTTGTTTCGGGAAAAACCGCTTTTTCGAGCTACCGCTTCTCCAAAAAGCGGTTGAGCAAAAACCCTTTAATGAAAGGGCGAATTTAAGCTACACATCTCAATTTATTTTATGGGCTCGTAGCTCAACCGGACAGAGCGACCGTTGTGTCTGCTTCTAAATTACAAGCGGACAGAGTCGAGGCTTCGGACCGGTAGGTTGGGGGTTCGAATCCCTCCGGGCTCATTTCACAGTGGCAATAGATTTATCAGCAGCTTTGTTGAAAGAAGGATGCCTGCGTGACTTCCAGAAGAAGTACCCCACTATCGCGAAGGTCGCGATTGGCGAAAGCCATGCAGGTATCTCAAACCCGAAGCTATCCAGTATCATTATAGCCCCCAGGAAAAGTATGGAGTACATGGCCCCGTTCTTGAGGTATGCATACTTCTTTATCCTGGTCACTCCCTTCACAGTGAGCTGCCTCACTACAACCGCCCCGAGCCCGTTCCCTATAAGAATCAGGGGGACTGCAAGCGTGAATGCAAAAGCCCCCAGCACGCCATCTATCGAGAAAGTCGCGTCTATGGCTTCCAGGTAGAGTATCTTGCTCATATCTGAAAGGCCTTTGTTTTCCGTGAGCTCCCTCTCCCTCTGTTCCGCATTCTGCTTGAAGCCATGCGTGATGAAGAACGCGGTGGAACCTACCACAGCCCCGAAAGCCATCATGGGATTCACTTGGAGCGCGAACCACACTATTGCAGCAAGCAGTATCGAAACGACCGCGAAAAACCATACACCCTGCCTGTGGAAGAACTTCTCCCCTTTCAATCCATAGTGCTTTGGCTCTAGGAAGAGCCAGTGGAAGAACAGGAAAACCAGGAAAACACCCCCTCCTATAAGCAATATGGGAGCAGAACTTTCTATAGCTTCCAATACAAGCGGGTCGCTGCTGAAGGTGGCCGTGAGGGCCCCGATCGGCCCGAGCTGCGGGACAGCCATCCACACTATCAGGAGTGGAAGCAGCCCCCTGACAAGGAACACCGCGATAAGCATCCCCCAGAACAGGAAGAATCTCCTGGCTTTCTCCCTCATGGTCGAGAGCACTTCCGCGTTTATAATCGCATTGTCTATGCTCGTTATGCTTTCAAAAAGGCACAGCCCTGCAACAACCAGAACCATTGAAAATATATCCATACTCCCCTCTTTTAGGGATTTTGTTTAATAAACATTAAAGCGGTTTTTCACAAACCCCTTTTATAATCTTTTGCGCAATAATAATTATGCAGCTCGGAACTATCACTGGCAAGACTTCCACACGAAACTTTAGCTTTGAGGCAGAGTCCAGAATCCGCAAGACTGATTACCTTATGGTTAAGGATTCGGAAGGGGTGTGGTCCCTCGCTTCCATAGAAAAGATAACCACGGACGGGACGAAAACAAAGGCTGATGTAGGCGTGATCGGGTTCCGTGACAACCGCGGATTCCTGAAAACCCCCAAGATACCGTTCGCTCCTGGAACCCCTGTTTTTGCGGCTGAGAACCAGTTCATAAAATCCACAATCGGGATTAAGGAATCAGGAGCTTACATAGGCCTTCTTGACGGCTATGATCTGAAGGTCCGCCTCCCGATAGAGAACCTGATAAAGAAGCATGTCTCTGTCCTCGCTAAAACCGGTACTGGTAAAAGCTACCTCACGGGCGTGATAATGGAGGAGCTTGCCGAGAACAGGACTCCCGTCGTGATAATCGACCCGCACGGTGAATACTTCACGTTACAGTCCCCGAATAACAAGCCATCTGAAATGAAGTTCATGCCAAGATTCGGGATAGAGCCCAAATCCTACAAGAGCATGGTGCAGATTTTCGGGTACAGGATGGGGAAGGAGATAAAGCTCAACTCCCGCCTCTCTGCGGATGAGATAGCGCACATGATTCCTGTTAAGATTCCCGCGAGCCAGAAAGCCCTGCTCTATTCCGCGGTTAAGAGCCTGGAGGACAGGGAGTACACCCTCTCGGATGTGATAGATGAGGTGACGAAATCAAAGTCCCAGACAAGATGGAGCCTGCTCTCCTCACTGGAATCGCTTCTGAAGACCGGGCTCTTCTCCACAAAGCCCACAACCCCGGAGGAGCTTGTGCAGGAGGGGAAAATCTCTATAATCGACCTGAAGGAGGCGAGGCCTGAGATACAGCAGATGATTGTTCTCAAGTTCGCGGAGGAGCTTTTCTCCGCCAGGAAGCGCGGGAAGATTCCTCCCTTCCTGTTCGTCCTGGAAGAGGCCCATAACTTCTGCCCTGAAAAAGGGCTGGGCCAGGTGGCAAGTTCCAGAATCATCCGCACAATAGCCAGCGAAGGCCGCAAGTTCGGGATGGGCCTTATGGCGGTTTCACAGAGGCCCGCGAACGTGGACAAGAACATCCTTTCCCAGTGCAACACACAAATCATTCTCAAGGTCACGAACCCGAATGATTTGAAAGCGATAGCAGACTCTGTGGAAGGCATGGGCACAGGAGTTAAGGAGGACATACGCGACCTTCCTGTGGGAGTGGCCATGATAGTTGGGATAACAGACCAGCCCCTTATAGTGGATATCCGAATAAGGAGAAGCGAGCATGGTGGCGACACTGTAAAGATGCAGCAGAGGTATGTGGAGGAGGAGCTTGATAGCACAGCCAGCCCTTACATAATGTTCCAGCCGAGAGTCTCTAAAGAGGAGATACTCTTCCGCCACAAGGGCGCGGACGCTGTGGACTTCCTGAAATACCCTCTCTGGAGAATCCCGCTCAAGAACAAAAATATTTATATGGATGGGATGACAGGAGAAATAGTTTTCGAGAAGGATGGCTCTTTGGAGCGCTCCGTAGTCATCTCCAAGGAAATCCCTACAATCCATAATGAGCCTTCCAACCTCTCATTATCAGGCTTCACCCTCGAGCCTTCCATCCAGCAGGACTCCCTAAAAGAGAAACTTTCTGGGTGGAAAATAACGCCAGAGAAGGTAGAGCTTGTGTACTACCCATACTGGCTCGTGAAGAAGAAAGGCAAGAAGATACTTGTGGATGCAATCCACGAGAGGATAGACACGCACGCGAGCGAGTCTGCCAGGGAGAGGATGTGAGTCAGGCTGCCTTGGCAATTTCCTCTTCCGGTATACCCACTGTAATCATTGGCAGTTTCTCAACATCAGTGTTAGCATGTCCCCATATGTCCCCTATTTCATGCCACAAAATCCGCCTTGTGATGTCTCCCTTTAAATAGCCATTCAGGGCATGCTCTTTAGTCTTCTCCAAATCAGACAATTGCTTCTTGAAAAGCTTGTATGCCTGAGGAATGCCCAAGTCAGCCATATCCCTGCATGTGTCCAGCATTGTGTTCTTCAGCATATCTATGTGAGCGAGCGCATAAGCCTTGAGGCGGAGTTTCTCCTCCTTTCTAGGTCCTATATATCCCTTCGGCTTCAGGTCTTCCAGATAATTCTTGAAGGAATAATCTTCTCTCTGCGCATATTCCCTCTTGTTCTCATCAAAAATTTTCTTAGGGTTTATCTCGTGAAGCATAATTACACCATATTAATTTGTTACTAGAAGATAGTTACAAAATTAGTTTATAAAGCTTTCATTATCCCTAAAACATAGGCTTTGGCGTTTATATACCTGGATTGAGAGCAATGCCACGGAAACGGCTAGGGAGAGGATTTGAAATCATGGATCCTCTTCCAGATAGTCAAGCGGAAGTAAAAACCTGAGTTTATCCCCATAAATACTTTCCACATGGGTTGCAATTATGTCCGCCACGATCCTGGGACCCATGTAGTTAGTTTGAATCAGATTCCAATTTTTATTTTTGCATTTCTCTTTCAAGTTTTCTATGATATCTTCAGCCTGAAAATTATCGCCTTTGGTGGGTTTTCTTTTTAAACCTGTACTGATTATATTGAGGAATTGCATCTTCCCCTGTTGCCTTTCCCAAACGCCGAACTCAATGTAGTTCACTGAATCTCCGGAATTCATATAAATTACAAAATTCCTTTTCAGCGGGGCATCATCCATATAACAGATTGGTATACCGTAAGCCGTAATTATTTCATCACTCATGCAAAAATCTTCGCGCAAAGGGATTTAAGCGGATATCTCAAAAGCCGCTTTATCCCCCTCTTTCAGCCCTATCCTGTCCGCTACCCTGGCATTCAGCTCAAGCACATATCTGGCGCTTTTCCCGGGGTTTATTGTGGAGCACTCTCCTGTTCCGCAAGGCTGCGCGTTCCTCTTTATGAAAACTATGCTCCTGTTCGAGTCCAGCCAGATTATGTCCAGGGGGATTTGCGTATTTTTCATCCAGAACGGGTAGATTCCGTCATTAGGGAAAACGAAAAGCATCCCGCTGTCCTGAGAAAGGAATTGCCTCTCCATTAACCCGCGTGACTGCTCCTCAGGGGTCCGGGCAATCTCAACAGTGAAGCATTCGCTCCCGAAGCACACGCGGTCCTGTTCTTTATTGGCTCCCGGGAAAAGGAACATGAGAAGGATAGCTGCGAAGCCAAGCGCCAGGAATATCCAGAGGGAGGACATTTTTTGGGCCATATATATAAATTAACTCTTATACAAATAATATTATGTGCCTCAGGATATTCGTGCCCACCCCGAGAAGGATTCTACTTTTCCTTATATTCCTGCTGTTCACACTCTCCGGGCTTCTGGCTGTTCTGCCTCCATTCCAGCAGCTGTTCGGGTTTCCATACATGGTGCTTTCAGATTATGCAGCCCTGATATCCCAGATGATATACTCCTATATTGTGGCCTGCATATATGCGGCCGCTTACATCTGGCTGGAGGCCAGAATCAGGCAAAGATACCCTCACATGAATGACCTTGTGAAGAAGAAGCAGAGCCTTCCTGCTGTGGAGAAACCACTGGCCGCACAAGAGGCTCCGGCTGTTCACAAAGCTGCGGCTCCAAGGAAGCCGGCAAAGAGAAAGAAGGAGGCGCGGTCTCCTTCAGACCAGAATCGGAAAGCGGCTAAAAAAGGTAAATAAGTTTCAAGGAATTTATTTTTTCCCAATAATTTTGAGCACTATCTTCCGAATCTCCCTCGCGTCCACAGCCCCTTTCGTTTCCCTCATGCACAGCCCCACCAGGAAATGGAGCGCCTTCTCCTCACCAGTCTTGTAATCCAGCACAGCCTTCCTGTTCTTGTCCAGAACTGATTTTATCACATTCCTGATATCCTCCCCTCCGGCAAGCTTCTTTGAAATCTTGTGCTTCTTCATTACCTGGTCTGGCGGGAGCTTATCCGATACCATGTACCTGATTACCAGCTCCGCATTCCTGTCCGTTAGCTCACCCTTCCCGAAAAGCCTGAGCAGTTCCACTATCCACTCCTCCTGGAGCCTGGAATCGCGGAAGCGAAGGTTATTGTAATTCAGTGTCTTCTTGAGATAGCCAGCTATCCATGAGGCTGCAAGCTTCGGAGGAATCTTCTTCGCCACGCTCTCGAAAAGGTTCGCGATATCCAGCTCGGACACGAGCGACTCGGAAAGCTTGTCCGAGATAAAATAATTATGAATGAACCTCTGGTACTTCTGGTCAGGAAGCTCGGGAAGGCCCTTCTTTATGTCCTCAAGCGAGGCCTTCTGGATTTCTATGGAAGTGAGGTCAGGCTCAAATATGTAGCCGTAATCCTCTTCAGTCTCCTTCTCGCGCAGCGCTTGGGTGGCCTGCAGCTCGGGATTCCACATCCTTGTGGATTGCGAGACAACCTCGCCTTTTCTGACCACATTGGACTGCCTGATTATCTCGTATTTCAAAGCCATCTCTATCTCCTTCGTTCCTGTGATGTTCTTTATCTCCACCCTCTTCCCCCCGTTTATAGAGACGTTCGCGTCTGACTTGAACACAGCCTTGGAATTCGGGTCATAAACCCCCAGGTACTCAAGGATGGTGGCCAGCTTAGCCAGGAAAAGCCTTGCCTCCTCAGGGCTTGTGAAGTCCGGTTCGGTTACAATCTCTATCAGGGGAATCCCTGACCTGTTATAATCCGCAAGCACGAACTTCCCCCCTATCCCGCCTATGTGCACAAGCTTCGCGGGATCCTCCTCCATATGCAGCCTCCTCAGCCGTATCCTCTTGGCCTTCCCGTCCAGGCTTATGTCCATCCAGCCTTTTGTGGCAAGGGGGATCTCGTACTGGGATATCTGGAAGTTCTTGCTCATGTCCGGATAGAAGTATGTTTTGCGGGAGAAGTAGGTCTCCTTGGCAATCGAGAAATTGAGCGCAGCCGCCACCTTCAGGCTCATGCTCACAGCCGACTCGTTCGTCCTGGGCTTGGAGCCTGGCATGCCCAGGCACGTCTCGCAAGTCAGACTGTTCGGCTCAGGCTCCTCAGGCAGGTTAACCGGGTTCCTGCACCCGCAGAACATCTTGCTCCGGGTGTTAAGCTGCACATGGGTTTCCAGGCCTATCTTCACTGTAGGCTGCGAAGGGTTTTCTAGGTCCAGGGGCTTCATAAGAGTTATTTGGCTCTCTGGAATAAATGTATTCCTTCCAAGAAGGGGGTATCCCTTTAAAAATCTCCACCCCCATATATATAATATCCTCTTCTCCTGTGGTTACTGGCTATGCCAGATTAGGTGCGGGCTATGCTCAAGACAACTGATATAAAAGTGAAGGACATGCTGAGCGAGCCCCACAAGGTAAAGGAAACCCTCAGCATACGCGAGGCGATTGACCTAATGAGGTCCAAGGGCCTGGATTTCCTTTCCATAACTGATGACAAAGATGTGATACACGGCGTGCTGACAGAGAACGATCTTCTCAAGATAGTCAGGCCGGATTCCCCTTCCTTGCTTGGCAGCGCCACATGGATAGACCATGTGAAGAAGGAGCGCATAAACGCGCCCATAAGGGAGATAATGCATACCAAATTCGCTTCAATCTCCCCAGAGGAGAGCATACAGTCCGCATTCAAGATAATGCATGCGAACAACTACAAGATGCTGCATGTGCTGGACGAGAAGCACAGGCTCCTCGGGATAATACGCATAAGGGATGTGTTCAAGAGGCTGGCAGAACAGAAAGAATGATACAGAATTTCGAACAGTTAGACGGAAGGCGTCTCTCGACGCCTTCTTTCGCGGATTCCCCTGCTTCTAGCGGAAATAAGTTTAGATAGAAATCGCTTTAGGGGTTGATGAAGATGGAGCTGTTCAGCATAGTGCTTTTGCTTTTCGCGGCAAAGGCTGGAGGAATAATCTTCAGCAAGCTCAGGCAGCCCAGCGTGGCTGGAGAGCTCATAGCAGGCGTCATAGTGGGGCCATCTGTCCTTAGCCTCGTGACCAGCACTCCCATAATAACCGCCATGAGCGACCTGGGGCTGGTATTCCTTATACTTTTAATAAGCATGAGCGTGGACTGGAGGAAGCTCGAGAGCAAAGCGGAGACCTACGCATGGATAGAGATAACGAAAGCCATACTCATATTCGGGGCAGTTTTCCTCATAGGGACTTACATACAGTGGGACTTCTATACAAAGGTCGTGGTGGGGCTGATAGCTATCCTGACCAGCACTGCCGTGATATCCAGGACCCTGATAGACCTTAACGAGCTCAAGAGCTCTGTGGGAGAGGTCCTGCTCTCCACGAACATAATGGGGGACATATTCAGCATAATGATCATAACCATACTTGCCGGCTTCATAGCCACTTCCACCATAAGCGTAGAGCCCATATTCACGCTCGTGCTCCTGCTTGTGGGCTTCTTTGTAGTCGTGAGCAGGGTTGGGGGCAGGATGATAAACAAGCTCACCACTATAATACAGAAGAACGGGATAGAGGAGCTCCTGCTTGCTTTCACGCTGGTATTGGCCTTTGTTTTCGGAATGATAACAGAGGAGCTGAAGCTCGCCACTCTCCTGGGCGTGTTCATGACAGGCATGCTGCTCAGCAAGAGCAACCAGTATGCTACAGCCGCAAAGAAGGTCAAGGATGTAGGGGAGAGCTTCTTCATCCCCATATTCTTCGCATCCATAGGGCTTGCCATAAACCTGGGAGCTGTCATGCCTCAGATATATTTCATAATCGCGTTCCTTGTAGCCCTCATAGGGATAAAGTGGCTCCTGACAACCGTGACGTTCAGGATGTTCAACAATTCCATGGAGGATTCGGTGAAGATAGGCTCAGCCATGATTTCCCTTTCAGAGATAACAGTGGTCATAGCAGCCATGGCCTTCTCCGCAACCAACCCCGCGCTGCTGTCCATGCTTGTGGTGATTTTCGTGGGAACGAACATGATTTCCCCGTTCATAACCACCACAGTCTTCCACTCCGGGATAGGCTCAGGAACAGGCCGCTACTTCAAGGTCTCAGGCAAGGCAGGCATATACAATTTCAAGAAGGAGTGAACGCTGGAAAGAAGTTGACAAGAGTCAACTTCAATAGAACTGTTCTATAAAGCTTTCTCAAGAGCGTGCCCCACCCGGAGCAGTTTGCCTTCCTGCAGGTAGTCCCCCATCATGTGCAGGCCCACAGGCATACCACCGGACCGTCCGCAAGGAACAGAAAGGGTGGGTATCCCGGCCAGGTTGGGAGCGACTGTGAGGATATCCATAATATAATTCTCGACGGGAGAGAGATCCTGGATTTCTGAGAATTTTGGCGCTATAACAGGCATGGTTGGGGCTATAAGCACATCATGATTCCTGAACGCGCTCCTGAACTCCCTTATTATAAGTGTCCTGACCTGCAGGGCCTTAAGATAGAATTTCTCCCGGAATCCGGCCATCCTGGCATAAGTCCCGAGAAGTATGCGCCTTTTCGCTTCCTCCCCGAAGTAATCGCTCCTGACCTGGGAAAAATACTCATTAAAGCTCTCCTCTACCTGCTTTTCCGCCCCATACCTCATTCCTGAGAATTTGGCCAGGTTGGTTGAAGCCTCCGCGCACGCTATTATATAGTAGGCTGAAAGGCTGTGCTTGGTCATGGGAAGGGATATCTCACTATAGCTCATCCCTTCGCTCTCCAGCGCTTTTATACCCTTCCAGACCTGCTTCCCAACCTGCGGATCCACTCCTTCCCCGAAATACTCTTTCGGGACCCCTATTTTCATACCCTTCACAGGCTTTCCAGGGTATTTTGCGTAATTTTCCCCTCCCTTCTGGACAGTTGTGAAATCCCTGGGGTCATGCCCCGCTATAACTGATAGCATGAGAGCCGCATCCTGGACAGTTCTCCCTATGGGGCCTATCTTGTCCAGGGAATTGGCATAATCTATAAGGCCGTATCTTGAGACCAATCCGTACGTGGGAGTTAGCCCAACGACCCCGCAGAAGCTGGCAGGGCAGGATATGCTCCCTCCTGTGGACTGCCCGAGCGCAATATGGGGGAAGTCCAGGGCCCTTGCCAGGCCCGCAGCCCCTCCTGAGGAGCCTCCGCAGGACCTTTTGGGGTCAATGGGATTCTTCGGGACAGAAAAGCCCGAATTCGTGCAGAAAGTCCCGAACCCGAACTCATCCTGGCTGGTCTTCCCTATCACCACTCCGCCTTCCTTCTTTATCCTGGCCGCAACAGTGGAATCGAACGGAGGGATATACCTCTCGAGAATGCGACTACCTGCAGTGCACCTCATACCCTTCACGCAAATATTATCCTTTATGGAAACAGGCAAGCTGGCAAGCTTCCCATGCTTCCTGGTTTTGTGCGGATTTCCAGCAATCGTGACAAAGAACCCGTATTTCCTGTCCAGCTGTTCCACTCTCGCGAACAGCTTGCTATAGAAGTCCTCCAGGTTTATGGAGCCCGCCTTCTCAAGGAACTCAGAAACGCTCATCCGGGAATAATCCATACAGTTTATTTGAAGCGCGGATATTAAAACATGCCAGATGGAGGATGTTAATATATAAAACTTTCGCCTAATAGAAACTAAGAAGTGAATAAATGGACGGTTATACAGCAGTTCTTCTGCATTTAGAAGGTTCCAATGCAGGCAAGCCAGGCTTCTTTGTTTTTGATAATGAGAAAGAGTATTGGGAATTCCTTGACGAAAAAAGAGGGAATATTTTCCGTCTGCTGGAATCCCCCTCTCTGCACGATTTCCTATATTTTATTGATGTTTTCTCCTACAAACCGCCGCTTAAGAGTATCTCCAGCTTTTATTAAATCCTGCCAAATAACTTATTATGTCTCTCAAGAAGCCCCCTTCAATGCGCTCCAAGAAGCGTTATCTCATTTTCAGGCTCCATTCGAGCGAGCCTGTATCATTCCAGGACATGAAGAACGCTGTATGGAACTCCGTCCTGAACTGGCTCGGGGATAATGAGGCCCCGAACGCGGACATCCATATTGTGAAGAACCTGTGGAACCACAGGGAGCAGACCGGGTTCATCCGCTGCCACCCCAAATACGTGGATTCCGTGAAACTCGCTCTCGCTCTAATCCACCAGATAGGGGACGAGAAGGTTATTTTCCAGACCCTCAGGGTTTCCGGCACAATAAAGAGCGGGAAGGCTAAAGCTCTCAATAAATAGACTGGTTCTTGCATCGCTGCTATTTCTTTTGAAATTGCATCAGCAATTTCATTTGAAAAGCTTCCCGCTGAATGTTGACACGTTTATCCTCTGGTTCCTCTCGTCCGTTATCACTTCTGTGTCCGTGTCCATCTCACACTTTACGTCCTGCATGAACTTCTTCTTGACAACCTCTATCACGTCCACTGCCCTGGATATGGACCTTCCCCTGGCCTTGACAAACACCTCATTGTTGCCTTCCGAGAACTGCGTTATCACTGCAAGGACATAGCTCATGGTGGGCTTCTTCCCTACATAAACCACGTTGTCATCCCTTCTCGCTTTCCTTTCCCTTGCCGGTTCCCTTTCTCGCCTGTAACCTTCGATTGAAGGCGTCTCCGAGCTGGAAGGCGACTCTTGTCGCCTTCGGTCTTCCTGACGCCTTCCTTCCATCTTTTCCTGCTTCACTTCAGGTTTTGGTTCCGCGTTCACTTCCGCAGGCTTCTCTTCTTGCCTCGCTTCCTCACTCGCATGCCTCTTTTCTGCCATTGGAATCACCCCGATTCTTCGATTGCTTTCTCGCTTGTTCGCTGTTGCACTAGCTTTGGTATTTTGCTATTGGAAAAAGAGCTTTTAAGCGTTTAGGTTTTGGTATGGCAGTTTAAGCTGTTCCGATGCCAGGAAGCGCGGCGTAGAGCTTCTTGTACCTTATGTTGACTTCAGGCACATAAATCAGGGTTTCCACTGGCAGATACAGCCGTACACAGTTATAGGTGGGATCTTTCTTGCAGTATCTGTCCAGGATTTTTGAGACCTTGACCGGGCCTGCGTTATATGCAGCTAAGCCAAGCCACTCATCCCCGAACTGATTGAGCATATTCCTTAAATAAAGGGAGCCGTATTTGGAATTTATCTCAGGGTTGTAGAGGCTACCTTCCTTTTGTGTCCATCCTATATCAGCTGCAGTTTTTGGCATTACTTGCATAAGGCCTCTGGCACCCTTCCTGCTTCTTGCATTAGGTCTCCACTTGCTCTCTTGCTGGACAACAGCGAAGACAAGTGACCTTGATACCCCCCTGAGGTCTGCATATCTGGCAACTATTGTCTGGAGATATTCCGTTCCCTTTGGAGGCACCAGCACTACAATATACCCCGCAAAGGAAAGCCCTCCTGCTGGCTGCTGACTCTCTTCTTCAACAACATTTATGCCATTCTCCTTCAAATCATTGACCACATTCTCTATTTCACTTTCCGGGACCTGAGTCTCATCTAGAATGTTGTTTTCCTCATCAAAGGACCTGACAATATACATGGGCTCCTCTGGGCACTCCTCCCCCTCACATTCATGTTCCTGGTAGCTATAAAACCCGGCATATCCCAGCACAGAACTTGATGAGATTTTCTTTTCAGGGCTTACTGTCACCTTGCTTAAAGGATTCAAAGGCACATTCTGGTTTATGCTCAGGACAAAAACCATCTTCATGGGCTGGAAGGCCACCTTGTTCCCATCATATACAGGGAACTCATTACCAATCTCATTCACTATCTCGAATTTCACCTTCACGTCCGCATTATATGTGTTTCCTTCAGGGCCGACTGTTTTCTGCCCAAGATTAGCGCTCAGCACTTGCGCAGTAACCAGATACTGGTCATCCTCCCTCCATGTAATGGTATCCTCATTTCCCCATATACTGAGAATCTGCTTCTTTATGTCACCCATGAACTCCTGGGGGTTATAGCCGTTCGGGTCAGCTGAAATGCTAAGAAGGAAAGTCTGGATTATATCCCTTTCCGTCTGGTAGACTTCCTGCCCCTTGGCGTAAAGCCCGTAACAGTTAACCTTGTACTCATCATCATTCTGCATTGTGCTCTCCTTCTCCAGCCTTATGTACTCCCCGCTCTCCTGTGTTTTCTCTATCTTGAGGTTGCTGTCCGCGAAAGCCGAGACAAACATCCACTGAGGGTCAGTGTTGTCAGTGGAGACAACTATGTCAGAATATGTGGGCAGATTCACCTGATAATTGGAAAGGAAGGTGTAAGCCTTTGTTCCCCTGTACAGCCCCATGTTTGTTTTTATGGAATTCTCCAGCCCTGCCTTGAACTCATAAATATCCGGATGCGGGTCCGAGAAATCCCATGAGGCATATCCCTGGTAGCTTCTTCCAGAAGGAATGGCATCCCACCCCCCTTTCCCCAGGTTGTCATAGCATGCCTGGTAAATAGAATACTCTAGGGAGGTTTCCATATAGAGCTTGGCTGCGTCAAGGGCATTTCCCATTATGTGCATCTCCGAGCGAACTTTCACATCCTTCTCTATCTGGTTAGTCTTTAGCGCGGGTATGTTCACTGCAGACCAGAGTATGATTAGAATGAGGACTATGAAAATCGCCGCGATTATAAGCGCCTGCCCTTTCAGCTTTCTGGAAGGAAGCCGCTTCGCGACTTCTAAGTCTTTCATTCTCATATTCATTCCCATTGCTTGAACACCACTTTTCCTCTAACAGTACCGGATTTTGCGCCCGGAAGAGGCACCTCTGTTTCATAATCTTTGACCTTAGAACCAGTTACATAACTGCATGCACTGACTTGTTCATGGTCGCATGGTTTGACTGTATTTTGAGGCATGTTCAGGAAAAAGCTGCAGGGGTCTACCGAATCCTTCTTACCTTCTTTTATGTATCTTAGCTCAAAATGCAGGTGTGCTCCTGTGGATTTCCCTGTGCTGCCTGATATGGCTATCTTATCCCCAGCTTTTACAGAAACTCCCGGCTTGATATTATCGTTTACCTTGCTCAGATGCATATAATAACTGTAAAAATCATTGGCATGCTTTATCACAATATATCTCCCGCTTACGTCATCGTAATCTATCCTGTCTACAATCCCATCAGCCGCGGCATAAACATTTTCAACGCCATTTATGTCTATGCCTTTGTGGCATGTGCATACTCTGGTGTTATAAACATCCCTCCCTCCGAATCCCGAATTTATGGTGGTTGAATCTGACGGCCATTTAAGAGATATCTTTTCCGGCGGAGAAAAACCCGGCCCGCACTGGACGGCAAAGGTTGCTGTGTCCTGAACCTGCGGGGGAACGTTTTTATTCAGATTGGCAGAGCTGATGCCGTTGAACGTGAAATAGTAATTTTGGTATGCGCTGTTGAGGGTATCCTTCACGGGATTCAGGTAGTCCGAATAATCATCTGATATGTAGCTCCCGAGCCTTTCCATATGTTTGACCGACCCGTTTTTTGCATTCAGAAGGCTCACAAGCTCTGTCCCGACATCGTCATTGGTCATGTAAACGTTCAGGTTAGTCTGTATGTTTGCTATACTGGATGCCAATGGAACATACCCGAAAAATAATCCCATGAAAAATATCAATCCCGCGGCAGTAACAGCAATCAGAAGGAACAGCATGAAGTCTGCTATCGCCTTACTTTTTTTGCATGTCCTCCTTGAACATTTTTTATTTTCCATAAATCTCGACATACGTTATTAAGGGCCTGCCGGTATAACGGTTATTGATGCAGCATTTCCATAGACGCTTACCGTAAGCCTTGACACATAGTTCTTGTTCCCATCGCTGATTGTCACGAAAATCTTGTGCTCAGTCCCGCCGCTCCTGAAATTAAAGTCATAGGGATTTTTTCCGGAGTTCGGACCTTCCAGATACTCCACCTTTGCTCCCGCATCAATAGAGCAAATCTTGCACTTATCACAAACCACGTTAATCCCGCTGTTCTGTTTCTCTTGCAAATCATCCAAGGTGCTGGCAGGAATAGCACCAAACACGTCATTAAGGCAATCCTTTACTATATGGGTGGCATCCACTGCCTGCAGTTGCTTGTCCGAGACCACCAAGTCAGCGGAGAACTTGGCCATTGAACCTTGTATAAACATAACAAACGCTATAACAATCCCAACAAACAGAATCACCCCTAAAGGAGTGGTCACGAATTCCGTGTCGGCTTTCATTCTTTTCCTTAGCATACCACGCATTCCTTTGGGTTGCATGCGGAAGCTGTGTAGCAGGCGTTGTAATACCCGTTTACTTTAGCAATAAAGTCGCTGGTTTCTGCAGGAAGACTGGTTTTCCAGTCTGGGTAATCCTTTATTTTATCTAGATTTCCAGGTCCCCAGTTGTAAGCTGCCAGGGCCTTGTCCATGTCCACATACTGTTTTTTCATCTGGGCAAGGTACCTTGCCCCTCCCATGACATTCTGATCCGGCTTTAGCGGATCCACACCAAGCCCGCTTGCTGTTTTGGGCATGAGCTGCATAAGCCCCAGTGCGCCTTGGCTTGATTTTAGGATGTAGCCGTTCTTGCAGTGCATGAAAGAGCTTTCCTGCCTTATAACAGCCTTTATCCATGCCTGGGTCACTCCTGCCTGCTTGACCTCAGTCTGCTCTGAGGCCTTTGTTACATAATCATTTTTCTGCTCAGGACTTGGCTCGGCACATTGCACATCTGTATACAAGTAGTTCGAATCAAGTATTTCCCCCTCTATCCGGATTTTGCCTGTAATATCCTTTATCACGGAAATCGCTTGGACTCTTATTGGATTGAGGGACTCCACATTAACTAAAAGTGGCACAGAATAGCTTTTGCCTTTGGCTTCATCATACACAACCTTGACAGACGATATGCCACCCTCGTTTGTTATCTCCACAATCAAAGGTTCCTTGAGACCAAAATCTTTGTACATTTTCCCCTGGTCCATGGTGGATAATGTATTCGCGGAAATAGCAATCATGTTCGCAACTACTTTCGCCTGTCCCTC
>Ga0153915_10002418_pt1 | contig 17067 bp, 14 predicted proteins | sample Opewatmetagenome_2_FD_107003 | JGI IMG/M metagenome (GOLD analysis project Ga0153915, IMG submission 107003) | Freshwater wetland microbial communities from Ohio, USA - Open water 3 Core 3 Depth 3 metaG | ecosystem: Environmental > Aquatic > Freshwater > Wetlands | place: USA: Ohio, Lake Erie...
AATTCAAATATAATGCAAAGGCAAGATATATTAAAAACGTTCCAAATAGCATAGGATTTCTTGTGTTTTTATATGGGCCTGATACAACGAGATTCTCTGTTTTTGGACTTATTTCTATATTTCCTATTTCTACAGGACCACCTTTTCCAATAGCGTTTTGAACTATTATTGACCAAATTCCATATATAAATCCTATTGCAAGCAATATTATGATAATAACCCATTTTATTATCGAATTCTGGATAATTTCTAATCTATAAACTTTATCTGATAACGAAGTAATTAAATAAATAATTGAAGGTACTAATACAATAACAAGTAATCCACCTACAATATATCCTAATATCATCTTTTTATCTTTATTCATGTAATACTCTTTTCACATTATTTTAAAATCTAATTATTCTATACAGCTCACCAGTACGATGCGCTGCCGTAATGAAAGCATCCGGAATAATGTCTCCTGATTTGGTAGTGTATTTACACAGTCTTATTACAGTTTACCCTTAAAGGTAGGAATAAAATAAAAAAGCCATACTATTTGGAAATTCCAATGGTGCTGACAACGCTCGTCAGATTTAAATCCTTCATTTATTATTGGATTTGAAGTGTTATTTTATTTCATGCCTGGTTTTAAACTAAAATAGGGTATAATTACGAAGAGATTGTACAGAATTTTTTGATATAAAAATGTAAAGTGGTAAACAAACCATCAAAAATTAAACAGAAACATCCTTTCAGATCTTTTAATGTTTCCTTAATTTAAGATTAATCCAATTCTAATCTCACATAATTTTTATTGGCATACTTTTGATTTGGTTTTTCTAATTATAGATAACTTCCGAACATGTATGCTATGGATATTCTGGTGATAAAGATGTGCAACTTAGCAGTTTAATAGTTCAATTTTAAATTCAAATCTGATAACATGAAAAAGTCTAAGATGATTTTAATTGCAATTGCAAGCGTTATCTCTTTTACTGTAGTTATGAATTATCCGGTTTCAGCGCAGTCCGTTCAAAAAACCAAACCGATTCCGGATGATGTTCTGGCGATAGCAAAAAAATCCTGTACAAATTGTCATGCTCAACCCGGAAAAGAGTTGGCTCTGTTGCATGTCAATTTATCTAAATGGGATACTTATACTATCGAAAAGCAAGCGTCCAAAGCAACTGCAATGTGCAATATGATCTCTGAAGGTAAGATGCCTCCTAAAGAATTCAAAAAAAAGAATCCCGATTTTGTACTAACCAAAGAAGAAATCAAAACAATATGTGACTGGTCAGCATCAATCCAGGTCACTAAAAAGTAAGTTAGCTATTAAACCTTCATAATGCATTAATTAATTAATAATAAATCAGGATATGAAAAAGCTGATTGGATCAAAAAGCAGGCTGATGGTTGGTGCAGGTATTCTAGTTGCAATTCTGTGTCTTTCGAACAGTTGCTCAAAAAGTTCATCTTCTAACCCCACAACCAATCCGGGAGCTAATGAGGTTTGGATTCAGGGTATGGCTTTTAATCCGGCTACTATAACTGTAAATGCAGGTACTACTATTACATGGACAAACAAAGATGGAGTGGCACATACTGTAACTAGCAATACAGGAGTTTTCGACAGCGGGACGATGAACGTAAACGGGACTTATAGCCATTTGTTTTCCATTGCAGGTTCTTTCCCATACCATTGCACTATTCATCCTTCAATGACAGCCACAGTTGTTGTGAATTAGATTATGAACTAAAATTTGCCTGCTTCCGTTAATTTATGAGTTATATGAGTTTCAGGGGTCAAAGCCTGACAGAGATTTTTTATTAGAAAAGATTCCTCCCCCAATCAGCAGATACGGCAAAACTCATGCACCTCTGAAAAATTTCATAACTGAGATCCGGTGGTAAAGCACCACCGGTAACCATGTTTGTATTTTCACGCAGAAAAACTCTTCTATCCGAAATATATGGAAGATAAGGCCTGATGAAATGGTCGAGGAGTTCTTCAGGTGAATTTCTCATCTCATCATCAATCGGGGTGCCTATTACAATTTCAACCCCGGTTATATTAAGAAACCGTTCAGTATAGGCAGCCAGGGTCGCCATGTTAACGCTACTGTTGTTTGTTATGTGGTAAAATGTCTCAGTTATTGGTTTCTCTAATATTGAGAGAACTGTTTCAGTAAAATAATTCACTGGAATAAGATTTATACTACCCTTGTTTGGAATAAATATTCTGACAGGAAGATAAAGTGCTCCTTCATTATTGATATAAATTCCAGATATGGCTGATTTTATCCCGTTATTATTTATTATATCATTGAGATATATATCCCGTATTTGCTGCATTGACCTGACCGGATAATAGAGCGCATTGAATTTGAGAGATCTTCCGGTAATCGAATCTCCGTAGACAATTGAGGGACGTATTATTGTAAATGGAAGATTATCCTTCTTACATCTGCCCGATACAATATATTCAGCACGTGCTTTGCTTTCTTCATAAACATTGGTAAAATGTAATGAATTCACCGGAGCCTCGGGACATTCTATCGTATCGATACCTGCTGCATATGCAGAGCTGATAAAATGAAAAAAAGTTGCCTTGCTCTTTGTTGCTAAATTCAGAATTCCCGTAAGACTCTCAACATTGGATTTCATCACCCTTTCCCGGTTCTTTTCAGCAAAACTGGTATCCGATGCGCAATGAATTATGGTTAAGTTTCGGCTGCACAATCTTTCATATTCGTCATCGCCGAGTCCCATCCGTATTTTTTGAAAATCGGCTTCATAAAATTCAATCAACTCCTCAAGTTGTTCAATGCCGAACCAGTGTAGCAGTTTTCTGATTCTATCCTTAAGGGATTCTCCTCCCGATGATCGTCCAATGATGACAACACCTTTACCCTTTATTAGCAGCCCTGCCATTATATGGCTCCCCAGGAACCCTGTGGCACCGGTAAGGAGGTATATCTCATTATCCCCAATTCTTCCTCCTGTCATTTATCAGCACCGTCTATTTTATAAAGAAAACTCTCCTTCCTGCTGAAACCCTGGCAAAACACATACCTTATCCAGGTTACAGTCCCTGTTTCTGCAGAGTACTTCTCTATCATCATTCCGGCCTCCATCGCTGCTTGCTGTATCTTCTTCTTTTCATCCGGATCGTTCTGGTCAAAGTAATAGTCATATTCAAACACACAGCGCTTCCCATCATCAAGAGGGGTTATGAAGCCGAAGGCGTTTTTCAGTCCATGTGCGTCTGCAATGCGCTTGAACTCACTGTTAATCTCTATTACAAGTTTACTATCTATCGGAAGATAAATAATCATGGCAACTCCGTGCTTATCCCGACCCATTCTGGAACTGATTATCCTGAACATGCTTAGCCATACCGGATCGGTCATCTCAGGCCTTGAATAAAGTTTCTCAAAGAAAGGACGTAGTTCAGGGTCAACATTGTTTACAAGTTGGGCTGGAGATGGTGCAAGTGCCGCTTCAGCAAGGTCAGCGAAATGTTTAAGTCCTAGGTATGAGAAGGGTTCCTCTTCAGCAAGCTCCTCGAGAAGGTCAAGCCATTTAGCCGAGGTGAGAGAAGGAAGTCCCAGGTTCAGGATCCTCATCAAACGGTTGTCAAAGTAATTATATCCCATCTCTTTTATTGACCTTAGCGTATATTTATCCCCGATCACCATTACAAGGTATTCAATCTTCAGCTTATCCCTGAAGATTTCTTTCACCTCTGCTGCCATATTTTTCGTGGGGGATAGAAAAGCTGATATATACTCTCCACCAAGCACACCTATTGCAAGGCCCATACGCCGCATGGCACACTCCCTGGCAAAATTAAGTGCCCGATTGAGGGAATCAAATGGAACAAACGCTGCTCCTTCATCTGAAGTGACCGGATGAAGCCTGATATATGCGGATGTGCATATTCCAGGTATTGCTGAATCCTCCTTTTTGAATGCAAAGAGGTTCGGTGCAGATTTATCGCTTAGTCTGAACACCTCACCATCGTGTCCTACAAATTCAGCGTCAATATAATTATCTGCTGCAGTACCATAGCTCGCCGAGAATAAAGAGAATATACCTGAGCACATGATGTTCGCACAAACCAGAGCTGACGGCTCCGCAACATTTACCCTGTATCCGCGCATCACTGCAGCTTTCTGAAGATCGAAGGCAGAAACTCCTGGCCCAACCTTAACCAGCCAGTTCTTCTCATCAAACTTGATAGTTTTCATCCTTCCAAGATCAATAACACAGCCTTCACTCATAACAAAGCCTATTACACTTGATCCGTTACCTCTCACGGCGTATGGAATCTTATAACGGTTCAGAAGTTTAATTACAGATGAAACTTCTGTGGTTGAATCAGGCATGATTACATAAGCTGGCATTTTCGGTACCGTTAAAGGAGATGGATCATGGGAATAGGTCAGGGCAACTGCATGGTCATTTGTTACCCAGTAGTCACCAACTATTCCTTTAAGCTCGTCAAGAATAGAGTCCTTTTCAGGCATCACTACCTCTCCTCCATTATTCAGATGAATTCTTATGTGCTCCTTAAGTGCTTTCATAACTAAAGATGGTTTCATCTCGGTGACAAAATAGCATTGGTAGTCGCATTTGCCACAAAGGTCACAGCTATCAGCAATCTCAAGACACTTTTCAGTAACAGGGATTCTTTCTTCTGCGAGGGCAGCGTAGAGATCCATCCTCCCCTGAGGATAAAAGCTGACATAATGTTTTTCCGCCCCTGATTCGCATAATCCAGTGCCCAGAAAGTCAATTTTGCACATTGCATAGTGTCTGCAGTTTTTGGCTGTTTTAAGAATCTCGTTCATTTTGTATTCTTTTTTTGTACTAGATTGTGATTGACTCAAGCATAATAATTAATCCTATTTCCTTTTCCAGTGTTGTCCGACCAAATTAATAAAAGATAACAACAAGCATTAAGAAAACATTAACAATCTCTTGTCCGAACTAAATGTGTCTCCGGCTGTTTAATGTACTTAAAACAACACATTATGAAGACAATGAATGGTTCAAAAGGCAAGATTTCAATAGGCATTGCAATGCTTTTCGCTGTGCTCTCTATTTCTTACAGTTGTACTAAATCATCCATGGATAATATGTACGGCACGGGTGGTGGTACAGGAAGTAAAGGCAGCCCCGGAACGAATGAAGTCTGGATTCAGAATATGGCTTTTACTCCGTCATCTATAACAGTTAAAGAAGGCACTACAATAACATGGACTAATAAAGATGGCATTTCCCATACTGTAACAAGTGATGCCGGTCTGTTTGACAGTGGCACATTAGGCAGTGGCAAAACTTACGCTTATACATTTTCCACTGCTGGAACTTACCAGTATCACTGCACTATTCATCCCTCAATGACTGCAAAAGTTATAGTAACAAGTGCGCAGGTAGCCAGTGCATCAGTCTCAATTCAGGCTATGTCATTTATACCGGCAACCCTGACAGTTAAAGCAGGCACTATTGTTACCTGGACAAATAATGATTCAGTTGAACATACCGTGACCAGTGATGCCGGTTTGTTCGACAGTGGGTTAATCAGTGCAAGTGGAATTTATTCGAGTGGTGGAAATTTCAGTTTTACATTTGCGACCGTTGGAACATATGCATATCATTGTAAAATCCATCCCTCAATGACTGCAAAAGTTATTGTTAATTAGTAACTAACTGCATTTAATCGAGGTTTTTCGGGAGTAATGTGCGAAAGTGTGACAAGTTTATTTACTTTGTTGCCTGGGTTATTTCTTATGAATTTTTAATTATCAGGGTCTTAATTACCGGAATTACCTGATATAATCATCATATTTCTTTTAATATCTATCCTGCATTCATTAAATGCGAAGCTTTGAGAAGGCATAATATTTTCGTAAACTAAGTCATAGCATGCTGATTTGCCGTTTTTTAGAATAATGATATTATTATCTAAGTTGTGATGTACATATTCAGATGTCAAAATCCAATAGGTTTGTCCACTTCCTTTAGAGATAAAGATTGCATCTCTTAACGGTATATTTCTAATATTTAAGGAATCACTATTACCTATTTCAAGCCATAAATTATTTATAGTATCATTCCCTCCCATATTAAAAGTATTTTTAAAGTTGAATTTCTTCAGATCAATATTGTGCTTTTTAAGAACTGGTTTCCACCATCCATCTTCAAGGTTAGTGACGTTGCTATTTAGTTTTTTGTCCTGACCAAATGAAGATACGATCCCTGTTAAAAGGAATACAGTTGTAACTATAAGCATTTTAACAAATGCATTGTGTAAAGTTGCGCTTTTAGTCATCATGATTAAGAGGTTTTTAATGCTGAATTGCCGGAAGTTATTTACAATGAAAATATTGTCAATCTACTGGCAACAAAAATTGTTCCAGAATCAAGATTCATAAGACCGTAGATGAGTCGAAAGTCCATGCGGGGCTTCGACACGACCGCACGACCGCAAGACAATGAACTATATCCCGGTACAAATGTTAATACAACGAGTTAAATTCTGTTGAGAATAACATAAACAAATATGCAGGCTTACAACTAAAAAAAAATAGAAAATATGAATACCAAAGCAGAGAGCGCTGAAATACAGGATATGAAGCCAAGACTATCGGCACTATGGTTGTTTGCAATACTCACCTATACATACGGCGATGTTGTAACATTAATGGATCCTGTTAAACACGGATCGATTCAAATGACTCAGGGATTTCTATTGGCAGGCTCCATATTCATGATGATCCCGATTACAATGGTTCTGTTATCCCGGTTATTGAAGTATAGGGCTAGCCGCCTTGCGAGCATCATCGCTGGCACAATAATGACTGTTGCTCTGATTCTTACACTTTTTGCTGCAGTGCCAACCATGTATTATGTATTTTTTTCAGTCATAGAAATAACGAGTACTGCATTGATTGTCTGGTTTGCATGGAAATGGCGTGACCCTGAAGTCGGGTCTGCAAAAACAAATATAAACCAAGGTTAATTGAGCTACTCAGAAAAAGAAATTACTAAAATGAAAGCAGTTATTTATGAAAAATACGGACCACCAGATGTTCTTGAACTAAAGGATATTGTAAAACCAGCTCCCAAAGATGAAGAAGTATTGGTAAAAATATATGCTACCACTGTAACAGCAGGAGATTGGCGTTTGCGGAAAGCCGATCCATTCATTGCAAGACTTTTTAATGGTTTATTCAAACCCAAAAAGGTGAAAATACTGGGATTTGAATTAGCAGGAATAATTGAAGAAGCTGGTAAAAAAGTTAAATCATTCAAAACAGGTGATAGCGTATTTGCCTCTTGTGGTTTAACATTCGGAGCATATGCTGAATATAAATGCCTTCCGGAAAATGATTTAATTGCCATAAAACCTTCTAATATGACATTCGAAGAAGCCGCAACAGTTCCCATTGGTGGCCTTACTGCATTAAGATTTTTAAAAAAAGCCGGTATAACGAATGGACACAATGTACTTATATATGGGGCATCAGGAAGTGTAGGTGTTTTTGCTGTTCAGCTTGCCAGGTATTATGGAGCAAATGTGACAGCTGTATGCAGCACAACAAATGTAGACCTTGTGAAATCACTTGGTGCAGATAATGTAATTGATTATACAAGGGAAGATTTTACAAAACAAGAGACCCGGTTTGATATTATTTTTGATGCGGTTGGAAAAACTTCTAAATCAGCCTGTAAAAATCTATTAAAGCCAAAAGGAAAGTATGTATCTGTATCCGGTTCTGCAAGCAAAAACTCAAATGATTTATTGTCTTTGAAGGAGCTTATTGAATCCGGAAAACTTAAGGCAGTTATAGACAGAAGATACAGACTTGATCAGATAAGAGAGGCACATTCATATGTTGAAAAATTCCATAAAAAAGGAAATGTAGTAATAAATATATTGGAAAATCAGTGACATATATGGCCAATCCCCTCGCTCCCTGGTTACAATTCCCTTTTAAAAAGAGCATAGCTATCTTTTACAATTTCCTGTTCTTAATAAACTGGTAATTTTTAGTAAAAAAATTGACGTGTTCATAAAACCCCTGATAGATCAATTATACATACCTTTAGTAATCATTTAAATAGTTACCAGCCATTTAATGGCATCACGATTGTTTTGGTAATCATTGATAAACTGTTTGTTACCTGTATTTGTAAACTATTTTTTTAAATGATCATTTATAAAAATAAGAGGAATTAAAAATGGAAAATAACTCAAACAAAGTCAGCAAACGCCCTGTTACCGGAGCAACCCGGAAACACAGTGTTGGCACCAGCGGTACAAAAAATCGTGACTGGTGGCCTGATCAGTTAAAATTGAACATACTGCGACAACACTCTTCTTTATCTAACCCCATGGGCGAAGATTTTAACTATTCTGAAGAATTCAGGAGTCTGGATTTGGGAGCTCTAAAAAAAGACCTTCACAAGCTAATGACCGACTCTCAGGATTGGTGGCCTGCAGATTTCGGCCATTACGGACCGTTGTTCATCCGTATGGCATGGCACAGTGCAGGTACATACCGCATTGGTGATGGTCGTGGAGGTGCAGGAAGCGGACAGCAACGCTTTGCCCCGCTTAACAGCTGGCCCGATAATGTCAACCTCGACAAGGCACGACGGCTGCTTTGGCCGATCAAGCAAAAGTATGGTCGAAAAATATCCTGGGCAGACCTTATGATCCTTACTGGTAATGTAGCCCTGGAATCAATGGGATTTAAAACCTTTGGATTTGCCGGTGGGCGTGAAGATGTCTGGGAGCCGGAAGAGAACGTTTACTGGGGTTCCGAAAGCAAGTGGCTGGAAAGTGACAAACGTTACTCCGGCGAACGCGACCTTGAGAATCCTCTTGCAGCTGTGCAAATGGGGTTAATCTATGTAAATCCGGAAGGGCCAAATGGGAATCCTGATCCAATTGCAGCAGCTAAAGATATTCGCGAAACGTTTGCACGTATGGCCATGAACGATGAAGAAACCGTGGCACTTATTGCCGGTGGGCATACCTTTGGCAAAACACATGGAGCCGGAGATGCAGCACATGTTGGACCTGTACCCGAAGCTGCCGGCATTGAAGAGCAAGGCCTGGGCTGGAAAAGCAGTTTTGGCACAGGAAAAGGAGGCGACACAATCAGCAGCGGTCTGGAAGTCACATGGACACAGACTCCAGCCAGGTGGAGTAATTACTTCTTCCAAAACCTCTTTAATTACGAATGGGAACTGACAAAAAGCCCTGCCGGTGCGCATCAGTGGGTAGCAAAAAATGCCGATAGGGTCATGCCTGATGCCCATGACGCGTCTAAGAAGCATGCACCAACGATGCTTACTACAGATCTTTCTTTACGTTTCGATCCCGTATATGAGAAAATCTCCAGACGTTTCTATGAACATCCTCTTGAATTTGCCGATGCCTTTGCCCGTGCATGGTTTAAGCTGACTCACAGGGATATGGGACCACGGGCACGCTATTTAGGCCCGGAAGTACCCGCAGAAGAATTGATATGGCAAGATCCTGTACCTGCTGTGGATCACGCGTTGATTGATGAGAAAGATATTGCAGAATTAAAAGCTAAGGTATTAAATTCCGGAGTATCCGTATCTCATCTGGTATCTGCGGCATGGGCTTCAGCCTCTTCTTTCCGTGGATCCGACAAACGTGGTGGTGCCAACGGTGCCCGCATTCGTCTTGCTCCACAAAAGGGATGGGTTGTTAACAATCCTGCTCAGCTGATGAAAGTATTGAATAAACTGGAAAGTATCCAAAATGAATTCAACAGTGCTCAATCTAACGGGAAAAAGGTATCTCTTGCAGACCTCATTGTACTGGCAGGTTGTGCAGGTGTAGAAAAAGCTGCAAAAGACGCAGGTTATGTTGTAACCGTTCCTTTCACGCCCGGGCGCATGGATGCATCACAAGAGCAAACCGATGTGGATTCTTTCGCAGTGCTGGAGCCGGCAGCCGATGGTTTTCGCAACTATTTGAAAACGAAATACTCCATATCAACCGAAGAATTACTGGTGGATAAAGCCCAATTGCTGACACTGACTGCTCCTGAAATGACAGTTCTTGTAGGCGGTATGCGGGTATTGAACACAAATTTTGACAATTCTAAACTTGGTGTTTTCACGAATCGTCCTGAAGTTCTTACCAACGATTTCTTTGTAAACCTGCTGGACATTAGTAATGTCTGGAAGCCAACTTCTGAATCTAAAGAATCCTTTGAAGGATGTGATCGGGTAACGGGTGAGCTTAAATGGACAGGAACCCGAGCAGATCTTATTTTTGGTTCAAACTCAGAGCTTAGAGCCCTTGCCGAGGTGTACGGAAGCGCAGATGCTCAGGAAAAATTTGTTAAGGATTTTGTGGCGGCATGGAATAAGGTAATGAACCTTGATCGCTTTGATTTGACTTGAGTTTTCGGTAATACTAAATTTATAAAGCAGAAAATCGGTACAGTTTTCATAAATGCCGTCTGGCATGGTGTGACTGCGATATTTTAACTATCCTTGATTTGATAAAGATTCACCAATAATCAGAAATGTATTCAAAAGCAATTGTCCGGAGACCCGGCAGAAATTTCGCTGAAGGAATTACGACTGCAAACCTGGGCAAACCCGATTTTGAAAAAGCCCTTGAACAGCATTCAGCATATTGTGATGCACTGACAGGGTGCGGCCTGGAGCTTATAGTTCTGGAAGCTGATGAGAGATATCCTGATGGATGTTTTGTAGAAGATACTGCAATTGTCACCAGTGAAGTTGCAGTAATTACCAGACCCGGAGCTGCATCCAGGATGGGTGAAGAAGCTGAAATTTCAGAGATCCTGTCTGAGTTCAGGAAGATTGAGATCGTTAAGCTTCCAGGCACAGCGGATGGAGGAGATGTTTTGAAGGTGGAGAATCATTTTTTCATCGGGATCTCCGGAAGAACTAACAGGGATGGTGCCAGGCAGCTTTCAGCAATACTTTCAAAATACGGCTATACTGCATCAGAAACAGAAGTGGGGTCGGGACTCCACCTTAAATCTGGGATTGCTTATCTTGGAAAAGGCAATTTCATTTCGGTGGAAGGGTTTTCAAAAATAGCCGGCTCCACAGTGATTATCATTTCAGACCGGGAAGAAAGTTATTCCGCCAATTGCCTTCTGGTAAATGATTTCCTGCTGATCCCCAAAGGATATCCGAAATCAAAAAAGAAGATCGTTGAACTCGGGTATAACATTATTGAGCCTGACATGTCAGAATTCAGAAAGATGGACGGAGGCCTGACCTGTTTATCGTTATTATTTTAATTAAGTCCCGCCGAAAGCCTCAGCCCTCCACCGGGTAAATTCTTCATGCTCTTAAAACTCCCCTTCCTGAAGAGCCTGCCCCGCTCCAGCGGGGGGCTGTAGGTTAATATATCTGGCTCCCCTCTTTGGAGGGGTTGGTTTTGCCTGCTGAAGCTTTAGCGAAAGCAGGGGGTGGATTAAATGGTCAGGATGCCCGGCTTTTATTACTTTTACATAAACCATGTGGGATTCAAACGATTTTTTGAAAAAATGGAAAAAAGACAATGTAAAAATACAGGCCTCGAACTATCCATATTAGGAACCGGTTGTTGGGCTTTTGGCGGGGGAGAATACTGGGGTGATCAAAATCAAAAAGATGTGAACGATGTTGTCCATGCATCAGTCGATCTCGGTATCAGTTATTTTGATACAGCAGAAGTATACAATGAAGGGCGGAGTGAATCTTCGTTAGGGGAAGCAATCAGAGGAATCCCAAGGGACCGGTTTTTGATAGGCACAAAGGTCAGTCCATCAAACTGCTACAGGGAAACACTAATTAGTCATTGTGAAGGTTCATTGAAAAGACTAAAGACTGACTATATTGATTTATATCTGGTACATTGGCCGATACATCCTCATTCAATCAGACATTTTACAGACGACATTTGTATTATTGAAAATCCTCCTGAGATTAATGATACTTTCGAAACATTACGGGTATTAAAACAACAGGGTAAAATACGAAATTTTGGTGTAAGTAATTTTAGTCAGAACCGGCTTGAAAATTTACCACTTGAAGAAATTGCAGTGAATGAACTTCCCTATAACCTGCTTTGCAGGGCAATTGAATATGATACCTTGCCATTTTGCGAAGAAAGAGGGATCGGAGTTATTGGCTACATGTCTTTGTTACAAGGAATATTAGCAGACATTTATACCTCTTTGGATAATATTCCGGTTTGGCAACGACGCACACGTCACTTCAATAGCAAAAGCACAAAAGAATGCAGGCATGGAGAAGAAGGAGTAGAAAAAGAGACCTGTACAGCATTAGAAAGTATACGCCAGGTCAGTAAGGAATCAGGTTTTTCAATGGCCGAAATTGCCATTAAATGGATTCTGAAAAACCCGGCAATTACGTGTACGCTTGTCGGCTCCAGAAATGTCGACGAACTGATTGCAAATGTGAAAGCAGTTAATATCCCTTTAAGTAAGGAAATCAAGATCGAACTTGATCGGATTACCCGGCCGGTCATGGAAAAACTAGGTAATCACTTCGATTATTATGAAAGTGCTGAAAATGACCGGACCTAATAGATACACGTTTTGACGTAATATTTTAGACTAACTAAAAGTTTCAATTTTAAGATCTGAAGTCAACAAATAAATTACAATGTCATTTATCAGGAAGGAGTATGAAAATGGAAAAATTAAACTCTTTAAAACACCTTTTATCCAGGTTTTTATCAGTCAGCTTTTTATTATTAATTGTGCCCATATTGAATGCATCGGAGAAACCTGGCCGCCCTGTAAGGGTTGTAAGCCTCTGTTTTCAAAACGAGGATTTATCCAAAATTGAAAAAATAGTCGATGAAGAGGGAGCAAAAGGTACTGATATAATTGTTTTACCTGAAACATGGAGGGGGCAATCACAACCAGAAACGCTTGAAGGAGAAACAATAACTGCATTATCTAAACTGGCCAAAAAAAACAATACCTATATCCTTTCGCCTATCGATCGAACGGATGGTAAATCTCGCTATAATAGTGCAGTATTAATTAACCGTGAAGGTAAAGTAGTTTTTATCTATGATAAAGTTTATCCCTATTGGAGTGAGTTTGATCTGAAACCCCCGGTGACTCCCGGAACAAATCTAAAGTCGGTTTTTGATACAGACTTTGGCAGGATCGGCATTGCAATTTGTTATGACGCAAACTTTCCTGAAATATGGCAGGCTTTGAGAGAAGAAGGCGCCGAAATGGTTCTTTGGGCAAGTGCCTACTCTGCAGGATCACAATTGCAAGCCTATGCATTATTGCACCACTATTATATTATTACAAGTACATACACTAAAGATTGTCAGGTTTATGATATTACAGGGAACAGGATTCTTGATGAGAAAAGTGATAACATTACGGTTGCCAGGGTAACACTTGACTTTGATCGTGGTATTTATCATGAAAATTTCAATATGCAAAAATTGGACACACTTTTAAAAACACATGGTGATGAAGTCGAAAAAGAAATATATATGCCACGGGAACAATGGTTCGTATTGAGAGCAAAAAAGCCGGGGATATCAGCCCGCAATCTGGCTAAAAAATTTGATATGGAAGAACTTACAGATTATCAGAACCGCAGCAGAAAAGAAATTGACAAAAAAAGGGGGTTTAGCTTTACTAAAAAAAAGTTCTTAGAGCAGTAGAGGCATAAACTAAAGAACTGATAGTTTTATCGTTGATTAAAACTTATGAGTAAAATCTTTATAAAAGATAACTCAGATGGGCAAAACAAACCCTTAAGAATGCGTTGGGTAATGATTTCTTTTGCTTTTGTTGCAACTGTTCTTAACTATTTACAAAGGTTATCATTTAATTATCTGACAGCCAAAGGTCCATTACACGATTTGATACCTGATGATGCATTTGGTTACATTGCATCTGCGTTTTTTATAGCCTATATGATTTCCAATGCTTTTTCAGGATTTGTAATTGATAAACTGAGAACCCGAATTGGTTATTCATTAAGTATGGCTTTGTGGACAACTGCAAGTGTTTTACATGCTCTGGCAAAGTCCCCTTTCCAATTTGGATTCTTCAGGTTTCTGTTGGGTATTGGTGAAGCAGGTAACTGGCCTGCAGCTATAAAACTCACCTCCGAATGGTTCCCGCCAAATGAACGTTCAACTGCCTCCGGAATTTTTAACAGTGGAGCTTCTGTTGGCGCTGTGGTTGCTCCTCCGTTAATTGCCTATCTGGGAACAACCTATGGTTGGCAGGTAACATTTGTGGTTATAGGGGTATCAGGTTATTTATGGCTGGCCTTATTCTGGTTTATTTATTATACACCCCAAAAGGTTGCCAAAGAGGTAAAAGCGAGAATAATTCCCCCGTTAAGATTACTTAAGACCAGATTTGTTTCAGGTCTTACATTATCAAAGGTTTTTATTGACCCTGTCTGGTATTTCATTACTTTTTGGATTGGAAGATATCTTGCTGACGTATATGGGTGGAATCTTGCCATGATAGGATGGTTTGCCATGTTCCCTTTTATTGTGTCAGATTTTGGGAATATTTTAGGGGGGTTATTCACACAGTTTATAATTAAATATGGAATTGAAATACCTAAAGCACGAAAATTTTCTATTACTATTTTTGGACTAATTATGGCACTGTCTTTGTTACTGGGTCCTTTTGTTATAAAGGGTCCGACAAGTGCATTAATAATACTTGCAATTGCTGGTTTTGGTTATGCTGCATATACAGCTAATACAATGGCATTCCCGGCTGACGTGGTACCTAAAAGTGCTATAGCTTCTGTTTGGGGGATTGCAAGTGTCGGAGCAGGTTTAGGCGGAGTAATCTTTCAGTCGATATCAGGTGTATCGATAAAGACCCTCTCGGCTCATTTTGATTATACAATTGCATATAACGCTGTTTTCATAGGATATGGACTTGTAGCTCTTATCGGATTAGCTATTGTCCTTTTTTTAACCGGTCCGCTCGTTCAGAACAAAGAATTGCATAATTATGTGACTGATGTTTCCTTAAAGTAGATTTCAATTTCAATCTATCAAGTGATGAAAACAAAAACTTTATCTGTTATTTTTCTAACAAGCTGCGCCTTTTCCTTTACGCAAGAGTCCATTTCTCAGAAGAATTACACTCTGCCTAAGAATGACGTTCATTACCTCCGTGTTAAAGACTGCACACCGCACGCCGTATGCCAAAGCAATTGAATGGCCTTCATATTCCAGGGAAGAGTTATTTCATATCCTCAATTTATTATTAAATTCAGGATTTGGAAAAATCCCTGATAGTATGAAGAAAATAATGTTTCTGTTCATTCTTCTTTTTATTATTACTGCCACACGGGCACAAACCATTATCAGCCGCGATCCTGAAATAAAAAAGATGGTTGATGAGATTTCAGCCGATAGATTGGAACAATATGTCAGAAAGCTGGTCAGCTTTCATACCCGCCATAACCTGAGCTCCAGAAATGATCCCTCGGGGGGGATCGGTGCGGCATGGAACTGGGTCAGGTCCGAAATGGAAAAGAGTATCCCGGCTTCGGAAGGCAGGCTGGAGGTCAAATTTGAGGAGTATACTGTCGGAGGCCCCGGCCAGAGGATTCAAAAACCGGTAGTTCTTAAAAATGTTGTGGCAACACTCAGGGGTACGGACGGTAACGACGACAGGAAGATCCTTATCAGTGCGCATTTTGATTCCAGGGCACAGCTTGATAATGACTCCACGAGCTTTGCTCCGGGAGCAGATGATGATGGATCAGGAGTAGCTGCAATCCTTGAACTTGTAAGGATCATGTCGGCCAGGAAATTTCCCGCCACCATAATATTTATGGCGTTATCGGGAGAAGAACACGGTCTGTATGGAGCGCGCCACATGGCAGCCAAAGCAAGGGATGAGAAATGGAATATCATTGCCATGCTCAACGATGACATGATAGGGAACAGCGGTTCGAGTGAAACCCTCCTTAATGACAACATGCGTGTAAGGGTATTCAGCGAGGGAGTGCCCGCTTATGAAACCGAACAGATGGCAGCATTAAGAAAGTACTCTTCAGCAGAGAATGATGGTAAAGCACGCCAGCTTGCGCGTTATATAAAGGAGACAGGGGAAAGGTATATTGACCAGCTCACGGTTACACTGGTTTTCAGGAACGACAGGTTCGGGAGAGGGGGCGATCACTCTCCGTTTTGCGCGGAGGGTTTTACTGCGGTAAGGATCTGCGAATACAATGAAAACTATGACAGAACGCACAAAGTTCCTGCTGTGGTAAAAGGGATTCAGGAAGGCGACCTTCCTGAGTATGTTGATTATGAATATGTAAGAAAAAATGCAGGACTGAATCTGGCAACGATGGCCAACCTGGCGCTCGCTCCCTGTGAACCGGTCAACTGTGGTATCATCGTCAGTGGCCTGACAAACAAGACCACTCTGCGCTGGGAGGTCCCCTCAAAAGGTCCGAAACCTTCAGGTTATTATATTCTTATGAGGGAGACCTGGCAGCCTCTCTGGGATAAGAAAATATTCGTTACAGGGACTGAGATTACACTTCCTTACTCAAAGGATAACTATTTCTTCGGGATCCAGTCGGTCGATGCCTCGGGACATGAAAGCCTCACAGTCTTCCCCGGCCCGGCGAGAAGACCGGCATCGTCCCTCAACTGATCCGGGGGAATTTTAAGTACCCTGGCCGCACGCCGTACACCGCACGCCGCTAACCGCATGCCGCATACCATACCAATATAAATGCTTAATTTGTGGTCAGTAATCTTATCCTCATTCCATGTTCATCCCCGGTCTCAAAAAAGCGATAATTCTTTTACTTGTTTCCGTCATGCTGTCCGGTTCCGGGGCAGCACCTGAAAAGGATGACCTGTCACGGGCAAAATCTACGCTTGACCGGATATTTTTATTATTTAACGCCGGCCATGACAATCTTTTTAATGAAACATACCCTGACAGACCGGGGAACAGGGTAAGATACCTTGCAGGTGATGATACCGTGACCGGAAAG
>Ga0153915_10002419_pt1 | contig 17066 bp, 18 predicted proteins | sample Opewatmetagenome_2_FD_107003 | JGI IMG/M metagenome (GOLD analysis project Ga0153915, IMG submission 107003) | Freshwater wetland microbial communities from Ohio, USA - Open water 3 Core 3 Depth 3 metaG | ecosystem: Environmental > Aquatic > Freshwater > Wetlands | place: USA: Ohio, Lake Erie...
CCGACAAGCCTGGATGTCCTCATGGAAGCCGCGGGGGCCAAAGCGGTGGATTTCGCGGCCAAAACACGGTGCTGCGGAGTGTCTCTCTCGGGAACCATCGAGGAGGTCGGCGTTAGATTGAACTACATCCTCCTCAATGAGGCCAAAAGAAAATGATCGGACCTCGTGGTCACCATCTGCCCTCTCTGCCAGTTCAACCTGGAGATTACTCAAAGCAAGATCGTCAAGCGCTTTGGGGAGGACGTCCGGATGCCCATTCTCTACTTCAGCCAGCTCCTCGGGCTGGCCCTGGGAATCCCCCGAGAAGACCTGGGCTTTAAGCGGTCGATCATTCCCCTGCGACCCGTCTGGGAAAAACTCGGCCAAGGAGGAGCCCGATGAGCCAAAACGGTCAGCCCCGAATCGGTGTTTTTGTCTGCGATTGCGGCACCAACATCGCCGGCAAAGTGGACGTGCCCGATGTCGTTGCTTTTGCCGCGAAGCTGGACGATGTCGCCGTCGCCAAAGAATACAAATTTATGTGCTCGGACCCCGGCCAGGGATTGATCAGGCAGTCCATCAAGGATTACGGTTTGAATCGGGTCGTCGTCGCTTCCTGCTCTCCCCTGATGCATGAGCCGACTTTCCGGAACGCGACGGCCGAGGGCGGACTCAATCCTTTCTACTTCCAGATGTCGAATATCCGCGAGCAGGTGTCCTGGGTTACCTTGAAGCCGGAAGACGCCACAAAAAAAGCCAAAGCTCTGATCTCGGCCGCCGTTCGCCGGGTCGCCCTCCATGATCCTCTGACCAAAAAAGAGGTTCCCGTGCGCCCCGAAGTCTTGATCGTCGGCGGAGGGATCGCCGGAATCCATGCCGCATTGACCTACGCCAAATCCGGCAAGAAAGTCTACCTTGTCGAGCAGCAGCCGTCGATCGGCGGCCATATGTCCGAGCTCGACAAGACATTTCCGACGCTCGACTGCTCGGCCTGCATCCTGACCCCGAAAATGAGCGAAGTGGGAAAGCATCCGAACATCGAATTGCTGACTTGGAGCGAAGTCGAAGAGATCTCGGGATATGTCGGAAATTTCAAGGCGAAAATCCGGAAGAAAGCGCGCTACGTCGACATCGACAAGTGCAACGGCTGCGGCGCCTGTTGGGAAAATTGTCCGACAACGGTAACGCCGTCGGAGCGGATCATCCGCAAAGGAAAAATGATCATCAAGCGGGTGGATAAAGAGACATCCTTCGCATGAAGCTTAAAGAGATCCTAAGCCTTCTCCAAGCCGAACTCGTCTGGGGCACGGAGGGGCATCTTGAAAAAGAAATCGAAGCCGCCTGCGGCTCGGACCTCATGAGCGACGTCCTCGCTTTCGGCCGGCCGGGGCAAATCCTGCTGACGGGATTGACCAATGCTCAATCCATCCGGACGGCCGATATCATCGGAGCGAAAGCGATCATTTATGTCCGGGGGAAAAGGCCCGACCAAGAATGCTTGGAGCAGGCTGCCGCCAAGGCCATTCCCGTCCTCTCCACGCCTCGCATGATGTACGAAGCCTGCGGAATCCTTTACAGCCACGGGCTTCCGGGAGTCTCGCCGCTCCAGGACACCGAGCGGCAGCCCGATGTCTGCGGGAAGGACGCCTTTTCTCATTCTTTCGAGATCACGGGAAGGAATTTCAGCCGGGCCGGGAATGCCTCGACGACCGTGAAGGACATTCTGGAAGACATCGGCATCAGCCCCGCCGTCATCCGGCGGGTGGCCATTGCCGCCTATGAAGCGGAGATGAACGTCGTCATGTATGCGGAGCGGGGCGAAATGACCCTCTTTTTGACCCCGGACCTGATCTATTTACGACTGCGGGATAAGGGACCCGGCATCCCCGACATTGAGCTGGCCATGAGGGAAGGGTATTCGACGGCGACGCCGGAGATGAGAGAGATGGGATTCGGAGCGGGGATGGGCTTGCCGAATATCCGAAAAAACGCGGACCGCTTCGAAATCTCCTCTGAAGTCGGCAAAGGCACGAACCTCGATATCTATTTCGACCTCCTCCCCAAGCAGGAAGGCAAGGCATGACTCCTCGCGTTTCCTCCGTTTACGTTGACACCCAAAAATGCCTAGGCCGGATGAAATGCCTCCGGACTTGCCCCACCCAGGCGATTCGGGTCAAGAACGGAAAAGCCCGGATCATTCAAGAACGATGCATTGACTGCGGCGAATGCATCCCGGTCTGCCCTCATCAGGCCATCATTCCCCTGACCGATCCGTTCGGTGAACTCACAAAGTTCCGTTATACGGTGGCCATTTCCTCGCCCGCACTTTACGCTCAATTCGGCCGGGAAATTTTGCCCGACAAAATCCTCGGCGGCCTTAAGTGCCTCGGCTTTGACGACGCTTTTGATCTAGCCCAAACCTGCGGCATCGTGAGTTTTTCGATCCAGGAGTATCTCCGAGACCATCCGGGGCCGAGGCCCGTCATCTCCAACGCCTGCCCGGTGATCGTTCACCTAATCCAGGTCAAATATCCCAACCTTCTCCCCCATATCATTCCGATTGACATGCCGCGGGAGATCGCTGCCCGGGAAATCAAAAAAACCAAAGCCCATCAATATGAGCTCAAGGAGCAGGATATCGGCACCTTCTACCTGACGCCGTGTCCGTCCAAGATGGTCTCCATCAAACAGCCCGCGGGCAAAAAGCGATCTCATCTTGACGGGGCCATCGCTATTTCCGATATCTATGGCCCTCTTCGATCGGCCATGGAGAACGTTCCCCACGGGAATTATCGGCAAAGTCTGGAAAACATCTGCATCCTGGGCATCGGCTGGGCCATGGTCGGCGGCATCTGCCGGACCTTGCGTCTCCGGAATTCTCTGGCCGTATCCGGCCTGGCGGAAATCATCAAGGTCTTCGACGATATCGAGCGGGGAAAGCTTGACAACATCGATTTCATCGAAGGCTATTCTTGTCTCCAGGGCTGCGTCGGCGGCTCGCTCAACGTGGAGAATCTTTACGTCTCCTACAACAAAATCCTCAAGCTCATCGAGACCCTTGAATTCGAAAAAATCAAGGCCTGCCCGGACATTCGGACGGTGCGCCAGCTGTACAGGGAGCGCTATTTCTTCCGTGAAGAGAAATTCGAGCCGCGGCCGATTAAGCCCCTCGATGAAAACCTCGCCAAGGCTATCTCTAAACGCAAGGAAAAAGAAGCCCTCTACGAGACACTGCCTAAAATCGACTGCGGCGCCTGCGGCTCTCCGACCTGTCTCGCCTTTGCCGAAGATGTGGTTCGCGGGGAGTCCGGGCAAGACGAGTGCATCGTGATGACGGCCCGACGAAGATCAATCGATGTCGGTCCGGAAAACGATAGAAAGTTTCATCAAGGAGGAAACCCATGAAACTTCGCGAACTTTCAGGGCAGCTGTCCCTGAACATCCTCCAAGCCCAAGGCGATCTGGACGTCCCGGTCAGCGGAGGCTATACCAGTGACCTCCTCAGCGACGTCATGGCTTACGGCAAGGAGAAAAACGTGTGGATCACCTGCCAGACTCATGAAAACATCGTGGCCATCGCCAAGCTCAAAAATCTGGCGGGGATCATTCTCGTCAATTCCCGAAAACCGGACCAGGTCACCATGGAAAAAGCTCGAGAAGAAAATATCATCATCCTCGGCACTTCGGAACCTGCTTTCGCCATCACAGGAGCCCTCTACAACCTGCTGAAAAAATAAGTCCGTTGAAGGAATTCAAAGCCGATCTCCACATCCACACCTGTCTGTCTCCGTGCGCCGACCTGCGCATGTCGCCCCGGAACATCGCTGCCGAAGCCAAAAGGAAAGAACTCGATATCCTCGGCATCTGCGACCACAATACAGCCGAAAACGCCGAAGCTTTGATCGAGGCGGCCGGCCGGCTCGGACTTTGCGTCCTGCCCGGCTTAGAGGTCACCTCTCAGGAAGAGGTCCATATTCTTGCCTTGTTCGGTGAGCTCGAGGCGGCCCTCTCCATGCAGGAGAGAGTTTATGAGTCCTTGCCGGGGGAAAACAACGAATCCGTCTTCGGCCAGCAGATCATCGTCAACGCAGAGGACGAGGTCCTCGGCGTCAGCCCAAAGTTGCTGGCCGGGGCGACGACCTTGAGTTTGGAACAGGTCGTCGGTTTTATCCATGTTCTGCGGGGATTAGCGGTCCCCTCTCATGTCGACCGGATAGGGTTCGGCATCATCGGGCAACTCGGATTCATCCCGCCGCGGCTGGATCTGGATGCACTGGAGGTCTCGCTTCATATGTCCTGGGAAAAAGCACGAGCACAATTCGGCCCGGGACGTCCTCTGGTCTCATCTTCAGACGCTCATTTCCTGAACGAAATCGGCCTGGCCGCGACGCATTTCCTGTTGGAAGAGGGGACGCTCGAGGAAATCAAAATGGCCTTCAAGGGCATTAAAAACCGGAAGATCATCCACTGAAGGAAACATGGAAGACCTATCGCTCCACATCCTCGACATCGCGGAAAACTCCATCGAGGCCCAGGCCAAGCGGATCGACATCCGGATCGAGGAAAACCCCCGACTCGACCGGATGATCCTCGTACTTTCCGACGACGGGCGAGGAATGGATAAAAAACTGCGAGCCAGGGCGCTCGATCCGTTCGTTACCACTAAGACAGTGCGTCGGATCGGACTGGGCTTATCCCTGCTTGCCCAGGCCGCGAAAGCTGCGGGAGGAAAACTGACTCTTCGCTCCCGGCCGGGCCAAGGAACGAAGGTCCGCGCGACCTTCGAGCTCAGCCACGTCGATCGAAAACCACTGGGCAACATCGCCCAGACCTTGGCGATGCTGATCGTGGCCCACCCCGACCTCGACATTCGCTATTCCCATAAGTCCGGCAAAAAAACATACATCTTCGACACGCAGGATCTGCGTTCTCAACTCGGCGGCCTCTCACTGGCGGCGCCGCAGGTTGTCGCCGTGATCAAGAAAACCATCCAGGAGGGGATCCAGGAGATAAGGAGGACATTATGAATGAGCAACGTGTCTCGGAAATCCTGACCCGATATCAAGGAGACTCCAGCTCGATCATCGCCATCCTTCAAGACATTCAAGAGGATTTCAGCTACCTTCCTCCGCCGGTTCTAAAGACCATCTCTCACGAACTCGGAATTCCTCTGAGCCGCATCCTGAGCCTGGCGACCTTTTACAAAGCCTTCAGCTTGAAGCCCAAGGGCAAGCATCCGATCCATGTCTGCCTCGGCACGGCTTGCCACGTCCGCGGCGCCCAGCGGATCATCGAAAAATTCGAGCGGGATCTCGGCATCAAGTCCGGAGAGACTTCGGCCGACCGGGAATTCAGCCTGGACGCCGTCCGCTGCGTCGGCTGCTGCGGGCTAGCTCCCGTGGTCATGATCGGCGAGGACGTTCACGGAAAAGTAACCCAGACAAAAATCCCGGGCCTTCTCAAGAAATACAAGAAATAAAGGAGAAGTGTCATGCCGAAACTCACCATCCAAGACCTGGAAAAGATCCGGGAAAAGGCTCGCCTGGGCCTGGCCATCAGAGAGGGCGGCGCCTTCAAGGCGAAAATCACCGTCCACATGGGGACGTGCGGGATTGCCGCCGGGGCGCGGGCCATCATGACAACCCTCATGAATGAGGTTGAACGCCGCGATCTCCACGACATTCTCCTGACGAGCTCGGGCTGCGCTGGCCTATGCAGCCAAGAACCCATGATCACCGTGGAACTGGCCGGCCAGGCGCCGGTCAAGTACGGGAACCTGACCGAGGCGAAAATCCTCGAAATTTTCGAGAAGCATATTCTGGGCGGTGCGATCATGAAGGACTACGCTCTAGGAATCGGGAGCGAGAAGACCGATTATTGAGGAGGAATGCCGTGGCAGATATAACAACCGAAAAGACCTACAGGATGCATTTGATGGTCTGCGCCGGAACAGGATGCGTCTCCAACCGTTCCTACGAGGTCAAGGAAGCCTTGGAGAAAGAGCTCCGCAAGAACGGCCTGGAGAATGAGGTGGCGGTCGTCCCGACCGGCTGCAACGGGTTCTGCGAACGCGGTCCGATCATGGTCGTCCAGCCCGCCAACATTTTCTACCAACAACTCGCCGTGAAAGATATTCCTCATCTCGTCCAGGAGCATTTTCTCAAGGGCCGGCCCGTGACCAGGCTCATGTATTCGCCTCCCGGAGCAAAGCAGCCCGTTCCGTTTCTCAACGATATCCCGTTGTTCAAAAAACAGGTTCTCATCGCCCGGCGCAACCCCGGCCTCATCGACCCCGAATAGATCGAAGAGTATATCGCCCACGACGGCTATAAGGCGATCGTCAAGGCACTGTCCGAGATGAAGCCGGAAAAGATCATCGCCGAGATCACGCTGTCCGGCCTCCGGGGACGCGGCGGCGCCGGCTTTCCGACGGGCTTGAAATGGCAGCTCGTCCGGAACGCCATGAGCTCGAACGGCGGACAGAAATACATCGTCTGCAACGGCGACGAGGGAGATCCCGGAGCCTTTATGGACCGCAGCATTCTCGAGGCCGATCCTCATTCGGTCATTGAGGGCATGGTCATCGGGGCCAAGGCGATTGGAGCGACAGCGGGATTTGTCTACGTTCGGAATGAATACCCCTTGGCCGTCGAGCGGCTGAGCATTGCTTTAAAACAGGCGCGCGCCTATGGCCTTCTCGGGCAGGATATACTGGGCACCGGCTTCGATTTCGACATCCAGATCAAGCGGGGAGCGGGAGCCTTTGTCTGCGGCGAGGAGACAGCTCTCATCGCCTCGATCGAGGGGCGGCTCGGCGAGCCGAGGCCGAGGCCTCCCTATCCTGCCCAGCGCGGACTCTGGGGCATGCCTACGTGCATTAACAATGTCGAGACTTGGGCCAACGTGCCGATCATCATCAACCGGGGCGCCAAATGGTATTCAAGCATCGGAACCAAAACCAGCAAGGGCACCAAGGTCTTCTCGCTCGTCGGCAAAATCAACAACACCGGCCTCGTCGAGGTCCCGATGGGCATCAGCTTGAAAGAAATCATCTACGACATCGGAGGCGGGATTCCGGGCGGGAAGGCGTTCAAGGCGGTTCAGACCGGCGGCCCGTCGGGAGGCTGCATCCCAAAGGAAAAGATCGACCTGCCCATTGACTATGAAAGCCTGAGCGAAGCGGGGTCAATGATGGGATCAGGAGGCATGGTCATCATGGATGAAGATACATGCATGGTCGATGTCGCCCGCTATTTCCTGACCTTTACCCAGGACGAGTCCTGCGGAAAATGCACGCCCTGCCGCGAAGGTACGAAAGCGATGCTCGAGATTCTGACTAGGATCACGGAAGGCAAGGGTACGCCGGAGGACCTGACGCTCCTTGAAGACCTGGCTCATTCCATCAAAGACACGGCCCTGTGCGGTCTGGGAAAAACCGCCCCCAATCCCGTCCTCACCACGCTCCGCTATTTCCGAAACGAGTACGAAACACATATCCAAGATAAAAAATGCCCGGCTCATGTTTGCCGTCCGCTCAACGTCTACACGATCGACCCCGGCCTCTGTCTCAGCCAAGGCCACGGCTGCGACGTCTGCCGGCGCAACTGTTCCTCGGAGGCCATCGCCGGACAGAAGAACGAGGCCCATGCCATCCTTCGGGACAAATGCATCAAATGCGGCGTCTGCTACGATGTCTGCGCCTTCGGCGCGGTCAAGGTTGATTGAGGAGGAACGCCATGGTGAATCTGACGATCGACGGAAAAAAAGTCGAGGTCGACGAGGGCTCGACCATCCTCCAGGCCGCTAAAAAAGCGGGAGCCCGGGTCCCTACTCTCTGCTTCCACCCCGTCATTGAACCCTACGCGGCCTGCCGGGTGTGCGTCGTGGAAGTCGCCTTCCGAGGTAAAAACGACCTTCTCACCTCCTGCAACACGAAGGTCGAGGACGGCATGGATGTGCGGACGGCCTCCGAGCGGGCTTTGCGGGCCCGACGCCTCAACGTAGAGATGCTGCTGGCCCGAGCCCCGGCCGCCGAGCCGCTCCGCGAGATCGCCAAAGAATTGGGAATCGAGAAACCTCGATTTCCAGTGAAGGATCCGGACGAGAAATGCATCCTCTGCGGCCTCTGCGTCAGAGCCTGCGAGCAAATCGTCGGCGCCTGCGCCATCAGCTTCATCGAACGAGGAACGGACCGCCACGTGTCCACTCCTTTCGGGGAGGAATCCGAAGCCTGCATCGGGTGCACGGCCTGCGCTCATTTCTGCCCGACGGGCGCCATCACCGTTGAAGACAAATACGGCCGCAAGGTCATTCATGATGAGATGCTCCTCGGCCCGACAACGGCCATCCGCGTTCCCATCCGGCAGGCCGTGCCCATGGTTCCGTTCATCGACAAAGAGGCCTGCATTCATTTCAAAACGGGCGAGTGCAAGGTCTGCGCAAAAGTCTGTGATCGCGACGCCGTGAACCACAAGATGGAGGACACCATCCAGGAGATCGAAGCCGGATCCATCATCATCGCTTCCGGTTTCAAGACATTCGATCCCCGCCGGATCCCGGCCTACGGCTACGGTCGCTTCCCGAATATCATCACGGCCATGGAATTCGAGAGGCTGGTCAACGCCTCGGGACCGACGGGCGGAAAAGTCCTCCTGGCCAACGGCGAAGAGCCCAAATCCGTGGGGATTATCCACTGCGTCGGCTCACGAGACGAAAACTACCATGCCTATTGTTCCCGTGTCTGCTGCATGTACTCCCTGAAGTTCGCCCATCTTCTCGGCGAAAAAACCAAGGCCACGATCTACGATTTCTACATCGATATGCGCTGCTTCGGCAAAGGCTATGAGGAGTTCTATCACCGCCTGCTCAAAGAGGGGACGAAATTCGTCCGCGGCCGAGTGTCCGAAATCTCGACTCTGGCCCTCACGGAAAAGGAAGAAGGAAAACTCATCATCCGCGTCGAAGACACACTCCTCGGCGCCGTCCGAAGGATTTCCGTCGACATGGCCATCCTGGCTGTGGGGCTGGAACCGGGCATCGATCACAATCGTCTGGCCAAAACCTTCAATATTTCCTGCAGTCAGGACACATTCTTCTTGGAACGTCATCCGAAACTGGCGCCGGTTTCATCCTTTTCGGACGGAATTTTTCTGGCCGGAACTTGCCAAGGACCGAAAGACATCCCCGACACGGTCGCCCAGGCCGGCGCTGCGGCCGCGGAGGCGCTTGCCCTGGCCGACCTGGGAAAGGTCGAACTCGAACCGATCACGGCGGTCATCGACGACAAACTCTGTTCGGGCTGTCAGATCTGCGTCGGGCTTTGCCCGTTCACAGCCATCACCCATGAAAAAGACAAAGGGATCTCCGTCATCAACGACGCTCTGTGCAAGGGATGTGGAACGTGTGTCGCAGCCTGCCCCAGCGGGGCTTCCTATCAGAAGCATTTCCGGGACGAACAAATTTTTGCCGAGATCGAAGGAATCTTCCTGATCTAATGAACAAGGGAGGCCAATGATGAGTCAAGAACATTTTGAGCCCCGGCTGATCGGGTTCTTGTGCAACTGGTGTTCCTACACGGGCGCCGACCTGGCCGGCACGGCCCGGATGATTTATGCACCAAATATCCGGATCATCCGGGTCATGTGTACGGGCCGCGTCGATCCCCAATTCGTTTTAAAAGCCTTTCACGAAGGTGCGGATGGGGTCTTGATCTCCGGCTGCCACCCGGGCGACTGCCATTACCAGGAAGGGAATTATAAAGCCATGCGACGGCACAAGCTCCTCTCCAAAGTGCTCGGGCAGTTTGGTATCGAAAAGGAACGGTTCCGGCTGGAATGGGTCTCCGCTTCCGAAGGGACCAAATTCCAGCAGGTCTGCAATGAATTCACCGAGCAGATCCGTAGATTGGGCCCTTTGAATCTCAACGGAAACAGAGGTGAACATCATGAGTGACCTCAAACCGAAAGTCGCTTTCTACTGGTGTTCCTCTTGCGGGGGTTGCGAAGAATCGATCGTCGACCTGGCCGAGGATATCCTCAAGGTGGTGGCAGCCGTCGACATCGTCTTCTGGCCGGTGGCCCTCGATTTCAAGAAGAAAGACGTCGAGGCCATGCCCGACAAATCGATCGCCGTCTCCTTCATCAACGGCGGGATCCGGATGTCGGAACAGGAAGAAATGGCCCAGCTCCTGAGACGGAAATCCCAGATTGTTGTGGCCCACGGCGCCTGCGCCCATCTCGGCGGCATTCCCGGGCTGGCCAACTTCTGGAATAAATCGACCGTCTTCGATAAGGTCTATCACACAACGGTATCTACAGACAACGCCAAGGGCACCGAGCCGCAGCCGAAGACCAGCCTGGACGGGTATGAATTAACGCTCTCTGAGTTTTGGGACACGGTCCATCCGCTTGATGATATCATCGACGTAGACTACTACCTCCCCGGTTGCGCTCCCCATCGGGATCTTATCATCAATGCCGTCACCGCGATCCTGGAGGGGAAACTGCCCCCTAAAGGATCGGTCCTTGCTCCGAACAAATCATGCTGCGACGATTGTGAGCGCAACGATTCCAAGCCGGATAAGCTTCAGATCAAAGAAATCAAAAGGCCTTACGAGGTCCTTCTCGATCCCAAAACCTGCTTTCTGGCACAAGGCGTTATCTGCATGGGTCCGGCGACCAGGGGTGGCTGCGGGGAACGCTGCATCAACGGCAACATGCCCTGCCGCGGCTGCATGGGGCCAACAGATCAGGTTCACGATCAGGGCGCCAAATTCCTCTCCGCATTCGCCTCGATTCTCGACGCCAATGACGAAAAGGACGTCGAGCGGCTCGTCGATTCCATCGTCGATCCGGCGGGCACATTTTACCGCTTCAGCTTGCCTTCCTCGATTCTCAAACGGAAAAAATTGGAGGCCGTCAAATGACGCAACGCATCACCATCGATCCCATCACACGTCTTGAAGGGCACGGGAAAATCGAAATTTTCCTGGACGACCTCGGGAATGTCGAACGGGCCATCCTCCAAGTCCCCGAACTGCGCGGCTTCGAGCAGTTCGCGATCGGACGTCCCGTGGAAGAAATGCCCCGGATCACGCCCCGCATCTGCGGCGTCTGCCCGACAGCCCATCATATGGCTGCGACCAAGGCTGTGGATGCCGTCTTTCACATAGAGCCTACGCCCACGGCCCGGAAGCTCCGCGAGCTCATCTACAATGCTTTTTTCATGGAAGATCATACCCTCCATTTCTTCTTTCTCGGCGGACCCGATTTCGTCGTCGGACCTCAGGCCCCGGCCGCAGAACGCAACATCCTGGGGGTCATCGGAAAAGTGGGCGTCGAGATCGGAAGCCGCGTCATCCGGATCCGCGAGGACGTCCGTGAGATCATGAATCATCTCTGCGGCAAGGCCATCCACCCCGTCTGTGGACTTCCCGGCGGCGTGGCCAAGGGCCTGGACGAAGAACACCGACTGAAATTTCTCGAAACGGCCAAGGCGGCCGTCGATTTTGCCGAATTCGCGCTCCAGATCTTTGACGATGTCGTCCTGAAGAACAAGGGTTATGTGGAGGTCGTCGTCGGCGAAGCCTACAAAATCAAAACATACTATATGGGCTTGGTCAACGACCGCAACCAGGTCGAATTCTACGACGGCCATCTCCGGGTTGTCGACCCGGACGGCCGGGAATTCGCGAAATTCAAGCCCGCCGATTACCTCGAACATATTGCCGAACACGTCGAGCCGTGGACATACGTCAAATTCCCATTTTTGAAAAAAGTCGGCTGGAAAGGATTCGTCGAGGGGAAAGACAGCGGCGTGTACCGGGTGGCTCCGCTGGCCCGCCTCAACGCCGCCGACAGCATGCAGACGCCGCGCGCCCAAAAACACTATGAGCGCATGTACGCCACATTGGGCGGCAAGCCGGTGCATAACACGCTCGCTTTCCACTGGGCGCGGCTCATTGAAGCCCTCCAGGCCGCGGAACGAATGGTCGAGTTGCTCCAAGACCAGGAGATCACGAGTCCGGACATCCGGCGTCTCCCGACCCAGACGCCGACCGAGGGTGTCGGCATCGTCGAAGCGCCTCGTGGGGTGCTTGTCCATCATTACAAGACGGACGAGAAAGGCTTGATCACCGACGCCAACCTGATCGTAGCCACGATCGGCAACGCCGCGGCCATCAACATGTCGATCGAAAAAGCGGCCAAGGCCTTCATCAAAGGCGGCCAGGTCTCGGAGGGGCTTCTCAACATGGCCGAGATGGCCTTTCGGCCCTATGACCCCTGTCATGGTTGCGGCACGCACGCCTGGCCGGGGAACGTTCCCCTGATCCTCAACATCCGCGGCCCTCGAGGACAGCTTCTCAGGCAATTGCGGAGGTGACGAAAGAAGCCCATTCTCTGGTATAATACCAGCAAAAGAGCTTGAGCCGAATGAGAAGTCCTCAATTTTCTTTGCGGACGAAGCTCATTTTGAGCTTTCTGGCTGTGATAATTCTCGGCGGCGTCATCTCGCTTTTTGTCGGCTCCAAGCTTATCCGAAACACCCTTCTTTCCCAGGCCCAAGCCAAGGTCCGCCATGACCTTGCCTCAGCCTGGATGGTCTTCAATGAGAAGGTCGGTAACATCAAGGAAATCGTCACCCTGACTGCAGCCCGGGAGGGCATCCGGAATGCCCTGAAGAAAGGCGAGAAAGATATCCTGATCAACTACCTGGGGCGTGTACGTAGCGAAAATAGCCTGGATATCCTGACCCTTCTTGATCGAGACGGTCGAGTCCTCTTAAGAACCCGCTCCCCGGATACCGCCGGCGATGACCAATCGCAAGATGAAATCGCTCGCCTGGGCCTTGAACGAAGGACCGTCGCCGGGCCGCAAATCATTCCGCGAGAAGAACTCCTCAAGGAAGGTAAAACCCTTGCCGATCAGGCTCTCATGGACATCATCCCCACCCCGATGGCGGCCCCTCGTGCCGAAAGTCAGGAGACAAGTGGCATGATGCTCAAAGCGGCTGCCCCGGTTCTCAATGAGAACGGCGCCCTGATCGGAGTCCTCTACGGCGGCATTCTTCTCAATCGAAACTACGAAATTGTCGACCGCGTCAAGGAAATCGTTTACAAAGGAGAACGGTATAAAGGGCGGGAGACCGGGACGGCGACGATTTTTCAAAATGATCTGCGCATTTCCACGAACGTCAAGACTGAGCAGGGACAGAGAGCCGTCGGGACCCTTGTCTGGCAGGAAGTCAAAACGGCGGTCCTCGATGAAGGAAAGCCCTGGCTCACCCGCGCCTTCGTCGTCAACGACTGGTACCTCACAGCCTATGAACCCATAAAGAGCGTCTCCGGCAGGACCATCGGCATTCTCTATGTTGGGACTCTCGAAAAGCCCTATCTCGATACCGCCTACCGGGTCATGAGAACGTTCACGATCATGGCCGCCCTCTGCGTCGTCTTCCTTCTCTCCGTACTCTATCTTTCCACGAGCCGAATGATCCGCCCCCTCCAGAGGATGGCCGTCGCAACTCAGGAGATCGCCAGAGGAGACCTCTCTCACAAAGTTGCGGTGAATACCCGCGATGAAATCGGAGCCCTCGCCGAATCCTTCAACCAGATGTCTGAACATCTCCGGGAGGCCAATGAAAAGCTCGTCGAATGGGGAAAAACGCTGGAGAAAAAAGTCGAAGAGCGGACCCAAGAGCTGCGCGAGATCCAGGCTCATCTCATCCAATCCGAGAAGCTGGCCTCGATCGGCAAGCTCGCTGCGGGCGTCGCCCACGAAATCAACAATCCTTTAGGCGGGATCCTGATCTACAGTCACCTCATTCTGGAGGACACGCCCAAGGGCAGCCCCCATTGCGAAAACCTCAAGAAAATCATCAGGGAAACGACCCGCTGCAAGGAAATCGTCAAAGGGCTGCTGGATTTCGCCCGCCCCAAGGAGCCGCAGATGGTCCCCACCGACATTCACGAGCTCTTGGATAAATGCCTGGCCTTGATGGAGAGTCACGCCCTTTTCCAGAATATCCAGATCGAAAAATCTTATGCCCCCAACCGCCCGCGGATTATCGCCGACAGCGGACAGCTCCAACAGGTCTTCATGAATATCATCCTCAACGCCGCCGAGGCGATGAACGGCAAAGGAACCCTGACTCTCCGGACTTGGCTCGACCCGGTCCGCCAGGAAATCGCCGTCGAGATCGTCGATACCGGCCATGGCATCAAAGAGGAGGACAAGCGGCGTCTCTTCGAGCCATTTTTCACGACAAAGGAGGTCGGCAAAGGTACCGGACTCGGCCTGGCCATCAGTTACGGAATCGTCAAGAAACACCAAGGCACGATTGACGTCCGGAGCGAGGTTGGCCAAGGGGCCGCGTTCACCATCAAGCTGCCTCTAAAGAGTCCATCGTCATGAGAAACAGCAATCACATCCTCATCATCGACGACGAAGAGGCCGTGCGGGACTCCATGAGCCAGGTTTTGGCCAAAGAAGGCTACGGGGCCAAGGCGGCCGAGACGGGGCGAGAGGGTTGGGCTCTCTTCAGCCGGGAGACGTTCGAGATCGTCTTCCTCGACCTGAGACTTCCCGACATCGACGGTCTTTCCCTGCTCCGCCAGATGAAAGAGGCGAGCCAGGAAACGCCGGTCGTCATTATCACGGCCTATGGTTCGATCGAATCCGCCGTAGAAGCCATCAAGCTCGGCGCCTTCGAATATCTGGCCAAGCCGTTCACGCCCGAGGAGCTTCGCGTCGTCACTCAAAAAGCCCTGGCCAACCGGGAGATGATCCTGGAAAACATCCTCCTCCGCCGGGAGCTGAAAGCCCGCCGCGAATTCGATCAGGTCATAGGCCAAAGCCAAGCCATGCGGAACGTTCTCGATATCGTCGCCAGGGCCAGCCCGACGGACTCCGCGGTATTGATCACCGGTGAGAGCGGAACGGGCAAGGAGCTCATCGGACGCGAAATCCATAGTCTTAGTCCGCGTCATGCTCAGCCCTTTGTCACCGTGGACTGCGGCGCCCTTGTCGAACCGCTGCTCGACGACGAGCTCTTCGGCCACGCTAAAGGCGCCGCGGCCGGCACTCGCGAAACCAAGCACGGGCGGTTCGAACTGGCCAACGGCGGAACGATTTTCTTTAATGAAATTGCCCATCTCAGCCTCCCGATCCAAAGCAAGGTCTTCCGGGCGATCCAGGAACGGGAAGTGACCCGCTTGGGAAGTTCCCGTCCCATCAAAATCGGCATCCGTGTCATCGCTTCGTCCAGTGCCAACATCGCCCAGGCCGTCAACCATGGAGCCTTCCGCGAAGATCTCTTCTACCGCCTGAGCGTCGTGCCCATTCACCTGCCGCCCCTCAGGGATCGCAAGGAAGACATCCCTCCACTTGTCGATTATTTCCTGAAGAAATACGGCCATCGTGCGGCTAAAACCATTTCCGGCGTGTCCGGCCGGGCGATGCTGGCCTTGACCGAATATGACTGGCCGGGCAATATCCGGGAGCTGGAGAACACCATCGAACGGGCCGTCGCCCTTTGCCGGGGCAACGAGATCGAGATGGAGGATATCGTCAGCCACGGCATCAGCATGGGCATCCCGGCCTTGGCCTGGGCGGGGGGACAATTCAAGGCTCTCTCCGATATCGAAAGAGAATATATCAAAGCCGTCCTTCGCGATCAGGAAGGGAATAGAAGCCGGGCGGCGACGATCTTGGGGATCAACCGAAAAACGCTATGGGCGAAGATCAAGAAATATGGCCTCGAAGGGAGGGATTCCAAATGACAAAAACACCGTCAAAAATCCTGGTGATCGACGACGACCCGGATTTCGTTGAAGCGGTCACCGTGATTCTGGCCTCGGCCTCGCACAAAGTCATCACGGCCTCTGATCCGGCGGAAGGGAAAAAAAAGATCCTCTCCGAAAAACCGGACCTTATTCTTCTGGACATCATGATGGACAGTCTGTTCGACGGCTATTCTTTCTGTCACGCCGTCAAAACCTCGAAAGAGTTCGAGAGTGTTAAGAAAACGCCGATCATCTTCGTTTCGGCCGTCAAGGAAATAGCCGGCTCTCGTTTCGGGTTCAAGGGCGAAGAGCAGGGAATGATGGGGCCGGACGATTATATCGATAAGCCGGTTAAACCGGCAGATCTCTTGGACAGGATCGACAAGCTGTTAAGAAAGTGATCCGAGCCGGGTTTCGGGCGGGAACGCCCCAACCCCTCTCGGAAATTGCGAGGAGGCCTTTTGGTCATGCCGGAACCCTTGGTCCTCATCATTGACGATGAAGAGTCCATGCGCGACGCTTGCACCCAGATACTCCTGAAAAACAAGTATCGCATCGCCACCGCCGGCGACGGAGCCGCGGGGCTTCAGAAAATCCGGGATCTTCGGCCGGACGCCGTCATCGTCGACCTCAAGATGCCGGGGACCAGCGGGTTTGAGGTCCTGGAAAATCTCCGGCTCTTCGATCCCAGGATCATGGCGATCGTCATCACCGGCTATGCCACTGTCGATTCGGCCGTTGAGGCGATGAAAAAGGGAGCCTACGACTTTCTTCCCAAGCCGTTCAGTCCTGAGGAATTAAGGGTGATAATCGCCCGCGCCGTGGAGCACCGGCGGCTCGCCTTGGAAGCAGAAGCCCTGCGAAGAGAAAAAAAGCTTCTGGAGGAGAACGTAATCACCATGGTCTCCCACCAGCTCCGGAGCCCCTTGGTCGCGATCCAGCAATACTTCGAGGTTATTCTGTCAGGGCTCGCCGGGGACGTCGAGGAGAAACCCAAAGAGATGATCGGCAAGGCTCGAGAACGCCTTGACGCACTCCTCCAGCTCATCAACGACTGGCTCGATCTTGCCCGCATCGACAAAGGAAAGATCGTCGGCAAGCTCGAGCCTGTCGACCTGCGGAGTCTGCTGGAAAAACTCATCGAGTTCATGAACCCTCTGGCCAAGGAATACGGCGTATCCTTATCATGGGCTGGCTCATCCGGTCCTGCGGCCGAAGCTTTCGGAGACAAGGAGATGCTCGAACAAGTCTTCTCGAATCTCCTCAGCAATGCCATCAAATACAACAAACTGCAGGGCCGGGTGAA
>Ga0153915_10002420_pt1 | contig 17066 bp, 12 predicted proteins | sample Opewatmetagenome_2_FD_107003 | JGI IMG/M metagenome (GOLD analysis project Ga0153915, IMG submission 107003) | Freshwater wetland microbial communities from Ohio, USA - Open water 3 Core 3 Depth 3 metaG | ecosystem: Environmental > Aquatic > Freshwater > Wetlands | place: USA: Ohio, Lake Erie...
ATGATTTAGAACTTTATTCAGATCTCTTCCGGTATGCATCCTTCCTTTTGGCCCTGTGCCTCTTCAACCTTTTCCCCTATACTCCGCGGCTTCTTGAACCTGGGATTAGTACCGAGTTCTCGTGCCTCGAACTCGGTTACTAATCCTTTGTTTGTTATGTCGGCTCTCATTATTTGAAATATGGTTTTATCTTCTTGCCATTCAGGAAAGCTATAAACTGCACAACCAACCGCATAGAGAAGTAACCTGATCTACATCGGTCAGGTTAGCGGCATTGCCAAGTGTTCCATCTTCCAACTGATGCCAGATTTCTTCGGCCATGCTGTTTTCTATAGCAGCGCCAACGAAAAAAGTATTGGGCGAAAGCCCCTTGTCGGAAAAGGCCTTTCGTATGCGTGTGAGGGAAGTTCTTGCGGTCTTCCAGTGTTCATCTGCTCCTGCCGGATCAATCCCGCCCTTAAGTTCCCCAAGTGCGATATACAGAGAAGGGTCGTTAAAGGCGGTAGATAGTTCCTTCGGACTGCAATTTAAAAGACACAGGTCTACATTCTTATTTACAAACGGCACCTTGCGGTTATAGATCATAGTGCGTTTTTTGCCCTTGCTCGACCAGTTAAGCCCGGAAAGATAAAGTTCTATGTCTGCATCCGCTTCTTTTCCTCCCATCCACTCTTTGCTGTCGGAGTGAAGCCATTGATAGGGAGTTTTGGCAAGGCTCAGATTGGCAATGGTTGCGCGGGTTAATTTTCGGCCCGCCAGGACCCCGCCTATGTTGCGCATCGAACCGCCCAGCGTGTCCCCTCTCGTCAAAAGAAATCTGAAAACCAACTCTTCAACAAAGGCTGGACCTGCCGGTTCAAGGTACTTCGCTATTAATCCTTGAATAGCCTCTATCTTGTCCTGTGGCAGTAGATAACCCAGTGCCTTGTCAGAAACGCCTGATGCAGTAAGTAAAGCAGACTGAATGGGTTCGATATTAAGCAACCCGGCGGGAGATTTGGCCTGGGATGCAGCAGCCTTCAGAGACCGTGCCTGTTCAACAAAGGGTGTTGCCCTGCGGTTCTTTTCGAGGGCCAGTGCGACAAAACCGGCCCGGGTTTCGTCGTAGGTTGTTCTGAGGTCGGAACTGCTGGACAAGTGTTTACGGTGCGGTTTGCTTTTTGCCACTATATCTTCCTCCAGACATAAACACATTTTCTTAAGGGATCACGCCCATGTTTCCCCATTTGCTGGCTACTGTTGCCTTTGCCGTTGGGAAGCACAAGGATATTTTCAACATGGAAGCCAAGCTTTTCTGCAATATTTGAAAGGATCGTGTCAACAGAGATGCTTGCCCCGGCGTAACGCACATTATCATTAACCATAAACATATATGCACCCGGTTTCATCACACGCGCACATTCGGCTATGATACATGCCATCTCATAAAAGTAGCCACGCACCATTCTTGGGATACCGTTATTATTCAACCTCCCCTGAGACTTCTCGTCTTCCAGATAAGACAGGATAGCCTGTAACAACACCTGTTTATCCGCCGCAGCTATAGCTTCTTTCCAGTTCAGATTCATCTGTAATAGATCTTTGGCTCTGTTTTCAACAGTGCAGCTTAACATCTCCTGCCGCAATCCACTTATCTCCAACTCTCCCACTCCAAGCAACGCCAGTTCCAACGCATAGGTTCTGGTGTAGTCGTAACGATTGCAATAAGGGGGAGATGTCACAACGGCATTGTATGAGTTATCCGGTAACGTCGGCATTATATCGAGGCAAGAACCTTTAAATAAATGGATATTGCCCTGCAAGGTCTTTGTGGAAAACAAATATCCAGAGCCTTTTCCAGCTTGTATGTCATGGCAAATCTCTTCTATCTTGGCACAGATCGCCCTATCGAAAGCAAGGATTTCCCCTTTATCGAAAGGTTTTATCCCTTGTCGGCGGCCTGAACGGTAATCCCATCGCAGATACTGGCCGTCCTTCCGTGTAAAGCTGATTGAATCCAACACGCACAACAAGGCAAATCGCAACACCGACTGGACACGTTCATTTTCACGTTGCCAGGTCCCCATATAACGCTCTATGGATTCAAGCGTCTCCTGCGGGTATGCGCCGTCTGTGATGCGCAATTTTAGAAGAGTTGCCTTTGTCTCGGCTTGATACCAGGGCTGGTCTTTAACCCACTTCTTCAGTGTGGCAAAATCATTTGCCGAAAATTCTCTTTCCAGGCACCTTCTGGCAAGGATTATCTGTTGGCCTACAGGAAGTAGTTCAATGCCGTCTGCATCTATTCCAGACTCATTAGCGGCAAACAAGGCCGTGCCGCTTCCAGCAAATGGATCAAGCACCTTACCCGACATAATTCCGTAATTTGTCAACAAAAATTCAATAAGAGATGCTGAAAATGCCTCTTTAAACTTATACCAACGGTATGTATGCCTCGATTTATTGGCCTGAAAACTGACAAGCTGGCGCGTCAGCGTTGGTTGAACTTTTAACTTGCTGTGGAAGTGTTGGAATAGCTTGCGGTCAAGGGCTTCAATTTTGTTTAAAGCATCTTGTTGCTCGGCAGAATCTACGGATTGAGTCTCTGAGTCAATATCTATAGGGTTTTTATCATTCTTGGCAATACCAAACAGTCTTTTCTCAAGGGGGAAAAGAGTGTTTGTTGATGGATGGGTAGAGGGTGTCCGCATGAGTTTTTACCTATTCTATCTATCAAATGATAATAGTATGAGGAAATGTTGTCTGTCAAGAAATCTATTGTCTTCGCCGGCATCTATTTCTTTTCTCACCTGCTCCAAAATATTCAGATGATTTATTGTTATTGCATATTTTTCGACATAATGTGGCGTTGACCCGTGACGCGAGTTTGCTTTGCCGCAGGCAATTGCAAACTCGTGACATCGGTGTCCAATGGCCTGGTTGGCGCTGCCTTCGCGCGCCTACCGGGACATGGCACCGTTAGGGGCAATGCCACATTGGCGTCGCCGCAGGCGGCGCCAACAAGTTAATCAGCAGATCTAGTGATCTTATCATTTCTAATGATCATCAGAAAGATTAAACAAATATTACAATAATGGTTCCGTTAAATTACACAATGATCGAGATCTTTTGTTCAATTATTTTTATTGCCATCTTTAACTCTTTTGAACAATAGGCAGTCATTTAAATCAACCTGGAATTATAGGTAATCTATTAACAATTTTTTTGCAATAATATGTTTTTTCATCTTTAAAGATCCCAAACAATTTGCCGGGGACCGATAAGAAATGGCTGCGTTAGTCAGGCGGACGCACGGCCCTGACGATGATATTCCAGCCCGTTTTGCTCAATGGCCATAAGCGTCCGAGGGTGCGGTCAAAGATGGTCAGGCGCTCAATCCTGTAGAATGACCTGCCGCGGGACCAGGGAACGGGAATCTTGTGCGGCACGATGTAAATGGATCGCCAGGTCTCGCATTTAAGACCTGCCGCCGCCATCTTGGCCTTCAGGGTCGAGGGTTTATAGAACCGCAGATGGGTAGGGTCCCAACCGCACCAGTTGCGCCGTCTCATGATCAACCGCTGATATGTCCCTTCCAATAGATAGTTCAGGGAAAAGGAGTTCTGAGTAGACAGGATCAGGGTTCCACCGGGGGACAGGGCCTCGGATATTTCCCTGAGCAGTGTGTCATCGTCCGGGACATGCTCAATTACATCTTTAAGAAGTATGACATCAAAGGCGCCTTGGCTGGAAAAGCTGAATCGGTCGCAGGCGACGAGTTGACAGCGGGCGCCGAGCCCTTCTCTCTCCAGGTGATATCGGGCCGTATTGAGTGCCGATGTCTCCGCGTCAACGCCGACAATGAAACCTGCACCTTCCCTCGCGGCGTAAACCAGGTTCCCGCCTGCCCCGCATCCGAAATCAAGAAATCGCTTAGCCTTAAGATCGCCCAGCAATTCCCGGATAAAATGCTGCTTTATACGGCTGTAGGCATTGCCTTGCTGTTCCAGGTAAGCCTCAAGGGAGTGTTCAGGGTCGTTGCTTCTCAGCCAATGTTCCTGGTCGTATACAATCCGGTCCATGTGTCTCTATATCCCGAGAAGCCGCTGATAAACACCCTTCCATGCCTGCATCTCCCTTTCCGCTGAGAACCCCCTCATCGCTTCCCTGGCCGCCGCGCCCAATGACGCGCCCTGGTCAGGCGCAAGGATTATGCGCTCCAGCCCCTGGGCAAGGGCGCGGGCATTTCCCCAGGGTACAACCCATCCGGAGAGACCATCCGTCATGAGCGCGTCCACAGCCCCGACCTTTGTGGCAACACAGGGGATGCCGCAGGCCATGACCTCCATCAGGATATTCGGGCATCCTTCCGAAAGAGAGGGAAGGACAAATGCCGACAGCGATATCAGCCACTGGGTTAATTCATTGTGAGGGATCGGAGACCTTACGACGAGACGCCCTCCTATGGCCGTGCGCCCCAGCATCAAATCAAATGCCTCTTGCTCGGAATCCCGTATGGTTCCCGCCAATTCGAGAACGACTTTATATTTCATGCTGAGTTCATCAACGGCCTTGAAGAGGTAGGGAAGCCCTTTGGCGTATTTGAAGATCCCGGCGCAACCGATGCGAAATGACCCTTCCGGTCCCTGCGATCCTTTCCATTTTTCATCAGGGATGGAAACGGAGTTGTAGATGACCTGCCCCTTCTGAAAAACCGGGACAAGAGCGTTGGCCGTTGCCAGCAGATCATGGCTCAGTGCCGCCACGCAATCGGCGTTTTCAAGACCGCTCCGGCACATTGCCGTCTTTTCCGGACTGAAGATGTATTTGTTGATATCGTTGCCCACGATCGTGGCAATGAAAGGCCGCCCCTTTTTTTTGGCCAGGATGCCGGAGATGTAGCCTATGGGATAAAGAAAAAAACTGTGAAAGAGTTCAAACCCCTCATCCTCATCAAGCATTTGCAGGGACTGATACATCATCTTGATCGTCCGGTTGTGCAGGCCCTCCCAGAGGTCGGAAGACCGGCCGGCCAGGTCCTCCCTGCCGACAAGGAGCCGGTGCACGGTCATGCCGTCTATCTTTTCCGTAACACGGTTTTCATCCAGGAGGACAAGGGGGGCATCGACCACGGTAAAGTGTGCTACATGCACATCAAGCCCCATGGCCAGGGCGCACAGGGAGACACGCCTCACGGTCCGTGCAAGGCCGCCCCACTGGGCTGGCGGGAATTCGGGTGTGACAATGCAGACTTTCATGGACAAATTATCTGTAAAGATCATGAGGATGTCAAACGATTTCCGGGAGCGGCTAATTTCATTGACAAGAAATGGACGTTTCAGATAAATAGGAACCATGGCTAAATGTGACGTCTATCCATCTGCGGATTTTGCCTGCCGGCAGGTCTGGCCGGGCGCGTACGGCAACACCCCGGCGCGGGAGGGCTACCCTTGCCCAGAGGATGCAGCCCCTGTCATTCATCAACAAACGCCGGTTGTCACGATCGGCTCCTGCTTTGCGCGAGAGATTAAAGATGCCTTGATAAACGCAGGCTACAACCATCTCCAGACAGAGGCCGACCAGCGGGCGGCCCGGCATGGAAGCGCCGCGTGGGAGAGGATCTACAGCACCTTCTGTCTGCGTCAGGTCTTTCAGTACTCTTTCAGCGACTGGAACCCCGATCTCCGCTGGTGGATCACGCCCCAAACCTCGAAGGTCCAGGACCCTTTTCGGAGGGATGTCCTTTATGACACCATGGAACAGGCCGAGGGGACCTTCGCGGCGCATCGGGATGCTTCGCGGCAAGTCCTCACACAGGCGAAGGTGATCATCATTGCCCTCGAATCGACGGAGATCTGGGAGGACAAGAAAGACGGGCAGGTCATCGCCTTGCCTGCAGGCCCGTATGTAAGCGAGGGCGGCGACATGTCACGTTACCGCTTTCGTGTGAGCCGCTATGATGAAAACCTGATGAATCTTACGGCTATCCATTCCCTTCTGTCCCTTCACAATCCCGATTGCGCCGTCATCGTCGTTGTCTCGCCGGTACACCTCTGGGCAACATTCCGCCATGATGTTGATGTCATCACCGCCGGCGGCAATGTAAAGGCAACGCTGCGGGCCGTGGCGGATGAGTTTGCCTCCCGGCACGATAACGTCTTCTATTTCCCCGCCCTGGAAATCGCGACCACCTGGCAGGCCATCAATGGCAAGTGTATCTTTGCCGAGGGCAGGGAGAATTTTCACATGAATCCGGAAACGCTTAAGACCGTCATGGAACATCTTTTTCTCCGCTATGGCCATCCTGACGAAAAAGGGAGACCCGCCCGGGACCCGTCCGCTCCCAATCTTCAACCGTAGATGGAACTCCCTTAAGCATCAGGATATCTCTCCTATTGTTGTCATGCCTGATTTCAAGACGGATGGCGCCCCCGGCATCGTCCATCTGCTTTGTTACGCGGCAGGAGGCGCGCTGACCGGAAAAGGGTTGCAGCAACCAGAAGAAATGACAGGGTAGATTTGTCTTGACAATGTACCGCGCCTGCGGGGCAGGGATATCCCGCCCGCCCAGGGAAACCCACCGCTGTTCGAGTGAGATGTCAAATGCCCCGGTGAAGGCAGACAGGGCAAAGCCCCGAAGCCCCTCTTCCTGAACGATGACGGCCTTGCCCCTGATGACAGGTTGTGCTGTGGGGTGATACTGCCAGCAGGCCGTCAGGATGCCCTCTCCCGATCCCATGACCCCATCGTGAATAACCCAGTATGATCGATCAACAAAGATGACCGTCCTGAAAAAGGAACAGTGCATGCCTGTCCGGCATTCCCGGCAGATGCCGCTCATGACCTGGATAGGCCCGTCTTCGTAGTGGATGAAATCCCTGCCGGCGTTTGTCTCCCTGTGTGAGTGCAGTGCAGGAGAAGGCACCGGCCCTTTTCCGTCAATGAGCATCATGTTATGGCTGCCCGCCGACCGGTAGTGCGATGTGAGCGCCGTGGGGGCATAGGCCGTAATGCCCGGATCCACAAGACGGGGAACGCCGTCCGTGGCTACGTCGATGGATAGGCAATCTTCATGTTGGTGAAATGCCCCCGGCGGCGCGGCCCTGAAGACCAGATAGTGCTTGCCGGACGACGGCGCGGTCCTCATCACTCCCGTTAAGCCATAGGGGAAGACAAGAAAATCCTTGTCCGGCGGCATGCCGTCTTTCCCCCTGGTCCCATGCCATGTCAGATCGGGCCGGTCTAAGATCCGGCCTGCGGCGTGCATCAGGGCGGTGTAATCCGATCCCGCGCTGCCTGAATCGTTAATGGCCGGCCAGGTGAAGTCAGGCCGGCACAGGGCCCCAAGATAAGAGGCCGCCCGCCCGATCACGCCGGTGATGTTCTCAGGGATAAGGCATCCCGCCATTGCAGCGGCCTGCCTCACTTCGAGAATGGCTTGAAGACACAGGGCATGATAGAGGGGAGACCCTTCAAAATGAATGCCATCGGGGAGAAACTGTTGTCCACAGGCATCGGCAAGTCGCGCCATTCCCTCATCCCGCCATTGGCTGGCCTCTTGAAACTCCGGCAGGCTGATGCCGGCCAGGGCCAGGGCCGCCGCCTCGATCAATTGCCAATTGTTGGGATGCCCCTGATGGTTGAGCAGATGCCGCGCATGTTCCCACAGGGAACAAAGGGTGTATTGTTTCGCCTCGTCATGGAATGCCTCATGCTGCCAGACTGCCTTTTTCAAAAACAGCCATAGACGGAGACGCCACGCCGTCGAAAGGGTCTCCCATGCAGGTCCCGCGCCGCCGTTTGACCCGACGCAGATGGGATTTCCCTTTATCCAGGACATAAGGACATCACGGATAAAGGCGATGTATCGCTGATCATGATCTTCATCAAATGCAAGCAGGATCTCCCGGAGAAAATGATGGCGATGAAAGAAGTGCGCCCATTCCAGATGCGCCGAAGGAGGGGTGTGCCATGGGAAAGGGAAGGTCAGATCATATCCCATGATCCGGCCATGAAGAACGGCATCGGCATCGCCTTGCGGAAAAGGGTGTGGCGCGGGGATGCGCAGGAGGAGCAGATCCTCCTTGGTCATGGGATATGGGCAGTGTCTTTCCGGGAGATGTTTTTTCAGGACGGATTGCAGTCCCTCTGCGGTTAAACGGGGACCCTCAGCCGTGAGCCTGTGTTCAGCGTAAAGCGGTCCGGCATCCACCTGAAGGGGGGAGTTTGCCGCCTCTCCCCTTTCCGTCTTGAAGATCGCCTCTATGGCAGTGATATCCTTCCAGTAATCAGGCCTGCCATAGACCCCAAATGCCTCTATCGGGAAATGGATCTCCTTTTCTTCGTAAGGGTCAAGCACCTCCCGGCCTCCCGATAGAGACATGGCCTGGCTGATGTCCTCGGTGTTGCCGCTAGCGTGATACAGCTTCAGTTCTATAAGGACCGGCCGGTCTCCCCTGTTTTTTGCCGTCAGGACAAACCGGTTGAAAGAGGAGAAATCCCGCTTACGGCACTCATGGCGAAAGCGCAGGTGCTCGCGGCCGCCAACCCTTTCCGGCATTGCGGGCATCATCCTGTCGACGATTTCGACCTTGCGCGCAACCTCGTCGAGGCGGAATTTGCGGGGCGATAATGACGGATCAAGCATAGGGCATTTCTCCATTTCCTGTACAGGCATTACTTCTAACGCAAGGCATGCCCCCGGTCAAATACTTCTTGCATCAAATCCCCGCTTGCGCTACATGAAGACAGCAATGTCCGGTTAGATTCTTACAAAACATATCTGAGAGATTTTCTCTCATATCAATAATTGCTGAACAGTCCGAAGTCCTGTCATTCCCGCGAAGGCGGGAATCCACAATTTATTGATTTTTCTGGATTCCCGCCTTCGCGGGAATGACAGCAAATTGAATTTCCAGACTTTTCAGAAGGTCATCAAATTTCAAATATCTTTGGAGGTAATTGCAAAACTCAAAAAAGCATCAATTGTCATTTCGACCAAAGGGAGAAATCTTTTGATATCGATGCCTTTTAGATTCCTCACTTCGTTCGGAATGACAAGTGGAGGACTTTTGCAATTACCTCTTTGGTTAGGATTTTGCATTGAATAGATTGATCGGTGATTAAAGGCGGAGACGATCTCTGCCGGATGGACGCCTCGGGCCGAAAGGGCGATGGATTCTACTATGCCCATTAACGAAAAGATCCTTCTCGTGGAACCGCCGTTTTATCGTCTTTTCAAAAAGACCTACGGCCTTGTCCGCTACCCTCTTTCCCTGGCCTATCTGGCAACGGCCATCCGGACCCATCTCGATTGGGAGGTCCTCGTCCATAATGGAGATTTTCTCCCGAAGAGCGATCCCTTCGAGGCAACCTTCTTCCACGGGGAAGGCTTTCATAACTACCGTCAGGGCCTCAGGGACGCAGGACACGTCTGCTTTCGGGAGACAAGGACGATCATAGAAGGGTTTCACCCATCCATCGTGGGCATATCCGTGAAATCGTCAACCTTTGCCTCTGCCGTTCAGGTTGCCCGCATCGCCAAATCGGTTGATCCCCGGATCATTGTTATTGCAGGCGGCCCCCACCCCACGGCTGCGGCTGAAGAAACCCTGGCCTGTCCGGAGATCGACCTCTGCGTCGCAGGAGAAGGCGAGGAGACGATCGTGGAACTCCTGCGGGCACTCCAGGGGGGAAGCGCCGTCGAAGACGTGGCCGGCATTGTCTCCCGCCGGGGAACAGGGATCGTAAGATCAACGAGAAGAAGACTGATCCCCGGCCTCGACGCCCTGGGGTTCCCATATGCCGATGCCGCCGCTGTACTTAATGACTATGATGCATATCCGCCCGAGGCATTCCGGTCTGTCTTTTCATCCCGCGGCTGCCCCCATCATTGCCTTTTTTGCGGATCCAGGGAGATCTGGGGGCGGAAGGTGCGCCTTCGTTCACCCGGTCATGTGGCCGCAGAAATCAGGCAACGCCAGGCCATGGGCGTCCGGGAAATCCATTTCGACGATGATGTCTTCGGGGCGACCCATGCCAATCTGACCGGCCTGTGCCGCGCCATCGGGGAATCCTGCCCTGAACTTAGCTGGAGTTGCGAGATGCATGTGGGGCAGGCGACAAACGAAGCGCTCCAGGCGATGAAGGCGGCAAACTGCGCCTTTGTGCAGGTGGGCATTGAATCGGGGAATAACGGGCTGCTCAAGGCAATGAGGAAGGGTTATACGATTGAGGAGGCATTGACGGCCTGCCGGCGCATAAAGCAGCATGGCCTTGGCCTTCAGGCATTTTTCATGGCCGGCTTCCCGGGGGAGACCGAAGGGTCGCTCCAGGACACCTTCCGGGTCATGGAGGCCCTCGACGCCGACAAGGTGATCTTCAGTGTTTTTACGCCTTATCCCGGGACGGAGGCATTCCAGTGCTGCCGCGAACAGGGTTTGATCCCAGCGGATTACGAGGCTTCCCTCTATTATCACCAGGGCCCGGAAAACTTTTTTTGCGGCGACCTTGCCCCCGCTAGCTTTCAGCATTGGGTTGCCCGCCTGGCGAATCTAGCCGTACAGAAAAACCTGGAAAAACGATCTATCACGACCCTGTCCATGCCTCCAGGTCCTCAATGATCTTCTTGCCGATGGCGTACTTATCCGTCCCGGGCGCTATCGGGGCTGTCTGCCTGCCGAGCAGTTCGGTGATGAGGTGATCCGGCGGGCCGGCCAGGATCTCTTCTTCCGACGCAACGATCAGATTCCGGGAGGAAAGGCCGCGGGCGCGGCGCTCCTGCTCGCCGCTGGGATGTCGCTCCGGAATGACCAGGGCCTTCCTGCCTGTCATGAGCACTTCATTGACGGTGTTATAGCCGGCGCGGCAAACGATGATCTCTGAGGCCTTCATCAGATCGACAAGGGGATAAAAAAAGGGAAGAAACCGGACATGGCGGAAAAGGGGATCGCTTCTCAGATCTCCCGCAATGACCGCGTCCAGGTAGGGATCGACGATCATGATGGCCTGAAAGGCGTTGGTCAGTCCCAGACGATCAAAGGCGGCAAGGAGCCGGCGCAGTATCCCCCTGATATCGCCGTAACGGGAGAGACAGAGCAGCAGAATCGGCATGTCCTTAAGACGGAAACGCTCCAGGATCTCCTGCCGCTCCGGGATTTCTTCGGGACGCTTATCCAGGATCGGACCCAGGTAATGGATCTTAGCCTCCATGGCCGCGTCGGCGCCTAAATATTCCTGATTGACGTCGATCCTGTCACGCTCATCAAAGACGTAAATCGCGTCGTAAAGAGGCGCGCAATGAAAGAGCGCCCTTTCTCCGGGAGTTTCCGGCAGGGCTCCCTTGTCCTTATAAATGCCCCGTGTGAGACTGACGAGGGCGAAATCATCGGGCGTTCCCCGGCGGCCTTTCTTTGCTTTAAGGATAGGCATGATCTCCCCTTCCAGACCTGCGAGGTAATGCTCGATCATGACCGCATCAGGCCTGTACAGGGAAAAGGTCCGGGCAATGATCTTTTTGCGCAGGTCCAGGATATCGGCGAGCGGGGTCTTATGAAGATACCGCGGTGAAAGATGCGGATCATCGCGATGCATCCCCTGCTTGATGCCGGGCAGCTTGATGACTTCAATCCCCTGCCTCATGAGGATATGAGGAATGGATGATCCCGTCAGAACAAGAAACTCCAGGTCAGGCCGCCATTTCCGGATGCCTGTGATAACCGCCAGGACCCGGAATATGTGTCCCAGGCCCACGGAATCGTGGGAGTAGACGAGAACACGGGAAATTTTGTCCGAATGCCGCATAAATTTTTGCCTTTGATGTGCTTTCGTGTTAGATCATTCTATCCATAGCAAATGACCGTGTGAAAAGCAATCGGAAGGACATGAATAATCAAGCTCTCTTTTTCAGAATCAGGCGCCTTATGGGCGTGATGCATATCTATGACGGGGAAGTCCGTTCCGTTGCCTGGATGGGCATGATTTTTTTTGCCGTCTTCCTGAACATGGCTGTCTTCCGCAATTATGTTGACACGACCTTTCTCAAACGATACGGCGCAGCGGCCATTCCGGAAATGCTTTTGATCAACGGCGTTCTGACCATTGCCGTCTTCGGCTTGTTCAACCGCCTCAACGCGAGATTCCGGGATAACCAACTCCTTGCCGCCTTCTTTTTGTTCTGCGGCATCATTGTCGGTCTCCTCTATATGCCCGCCGTCCGGGGGATGCGCATCGTCTATCCCATCCTTTATCAGATCCTGAACCTCCAGGACTCTATCTATCTGGTGTATCTCTGGAACATCAGTTGCGATCTTTTTGATGTCCGGCAGGGCAAACGTATCTTTCCTATCCTCATGGCCTGTCAGGTGCTGGGGACGACCCTTGGCAGCTTTGCAGCCGCGCCTCTCGCGACCCATATCGGCTTCGAACCCCTGCTGCTGATCTGCGCCGCCATCGGTGTCGCGCTGGCCGCCGTCATCGGCATTTCATTATCGCGTCTAGCCGGCGCCGCCACATTCAGGAAGGTTCCGTCTGAGGAGATAAAAAAATCCCCTTCCGAGATCATCGCCGTCATCAAGGCTTATCCCATCGTACGCTATCTGATTGTCATTGGGTTTATACCAAACATCCTTCTTTCCACCTTCACCTATCAATTCGGCGTCATTGCCCAGCACAGCTTTTCAACGGAACATGATCTCATTGCCTTTCTGAGCATCTTCCGCGGGACAACGACCGTCGTGGTCTTCTGTCTTCTTTTTTTTATGGGTAGTTTCTACAAACGGGGGGGGATCATCAGGACTTCATTGGTGCAGCCGATCAACTTCGTCGTCCTTTTCGGATCCCTGACCGCCTTTTTTAATATCTACATCGCCGCCTACGGACAGTTTTCCACCATCCTGATTCAGCGCACCATCGCCGGTCCAATCAACAAGCTTCTCTCCAACGTGGTTCCCGATGCCGTGAACGCCTGGGCCAGGGTCTTTGCAAGAGGCACGGTAATCAAGGCGGCCGTCATTTCCGGCGCCCTGATCCTTATCATCCTCAAACCCATGATGAAGGCGGAGGAACTGTCTCTGATCGCCGCAGTCATATCTCTTTACTGGCTGTGGGAAGCCCTTCTGTTCAAGAAGCGGTTCAAGGAGGGACTGAAACAGATCCTGGCTGACGAGGGCTCGGTTATTGACCGGATTGAACCGGCAAAACACATGCGCCAGGACCCGTCCATCCCGGCGTTTCCCGTCGAAGGCTGGGCAACGCTCCCTATGGAGCAATGGGAAACAGTCAGTGAAGAGGCTTTCGCCACCGCTGAAGAGGCCCTTAAATTTTTGGATGACGCCGATCCCCGGACGCGGGCCAGGGCAGCCGAATACTTTTCCCGGTCATGGGATCCACGGGCCGTCAACCCTCTGATCCGTTGCCTCTCTGACAGTGAAATGGTCAGGCGGCCGGCCATTGATGCCCTGGCCAATGGAAACAATACAGTCCAGCCATTCCTGGAAGAAGTGCTCCTGAACAGCGCCTCCATCAGGACGGAACAGGGACTCCTGGAATCGATCCGCCTTTCCAGCCGCCGGGATTTTGACGTCCTGTCCTTTGTATACAAGCGTATGCAGGAGACGTATCATAATATCATGGCCCTCCATACCATCGGCAAAATTGCGGATGGACCAGGCATAGCCATGCTCCGCATCCACCTTCAAGAGAAGAACGAAGACATCCTGAATCTCGTTTTTCACGCCCTGTGGATCCATTATGACGACATGCGCCTTATTTATCGCTCCCTCAGGACAACGAAGGCATCCGTGGCCGTAGAGATGCTGGAAACAACCATCGACAGGGAACTGTCACGGGTTCTCGTTCCCATTATCGATGCAATTCCCTTGGAAAGAAAGATCTCCGCCGGGAGGAAAAACCTGCCCCTGCGCGTCATGGAAACGCCCTATCATGTCCTGGCATGGCTTGCCCGCAGCGGTGACGTCCTGACCCGCATGACCGTCGCATATGTCATCGGCAGTGACATGCCGGAGATGATGTATTTCCCGATTGTCGAAACCCTTATTTCCGATCCGGACGAAAATGTCCGTCAGACCGCCGCCTGCGCCCTTAAGCGCTGCATGAAAGGAGAAACAAAAATGCCGGAGATTATCTTTGACATGAGTGTCCTGAAAAATGAGCCGCTCTTCGCGGGCCTCGACACCCGAAGCATTCAGGCCATTGCATCTATTGCCCGTCAGAAGTTTTTCAAACAGGGAGACGTGGTGATCAGGGAAGGAGATGAGACGCCGATTCTGTACATCATATTGGATGGCGAGGTCGATCGAATCGCAAAATTCGGAAAACCCTCTGAAGAGAAAAAAGGCGGTCTCGGCAAGGGAAGCATTATAGGAGAGCTGTATTTTTTTGGCGACAAACCCGCCCGGGAATCCTTTATTGTAGCATCAGCCTTTGCCGAGATGTATGCCTTTCATCGAACCGCTTTCCATGAAATGATGTCCCTGTATCCCCAGATCGGCATCAATCTATGCAATCGTTTCGCCTCCCAGCTTCTCGGTTAACCTTTACCAATGCCCTGCGGCCATTTGTTGTATCAGCGGCATATAGGCATCAACCCGTTGTTCCCATGTATGCCTCTCCAACATGAACCTGATCGCCGCCTCTCGTTCTTCCCGCAGCGGGGCGTCAAGGAGTTGCAAAGCCTTCGCGACCATCTCATCGATATCCCCATAGGCAAAGGCAGCGCCGCAACCAGTCTTAATAACAAGGTCTTCCTGGAGAACGGGCCTTTCCAAAAGGACCGGCAACCCGCCGCGCAGATAGTTGTATACCTTGGAAGAGTCGTTATCAAAAGGGTGGTTATTTACGGCAAACGCCAACCCCAGACGGGCATGGCGAACATGATCCCATATGGCGTCTTCCGGCAGCTCGCCGCAGGAAATGATAAGAGGGCTGATGCCTTTATCGCAAGTAAGACCGTAGAGATGCATCTTGTCGGCGCCGATCCAGTAGATGGAGGCGTCGGGAGGGAGCCGCCGCGCCAATTCGTTCATCATGCGAACCATATGCGGCGACGCCAGGCTGCCGAGAAACAGGACGGGCCGCTTGCAGGAATGAAACGGGTTCTCCCCGCACGGAGGCAAATCAATGGGACATCCTGTCGGGATCAGGACAATGGGAGGTCGTGGGCCGTAGAGTTTAGCCCAACGTCTCTCATTTTCCCCGTTGTTGACGATCAGGAGGTTTGAGCGGCGCAGGATCTCGGTCTGGCAAGAAAGCAGCCGCTCCCGCCGGGGTTCGTCCCTTTCCGGCAAGGCAGGATCAACGACCCGAACGATCCTGGAGATCACCGGCCCTTTGTAATCCCCTATCAATTCAATAGAAAAATGGTAGCAGGTTTTCACCACGCTGAAATAGCCGTGACGCCTCAGAAACGCCAGGGGCCGCACCGGCATCGTTTCCATGAGCATCCCTTCATGCGCAACCGGCGCCACAATCTCCGCATCCAAGCCCCTCTTTCTAAAGCCTGAGGCCAGGGCCCGAAGACGCACGATATCAATGCCGGCGGGACTTGCAAATGGGTCCCTGTGAAAGACAATGCCTATTTTCATTGCATCCCTCTTGCTGTTACAGGCCCGACCCCGTTCCTAACAACTGTAACAGTACTTGATTAAAAAAAAGGCAGGAAATGGGTTTCATATCCTGCCTTTTTGTTTTTATCGGGATTGACTGCCCGAACCAGACTTTTCAGCTATAACTTGAATCTGATTGCTATTCCCCGTCGTCCGTATAGGCCCAGGTTTCGCTCCAGGTTTTATATGGCTTCGGAGGTCTTGGCACCATTTCCACTGTAGAATCTTTAGACCACCCTACGTATTGTTTTTTATACATATAGTCCCATCCAGCTCCGGCAGCGCCACCACCTTGTGCAGAAAGTTCACTGCCGATTGTTTCTCCGGCATTTTGTTTGTCAGGAGTAGTAGCAGGAGCGCCGGCGCCAGCAGCACCAGGAACACCGCCGGCAGGAGCAGCACCAGCAGGAGCACTACCACCAGCGCCAGGAGCGCCACCGCCACCAGGAGCGCCAGCACCAGGAGCGCCGCCGCCACCAGGAGCGCCACCGCCAGGAGCGCCGGCAGCACCAATTGCCGAACCTACAGCCGTAGAGAAGTCGGTATAAACTTTCATATGCCAGACCTTCCATTTTCCGTTTTCTCGGACGAAGTCGACCCCGTATTTTTCCCACATCCATTGAGAGTTGTTTGTACCGTCTGTCTTGTATTCACCAACGATACCCGGTGTGTACCAAATTCCTTTGGCAGTCTGACGGTCTTCGGCTATTTCCACGACAGGAGTGGTAATCGTGTGCCAAACAAAGCCTCCTTTGGGATCCGGCATGTTTCCTTTACTTGTGGTTGAACCGTATTTTGACATAATTTTTTCCATGCCCAACCAGTAACCTGAGGTTTGAGCCCAAATTGCGGTTTTACCGAATTCACCTGTAGGAGAAACCCAGATTTCCTGACACTCGATATCGTTTCGCATGGCTGCATGATACCATGAATGAAGACTCATCAAATTGTTGATTTCGGCATAGTCAGCCCCCTTAAGTGCCGCCTTTTGGGCCGCTTTTTCGGCCTCAGTGCTGCACGAAACCGTACCAAACAATAAAAGAGCCAGGATACAGGCCCCATAAAGTCCGCGATAATTGATTTTAATGTGTTTCATTTTTATCCACGAAATTTTTTTCATTCTATAATTCTCCTTTTGATAAATGTTAATGAAATGATGAATAAATTTTAGTCACGAATTTAAGTCTCCAAACATTCACAATTATACTTAAGGAGTTATTAATACCAATTATTCCAAAAACATCAAGAGAAATTAAGCGCTAATCTTAAAAGGGCAAACAAAGACAATATATTATATAGAGCTATCTCCAATAACCTAAATCACTTTGCCACAGCCGAGTAGGTTGAGGGACGAAACCCGACACCTAACCTATTTTCATTCCATTCCAATTATCGAAGCAAACCGAATGGAAGTATATGCACCCCATTCACGTTCATAAATACCTTTTTCCGCATACCGATGAA
>Ga0153915_10002421_pt1 | contig 17060 bp, 8 predicted proteins | sample Opewatmetagenome_2_FD_107003 | JGI IMG/M metagenome (GOLD analysis project Ga0153915, IMG submission 107003) | Freshwater wetland microbial communities from Ohio, USA - Open water 3 Core 3 Depth 3 metaG | ecosystem: Environmental > Aquatic > Freshwater > Wetlands | place: USA: Ohio, Lake Erie...
GCGAGCACGAGCGCGGCCTTCTGGATCGCCAGCATCTCCCACCTCTTTAGTAGAAAGGACCCTGGATGTCTGAACTCCCTCATACGGTGATCGGTTCCCCGGCGTTTCAGATTGGAGCGGCCGGCGAGCCGTGACGGGGGCGCACAAGGCGACCGCGGGATTGCCGGGCCTTAGTAAAGGAAAGGGAACCCGGCCCCGACCGAGATCGTAACTCGCAGATCTCCAGCAGCTTGTAGCGTTTACGCCTGCGCCACCGTCCCGTCAGGGGGCCACCGTGAGTGCATAGCCCTCGAGTGAGAAGCGCAGAACGTCCTGGCGGTCCGCCACCTCCAGGACGTTGGCGGTATAGCCGGCGGCACTTACGTCGGGCACCTGCAGCCGGATCACGGCGCCGTTGGCGAGCGGGCCGACCACGGCCCCGACAACCCTCGAGTCGCTCTCGCGCCGGGTGAACAGTCGCAGCGACGGATCGACGACCATCGCCGTGTCGATCGCCGGACCGCGCAGTTCGAACGTCATGGCGCCGTCGTCGCCGTGTGGCGTGGTCAGGCGCACGGTCAGTGTGCCGGCTCGCGGGCCGGGGGCGCTGCCCGCCGGGTCGTTCGAGCAGGCCGCGCCCAATGACAGGGCGGCCAGCATCACGAAGGTCCTGCGCGACCGGCTCATCGATCACTCCCCTGCCGCCGCTGGGCGGCTGCCGTGGCGGCGCCCTGTATGGCGCCCACCGTTCTGAGGTACGCCTGAAAGTCGCCGACGTCGTAGCGGCCGTTGTGGTTGCCCAGCGCGTCGAGCAATTGCGCGTCCGCCGCGCTCAGGCCGCCCGCGCCCAGCAGGCCCGCGGCCGCAGCCTCGAGCGTGAATGGCGGGGGAATGAACCCCGCCGGCTGCCCGGGGTGTGCCACGCCGGCCGGATTCATTTCGATCAGGTGGCCGACACGTAGATCGGTGGCGAACAGCCGCGCCACGGTGGCACCCGTGCCGTCGCGCCCGAACGCCACTGCCTGCGGTGCGTCCGGCCCCACCGCGAAGGTGTCGGCCACGACGGCTCCCGTCGCATCGAACAGCTTGATCCGCCCGGCGACGGGGGCCGGAGCGTAGATGTTGCCGGCCACGTCGAACGCGAACGCCCAGAGCACGAACGGATCGCGGAGCACCCGCTGCGGCCGGCCGTTCACCAGCTTCCAGATCTCGGTGCCGTTGGAGAAGTACGGCTCGCCCGACGGACCGATGGCCAGCGGACCGGGTCCGAAGCCGCCGATCACGCCGGCGTCGAACCGCGCCTGGAACTGCCCGGTTGGGCTGTAGCGCCGGAGCGACCGGTCGGACAGGTCAGTAAGCCAGATGCGGCCGTCCGGGGCCACGGCGATCCAGAACGGAATTCCGGCGTCAGTGATGAATCGGGTGGCCTGCCCCTGCGGCGTGACGCGGTACACGGCGCCGTCCCCGGACACGACCAGCAGCTGCCCGAACACGTCAAACGCCAGGCCCTCCGGGCTGGGAATCCCGGCCGCGAAGATCGTCACCACTCCCTGGCTGGAGACACGCAAGACGCGATTCCCCACCACGTCGCCGACGAAGACGTCCCCGGTGTTTCCGACAGCAAGGCCCAGAGGCTGGCCCAGGCCCTCGGCGCGCACGGTGATCGGATCGCCGGGTCCGGGAGTGATTGCGCGAACATGCAGCGTGTAGGGGAACGGATTGTCACCGCTGCCCGGTGCACTGGCCACGGTCGCGTAGTACGTCCCCGTCGTGGTGATCGAGAACTGAAGCCGGCTGTCGGCCCCGTCGGTGTCGTCGTTGAAGGCGAGCTGGGTCGTGCCGTCGCTCGCGTAGAGGGCCAGAACCGGGTCCACCAACAATCCGAGCTGCGCGGCGTCGATGTCGAGCTCGATGGTCGTCCCCGCCTGGGCGGTGAAGGCCCAGAAGTCCACGTCCCCCGCCGGGCTGTCGGCCTGCAGGCAGATCTCCCCGGAGCCGTCGGCCCCGATCGCGACGCGTGACGCCGTGGCCGGGGTGCCATTCGGCTCCCGCTCCGTCCCCGCCGCGGTACAGGTGACCGTCCCGAAGTTGATGGCGTAGGTGAGTCCCGCGCCTCCCGAGGCCCCAAACCCGCGAATCACGACGTAGTAGCGGCCGCTGGCAGGGACGCGAAAGGAGATGCGACTGTCGAGGTCGTCGAAATCGTCGTTGAAGGCGAGGAGCGTCACCCCGTCGGGCGCGATGAGCGCCAACGTCGGGTCGAGGGGCGACCCGGTCTCGAACGCATCCACGTCCACGCTGAGGAGTTGTCCGGCGGCCAGGTCCACGAACCAGGTGTCCACATCGCCCGCGGGATCTACGGTCCCGGTAGCCCGGTCCCCCAGCGCCACGCTGTCGGCCGTCTCCACACTCCCATTCGGCTCGCTCTCGGCGATGGTCGCGTTGAGCGCCGCCGCGGCGTGCAGCTGCGCGAGGCCGCGCAGGCCGCCCGCTCGCATCGACCTGATGCGCTTCTTCGCGCTTCCAGGCGCGGCCGGGACGATGGCCGCGTCGCGGAGCCGCCGGACGGCGTCCCGCCACGAACCGGTCGAGGGCTGTTGGGCAAAGGCCGGAGATGCGCTGACCACCGCGAGCAGAACCAGGAGCGCTTGCAGCGCCTTTGGCACCCTCGGTTCCATCGAGTACTCCAGTGTGAATGGGGTCGGTCGCTGACGGGGCCAAGGTTAGCGACAGCCATTCGATGGAAATACCGGACGCGGCGCCTTTGACGGCGGGAAATAACGGAACCGAGTTGTCGGACGGAGGACTACACGGGGGGCTTCAGGCCATAAGTTGGCATGACGCACCACCGCGGCGGCTCCATGGGCCTGAGGGGGTCGGGAGGCAGAGACCCCTGGAACAGAGATTCAGTCGGGGCTCGCGAGACGATTCCCCCGAGGCGGAAGGCGTCCAGACTGGCCGGGAGATCGTCTGGCAGTAGATTGAGCCGGTCCGCCGGCCCGATCCCTTACTCATCCCCGCCGATACGATCATGCGCCTGCGCCATATCGCCGTACTGTGCTCCGGGGCCACATACCTGGCTGTCCCACCGGCGGCCCGCGCCGGCACGCCGCCCGCCGGGCCGGGCCTCCGGTTCGAGATCGTAGTTCCGCCTGCCCTCCGCGCCGAGCCCGTGACCGGCCGGGTCTTCGTGTTCCTGGCGCGCGACTCCGCACCGGAACCCCGGCTCGAGGCCGGGGACATGGTGAGCATCCCCTTCTTCGGGCAGGACGTCGACAGCCTCCGTGCGGGAATGCCGGCTCTGGTGAGCCGCACTGCGCTCGGCTATCCGTATCGCTCGCTGGATCAGCTTCCGGCCGGGGATTACTACGTCCAGGCGCTGGTGAGCGTCTACACCCGGTTTCCCCGTGCCGACGGCCACACCATCTGGGCCCACATGGACGAGTGGGAGGGGCAGCAGTTCAACGAGGCCCCCGGCAGCCTGGTGAGCGCGGTGCGTCGAGTGCACCTGGATCCCAGAGCGGGGAGCAGAGTCCGCATCGAGCTATCGAGGATTCTCCCCCCGGTCGTCGTCCCGCCGGACGACAAGTACGTGAGACGGGTCAAGATCCAGAGCCAGATCCTCACCCGCTGGTGGGGGCATCCCATCTACCTCGGCGCGGTGGTGCTCCTTCCCAGGGGCTTCGACGAACATCCGGAGGTGCGCTACCCGGCGGTCTGGGAGCAGGGGCATTTCACTCTGGCACCCCCCTTCGGTTTCAACCTCGACAGCACCCCGGAGAGCGCCGAGGCACGGCGGGCGCGCATCGAGCGGAGCGAGAAGCGCGGGACGGGCTACGAGTTCGCGCGGAGTTGGCTGGGAGATTCCTTCCCCCGCGTGGTCGCGATCCGGATCCTGCACCCCTCTCCCTACTACGATGACTCCTACGCGGTCAACTCCGCCAACAACGGTCCCTACGGCGACGCGATCATGCAGGAGCTGATTCCCTACCTCGAGGAACAGTTCCGCCTGATCCGCGAGCCCTATGCCCGGGTACTCACCGGCGGCTCGACCGGCGGATGGGAGTCGCTGGCGCTGCAGGTCTATCACCCCGAGTTCTTCGGCGGCACCTGGACGTTCTATCCCGATCCGGTCGACTTCCGGCGCTACGAGCTCATGAACTTGTACGCCGACTCGAACGCCTTTCGGGTGCAGCGCAATCCGTGGATCGCAGTCGAGGTGCCCTCGGAGCGGCGACGCGACGGGCAGCCCGTGGTCATGGTGCGGCAGGAGAACCAGCTCAACAACGCCCGGGGCAGCCGCCGGAGGGGCGGCGAGAACTTCGCCATCTGGGAGGCCACCTACGGCCCGACTGACAAGGACGGCTATCCGGCGCCGATCTGGAACGACGAGACCGGGGCGATCGACCATACCGTGGCCCAGTACTGGCGAGACCATGACTACGATATCCGGGACTATCTCGAGCGGAACTGGACGCGAGTCGGGCCCCACCTCGTCGGCAAGCTGCATCTGTACTGCGGCGACATGGACAACTACTACCTCAACCTCGCGGTCTACCTGCTCGAGGACTTCCTGTCGACGACAACCTCGCCGGCCTATGGCGGCTCGTTCCAGTACGGCCGCCCCCTCAAGCAGCATGGCTGGCAGCCGATGTCCAACGCCGACCTGATCCGGGAGATGGCCGATCAGATCCGTCGGAATGCTCCGCCGGGATCGGCGATTGCATGGCAGTATTGAACGGCGGCCCCGGGGACTCGAGCGTTTCGCCGGGTTGAAGCGCCCGGGCGGCTCTACCCCCTCAGCGGGGGGGGCCGCCCTTGCGTGTTATGACTTCACGCGGCATTGTGTCCGGTCGGGACCATGCTTCACCACCCGGTCCCGGTCTCGGGAATTCCACTGCTCTTTTGCACCACCCCCAGGTTCAGCAGGCCCAAGGTTCGCGAATCGACTGCAGTCCCGAGGGACCCCTTCCCCTCAAGGAGGATGCATGCGCAAGCCTCTGTCATGGACATTCATTTCTCTCCTGCCGCTGGTCCTGGCAGCGAGCCCCGGAGGGCTCGCCGCGCAGGAGCGGGTACTCACGGGGGTTGTCACCCGTGCGGCGGACGGCCGGCCACTGGTTGACGCGGTAGTGACCCTGGCGGGAAAGGCGGCGGGCGCCCAGACCGACGCCAGCGGACGCTATTCGCTCACGATCCCGGAGGGTGCCATCCGGGTGCTGGTGCGGGCCATCGGCTACAAGCGGCAGGAGCTCCCGGTCGCCGCCGATCAGACCGAGCTCAATGTGGCGATGGTCCAGGACGTCTTCAACCTCGAGGAAGTGGTCATCACCGGCCAGGCGACTGAGACCGAGCGACGCAGTTCCACCACCTCGACCGCGGTGGTGGACGGCGCCGACGTGAGCCAGGTGCAGTCGCAGTCGCTGGACCGCGCGCTCCAGGGGCGGATCGCGGGCGCCAATATCCAGACCAATTCCGGCGCGCCCGGCTCGGGGGTGCAGGTACAGATCCGCGGACCCCACACCATCATCGGCAACGCCCAGCCGCTGATCGTGGTGGATGGGGTGATCTACAGCAACGTGACGGTGGCGTCCGGCCTGTCGACGGTCACCGCCAGCAGCTCCAACATCGGGCGGGGGAATGCCCAGGACGACGGGACCAACCGGCTGGCCGATATCAATCCCGACGATATCGAATCGATCGAGGTGCTCAAGAGCGCCGCGGCGGGATCGATCTACGGCTCCAAGGCCGCGAACGGGGTGGTCATCATCCACACCAAGCGCGGCTCGACCGGCAAGCTGCATGCGACGCTGAGCCAGCGCATCGGCTTCTCGGAGCTGCTCCGCGGGCCCGACTTCCGGGTGTTCGACACCGCCTCGGCCTTCGCGCTGTTCGACAGCGCCCTGGTGCGGTCCTACGAGGTCAACGGCAAGCTGCCGGCGTACGATCACCTGAGAGAGTTCGCCGGAAACAAGCCGCTCTCGTACGAGAGCCAGCTGGACCTCGCCGGCGGCAGCGCCCGCACCCGGTACTTCATCTCCGGCGGATGGAAGAAGGACAACGGCATCGTCGGCAACACCGGCGCCGAGCGACAGACGCTGCGCGCAAATGTGAGCCAGCAGCTCAATGACAAGCTCACCCTCGACCTGACGACGGCCTTCGTCCGCAACGACAACGACAAGGGCTTCACCAACAACGACAACACCGGCGCCAGCGTCACCTACTCCCTGGCGTACATCCCGAGCTTCATCCCCCTCAAGCCGGTGAACGGGGTGTATCCGACGCCGGAGATCGGCTACTTCGGGTCCAACCCGCTCCAGACGGCGAGGCTCGCGACCAACAACGAGAAGGTGCTCCGCTACACCGGAGGCGCCACGCTCACCTGGAACGCCTGGACCACCGACCGTCAGGCCCTCAAGCTTGTCGCGGCGGGTGGCGGGGACTTCTTCAGCCAGAAGAACAAGATCATCGCGCCGCCGGAGCTGACCTTCGAGCAGACCCTGCCCTTCCCCGGGGTCATCACGGTCGGCAACGCGGACAACCAGGATCTCAACTGGAATCTGAACGCGGTTCACACTTTCGTGCCGGTGTCGCAGAGTTTCCGCGCGACGACCGCCGCTGGGGTGCAGTACGAGGACCGCCAGCTCAATACCAGCCGGATCACCGCCACCGGCATCCTTCCCGGCCAGACCGATGTGAGCCAGGGATCGGTGGTGAGCGCGCCCCAGGAGGTGCGGACCACGGAACGCACCCTGGCCTTCTACGGGCAGGAACAAGTCCAGGCGCTCCGCGATCGGCTGATCCTGGTGGGGAGCTTCCGGGCGGAGCGGAGCAGCGTGCTCGGCGATCCGAACAAGTACTGGTTCTATCCCCGGGCCTCCGGGGCATACCGCTTCCCGGACCTGCTGGGTGCGGGCAGCGAGGTGAAGCTCCGGGCGGCCTACGGCCAGACCGGCAACCTGCCGTTGTTCGGCCAGAAGTTCACCTCGCTCAACGGCGGGCAGACCTACGGCGGGAACGGGGGAACCACGGTCGGAACCACCTCGGGCGCCCAGGGCATCGAGCCGGAGCGGGTCAAGGAGTTCGAGGCCGGAGTGGACGCGGACCTGTGGAATGGGCGGGCCACCCTGCAGGCCACCTGGGCCCGCAACGTGACCAGCAACCTGCTCCTGTCTCGGACGCCGGCGACCTCCAGCGGCTTCAACGAGGAGTTCCTCAACGGTGGCAGCATGCGGAACATCTCGGTGGAGCTGGCGGCGGGCGTGGTGCCGATTCAGACCAGCAGCGTCAACTGGATCGCCCGGGCCACCTTCACGTCGCTGCGCAATCGGGTGCTCAGCCTGGCAGTGCCCGGCTTCCGCCCGCCGACGGCCGGGTTCGGCCTGGCGTTCGGCGAGTTCTTCATCCAGCCCGGCCACTCGGCCACCCAGATCATCGGGACGGTCGGCTACGACTCCGATGGCAACCCGATCACCAAGGTCCTGGGGGATGCCAACCCGGACTTCCGCATCACCCTGGCCAATGACGTCACCTGGAAGCATCTGGCCTTCTCGATGCTCTGGGATTGGCAGCAGGGGGGCGCGGCCCAGAACCAGACGCTGTCGCTGTATGACTGCAACCAGCTCGCGCCGGATCAGGGCACACCGGTCGGAATCAAGCGAGCCAACGCGTGCCTGCAGGACGGCGTGGCCACCCCGTTCGTGCAATCCACGACGTTCCTCAAGCTGCGCGAGGTGAGCGTCTTCTGGACCCTGCCGCAGCGCTGGGTCCAGACGCTGTTCCCGGGGGCCGACAACGCCCGCATCGGAGTCACCGGCCGAAACCTGCTCCTGTTCACGGACTATTTCGGCTACGACCCGGAGTCCAGCAATTTCGGCGCCCAGGCGATCACCCGGAACATCGACCTCGGCCCCTATCCGTCGTCGCGCAACTTCTCCTTCAACGTCACGGTGGGGTTCTGACCATGCGCACGCTATCGACTTCTCTCGCGCGCCGTGGTGTTCTCCTCGCGGCGCTCTGCGGCGGCCTGCTCGCCGCCTGCGGCGACTTCAACGTCACCGATCCGAACAACCCGACACTGGATGACCTGGTCAAACACCCGACCAAGGCCAAGCTGGCCGTCGCGGCGACCGGCCTCTTCATCGGCGCACGCAGCGACGTCACGTCGCTCATCTGGCGCTTTGGATCGATGGGACGGGAGGGCGCCAACCTGGCGGGCAACAACCAGCCCGATTACCAGGAGCCGTTCTTCGGGCCCCTCGCCACCACCCAGTTCGGAGGGTCGGAGTGGTTCGTAGAGTACGCCAGCATCCGGAGCATCAACACCTACCTCGATGCCGTCCCGCGGGCGCCGGACCTGAGCGCGGAGGAACGGGCGGCGTCGATCGGATTCGCCCAGACGCTCAAGGCCGTGTCGCTGTTCTACGTCATCGAAGGGCGCGCGGCGCTGGGCGCGCCGGTGGATGTCGACCGCGCAGTGAGTGCCACACCGGCGCCGTTCGTCTCCGAGGACAGCGTCTACGGCTACATCATCGGGCAGCTCGACGAAGCCAACGACAGCCTGCTCGCCGCCGGAGGCAGCTTCCCGTTCCCGATGCCGCCCGGCTTCAACGGCTTCGACACGCCGGCCTCGTACGCGAAATTCAACCGGGCGCTGGCGGCGCGGGCCTGGCTGTTCCGGGCGACGGCGACGCCAGCCTGCGGCGCCACCTGCTACAACAACGCGCTGACGGCGCTCGCGGGCTCGTTCATCACCAGCAACGCAGCCGATTTCCGGGTCGGCGCCTACTTCGACTATTCCACCAACCCGGGAGATGTGCAGAACGAGCTGGCGGAACCGCTCAACGGCACCACTTACTTCGCGCTCAACTTCAACGTCGACGACGCGCAGCTCCAGGCGGGCGGCGCACCCGACCAGCGGGTCGTGGACAAGCTCAGCTTCATCGATCCGGGGGATACCACCGTCTCGTACCAGCTGTCGGGCTTCCCGTTCGCCGTCAACCGGAAGTTCACCAACTACTTCTCCAACGGGGCGGCGGATCAGAGCGCGCCGATCCCGATCATCCGGGATGAAGAGCTGGTGCTGCTCCGGGCGGAGGCGAACATCGGTCTCAACAACCTCGCGGCGGCCATCACCGACCTGAATCTGGTCCGGGTGAATGCCGGGAACCTGCCGCCGACCACTCTCACCGGGGCGAGCCCGAAAGCGGCCTTCATCGACGAGCTGCTCTATAACCGTCGCTATTCGCTGCTGTGGGAGCAGGGGTCCCGGTGGGTGGACGCACGGCGCTACAACCTGCTCAATACCATTCAGGTTGCCGTGCCCAACGGCGAGGTGCCCACCCGCATGCCCATCCCGGCGGATGAGTGCGCGGCGCGGGGACTGGGAACGAGCTGCAACCCGCTCGGCACCTGACCTCGATCGCAGGAGAGTCCAGGGCCCAATGGGGCGGGGATGACCCGCCCCATTGTCCTTTCCATTTCTCGGCGGACTGGATTCAGCTTTTCCAGGGGATCCGGCTCGCACCGCGAGTCGCTCGGTGACCAACACCCGGGGCGAGGATTCCGGACTGCGCCCATCTCAGTCGTCCCATCGCATGGCAGTGGAACTGGCGCGCCCTTCCTCTGGTCTCCACATTGAACCAGAGCTTCCCTAACTCGCGACCGCCCCGTAGCCACCGATCCAACTGCCTCAGCCAATGCCCGCAGAACCGCTACCGTCTCGACCGGGAAGCTCGACCAGCGCCCGGCGCGTCGAGTGATGGCAGGCGGAGGCCTGAGATGACCGCCACCACGCCGGCTCCCCGTCACACGGGAACGCCCCACGAGGTTCATGCCGGGAAGCAGGCCGCGATCACCGCGGCGCTGCTGGAACGGGCGCGATGTGACGAGGCGACGGTCCTCGCCCGGCTCGAGTCGTGTGCGGAGGGGCTGAGCGAGGCGGAGGTCGCCGAGCGGGTGATCCAGTACGGGCCGAATCAGATCGCCCGCACCAGGCGGCGGTCGGTGCTGCGGCTCCTGTTCGACAACGTCCGCAATCCCCTCATCATCCTGCTGCTGGTCCTGAGCCTGGTCTCCTACCTCACGGGGGACCTGCGTGCGGCCGTGGTCGTGCTGGTAATGGTGGTGCTGGGGGTTGTGCTGCGCTTCGTGCAGGAGATGCGGGCCGACAACGCCGCGGCGCGGCTGCAGGCAATGGTGAGCAGCACGGCGACGGTGGTGCGCAGCGGCAAGGAAGTGGAGGTCCCGCTGGGCGAACTGGTGCCGGGGGATGTGATCCGGCTGGGCGCCGGCGACATGGTCCCGGCGGATGTCCGGCTGCTCACCACCAAGGATCTGTTCCTCAACCAGTCGGCGCTCACCGGCGAGGCGATGCCGGCAGAGAAGCATGCGGGCCCCGCCCCGAACGAGATCGACTCCCCGCTCGAATTGCCGAACGTCTGCTTCCTGGGCTCCAACGTGGAGAGCGGTGCGGGGACAGCGGTGGTGGTGCATACCGGTGAGCGGACCTATTTCGGCGCGCTCGCGGCGAGCATCGGGGGCGAGCGGCAGCTCACCAGCTTCGACAAGGGAGTCAACGGATTCACCTGGCTGATGATCCGCTTCATCGGGGTCATGGTGCCGACCGTGCTCCTGATCAACGGACTGAGCCGGGGCAACTGGGTGGAGGCGTTCCTGTTCGCGGTGGCGGTGGCAGTGGGGCTCACGCCCGAGATGCTGCCGATGATCGTGACGGTGAACCTCTCCAGGGGCGCGATCGCGATGGCGCGGGAGAAGGTCATCGTCAAGCGGCTCAACTCGATCCAGAACCTGGGCGCGATGGACGTACTGTGCACGGACAAGACCGGGACGCTCACGGAGGGGAGGATCGTGCTGGAGCGGCACGTTGATGTGCGGGGCCATGAGAGCGACCGGGTGCTGCACTACGGGTACCTCAACAGCTACCACCACACGGGCCTCAAGAACCTGATGGACGAGGCGATCCTCGACCACGAAGAGCTGGAGGAGCGGCTCAAGGCGAAGGAGAAGTACCGCAAGATCGACGAGATTCCGTTCGACTTTGTGCGGCGGCGGATGTCGGTGATCGTGGAGGATGCGAGCGGAACGAACACGCTGATCTGTAAGGGGGCGGTGGAGGAGGTGCTCGGCCTCTGCCTCAAGGCGGAAATCGAAGGAACAATCACGGGGCTGACGGCCGAGGACATGGCGGCGGGCCAGGGGATCGTGCACGGGCTCAACGCCCAGGGGTTCCGGGTTATCGCGCTGGCCTACAAGGAGATGCCGGGGGCGCCGGACGAGCCGGTGTACACGGTGAAGGACGAGGCAGAGCTTACGCTGCTGGGGTTCATGGCGTTCCTGGACCCGCCGAAGGCGACCGCGGAGGAGGCGCTGACGCTGCTCAACGGCCGGCAGGTGGCGGTGAAGGTGCTCACGGGGGACAACGAAACCATCACCCAGTACATCTGCCAGCAGGTGGGGATGCGGGGGGAGCAGGTGCTACTCGGCGCCGCGATCGAGGGGATGAGCGAGGCGGCGCTGGCGGAGGCCGCGGAGACGACGAGCATCTTCGCGAAGCTGGCGCCGGCGCACAAGGAGCGGCTCATTCACGCGCTGCAGGGCAAAGGGCACGTTGTGGGCTTCCTGGGGGATGGTATCAACGATGCGCCGGCGCTCAAGGCAGCGGACGTGGGCATTTCGGTCGATTCGGCCGTCGACATCGCGAAGGAGTCGAGCGACATCATCCTGCTGGAGACAAGCCTGCTGGTGCTGGAGAAGGGGGTGGTGGAGGGGCGCCGGGTGTTCGGAAACGTCATCAAGTACATCAAGATGGCGGCGAGCTCGAGCTTCGGGAACATGTTCAGCGTGGTGGGGGCGAGTGCCTTCCTGCCGTTCGTGCCGATGCTGCCGATCCAGGTGCTGATCAACAACCTGCTGTACGACTTCTCGCAAACGGCGATTCCGAGCGACCGGGTGGACGCCGACTGGCTGAGCCGGCCGAGGAAGTGGACGATCGGCGAGATCAGGCGGTTCATCCTGTTCATCGGGCCGATCAGCTCAATCTTCGACTATCTGACATTCTGGCTGATGCTCACGGTGTTTCATGCACGGGAGAACCCAGCGCTGTTTCACACCGGATGGTTCGTGGAGTCACTGTTCACACAGACGCTGATCATACACATCATCCGGACCAGCAGGATTCCGTTCCTGCAGAGCCAGGCGAGCCGGCCGCTGATGGTGGCATCGGTGCTGATCCCGGCGATCGGGATGTGGCTCACCGTGTCACCGCTGGCGCCGACGCTGGGATTTGTCGCGCTGCCTGCGCGGTACTGGCTGCTGCTCGCGGGGATGCTGCTCACGTACATGCTGCTGACGCAGGGGGTGAAGACCTGGTTCCATCGGCGCTATGGAGACTGAGTGAGGTCCGCAGGCGTGGTCCGGGCCCTGGAGCCGGGAATGCCGCGTCTTCTTGACGACACGAGGCCCGGTGGAGCAGCCATGTCTCTCCGCAGGCATCGAACCGTCACGGCGCCTTCAGTCACTCTTCACGCGGGCGAGGGGATGTTGTTGGCACTCGAACCGACCGTACCCCATGCCCCGCCGGATTCAGATTTCACGGCTCGCTCTGATCGCCATCGCGGTCGGGCACGATCCCTCCCGCGCATCCGCCCAGACCGACTCGATCCCCAGGCCAGGTAATGGTCACTCGGTGGCGATGGTCATCAGTGGCGGGGCCTCACTCGGTGTCTACGAGGCCGGCTACACGTATGTGCTGGGCGAGGTCCTCAAGCGACAGGGCACTCCGCTCAGCGTAGCCACCGGAGCCTCGGCCGGCAGCGGGAACGCCCTCCTCACCGCGCTCAGCAGCTGCACCGCCACCAACGACCTTCCCAGCCGAGACCTCGGGTATCGGTTCTGGCTCCCGCAGCAGTTCGACAGCCTCTTTCGGCCGGGCTCGAGCACCGCCATTAGCGTGATGACTGCGACGTCCGGCATGGTCGAATTGCGCCGGCTCCTCGACGAGGTGTGGCAGAGCCGGCTTCCCGAATGGTGCGACGTGTCGCTGGGAATCTCGGTCACCAGACTCACGCCACTGGATGTTCCCCTGCAGGAGCGGCTCACCGTTCCACGCCAGCTGCTGTACTTCACGATCCGGATTCGCGGCCGGGGAGACAGCCTGCCCCCGGTGATTCAGAACACCGTCGTCTCAGGCTCCGGAGCTCCTCAGCTCCTCCTGCAGCTCCCGGCCGATCCCGATGCCGATGCCGGCCAGGACCGTGATCGCCTGGTGGAGGTCATTGCGGCCTCGAGCGCGTTCCCCTTCGCGTTTCCGCCGGTGACCCTGTCGTACTGCATCTACCCGGGCGTCAGCGCCGACGCGTGTCACGAGGGCGAATACCATGACCGGTTCATCGACGGCGGTGTCTTCGACAACGTGCCGCTCGGCCTCTCCCGCGCGCTGGCCAGGTCCAACGCCCCGGCAGGAGACCAGACCCGCTTCGTCTACCTCGATCCCGATCTCCGTGCCTACCCGGTGCCGGAGCCGCGTGCGGCCGTGAGACCGCCCAGCGTATTCAGCCACGGGACCGTCATCGCGCAGGGCTTTGTCCACCAGGCTCGCAAGACCGAGCTGTTCGCCCTGCTCGAAGAACGGTCCGCTGCCCTGGACCCGGACAGGTTGTTCGTCGCATCCAGCCGGTTTCCCCAGGCCAGCGGATTCCTCGGCAATTTCCTCGGGCTGTTCGAGCGGGAGTTCCGGCGTTTCGACTTCTACCTGGGTATGTACGACGCCCTCGAGGATCTGGCTTCGTGGGACCAGCTCCCGTCGGAGCGTGGGCGGCAGGCACTCGAGGCCCTGCTCACGACGCCGGAGTGGCTTCCCCTGCAGTGCCTGAGAACGTGGTACGACTCCACGGCCGCGGCCCCACGATCGGACTGTAACGGGGAGAGCGTGCACGATTTCAGGATCCTCGCACAGATCGCGATGAACCGGGTGTACTCGCAGTGCCGGGAGTTGAGCCTCGAGCAGCGCGCCCGACCCATCGCCAACTACCACTGTCGCCGCGCCGCGGAGGGCTCGCTCCCGCCGCGGATCGCCGAGCCGGTTCTTGCTCTGGACTCCACCAGGGTGCTGCGAGACAGCACCGGGAAGGAGACCGAGCTGGACTACAACCTGCGGCTCCTCGCCGCCTACGGGTTCCATTTCCGTGACCTCGGCGTTCCACCCGAGCAGGCCGGCGAGACACGCCGAGTCCTGGCGCGTCATCTGCGCGCGGTGATCGAAGCCATCGCTGACCGGCAACCCACCAGGGCCATGCGCAGTGCGGTCCGACTCGGGACCCTCGCCGTGGGGACCATCTACTATGAGCCGCCGCCGAGCTGGTGGTATGTGGTCGTGGGAACGGCACAGGAGGTAGGCCGGAGCGCCGCGGTGCGGGGATTGCCCGATTGGCTGCGTCTCAGCGCCGCGGCACGGGTGGAAGGGATCGTTTCACTCCTCACCAAGGACCCCAACAGGTTCGCGGTGGCCCTGTTCGCCGGCCCGGACCTCGAGCTCAGGCCTTTGACCAAGCTCAAGCACATGGTCACGATCGCTCCACGGGTGGGATACCAATTCGCGCAGGGCGACCACTTTCATTCGAGGGCCTGCGACGCAGCGGGCACTCATGGCGACCGCCGCGACTGCAGTCAGCTGGTTCTCCAGGCCGCCGCTTCGGTCATCGCCTTTGAGCGCATACGGCTGCAGGTCTCGCTGGACCGCTTCACCCGCAAGGCGGACTTCGACGACCGGTCGTATGACGTGCAGATCGCATTGGGGGTGCAGTTCTGAGCGGCGGAGGGTGTGACGATCCCCGAAGATCCGTGCCCTCTGTCCAGTCATTGCGAGGCCCCGAAGGGGCCGAAGCGATCCCGGAGGTCCGTTGGGAGGGCTGGAGATTGCTCCGCCCGGCTGCGCCGGCCTCGCAAGGACTCGGGAGCGGCCTGGCGGGGACCGAAAATCACTCACTCGGCAGGTGCCTGACGGAGTACCAGGTCCATGCCGCGCAGGGCCCTGCGCCGGGCCTGGCACTGTCGGCGGTGCATGAGGGCTTCCTCACTGAGACATTCAGAAGGTCTCATCGTGCATCGCCCACCTTACTGCCCTGATTCACGGGTCGTGGGTTTCATCCCAGGGGGCCATATGCATGGGCGAGCTGGTCTGTTTACGAGTGTGCTGCTGCTGGCCGGCGTGATGTCGGTGCAAGCCCAGCAGGCGGGAACGGTGGAGATCGGCGCCTTCGGGCGCTACACCAAGTTCGAGAGCAAGCTCAACTTCGACAATCGCTTCGGCGTGGGCGGGCTGCTGGGCGTGTTCGTGGCTCGGAACCTCGCCCTCGAGGGCGACGTGGACTACGTGAGGACCAAGAGCCAGGGGGGCGCCGAGCTGCGCCACACCCCGATTCACGCACGCCTCGTCTACAACATCCCGGTGCAGGAAAAGGCGGCCGTGCTGGTAGGCGCGGGCTACGTGCGGAACCTGTTCCGCGCCAACTATCGCGAGACCGAGGATGGGGTCGGCGGACTCGTAGGCGTTCGATTCGGACTGACCGACCTGCTGGCTCTGCGCTTCGATGCCACCGGAGACTATATCTGGCAGGCCGAGAGCCGGTTTGCGACGCCGCAGCTGGCCGGCATCGAGAAGAAGAAGTCCAATTTCCATCTCGGCGGCCAGGCGGGCCTTCTGCTCCTCATCGGCGGCAAGCGTGATGGCGATCGCGACGGGGATGGGGTGAAGAACTCACTCGATGCCTGTCCCGGTACCCCGGCTGGTGACGCGGTGGACCAAAAGGGCTGCAGCCTGCCCAAGGACGCCGATGGTGATGGCGTCACGGATGCGAACGACCGGTGCCCCAACACGCCGGCCGGCACAGCGGTGGACGCGAGCGGCTGCCCCAGGGATAGCGACGGCGACGGCGTGGCCGATGCACGCGACCGCTGCCCGAACACACCGTCCGGCACGGCAGTTGATGCAAGCGGCTGCCCCAAGGATGCCGATGGCGACGGCGTGGCCGATGCGGCCGACAAGTGCCCGAACACGCCAGCCGGCACGGCAGTGGACGCGAGCGGCTGCCCCAAGGACAGTGATGGCGACGGTGTCGCCGACGCCACCGACCGCTGCCCGGGCACCCCGGCGGGCACCAAGGTTGGTCCCTTCGGCTGCCCCCTGGACGCCGATGGCGATGGCGTCACCGACGACAAGGACGAGTGCCCGGCAACCACCGCCGGCGTAAGCGTCGACTCGAAGGGCTGCCCCTCGCCTTTCCAGAAAGGCGAGGCCTTGATCCTGAAAGGGGTGAACTTCCAGACCGGCAAGGCAACGCTGCTGCCGGCATCACAGGGCATGTTGGATCAGGTCGCCCATTCGCTGATCGACAACCCGGATGTGAACGTCGAAGTCGGCGGGCACACCGACAACGTCGGGAGCGAAGCGACGAACCTCCGGCTGAGTCAGGCGCGTGCGGACGCGGTGCGCGAGTACCTGATCGGCAAGGGCGTGCCGGCCGAGCGGATCACGGCCAAGGGATACGGCGAGGGCAACCCGGTGGCGAGCAACGCCACGGTGGCCGGCCGCGCCTCCAACCGCCGCGTGGAGTTGAACCGGACCAACTAGGCGCCGGGGAGGCGGTCAGTTTCCAGGGATGCCCCGCCGTCCGTCCGGACGGCGGGGCATCGCATATCGTATCCGCAGATTACGCAGATTCCACGGATTTCTAGTCTGTGGAATCTGCGCAATCTGCGGATCATCTGTGGATCATGGTGCCCGCGACCGCAGACTAGCGCACCGGCCCGGCGGCCCTCACATTGGCAGCGGTCCGGTCCCCATCACCAGGAATCCCGTCATGACCACCGTCGCACCGCCCGGCCGCTCCTGCCCGTTCCTCGTGAAGCGCGCGTCACATTCGCGCTGTCTCCCGCTTCGCCGAACTTAGGAGCGGGCCACGCCGAGCAGCAGCCGGGTATGACCGGCGATGAGTCCCTCCCAGGCCGCCTCCCGAGCCGCTGGGTCAGGCGCGTGCAGGAGTACGCCGAGTTCAAGCGGTACC